>Ga0207655_1000252_pt1 | contig 85680 bp, 118 predicted proteins | sample KBSM44metaG_FD_184398 | JGI IMG/M metagenome (GOLD analysis project Ga0207655, IMG submission 184398) | Miscanthus rhizosphere microbial communities from Kellogg Biological Station, Michigan, USA - KBS M4-4 metaG (SPAdes) (version 2) | ecosystem: Host-associated > Plants > Roots > Rhizosphere >... | reverse complement strand
TAGCATGGAATGGCGCGATTTAAAAAAAGTTCTTTCTTCTCGAAATAATTTAAATCAAAATTGGAAAGAAGAGAAATTGGAATGGGATATTTTTCCTGAAATTTACATCGATAAAGATTTGTTTGCTCGCCCTGCTCAATTTAAAGGAAGTGGATTATATTTTGTCATTACCCATTCTTCCGATCAAGAGTATGCTGTTTTTTATGTAAAAGTTATTCGTACATCGGATAGTTTCCAATTAGAAAATCAAGCAAAAAAAGATCTTTCTTCTTACATGCCTCATGTTATCGATATATTGGAAAATATATTGTTAAAAGAACGACTTTTTTTGTTGTTTTTTTATCCAAAAATTGAACAATATTTATAAAAGAATAACTGATTCGCTTTAGCAAATCAGTTATTCTTTTATTTATCGAACCCATATAAACAATTTTTGTAACCCAATATTTTCATCATTGTATGTTTGGTCCAACATCATACGTGTTTCAATTTTTTCATTCATCGTACTACTAAATGTTCTTGTGTAAGAACCTTCGATGTTTTGACCTGAAATCAAATTACTTCCAATAAACGTTTTACGAGCATCACTAGGAAGAGTAGCTGTCCACGTTATACTCCATAAATGTTTACGATTTCCTTCTTCTCCACTTGTTACACTGATTCCGTCGAGATATTGTCCATCAATTGAGTAACGATCTGGCGGATTTCCATGTGTATTCCCGAAACTATCAATACTCCAAAGTAATTTTGCTTTGATTTCCATTTTTACTTCTTTATAAGGAAGTTTACTTTCATTTGACGTAATTGTCGCTGAATGAATCATTCCGTTTGAATTTGTGGTAAACTGCGGATACCAACCTGCAGGCGCTTGATCCGTATGCGATGTACTATAAAAGGCATTTTTTGTTTGTAATCCTGATCCTGTTGGCGGCGTCGTATCCTTTGAATAGTCATAATCCGCTACTTTCATCCAACCACCTCCATCATCTTCCATATTACATTCTACTTTTTGATATGTTCCATTTGATGCAACAACCATATAATCACCATTTTCCGCTTCTTTATTATCACTTAAAATATCAAGACAACTCCTATAATTTTTTTCCATAGGGATTTGTCCGTTTTTAAACGAATTCACTATTTTCAACACCTCGTTTTGAATAGTTGTACTACTTCCATCAACTGCTGCATCACGGTAGCGATAAAATCCACTTTGTGGGTACGAACTATTAAAATTTTTAAACCAAGAGTTTGCCCATCCATTTGCGTTAATAGCAAGTGGAATAATATTATTTTTCACTTCTTGAGGGCGACGGCTTTTCCAGTTTTTATCGCTTAATTTTATCATATTCCCTGCAGGCGAAATACTAGCAACAGATGTTTCCGTAACAGAATGAAACGAATCAATATTTAAAATGCTAAAGTCTCCATTTTCAGCATGAACTGTTACAAGTGGAGCATTTTCTTTGGATAAATAATAAAATGGTACATCTCCCGTCCACACTACACTTCCTCCTGCATCTAAATATTGTCGAATTAAACTATTTTTTGTTACACCACTGTCACAAATAGTATCTGGACATGCATCTTGCGCCATAATTACCATCGTTTTTCCTTTATTATTGTTGTCTTTTATTTGATCTTCCATCCATTTTTTTAATTCTTTTGCATCTTGAATAGGATATCCTGCTTTATCAAAAGCAGTAGCAAAAGTGAGAGTATTTGAAACCCAAACTGCTTTTCGTTTTGCATCATAGTAAGTAACAATAGGTGGATGTTTGATATATACTTTTTTTGTATCTGTTACACATTTCTTATCTTCATTACATACTTGTACAGAAACAGCATATGTTCCCGCTTCATAAAATTCAATTGTAAATGTATTTTGTTTGTATTCGTTTGTTTTTCCAGGATAATCACTTTTCCATGTAATTGTTTGTGTCCCTTTTAATCCAAACGTTTTTGTTGAAAATGTTATTTTTTGTCCATAAGGGTATTCCAGTTTACTATATTCAGGATCTGCATGAATATCTACATAACTTTGATCATACGCAGACCCTCCTCCAAGAGTAAGTGATTTACTCCCTTCTAATCCAATTCGCACCTTTTCTACACTTTCTTCATGTGCATCATTTGCCATTTGTTCTGTTTTTGGGAATGCCAAATATCCAATAACTGCTATAACAGCTACTACAATAATCCATTGGATGACTCCCCCTTCTTGATCTTTTCTAAATTTTTCAATGATTTTTTTGATGACGTCCACCCCCTTCTATAGATACATACTATAAAATGGCATATTGTCAAGTTTCTAAAAAAGAACTATTTTTTCCACCTTTTTCTTTATTTCCATGATATAAAAAAGATGTAAAACATCATAGGAGGGGTTTATATGCTTACAACTGCAAGCAAAACTCGTTATCAACAACTAGAGACATTAATTGAAATTGGTTTGGTTAAAATGGATTACACAAAAAATCCATGCAAGTGTTTTCCAATCGATGAACTGTTAACTTTGTTTTATTTAGTTTCAATCGAGGAACAAATGAAGATTTTATCAAGACTTTTACAGCATCAACATGGCTATTATTTATATAAACAGATCATAAACCATTATCAATTACGTGACGCTGCTTTTCAACGCTTTTTGCAACAAGCTGATAAAAATATAACCGCTTCTTATCTAACTTTAAGACAGGTATAATGAGAAAAAAAACATCCTTTTCGGATGTTTTTTATTTTTTTACTCTTTTTCTTCTAAAAGCCCATCTATTGGATTATTATGTATAAAAGGAGGTGCAAAAATATGTTTGCATATGTTTTTCAATTTTATAAAACCTCCCTTCCCGATGAAAGGCAAGGGAAAAATTCATTTCAAATTAAAATAAAAGAAATTGATTTAAAAAAAGAAGTTCAATACGAATACGGCTATATGAATATGACATTTGTTGATCTTTCTATTGTTTCACCTCAAAAGGAAAATAAAACGATCTCTCATTACGCTCATCTTTTCCCTTTTGAACGAACAAATATATTAGTAATAGATGATTTTCATGTTTATCGTGCGTACAGAGGAAGAGGAATTGGTACAGAATTATTATCAAAACTTTTGGTTGTGTTTCATGGAATGAAAGGAGTAGATTATATTACGCTTTCTCCTTCCCCAACAGATAGTCGAAAAAAAGGAAAAAACTATTCTCTAGAATATGAGGATTTGCAGCTTGAAAAGTTTTTTGAGAAATTTGATTTTCAAACGTATTATCATGATTCCAATCAAAAGATTATGCGATTAAAAACGTTTTATTCTTCTTACAAACTTGTAGGACCGATTTCTAGTTTAGTAACACATCAAAGAATTAATCAATTGATGTTTAGTTTCTTTTTCTACATAAAAGATGATGGAACACAAACACTTGATTATTTAGATTCGAGTCGTTGTCGTAAAATATTTCCTCATGAGTTTGTCTAACCTACCTGCAACTCGGTGAATAGACGCATGAAGATACACTACCCCCTCTTTTTAAAGAGAGTAGTATATGCCTTACTGCAAAACGGAGCCACAGTGTGCACATCGAAACATTGTATAGATTTTTATATCAAGCTGCCCAGGTGGTTAAATTTACCAGCCTCTTCACTACAAAGACTACAATGTTCTACCCAGCGTTTTCACGCTAACCGACGGGATGTTCTTATATGCGTTGCATCTAGCAACACAAAAAGATCTGGGAATGCTAAACTCCATCTAACGGAGGATTTCTTGGCAGTTAACCAAGGTAGAGGAAGACGGGAAACTCTTACTAATTTATTACGTCTTTTATTATAGATCAAAAGCCTACCGTTTGATCTATAAGCACACTGCTAGTTATATAAAGTTGTTAGGACAACGAAAAAACCTGATACCGTCTTTGAAAAGGTGAACAAAATGTTCATGTTTTCAAAACAGTAACAGGTTTAAGGTTTTAAAAAGGCACTTTTTTAGCATGTACAATTATATCATAAAAAATACATGTAAAAAAATCTCCGAACCTCTTGCAGGATTCCTAGAGTTTCCGTTATAATAAGAACTATCTTATTATATAAGAAAGCCTAATGGATCCAACCTGGTACCGTGTGCTTGACGGTATTAGACGCGAAATGAGTTGCCGCTCGATTTCGTATCCGTTAGGTTTTTTTGTTGTTGTATATGTATAGCTTAGAAAAAAAGAAAATCCTTTTTCTTCTTTTTTACATCGATTCTTTTAACGTTTTTAATTTCATTTGAATCGTTTTTAAACTTGCAGGATCTTCTACCTCTTGCATAAGTTCCAATAGTGTATCCTCTAGTTTTGAAAAACGAATATTTTTTTTACGATACTGTTTATCTGCTCTCATTGGTCTTCCTACTTTTTTCTTCATTTCCATGATAACCTCTCCTTTTGTCCATATTGATGTGATACAATAAAATTTATCAAAAAAAGAGTCATAAAGCAATAGGGTTTTACATAAAAGTTTATGATCAGAACTAAAAGGGAAAACTATAAAAAAGGAGGGGCGATATGTTTTCATATGAAATTACGTTTATTCAACCATTAACTGATTTAAACATTATTACAGAAGAAAATGATTTTTTTGTTGCACAAGAAAGAAAATTAATCGGATTTCGGGATAAAGAAACGTCTATTCATTATGAACTGGATGTTTATTTAGTGGATAACGTCTGGACGCCTTTTGTTGTGTATCATTCGTTTCCTTTTCCACTTACTCTTTCTTCTGAAAAGTCTTATGCATGCCCTCATTGCAAGAGAAATGTATCCATTCGAACGCATTATAGACGCTTTACCATTTTTCCTTTGGATTGTGAAATATTAACGTCGCTTCGAGATCGATTGTTTCATCACTTTCTATTTGATAAACATTCATACCGATTACGTTTTCAATTTGAATTTCATTCTCCAACAAAATAACGCACATAGGCGTTATTTTGTTTTATAATAAAGAAAAAAGAGAGTAGGGAATTTCAATGGAACGTTTTATGGATCAAAAACCACTTCATATTTTTACACGCCAAGAATTTTCGCAGTTAAATTTACCTTTTCCATCTTTTGAAGAGCGTATAGGAACTTTAATACGTACAAAGCCAAAAAGAAAAAAGAAACTTTATGTCTTTGATGCTAGTGGACAATTTGAACATTTACCTCTTTTTACTTCAACGGAAAATCTTCCGTTAGGATGGGTAACAAAAGGAAAAGCATCAAGATACGAGTTGTTTATTTCACCGCATGAAAAACCTTGTGGGATCTTAAAACTGCCTGATGAAAATCAACTACGTGGTTTGTATGATAAATCCACCGATGATCGTTTTTATCTTTATAAAGATCTTATGCAAAAAGAAAAAGAAGCATTAACACGTGATGATTTACCTTTTTATACGAATGAAACGTTGCCTTCTAACTTTTTACCTAGTTGTTTATTAAAAGGCTATGTTATGTCTCATGACGCGGAACCTGTTGGTATTTATCAATCTAAAAAAGAGAAAAAATGGATGGTTTTAAATATGGAAAGTGAAGTCCAAAAACCTCATTTTTCCTTTTCTACGATTCCCGAAGGACTTTTGACTGAAAAAGAGGCAAAAGAATTAAAAATGGAAAAAGAAGCAACTGAAATGCCAGCTGCTTATCTTAACAGTTATCAGGACGTTGTGCCGTTATATGATCGACGATTTCATCCCAAATTTAAGCTTCGCTTGCTTGTAGGAGGAACACTTCATGAACCATTATAAAGATGAAAAACCACTGCATTTATTAACGAAAACAGAGTGTGCAAGACTCAATCTTCATGTGAGTGAAGAAGAATCATCCGTCGCTTTATACACATCTTCTTTTAAAAAAGGCAAAGAATATGAATTATATGATCGTAGTGGTTTGGTCGAACATTTACCCGTTTATGAAACAAGACATGATTGCCCTTTAGGTTATTTAACCAAAACAAGCGCGAAAAATTACAATATTTCTGTCAAACGTAGTGAAAAACCTGTCGCAATCGTAGCAGATCGATTCGGAAAAGGAATAGTAGGATTATATGATAAAACATCTTCTCGTCTTTTTGCTCCATTTAAAAAAGAAATTGAAATGTTTCATGATGTTATGAAAAAAGAAAATCTCTCTTTTTATTTTAAACCAACCATTCCAGATAAGTGGTTACCTACTTGTCGAATGAGTTTATATTACTTGGATCCTGCTAAAAAACCAAGCGGCGTTTATATTTCCAAAAAAGATCGTTATTGGTACCTCTATGATATGAGTGATGAACTAGCTAAACCTCATTATACTTTTTTTAAAGACATTCCATATGGTTTCTTTTCGGCTAATCATTTGGATTATTTTGGTATATCTCTTGGACCTGACGACATTCCTGATGCCTATCTTGGTTATCACGGAAAACGAGTCATTCCATTGTATAATAAACAACACCACCCACTCTTTCGAATTCGCCATTTAATGCATGAAAAAAACACGTCATTTTGACGTGTTTTTTTACGCGAAATGCCCTTTTTATGGTATAAACAAACTATAAAGGGAGTGAAAAAATGAAAATATTTGTAATTAGTAAAGTTCATGCACAAAAGAAAACGCTCATAGAACTATTAAAACCTATTTTACCTGAAGTGAAAAAAGGGGCAAAACTTATTTTTTTAGGAAATTACCTAGGAAAAGGAGATGTTTCTTTTGAAACTATTCAACTAATCATGAAATTATCACAACAACCCAATGTAATTGTGTTACGAGGGGTTTGGGAAGATATGATCGTGAAAGCTTTTTTAGATAAAGATGAACAGGTGCGAAAGCAATACCAGCAGCATATAAAAAATCAATTAAAAGAAGAAGTAGAGCCATTTATCCATGAATTAAAAAAGCACAAAGAGATTCTTTCGTTTTGCCAATCGTTACCTTCATATCATGTAGAGCCAGGTTTTTTATTTTCTCATAGTGGATTTAATATGAATAAGTGGGAAAAAGGAACGTCACTTAAAATGTTCTTATCACAACAAACATCCAAAGATTTGTTGTACAATCAATCGTTTTTAAAACAGGTGGTAAGCAGTTCTCAAAACGAATTACCTTTTTATATGGTCACAGGACATCGTCCTAAAGAAACGTTTCATGATAAACATGCAAAATTGCCAATTTTATCTCCTTATATTCAAGGAAACGTTATTAATGTTGATTTTGGATCTTCTTATTTGGGGTGTGTCCAATTGATACCTACCATTTCTCTTCATTTGTTACACATAAAAAAAGAACAATAAGTTCTTTTTTTATGGAAAAAAATGTTTTTTTTAGGAAAGAATAGTTTATTTTTATCGAATTACATTAGTGAAAAACCTAGAAGTTAAAGGGGGATATGATTGTGGTAAAAAAAGTAAACTTTATCGCACTAGGCACACTTCTACTTATTTTATGTTCGCAGTGGTTTGTGTTTCAACAAAAATTAGAAATCATCCATGCTTTTCACCATGTACAAAAAGAACAATTTCAAGACATGCATCGTGATCCATTTCCAATTGAACATAATTTCAAGGAAAGAGTAATGAATGTTTATAAAGAGTATGGATTTATGTTTGGTTTTTTAGGACTTAGTATTTTGTTTTGTTTAACATTTCTTGTTAAAAAAATTCATCACAAGTATGTGATGATCGCTCGAACCGTTTTGGTTAGTTGTATAGGTATTACGTTTGTTTTTTATTTTTTAGATCAATTATTAACAAGTATTTATCTCTAACATTTCTAAAGCTCGATGGGAACGAACAAAAGTTCGTTCTTTTTGTTGATTTTTTTAAAAAATATTAGTAGTATCGACAAAGCTGGAGGTGTGTTACTATGAATGAATTAGAAACCATTCACCATCGAAATATCTTACTATTTCGCTTGATGATATTAGGCATTACGTTAGATTTACTCGCAAATATTTTCTGGCGTGAGAGTTGGGTATTTTTAACTATTATCGGCGTTAGTGGATTATTTTTCATCCTTACAATCGGGTATTTCATTCGAAAAAAAATTGGCATTCGCCACGTCATGTATTATTTAATGACGCTACTTTGGTTACTTGTAACCTTAATTAATGTGATTGAAGCAGATTTAGTTAATCTTAGTTTTTATTTTTTATTGCCTATAGCTGCTTCAAGTTTATTTCCTAGTATTATTCTTTCGTTGTACATGGTTCTTTTATCAGGAAGTTCATTTATGTATTTTTCTTTTATCTATGGAACGGAAGTTATGGGAATGCATTTTATCCCAAATGATGGTTGGTATTATGCTATTTTATTCATTTTAATTGGTTGTATTGGTACTTTTCAACAAATTTTCTCTGAAAAATTAAGAAAAAATGTACAAAATCATGTGAACCGCGTCAGCGATATGAACGAAGAATTATCGAGTATGATTTTGCAAATGAAAGAAAACGGTTATGCCTTAAATGATTTTTCAAAAAAACTAGAAGTAACAGTTTTGGGAACTTCGAACCAAACAGATGTAGTTTCGCAAGGTTTTTATGAAATGAATACTGCTGTAAATGAACAAAGCCATGCCATAGCAGGATTGGTCACGCACGTGGAATCCGTTTCTGAACAAACTGAAAATATCAACAAAACATCTGAAAAAATGAAAAAAACAGCTTTTTTATCTTCTCAAACGATAGACGAAACAAATCGTTCGGTTATTCAATTGCAAAAAGATATGGAACGCTTGCACGGCACGTTTCGTGACAGTTTACACATTAACGGAGAATTACAAAAAGAAACAAATGAAATCGAACGAATTATCAATGCTTTAGAAGATATTACAAGTCAAATTCAACTTTTATCTTTAAATGCCGCCATAGAAGCTGCCAGAAGTGGTGAGCACGGAAAAGGGTTTGCGGTTGTGGCGGATGAAGTTAAAAAATTAGCAGATAAAACCCGTTTTTCAACAAAAGAAATTGGACATATTTTAAGTTCTATACAAGAAAAAACGCTTCTTAGTGTAGAAAAAATGAATCATTCACAAGAAACGGTACTTTTATCTCAACAATCAAGCAGACAAGTGCATGAAGTATTTGAAGTATTAACCATTAATAATAAACAAGTAGTTGAGGAAATTGAGCAAATTACTTCCATGATCGAAGGTCTGCGTTCTTCTATTTCATCCATTCATTACACGATTTCTCGTATTTCTTCTTCTTCTGAACAAAACGGAAAAAATGTACATATTTTATCCACACATATGTTTGAAATGGACGCCATGATTAAACAAGTGAACCGCGATTTTATTCAGTTGCAAAAAAAGACGCAACTTCTCGAATAAAATAGGAAAAAATATCTTTTTTATTCTCTTTCTCTATGCTAAAATAGGAATGTTACCGAACGTAAAGGAGTGGTTTTATGTCCAATCGCGAACAAAAACACTTACATAAAGAACGTCTTTGTTATCATTGTGATGAATTAGTCGAAACCAAAGAGGATTTATCTTTTTATACCCTTTCAAATAGAGGATATGGAAGTCAATTTGACAGTGCTTCTTTTGTACTTCAACTTTGCAGTCAATGCGACAACCCTTCATACGATGAATGGTTTAACGAACATCCAAATGTAGATGGATATGTAGAAAGATTTCAACACGAAGAACAAATCGACGCCTTAATTCGATCTTTTCCTATTGAAAATCAAGAATACATATGGAATCATATGGATGGTTATACCATGGAACGACGAGACTGGATTGATATGGAACTAGGACTACTTCCTGATGAAGTATATGAATCTTATGGCATGTATTCCCCTCGTGAGATAAAAGCGTACCAACATCGTTTTTCAACGTGTAAACACCCTGTTAACTTGGTGTATAGTGATCAATCTAAATCATGTGCGTGTCCATTTGGTGCATACGGAGAAGAAGGTCAAATTCCATCTGTTAACATCAGCTCAGAATGTTTCCATTGCGTGCGATACGAACCGCGCGTTCAACCGATCAAAGAAATGAATCGCGAAGAATTTTTGTCATTAAAAAAAGGTGTTTAAACACCTTTTTTTCTTTTTCGTAACCAAACAACAAGTAAGCAAATAGGAACAAGATATGTAAAGACCGCAATACCAAGCAACCAAGAAAGAGAACCTATATATTCAGCATTGCTGCATCCAGTGGTTCCGCAAAGCGTTTGTCGAAAACCGTTTTCCGCCACTTCAACACCAAAACCTGCAAATCCAATGTATCCAAAAATGAGTGCATACAATCCCCATAAAATAAAACCAATCGTAATAAAAACGTGCTTCATCCTAATCCCTCCTTTTTTGTATTCGTTTTATTATACCAAATTACACCAATTTTTCCAATGTCTTTTTTACATATCACGACTTTTTTTTGGACATACTAAGAATATTACACTAGATACACAGGAGGAGAAATCACAGGATATGGATTATATTAAGCCGATTAAAATAGGAAAGGGGAGCTCGAGCTCGAACTCGAATGATCTGCTCGTTTCATCAGAAATAGGCAAGTTATGGGCAACCTATATGGGAAATAGCATGGCAAAACAAATTATTACTTATTTTCTTCATCATGTCGATGATCCTGACATTAAAAAAGGATTAGATCATGCAATGGAGTTAATTTTAACATTTATAAACGAAATTGAATTTATTTTTAAACAAGAAGGTATTCCAATCCCAATTGGATTCACAGAAAAAGACGCGAACTTAGATGCACCGCGATTGTTTCAAGATGAATTTTATCTTCACTATTTAAAATACACTGCAAAAGCGGGAATGAGTATTTATAACATAGCAATTCCGTTGATGTTTCGAGAAGATGTTAGACAATTTTTCGTTCAATGCATGGCATCGACGATCAAACTGCTAGATGAACTCAATCAAATCTTATTAAAAAAAGGGGCTATTTCAAAACCTCCTAGTATCCCTATTCCAGATAAACAAGGATTCGTAAAAAAACAAAGTTATTTAAATGGATTTGTAGGAGATGTTCGTCCGTTGCACGCGCTTGAAATTACACATTTGTACGATAATATCGAAAACAATGTGGCAAGTAAAGCTTTGTTAATTGCGTTTAGTCAAGTTGCCAAACAAGAAAAAGTGAAAAAATTCTTCCTACGAGGAAAAGATATTACAAGCAAATCACTTGATACGTATATGCAAAAACTTCATGATGAGAATTTGCCGTCGCTTGAATTACTCGATCATTTAGTAACAGATTCAACATTCTCTCCTTTTTCAGATAAAATTATGTTGTTTCATAAAATCGATATGTTTTCCATGAAATTACGTGCATTTGGAAATTCGATGGCAGTAAATGGAAGACGTGACTTAGCAATGTCTTATACAGCTGCATTAACGCGAATAGGACGATACGTAGAAGACGGGGCGAACATCATGATTGAAAACGATTGGATGGAAAAACCGCCAGAAGCAGCTGATCGAAATTTCTTAGCTTCAAAATAAGGTTGCGAACGCAACCTTATTTTGTTTTTTGTGGTACAATAATATCAAAATAAAGAAAGGTTGGATTAAATGTGGAATTAAAATGGAAAAAAGGACCTGAAGATATGTATCATTTTCCTGCTTTTGAATGGCGGGACTTTTATGTTTATCAAACATCTCATTATTATTTTGTCGCCTTTTTACGTAAAATTGCAACAAAAAAACGAATGAATGCATTGTTAAGAGGTGATATGATTCGTTCAAAACCATACGTTGTGACGTTCCTAGGTGCAGAATCGGGAATTGCCTTTACACCTAAACAATGGAAAGAAATCGAAGATCCTTGGAAAGGTCATTCCGCTTATCTTGATTGTTTTTATTTTGGAAAAAAATATAAATTTGAATTTGAATATGACAAAGGAGTTGTCCCAATAAAAGGTCAAACAAGTTCGGGATTGTGTCATCATTTCGATACACTTGAAGAAGCGACTGCTTTTTTAGAAAAATGGAAAGAAAAGATAGTAATTGATCATCTTGAAAAAACCTCTTAACAGAGGTTTTTTAATAGGAGCAGGAATAATGAAAATTTTAATGATTACATGTTTCATGTGGAGTTGTTTAATTGGACTTTCAATGGCAATTGATATGGTTCAAGGAGCTACTTTTTATCAAGCATTACTGAATGCTATTAATCCGTGGTATGCAATGGAATTCATTGAATGGATTGTTATATTTATATTTCTTGTTTTATTAATCGCTTATTGTGTTTATTATTCAATAAAAGACAAGACCTAGGTCTTGTCTTTTATTTTTTTGTCCCGAGCAAATGACGCAATCGAAGATTGAAATGTTTTTCAACCTTTTTCCAAAAAAGTTGAAAAACTTCGTATTGTTTCTCATCGGTTATTGTTATATTGGTTTTCTTTTCATCCCGTAAGGTAATCATATGCAATTTTCTTTCTTTATTCAATTCAAATGTTAACATATGACCATTTTCGATTTGGAAATCGATAAATGTACGGTCTTCTTTTCTCGATAAAGACAGTGCCATCCTTGTTTTCCAGTTTTTAGATTCTCCCATTGTCATTTCTTCCATTGATAATTGTTCAAGGTATTCTTTTATGTACTGTTCTTCTTTAGATAATGTTTTCATTATTTTCTCCTTTTATTACATTTTCTCCTAGTTTAATCTATTTTCTTTAAAGGAACTAGAGTCATAAGTCACAAATAAAAAGACCATTTATAATGAAATGGTCTTTTAGGTAAGTTAAATGTCGTATTTTATTTTTTTATTTTCTTTAGGAGTTAAGAATGTTTTCCAGTTATACGTATGGATAGTGTATGAAATGCCTTTTATAAGTAAATGATATCCAATTAATGTAATACACATGGCAGCGAAAAATGCATAATAAAAGTAATCCGATGTTAAAATGATTGGCTTTCCTATAAACATATAGTTTCCATTTGTAACTTTATTTACAATTGATGCAATACCTGCACATACACAAATAAAGCAAATAGCATAAACCACTTGTTTCCATGATGTTTTACATTTATGTATGTAGAGATAACATAAACTTGAAACAACAAGCGTTACATGATAATACACGAAATAAAACGCAAAAAATCCGCCCCAATTATAAATCCCTTCAGGAAATGAAAATGCAATTAATGGTCCGAGCATCAATGGATAAACAATGATGCCTAATAACCTTGTGTCATTTCGAATATACGCAATTAATGCGGTAAGTTGCATCATATTGCATAATTGGAATGGCAACGAAAGACTCCATACAAATTTGTTTTCAGCAAAAATAGCAAACGTATAAGTGATCCACCCCATTATAATCGCAACGATCATAATTTTTCGAAAATAATGATTCAAATTAATTCCCTTCTTTCTCCTTTTTGTTTTTTTATTATATCACAAAAACTGAAAATTAAGAATATTATTTTTTCAAGGGTTTTTCTTTTCTTTTTTTAATAAATAAAAAACGTTATGAGGTGAAAAATATGGATACACAAATCGGGATTGGCATTATGGAAGATCAATATAATTATCCTTTTATTGCACTAGTTTTAAACGAAAAACTCCATGCTAATTTTTCAGAAAAAGCAAGACGTATGTTTACATTAAAAGGGATGAAAGCGAAAGTCCGTATCTATGAATACGAAACCTTTCTTCATGTTTCGGTTGAACTATTAAGTGAAAATAAACGAATCCCTGATATCGATTTTTGTTTTATTAATAATATAGTTCCCTTAGTTGAACGCATTCCGTTTCAAGGGAAAATTAAAAAAGGTCCTGGATATGAAGCCTTTAAACAATCATATAGCAAATTAAATCAAATAGGCATTGGAATGATAAAACAAGGTAAAAATGGTGTTTTCATGTTGTGTCATACAAGCGATGTGAAAATAAAAAGCATGTAATGCTTTTTATTTTTTTGTTTTCCGATAAAATAAAGCAACGTAGTATAAAGCGAGGTGAGTGTATGACTGCATTGTATGCTTTTTTAATAGAAAAAAAAGATGATTTGTTGAAAGAAGTAAAAGAAAAAATTCGACAAATGTCGGAAGAAAAGGATATAAAGATTGAAGTAATGGCGAAAAATTTGATTCAAACATCTATGGATAAATGGATCAAAGAGTTATCGGATGTGGAATTAAACCAAATAAGTTCATTGCCTTTTTTTATTCCTTCAACACGAAAAAATAGAATTTCTTTTCTTTTCCGTTCTAATGAATATACTTATTTTTTGTCTCAATGTGTTAAAGAAGTAATAAACTATGACTATAATTTTTCAAACAAACTCACTTGTTTAAAAGAACATGAAAAACGTATCATGAACCATTTATATGAGTATAGTCAAAAAGAAATTGTTTATTTTTTCATGGATGGGCGAACAATAGGACCAAATCATAAAAGTATTCCTTTATCTTTTTCTTCATTTTCATTTGTTAAAGACTTATTTCGACATACTAGGTGTCTTTATTATGGTTATGAACCCTTTTACGATAAATTTAAACTAAATGTAATGGTTGAATATATATCTCAAGTTTATTTCATTTTAGACCCAGAAAAAACACATAGCTATACTGAATTTTCCGATAAACTTTCTGAATATTTAGATGTAGAAGAAAAAGTGGGTGTCTTTTTAGAAAACATGGGGAAAGAATCGTTTAAACCCTTTTTTGAATCTTATTTAAAACAAGATGCTGTTTTAGAAAAACGTTGGAAAAAAGAACGGATCCGACGATTAACATTAAATGAGCAATCATAAAAAAAGGATTATGATTGCTCATTTAATACGTAATAACCGTGGTAATAACCTTCAGGTAGTTCTGTTTGAAGGGAATGAAGTTTACGTAATGTGTAAAGAACATGAGTGCCATATACAAGAAATTCTCTTGAAAATTTCTTGACAAGTTCATCAGCAATATCTTCATTTGAAGAGTGCATAGGAAAACTATAAATGATTTTTTCCGTTCTTATAGGTCTCGGCTGTAGATGACAAAGTTCCCATTCTCCAGAAATGAGTCGTAGTCTGTCTTGTTTAAAATACCTCGGAAAATTTGTTTTTATATAGGCGATGGCTTCTTGTTGCGTATCAAAACATAACAATGTTTCTCCATTTCTTAAATCAACAAAAAGTCCATTTTTATCAATTCCTTGGCTAATTCTGTCTTTTTCAGGTTTAATCAAAAAATATTTATTCATTTTTCCACCTCTATTTTATATTTTTTCAAATGTTCTTTTTTCCTTGATCGTATGGTACGATAAATACGGAGGCGATAATGATGACAAAAAGATGTGGTTGGGTAACAGAGGAAACCTTATACATAGACTATCATGATTATGAGTGGGGCATTCCTGTTTATGATGATTCTTTATTATTTGAAATGTTATGTTTAGAAGGTGCACAAGCGGGACTTAGCTGGTGGATTATTTTACAAAAACGAGAACATTACCGAAACGTATTTGATGGTTTCGATGCGAAAAAAATTGTAAAATACAATGAAGAAAAACTGGAAGCTTTACGACAAGATCCAGGAATTGTGCGAAACAAATTAAAAATTCAAAGCGTCGTAACAAATGCACAAGCTTTTTTACGCATTCAAGAAGAATACGGGTCTTTTTCATCTTATATATGGCGTTTTGTTGGAGGAAAACCGATCGTTAATCATCCAAAAACATTGAAGGATGTTCCAGCATCAACTGAAATAAGTGACGCTATGAGCAAACAGTTAAAAAAAGATGGATTTAAATTTGTTGGTTCGACGATTTGTTATGCCTTTATGCAAGCAACAGGTATGGTAAATGATCACCTAGAAGATTGTTATAAAAAAAAGTGACACAAAGTGTCATTTTTTTTGTTTCTTTTTTGATACAAAAATATAAACAATCGCAACAAGAAGAGCGAATAAAACAAATAGTATATCATATAAATCTTTATCATGTCTTCCGTTTATGACATGTTCTACAATTCCGTTGCGGAACAAAATAATTCGGTAAACAAAAAACAAAGAAATCCATAGTAGCAAAAGTGAAATCTTTTGTATATTTTTTTTCATGTTGAAAAAGCCTCCTTTTCATTCTTTATAGTCTTTTTTTTAAAAAAAGCAAAAAAATAGACTATAATATAACAAATTAATAAAAAAGGAGCAAGGAAAAAATATGCAAACATTTTTGTTTACAGCTTTTGTTGTAATGTTGCTTTTAGGTTTCATTAGTTTTGGTATGGCAGTTACGATCTTAATTACAGGTGAAAAACACGAATACAAATCGTCCATTAAATTCTTTTTATTAGTTCCAATTTTTGTTGCTATTTCTTTTACATTTTCTCATTACTGGGATATCGGACATCAAAAAGAAGTAACAAAAAGAGAAACAAACGCAACGTATTATGCTGTCACAAAAGAGATGAAAAAAGAAATAATCGAACACTGCGAAAAAGATAATATCAAAATTTCACAACAAGAACTATGCAAAGATTTGGCGAAAGATTCATTGAAACATGGTGAGGAATACGAAGGATTAAAACCTTCTACTATTATCGTCAAACCTTCAGGTGTTGCTCCAAAAGAAGAAAGTAAATAATAAAAAAAGACTTCTTAAAGAAGTCTTTTTTTATTTAGTGTCTTGCAAATTCATTGGGAAATGAATTTCTTTTTCTTTTCCTTCTTCTTGATACGAAACAATGATCATCGCTTCTTCTTTTCCCTTTTCAACTGGAACCGTTAGCGTTTCCGTTTGAAAAATTTCGTTATTTTTTAAATTTCTTTCAAAGGCTGCGCCTTTAATAATATTAGGGTATTGTTTGTTAGCTATTATTATTTTTGTTGGTTGATTACCAAGCAATAAAGGCATCGTTTTTTGAGCTGTATTTTTAAATGAAGTGGTAATTAGTAGATTCTTTTTCTTTTCTAAAATAGAAACACTAACGAGCAAGTTTTCATCTTCTTTTTCTAACGTTTTGTTAATTGGTTCTTCGTTTTTGCACGCTGTTAATATGACGCTTAGTATGATAAACAAAAGAATGATCTTTTTTTTCATCGATTCCTCTCCTTAAACAACCATCTAATACGTACATCTTTATGCGTTACTAGTTGTTTTAATAATTCTTCACGGTAATCACTCATAAATTCGCATGATTTCCATATCATTTTTTGACCACAAAAAGGGCAATTTCGTATCACTTTTTCAATGTCGCGCCCTTTTTCGCTTTTGTGTTTTATTCCATTAAGGTACCATTTCCCTTCACGTTCAAAAGCAGACGTTTTATAGTGAAAAATTTCTTCTTTTACTTTTAAAGAAAATGAAAAATCAGCTTCTTGATAAACTTCTTTGTGTATATTTTCCCTCGAATGTGTATAGAAAGAAGCGGAAACAACTGTAAAACTCACGTTTCATTTCTACAAGTTGGACATAAACCGTCCTCAAACTCGGTTGCTTCTTCCAAGCATTCATAACAAATGCCATACTTTTCTCCAATTTCATCTAGGATTTCTCCAGGATTACAATCTTCGCTGTTGCCAATTTTAATAATATTCTTAATGAATTCATTTCTTTCTTCTTTTTCCATTTTTTCTGTGATCCCCATACGATCTAATAACACTAATACGCGGTGCAACATATAACTTCCTGAATGATTAGACATAAATTACAACCCTTCCTTTTCAATATAATATTTTATCTATTTTCATTATATCAAATGTGAGTATGTTTATCAAAGAACAAGAATCACCTCTTTTCCCTTATCTTCGATAAAAAGTTTCATTTTTTTCTCTTTTTTTGATCTTTTTTCCAACTTTTTATGGTATAATAAAGAAGTTGATTGAAGTTATATCAGCAGACTAACTATTATTTAGGGGGAATTTTGGATGAAACAAATGTCGAAAAAAATTGGTTTTTTATTCACGCTCGTTATGGTACTCGTAGGCGCAACAATCCCTTTTAATTCTTCAGCACAAGCAGCCGTTACTTCTACTTCTGTTTCTCAGTCTTATTATACGGTAGTTTCAGGTGATACGCTTTATTCGATTTCAAATCGTTTAAGCACAACTGTATCAAATATTAAAACATGGAACAACAAAACATCTGACACGATTTATGTAGGAGAAAAATTAGCAATTCGCGATGTAAAACGCAGCCAAGGTGTTGTCACAGGTCTTGCCGATAGTCATTCAGTTGAAATCAAAGTAGGAACAGATTATATGGTTCTTCAATTAAATGCTGTGCAAGCTGCAGCTTTTGGTAATTTAAGTGGTAAAACAGTCACAGTTGATTACAAAGGCGTTGGTCTTGTAACTCACACTGTTATCAAATAAAGAAAGTAATTATAAAAAACACGACATATGTGTCGTGTTTTTTTATTTTATGAACAAAAAAATTGATCATTCCGTCGTTTTCTTCTAATATAAGAGCGTTTTTTAGGAGGTGAGCAGGAGCAGGTGGCAAATCAGGAAATAGCTATTGTTCATGAACGCAATAAAATTGTTATTATTATTTTGTGGATTTTTATGACCTTAGATTTAATTGTAAATTTAATTTATCCAATGGAACCTGTTCGATTTTCAGTTGTCGTATTAGGTGGTATTCTTCAGCTTTCTATTTTTACATGGTTACATCGCAGAAAAGTATTTATTAAAGGAACCATGCATACCATTCCAATTTTGTTATGGTTGATTATTTGGCTAGTTAATTTAACAAATCAACGTTACGATGTATCTTCAACAAATTTTACCTTAATTTATTTACCTATTTTATTCGCACTTATTTATCAACGTTCTCTTAATTTAGTTATTGTTTGGTTATTGAGTTTAGGATCCTATTTTCATATTGGTTTATCCATGGGAACTCATATTTTTGGCGAAAATTATTCGCCTTATATGATTTATTTCTCTTCTGTGGTGTTATTTATATTTGGTATAGGAGCAATTACAACCAGTCGATATAATGAAAAATTACGTAAACAATCTGATCAAAACGCAAAAGATTCACAAGCTGAAAAAGAAAAAACACATTATATGAATTTAAAAATGATATCGAATTTAGAACAATTAAATGCTTTTTCAAAAATTTTAAATAAAAGAGTAGAAGAAACAAATAAGATGAGTCATCATCTTACATCAGGATTTGGAGAAATGAGCGAATCATTTTCCTTAACTTCTTCTTCTATTGGTTCGACTAATGAAAAAATTGGTAAAATGGATCAAGAATTAGAAAGTATTTCTCTTTATTCTCAAGAAATGGCAGATTCGAGCGAAGAATCCTTAAACGATGTAAAAATAGCTAATAAAGAAGTAGAAAAATTAACAGTAACTATTGACGATTTTGGGAAAATGATTTCAGAAAACGTTCAAATGTCTAATGATTTATTAGATCAAACACATCAAATTCAACATATCACACAAACCATTGAAAATATATCTAAACAAACGAATCTATTATCATTAAACGCTAGTATTGAAGCGGCTCGAGCAGGCGAACATGGAAAAGGATTTGCGGTTGTAGCAGACGAAGTGAAAAAATTAGCAGAAGAAAGTCGATTAAGTGCAGAAAAAATAGGCGTACTTTTACAAGATTTTCGTTTCAAAACAGAAGTAACCAATCAACAATCTCAGCAATCACAACATCAAATGGCAATGTCAAAAGAAGCAGTGGAAATGGTTCAACATATTTTTCAAAAAATTGAATCTAAACAACATGAGTTAAAATCTAAATCAACTGAAATTAACGAAAAAATTGATCAATTATCGTCTGTTTCTCGTAATATTACAGAAACATTTTTAACCATTTCAAGCGGAACTGAACAAAACAGATCCTCTTTAAATGAATTGCGTCATTCTTTAATTCATATGAATGAATTGTTTCAAGAAATTACAGAAGATTTTAATCAACTACAAGAACAGACAACCGATCTAACATAAAATTATTTACAAATGTAAAAAAGCATTTATAGTGTAGGCAGTTTCGAATCAAAAATCGAAAAATACTTATACGGAGTGAGATAAATGAAAAATTTGATGTATGAACGAGTTATAACAAAAAAACAACAACAAACATTTGAACAATTATGGGAAGCAACAACAACTCGTTGGAGTATGCCTTATAACAAAGGAACAGGTATTGAAATTCGCTATCTACTTTTACATAATGGCGTTGCAGTCGGAACTATTGAATTTGTAAAATTTATGAATACGCAAAACCATTCAATAGTAGAGATGTATTATCCTTATTCTAAAGATCCTTTTTTTGCAGAAAAAGAACCAACAACTTGGGAAATTGGAAAACTAAGTATAGAAGAAGAATACACATCTACAGGATTACTTAAAAATGTATTTTTCGTTTTCCAAGAGCATATTCGAGAGTACGGCGTGATGCGTTATTTAATTTCCATGGAGAAAAAATTGTTTTTGTTGTTTTCAAAGTTTGGACTCCAGTTTACGCCAGTAAGTGACGAAATTCCTTATCCGAAAACCATTGCGATACCTTGTTATTTTGAAGTTGATGATTTATTATATCATCCGAAAATTCAATGGATTTTTTCTAAATTTGGAAAACAAGTTACGACCATTTAAAAGAAAGAAAGTGATAATTTATCACTTTCTTTACTTTTTATAAAACAAAAAAGCCGTACGGCTTTTTTAAATTAAATGCAGTAACCGAAGTCTTTCTTTTGATTGTTTTTTTAATTGCTGCCAAATTTTTTCAAGGAATTCTTCTCCGAGAAAGTCCTCAACATTTGATAACTGGATAAAACGAAGCCCAGGTATCTTATTCATACGTGCATCTTTATAAACTTCCGAACCTATCGCTTTCATTTTATCGAACCAAATAAAGTTAAATAAATAAGGAAATTCCTCTACATTAAATAGGCAAGAATATAAATTTTCTTTGCATTCTTCATTATCTTTATTGATAATTAGGTTAATATCATTTTGTTTTTTTAATTCTTTTAATTTTTTTACATAAAAAATCATTAAATCTCCGAAAAGACCAACGGAATGAGAATCAATTGCTTTTTGTAAATATCCATTTAATTCTTTTAATTTTTGTTCTCCTTCTTTTTTTGTTTGGATGCCGAAATGTTCCAGTAGATAATGTTTGGTTTCTTCGTACTTATGGGTATGAAACGAAATATTATCACCTACAATTTCAAAATAAAAGTATCCTGTATATTTAGGATCAAGATTAACATTACCTTGCCAAATACCTTTATTTTTTAAGAAACTAATTTCTATACCGTACTCTAGAAATAACTCTTCAAAATTCACCATTATTCCCCTTTCTATTTTTTATTATATTTATTATAAAACAAAAAAGCCGTACGGCTTTTTTATTTTTTGATATATTTCATTCCTAACCAAGTAGATATAGCGTAATAATCATTGCTTTCGCCAAACAACCTTACCATTTGCGGTGCAATCACAGCATGTTTATTAACTTTACCAACATTGTCATACAATATTGTTTGTTTTTTTACATCTAGGTATTCATTTCCTGTATAAAATGATTCTGAAATATAAACCCATTTTGAACCTATATCTGTTTTTATTTTAAACCATCCATTATTCCCTTTTTCTATGATTTTCACAGGTTGAGGTGCTAAAACGCCTCCAGTTTTCGATTTGAAACTTGGATTGGAATATAGTGAAGCATTTTTAACTAAATATAATTGTTTATTTTCTTTAAATGGTTGAGCGATGTCTGTGTTATCTACATACAAATCACCCTTCCATGTTTTAATTTTTGTAAATTCGTTTATTTTTTCAACAACTGTCACTTCTTGACCATCTAATGAATAAGGAAGTTGAGTTCGTTTATTAGGAGTCGAATATAATTCTGTATAAGGCATCACAGAAACTGTGTTAAAAGGAATAGTAATTTCCCCATTCATAATGACTACTCCATATAAATCTCCAAACATATAATTTAGTTGATATTGATACGTAGAACCTGGTTTTAAGTCAGTATCTGTATAAGTATAAATGTGTGTTCCTATATCTATTTTTTTATAATTTTGATTTTCTTCAGTTTTTTCTAAATAATATATTACAAATTTTTGATTTTCCTTTGGAAAATATTCTTCTTCTTTCAGAGTATTCCAATCAATGTTAAGTGCGTTATTTTTATATAAAAAATTTAACCCTTCTAATGTGGTTACATTTAATTTATAACTAGGACTTCTGTTTCCATTTTTATCAACAGCTATTAATTCATAATGATAAGTAGTACTTCCTTTTAAAGGTTCATAATCTAGAAAACTACTATTTATTTCATTATAAGTTATAACTTTTCCATCGCGTTTAATTTCAATACGTTCATAAGTTTTAGGATACTCCCAGGATAATTCAATCATACTATGTTTTGGTTTTGCTTTAACATTTTTAAATGCAGGCATTGTTTCTGCTGCTTTTGCACCTATGCCACTTAGACATAAAAACAAAATGGTACATATTATTTTTTTCATTTCATCACTCCTTTTTTAAAAACATACCAGATAATAAGATCTTTTCAAGTTCTGAAACAAATTTTAACCAATAAAAAAAGCCGTACGGCTTTTTTTATTGGAAATTCTCTGCACGTTTTTGCAACACCGTAAATTCTTTTGAAAGGTGTTGGATCATACCATTTACTTTTTCCATTTCTTCATTTAAACTTTCCAAACTTCCTCTGTTTTGTTCGCTTACTGCGCTAATTTCACCAATACTTTGTTTAATTTCATTAGATGTTTTAGCTAAAACGAAAAGACGTTCTTCAATTCGACTTGAATAATTTCCAACTTCAGCGTTATTTTGTTCGATTTGCTCAAAAGCATATTGCACTTGTTTGGACGCTTCATTACTATTTTTTACATCTTTTTTGTTTTGTTCAGATAACAAATAGGCTTCGTTTGCTTCTACTTTTAATTCATTTAAAATACTTGCAATTTCTTTGGCAAAAATAGACGATTCATTTGCTAGTTTTTTCACTTCATCTGCCACAACCGCAAACCCTTTTCCGTGTTCACCTGCTCGTGATGCTTCAATTGCTGCATTTAACGATAACAAATTGGTCTGATTTGCAATTGTAGAAATGGCAGAGATAATCGTTTCAATTTTTTCACTTTTTTCATTCACGCGTTTCGTGATTTCGGTGTTTCGCGTAATACCTTTATACAATTCCACAATCGTTGTGGTTAATGTATTCATTTCTTCAACGGCTTTTTTAACAACTTCTACACTTTGATCGGTTGAAACCTGCATACCGTTTGCCGATTCATGAAGGTCATCTATTTCTTCTGCAATATTTGCTACACGAACATTAATATCACCAATCGAATGGTTTGTTTCATATAACGAAGCTTCCATTTCTTGAAACCCTTCTTTAATTTCATAACTACTTTTCGTTGTTAAATCCACGCTTTTTGTTAATTTTTCACTGAATTCATTGATTAGTTTTCCGTTTTCTTGAACAGAATCTAGCGTATGCAACAATTCTTCTTTGTGGTGTTCTAAATATTTCGCATCGTTTTCAGCATTCTCAATCAATCTTCCAGAAAAACGTGTTTGAACAACTCCTACAATTCCTAACATGATAAAAATGATCAAGAAATGAATAATACCAAAGGTCTGAAAATTAGGAATCAAATGCGGAAGTTTTTGTAGCCCTATAACGGCGAAGGATACTAATGATAAACCTGTCGCAATGATAATGTTTTTCCAATTTTGATAAAGTAAAGAACAAATAGCTGGAAGCAATAAATAAAAAGCATTTGTCGCGACTTTATACGGAACATCTGAGCTTGAAAAAACAAAACTTGTAATTGCCCACGCACCAATCGTAACCATATACATCGTTGTATAAGTAAATATTTTTCGATAAGTAAAATACGTAATGAGTGCAACAATCACGATCCCTGGACCAATAATCTCTGCAATGCGCAAAGGACTTGTTTTTGCAAAAAGATTCGCCACGAAATCTAACACTAAAATGATCCAAGCCAATTTGCTCATTAATTTATTTCTTTGATGTACAAGTCTTTGTTGACTATCCAACTTAAAAACCTCCTTTGTTACGTTTTTCTAAAATTATCTAATAATGTCGAAAAAAGCAAACATTTGGAGATTTATTTTTTAGCGAAAAAGTGTGCGAACACGATGTTTTGATTTTTTTAGAAGAATAGTGTACATTTTTTCTAATTTTTCTTCGGAAAAAAAATCTTCCGTATAAATAAGATTTTCATTTCCAGGTATATTAGGCACATCTAATGGGACCATGTATAGACTATCTTTTTTACTTTCGAATCGATGGAAAAATAAAAAGCGAAAAGGGTAACCCTCCATTGTGAAATATAATCTCAGAATATCTTCTCCGTATGAATTGTGTCCCCATTCGTCCCATTCTAGTTGAATCATTTCATGGTCGAGCCCATACTCTTTCACATGGTCTATTTTTTTTAAGTAGGAAAGAAACGTTTCTGTAAAAGTATCTCTTTCTTTTTTTAACCATCGTTCAAACACACATTCTACTTCATCTGTCATTTGCTTTACTTCATGATCATATCGAAGTTGAAATGTTTGTTTTAAAGCGATTTTTTTTCGTCGAAAAAGCTCTCGTTGAAATTCTATTTTATTGTCTTTTATCGTAAAATTAAAAGAAACAGAAGGATTCTTAAAACAAACACTTCCATGACCTATGTATTCGCTTTTATCTTCATAATAAAACGTAACTTTTTCTATTTCGAGTTTATCAAAGTACTTCATTTTTTTTCTCCTTTTTTCTTATTGGATTTCCATATCGTCTTCTTTTACCAAAGCGATACGGAGTCGATGTTTTGATCTTTTTAACATATATTCCCATAAATTTCTTGTTTGCTGTTTTGTTAAAAAATTTTCAATATAAACAGTAACAGGTATGTTTTCATTTGAATACATCGGTTCAAATGAAATAGCTGGTTTCGTTTGAAAGGGATGAATTCGAAATAAAAAACAACAATCGAAGGAACCTAATGTGAAATATAAATTGTGATTAATGAATTTTTTTCCTAAAATATCGACTTCTTCAAAGTGTTCGCTTGTTATTGTTGAATTTTCAATTGCTAAAACATTTTTAAATGTTTCAATTTCTTGCAAATAATGATCAACTGACTTTTCAAAGAATTCTTTTTCTTCTTCCATCCAGCTTTCTATCATTAGTTTTTCTTCATAGGTATGACGATCTATTTCAAATATCATTTCGTCTTTTTCTAGATAAAAAAAGAGATGAATCTTCGATTCTTTAAAATTTATATTGCCTTTTATTTTATTCTTTTTTCGGTCAAAGAGCAGTTCAAAGTCATTTAAATGTAGGTTCTTTTTATTCATTTTAAAATTCCTTTCTGATAAAAGAATTATAAATGGTAATCACCATTTATAATTCTTTTACATCTACTAAATAATAGGGTTTTTCTTTATCTTCAATATATTTTATTGCAGTAATTTCAAATTCCGTGCCAATAAAGGTTACTTCTTTTTCATGTTTCCATCTTGATAGTTCCCATTCGTTAACTAATGTATCCACATCGATTGCTTGCGTTGATTCAGATAGTCGAAACACAACTTCTTTGAATAAATCCATTGCTTCTTCTACTTCATATTCTTCTAATAATGCTTCATCTTCTTGTAATTCTTCTATATACTCTTCATTTAAATATCCATCATATGCAAAATTAAGCGCAACTTGAAATTCTTTCGACCAATGAGAAGAACCATGCCATTCTTCTACTATTTCTCCTATTTTTAATACATGGATAGGGAAATTCATTCCGCGATATAACGGTTTTAAATAAGGTTTTTTTAATGAACATAAAAATTGTTCCAAATCATTTGAAAGAGTACGACTTCCTAAAAATTCATCGAGTTGTGTTTTCATATTTTTTCTCCTTTTAATTAAAATTTAGTAAACGCAAACGATAAGCAGATTCTTTTTTTATTTTATTCCAAATTAATGTTTTTATTTCTTTTTTTATAAATTTTTCACCGTCTATTTTTAACGTTACTTCTTGTTTATCTTCCTCTAAAAAACCGTCTATTTTTAACTCTTTTACATTTTGAATCACATGAAAATGAAAAAGAAATGAAAAACTTTCTATTTTAAATGCTGCCGAATAATGATCAAACTCCTTTTGTTCTTCGAAGCAAAATAAGATATCAGGAATAACAGTTAGTTTATTCAAATCTTCCAATTTTTCGACTGTGCGTAATAAAAAATGACTTAATTCCGTCATCGAAGTCGTTTTTAGTTGTTCTTGTAAATAATCTAATATATTTTTATATATTTCTTGCAACGCCTCAGCGTTCTTTTCTTTAAATTCGTACATAATATGAAGTCTGATTTGATCAATTGGTCGCGTAAAAAAAGAAATGTTTCCACGTTTGATGGAAAAAGCAAAGTAATCAAAAGTATAATTTTCTAAACAAATTGTACCTTTCCATTCCTTTTGTTTTTCATGATAAAAGATTTTTTTAACACGCATGTTTTCGCCTCGCTTTTTGTTTTATTATACCATGTGATCAATTAAAAAAGAAACCAAAAAGGTCTCTTTCAGTCAGTAGAAGGGGTAAAGAGTTGACGCACTCGTTTTTTTCCAATTTCTTTTTTTAGACAACTCCATAACCATTTTTTAGCTTGCGTGAAATCTTCATGAATAAATCGTTCATTCATAAAACTGGCTTTGTACAAATGTGTGAATATATTATGTCGTTTGATCGAAAAATAAATTAAATTTTCGTGTGCCCATAAAAAATAACCGTCAGCAAACGCAGTTTCATCTGATTTTTTAGTCCATGCGACTACTTCATCTAAGAAAAGAGTTAATTCTTTTTCTTCTTGTACGAGTCGTTGGATAAAACAGTGAATATCATCCTCACTTTGCAACACCTCTTTTAAGTCACTATATAAATATACATGCAATTCATTTTCTTTTTCTAGTATTTGATACGGTGTTTTTGAAAAATGCTGATCAACATATTCATGTTCATTTTTTTTGCGAATAGATAAATAGTCGCTATGTTTTTCAACTTCGTTATTTAAAACGGTTTTCATTTTCCCACTCTCTTTCTTTTTTTCTTTATTATAACAAAAAATGGTATAATAAAGAAAAAAAGGTAGGTAAAACAGATGATTTCATCGTTTAACATTTCTTCTTTTCGTTGTTTAGAACAATTACAGCTAGATAATCTTAAAAGAGCGAATGTATTTTATGGATATAATGGAGCAGGAAAAACAACGGTGTTAAAAAGCCTTATGTTTTATTTTGCAAAACAGCACGTACAACAGTTTTCGAATCTTCATTTTTGGGGTGAGCCTTCTCAAGTTTTTTCCTTTCATCAAGTCAAAGATATACGTATTGAAGCGCTACATGAAAACGGATTAAAAGACAGTGTTCATCACGCAATTTCATCTGAAGATGAACAGTTAAATTGGCAAGTCAATGGTATTCCAATGTCCGATGTTTCACTTGATCTTCCTTTTAGTTATTACAATCCGATCGAATCATATTCGATCGATCAAGCAGCGAAACATTTACAGATTGTTGAAGAAAACGGGTATAAAGAAAACCTTCTTTCTGTTCTTCGAACGATTGAATCAAATTTACAAGATATTTACGTGAAAGACGGCATACTTGTTACCAAAATTAATGAAATGGAACTTCCTTTCAAACATTCAGGAACAGGTTTTCAACGTACGTTTAAATTGTTTAGTATGTTGTTTGAAAAAGAAAACGTTCCTTACTTTTTAGAAGTGGCGAATCAAGGATTTCATCCTGGTTTGTTACGTGCTGTGTTTCGATTTCTTCATCAATTTTCTAAAAAATGTGATAGACAATTGTTTTTCACTTGTTTAAATGAAGAACTGTTAGATCATTATCTTGCGGCATTTGAAGAAGATTTATCGATTTATTTTGTGAAAGAAGGAAAGGTAAATTCTATGAAAAGACGTTTCATTTAATTGAAATTAACTATAAAAAGAAAGAAGGAAGTAAAATGGAAAACCAAACACATAAATATAGCATCGACGATGTTGTTTTTTCAGAATTTGAATACAACGGATTATCTTCATTTTTTCCTGTTAAAATTATAGGTTTTGCTCCTGATAATAGTAATGGGAAAAATTATTTTGTTCGCGATCAAAACGGAGAGAAATTTAGGATGTTTGAAGATAATTTAAATAAAGCAGAGGAACTTGCAGCTTTAATTCCCAATTTTGTTTTTTGTGATGAAGACAGTGAATAAATAAAAAAGCGACATCTGTCGCTTTTTCTTTTTTTATATTCCATCATTGAAAGGTACTTGTTTTGAAAAAAAGAATAATAGTCATATAAAGGGGGGAGATTAAAGGTGAAAGAAAAAATGTATTTAACCAATTGGAAAGATCACTTAAATGAAGTAAATGCGCTAACAAAATCCGTAAAAGAAGAAGCGTTGGCATCAAAAGAAGAAAACTTAGGTTTATATGTTGTGGCAGGAGAAATCTCTAATTTACTCATTAAATTATCAAAACAAACGAATCAATTAGATTTATTTTTAAGTCAGCAAGATACTTTTACAGAAGAATACGTCCACTCTGTTATTGAAGCCATGACGCAAGAAATGGAAAAATTGGATATGTTATTATTAAATAGCCGTATTGAATCCGCGCGTTCAACCAATAATCGTAAACATTTTTTAAAAAAGACAGAAACCTTACATGCACTTTTTCAATATGCCAATGAATCGCTTTTTGAAATCAAAAAAGAATGGGTATATAAAGGAGAAATGGACCCAAAAGAATGGATCATCGAATCATTACAAAAAACGTCTAAAAAAGTAGCTTTACTTGCATTAAATAACACCATTGAAGTTGCTCGTTCCAATGAAAATGCTGCAAGCCTTCTTGTTATTTCAGATGAATTAAAACAAGTAGCTGATACTATTAAACACCTGACTTCCGAATTAGAAACTATTTTATCAAACCAATAAAAATAGCTGGCAATATGCCAGCTATTTTTATTCATTTGCTTTTTCTTTAAACAAGTAAATAGATTGATCATTTGATGGTTCCGATGCTTTGTCTTGGTAAGTGGCAATAACATAATAGGTTTGTTTTGTGATCCAAATGTTTTTTACAATAGTGCTCATATTTCGTAATGCAATTCCTATTTTTTCAAACCAATTTGCATCTTCTGGAATCGTTTCTAACGCTTTACGTTTTTGTAAATGATCATCAAATAGTACTGTATTAGTTGTGGAACCAATCTCAACATCTTCTCCATTTTTTCCTTTTTTAAATACTTTATACGTCACACCACTTGCTGTTTTGTTCGGATCCCAGCTAATGATAACGTGTTTATTTTGCTTGTCATACTTTGTTTTTACATTGTTTACTTTGGATAAAAGAGGTCCTTCTGAAAGAGATTTTACGTCCAGAGGTTTTTGAAAATCACTGGAAGGAACACCCGCATACGCTTTTTTCATAATGTTTGCAAACAGTTTAGCTGGTTCATCACCGCCTGCAGTGGTTAAATATAATTCTTTACTTGGTTTATCAAATCCCAAATGAATTGCCATAGAAATATCAGGTGTGTATCCCACAAACCAAGAAGCTCGATTCCCTGTTGTTCCTGCTTCTTCTGCTGTTCCTGTTTTTCCTGCAACAGGACGTCCAATCGCCGCGTTTTTACCTGTTCCAATTGGATCACTAATCACTTTTTTTAATATTTCTGTCATATGATAGGCAGTTTCAGGCGAGTAAAGGTCTTTTCCTTTTGAAGAAGCTTCAGTTTTTGGTTCTACAACATGTTCATTTTTGTCTTTAATAAATTTAATTGCTTCTGCAGGTTGAAAATAACCAAAATTTACAAACGTTGCATACGACTGCGCCATTTCAATAGGCGTTACACCTTTTTCCATTCCACCTAATGCTAGATGTAAATCTTTGTCGGCTTTTTTCACTGGAATACCTAATTTTTTTAAAACAGATACACCTTTATCTACGCCAATATCTTGAAAAACCGTGACAGCTGGAATATTCGCAGAACGAATAAGTGCACGTTCAACTGAAATATTTCCTTCGTATTTTTCGCCCGCATTTTTAGGAGCGTACGTATTAAAACTTCTTTTTTCATCATTTACAGTTGAAAACGCGTTCCATTTTTTTGTTTCAAATGCAGGACCATAGACAATTAAAGGTTTTAAAATAGAACCTGGTTGAAAACGATCGTATGCACGATTTCGATATCCTCGGATATAATCTCTTCCACCATAAATAGCCGTCAATTTTTCCGTTGAAGGATTAACAGCGGCAATTCCTACTTGTACTTTTTCACCTTTGGTGTTTTGATCATCGCGATATGTAAAGGATTGTGCTTGTTCATACATACTTTGTTGAAGATTTGCATCCAAATAGGTGTAAATGCTATATCCTTTATGTTTTAAATCATTTTCACTAAGCCCGTAGCGTTCTTTTGCTTCTTTTAATACATAATCAATATACGCATCAAGCGCTGTTTGTTGTGTTGAAGCCGTTTTGTTAAACCCTACTGTTTGTTGACTTGCTTGTTTGAATTGATTGGTTGTAATGGATTTATTTTCTTTCATTACAGCCAATACTGTATTTTTACGTTGATTTCCAAGTACTAAATCTTTTGTATAAGCAGAAGGAGCTTGAGGAAGCCCTGCTAAAAAAGCACTCTCTGTTAACGTTAAATCAGATACATCTTTGTTAAAATAATGTTTTGCGGCAGTACCAACTCCGTACACATTTCCTTCCCCTAAATAAATACGGTTTAAGTACATTTCTAAAATTTGTTTTTTACTGTACTTGTTTTCAATAATAATGGACAATAACGCTTCTTGATATTTGTGTAGGACATTTCGATTGTACATGTCACCATTTACATTTTTAATCAGTTGTTGTGTAAGCGTGCTTCCACCATTCATACTTTGAGATGGATGTAAGATTTTTGTATAGATGGCACGAAGATAACCTCGAATAGAAATACCCGAATGTTGATAAAAATTTTTATCTTCTACATTCACAAACGCTTCTTTCAAATAAGTTGGCATTTCATTTAATGACACATTTTCACGATTTACACCATCATTAATAATGGTGGTTACTTTGTTTCCTTTTTGATCATAAATATCAACATTTAATAATTTTTGATCAAATTGTGTTTCATCAAATGCAAAATCTTTTAGTTTATAATCAGAATGAGCAATATACAAAACTAAAGATAAATGAATCACAAGTCCCATAAAAAAGATTCCTGCGACGCCAATCATTGTGTAAAAACCGATGCGTTTTAAGACACCTCTATACCCTATTTCTCGTGGTTGTTTTGCCATACGAACACAAAACCATACCAAAAAAACAATTAGTGCTACACAAAAAAGGATGCTTAACATTTCAAAGAAATAGTTCCGTTGAATTTTAAATAATTCAGCAAATACAAGAAGAATTTTTTCTTCAATTACATGTAAAATATTCATTGCATTTCTTTAACCCCTTTATGCTAATTGTTTTTATATTTATAGGAAGCAGAAATAAACCTTTTTGACTACGGTTTTTTTATGTAAAATACGGTATAATAGTTATGTAAAGAAAGTAAACTACTAACTAAAAAGGATGATTATTTTGAATATTATTTTTGATTTAATTTTCACAGATGATACGCCGTATAGTTTGGTCATTAATCTTGATAAACTGGAAAAATTTAGTGATGATATGAAAGATTTTGTTCAAAAAGTAAAAGAACGATTAAAATCAGATAAAGATAATCAATTATCCGTTGACTATGATGTGTTTTGCGACATTTGGCAGGCTAATGAAGAAATTGGCATTGTTCCTTCTTTTCCCGTCATGGTGCATGACGAATTTACATTATATGAAGCGGATTAAAAAGATGACGCTGTCATCTTTTTTTATTTATGTTCATTTCAAAGAAATCACTCCTTTTTGAATAATTAACAAAAAGGAGGGGGTTGCGATGTCAAAAATAGAAGAACTTATTTACTTTTTTTCTCCATTATCCAATTTCACCTTTTCTTTAACGCATAAAGAAATACCTTACGTAGTTTCACTCAATCAAAATGGTACGTTTAACGTGAAAGAAAATATCGATTTTAGCAGTGTATGGTATGAAAATATCTCAATAGAACATACCATGATGCAGCAATTAAAATATTCCGTTACCTTTCAAAAAACAATGCAAGCTATTAAGCAATACGAACAAAAAATGCGCGAACGTATGAAAGTTGATCAAGTTAAGGTGGAAGGAAAAATAAACACCTATACATTTGTTGTTTCATTTCAATTAAAAAGCCCTGTACTAGCGAAAACAAACGTGTTAATACATCACGACGAAAAAGAAGAGATGACGTATGTTCCGCTTCGCTCTATTTTATATTTGGCGATTGAAAAAAATGGGAATGTTTTTACTTCAACTGATATGATTAAAATTATTAAACCACCCCTTGCCCTACATTCCACCGCAACTTCTTCATTTAATCTTGGTAATTTTGAGTATTATAAAAACTTTGATCGCTCTTTTTTTACTCATCGTACCTTTTTAGAAGATCTTTGCGCACTTGTTGTAAAAGATAAACGCGCACGTGTAAAATTATTAGTCAATTAAAAAAAGCCATATGGCTTTTTTGATGAAAAAAAATTTAAAAAAAAGAAAGGAAAATTGAAATCGTTTGCAAAGTTACTAAAAGAGAAAAGAAAGCGTTGACATTTTCATTGTACATGTTATAATGAAACCGTTAACAAATAAATAAAACTAGGATTGTTACTGGTTAAGCAGGCAAAACCTAAATCACAAAAAAGAATGAGACGACACAGAAGTACTGTGTATAAAAACGTCATTTCTTTGTGTGGTTTAGGTTTTTTCTTTTAAAAAAACATGGGGGTGTTTTAAATGAATTACGAAAAAACCGCAAAAGAAATTTTGGACCTAGTCGGAGGAGAACAAAATGTAGATAATGTCATCCATTGTATGACGCGGCTTCGTTTTAATCTAGCTGATGAAAGCGTTGCCGTAAAAAATAAGGATAAAATACAATCTATCGATGGCGTCATGGGTGTGAATCAAAGTAGCGGACAATTTCAAATTATTATTGGAAACGATGTACCGAAAGTGTTTAATGAATTAACTAAACTAGGAAACGTTGGTTCAGGAACATCAAGAGGAAATGGAAGTAAACAAAAAGGAAACCCAATTGGGAAAATGTTTGATGTTATTTCAGGATCATTTACACCGCTTCTTCCAGCGATCGCTGGTGCGGGGATGATTAAAGGAATTTTAGCTATTTTAGTAGCTTTTGGTTGGGTTGCAAATACCGATCAAGCATACATTATACTAAATGCTATTGGAGATGGAGCGTTTTACTTCTTACCTATTTTACTAGCATTTAGTGTCGCCAAAAAATTTGGAAGTAACGTATATGTAGCAGGAGCTATCGCAGCTGCGCTTTTACATCCAAATATCACAGCGCTTTTAGCAGGTAAAGAAGCCGTTCATTTCTTAGGTCTTCCTGTTACAGCTGTTACGTATTCATCAACCGTTATTCCGATTTTACTTGCTATTTGGATTGGTTCATACGTTGAAAAAGGAATAGATCGTTTTATTCCAAGTATGTTTAAATTGATTTTAGTTCCAACTCTTACAATTTTAATTGTTGTTCCGTTAACGTTAATTGCTGTTGGACCTCTTGGTTCTATTTTAGGTGATTGGTTATCTATGGGTATTAGCTGGTTATTTAAATATGGTTGGATTTTCGCTGGATTAATTTTAGGAGGAACATTCTCTCTTATTATCATGACAGGTATGCACTATGCATTCACTCCAATTGTAATGAACAACCTTGCAACAAAAGGTTATGATTTCATTTTACCATCTATGTTTGCAGCAAACATGGGACAAGCTGGTGCAACATTTGCTGTAGCACTTCGTTCTAAAAACAAATCATTCAAATCACTTGCAATGACAACTAGTATGACAGCTCTTATGGGTATTACAGAACCTGCTATGTACGGTGTAAATATGCGTTTGAAAAAACCATTCATTGGTGCATTAATCGGTGGAGCTGTTGGTGGAGCTTATTACAGTGCTGTAGGTGTAAAATACTTTATCCTTGGTGGTAACGTTGGTCTTCCAGGTATCACATCATTTATCGGTGAAACATTTGTTCTTGCTATTATCGGTCTTCCGATTGCATTTATCGCAGGAGCTATTGCAACATTTATTCTAGGATTTGATGATGTACCAACGGAAGAAAACAAAGAAGAAACAATCGATGAAAATCGTACACAAGAAGTGTTAAGTCCCTTAACGGGCGAAATTAAACCTTTAGCAGATGTACAAGACGGCGTATTTTCAAATGAAATTATGGGAAAAGGAATTGCCATTGAACCAACAGAAGGACGCGTTGTAGCACCTGTAAACGGTATAGTAACAACATTGTTTAAAACAAAACATGCAATTGGCATTACATCAGATGAAGGAATTGAACTATTAATTCACGTTGGAATTGATACAGTGAAATTAGACGGAGAACATTTTACAACTCACATTAATCAAGGTGATACAGTGAAAGCAGGAGATTTGCTAGTAGAGTTTGAACTTGATAGAATTAAAGAAGCAGGATATCAAACGATTACACCTGTTATTATTACAAATACAACAAATTATGCTGAAATTACACACACAACTGCAGAAACAGTTACACAAAACGATTCATTATTAACGCTTCGCGGATAAGTAAAAACGTACAAAAATTGCCTGCCTATCATTTGGGCGAAGCAAAGTGATAGGCAGACTTATTTAAATTTTTTAGGAGGTAATTAACATGACAAAAACATACAAATTTCCAGAAAACTTTTTATGGGGTGGTGCAACAGCTGCCAATCAATTAGAAGGTGCATACAATGAAGGCGGAAAAGGAATGAACTTAGCGGACGTAATGCCTGGTGGTAAAGTTCGTTTAAAAGTAATTGGAGAACCTGGTTTTGACTTTAAAATCGATCATGAAAAATTCGTGTATCCAAACCATCAAGCCATTGATTTTTATCACCGTTATAAAGAAGATATTGCGTTATTTGCTGAAATGGGTTTTAAAACGTATCGAATGAGTATTGCTTGGTCTCGTATTTTCCCAAAAGGGGACGAACTTGAACCAAATGAAGAAGGATTAGCATTTTATGATCGTGTTTTTGATGAATTGAAAAAATACAACATGGAACCAGTTGTAACGATTTCACACTATGAAATTCCACTTCACTTAATTACAGAATATGGTGGTTGGCGTAATCGTCAAGTGATCGAATTCTTTGATCGCTATGCAACAACATTATTTAAGCGTTACAAAAATAAAGTAAAATATTGGTTAACATTTAATGAAATTAATGGCGCAACACACATGCCAATCTTAGGTCTTGGTTTTTCTCCTGAAACAGAAGAAACAAGATTACAAGATAGTTTCCAAGGATTGCATCATCAATTTGTTGCAAGCGCACGCGCTGTAAAAGCAGGGCATGAGATTATTCCTGGAAGTCAAATTGGTTGTATGCTTGTGTATGCTCCAACCTATTCATTTGATTCTAATCCTGAAAACGTGATGCACGCACTGCAAGAACAACGTTTGTTTAACAACTATTGCGGAGATGTGCATGTTAGAGGCGCTTATCCAGCGTTTGCAAATCGTTTCTTTAAAGAAAATGGCATTGAACTTGCGATTGAAGAAGGCGATTTAGAAACACTTAAAGAAGGAACAGTTGATTTTATTTCTTTAAGTTATTATATGTCTCGTACAGAAAAGAAACATAAAACACCTGAAGAAGTAGGACAAGGAAACTTAATTGGCGGTGTGAAAAATCCATTCCTTCAAGCAAGTGATTGGGGATGGGAAATTGATCCAACTGGTCTTCGTATTGCTTTAAATCAATTATATGATCGTTATCAAAAACCACTTTTCATTGTTGAAAACGGTCTAGGTGCACATGATAAAGTAGAAGAAGATGGTTCAATCAATGATGATTATCGCATCGATTATCTACGTGGTCACATTGCAGCAATGGGTGAAGCCATAGAAGATGGCGTGGAACTAATGGGTTATACGCCTTGGGGTTGCATTGATTTAGTTTCTGCTTCAACTGGTGAAATGTCTAAACGTTACGGATTTATCTATGTTGATAAACATGATGACGGAAGTGGAACACTTGAACGTAAAAAGAAAAAATCGTTTAACTGGTATAAAAACGTTATTGCAACAAACGGAAAAGAATTATAATAAAAAAGACGCCATATGGCGTCTTTTTATGGTTTGATAGATGTTTTTATTTTAAAGCTTCGAGTGATGATTTTAGCATCCTCACTTCTTCTTTTAAAATGATAAAAGGTGCATCTACTTTATGTACACGAAGTAGTCTTTCTAAACGTTTTTTGACTCGATTTATTTGATCTTCTCCTTCTTTTATATCTGAACCAAACATATCATCGATTTGTTCCTTTAAAGCAATTGCCTGCTTTTCTGCTTCAGCACGTTCGTAGTCATTAAATTGTTCTTCGGTCATTTCAAGAATTTCAAACATATATATCATCCTCACTATTTTTAATATTTTTAAAAAGAAATATTTTGCCATTGTAAATATTCTTTAATTTGTCGCAATTCATTTTGAATAAGAATAAAAGGAGCTTTCAATTCAATCAGTTTAAAGATTCTTTTTATTCGAGTTTCTACTGTTTTTTTACAAGAATAAGGCGAGAAATTAGTGTGTTCAATTAATCGTTGATGTAAATAAATAGCTGCATAATAAGCTTTTATTTCTTCATTTTCTCTAAATTCTTCAACTTTTAATTCTAAAATATCAAACATATTCTTCATCCTTTCAAGAAAGGCTACGCCTTTCTTTTTTTTAATGATCAAACAATAAACGAAGACGAAATTCATGGGGATAATCTTTTAGTAAAGATGTTTTAAATACGGGATATACGTAATAAATAATTCCGTTTTCATTTTTCTCTTCAAATAAGACATGTTTCTTTTTCAATTCATCTCGCGTTTTTAAAAAAACAAGAAGAAGATTTGTTTCAGGATCCAGTTTCGAAAATATCAGATTTTTCAGTTCTTCTTCTTTGATAATATTTGTTTGTTGATTTGTTTTTGAAAGAAGTATTATAAACCAATAAAAATAGTTATTACTCAGTTTTTTTGCTACTTTTTCAAGTTTTTCTTGTTCTAATATACCAAATGGAAGTCTTATTGTGAATAAAAAAGGTTCTCTGATCAAAATTCGTTCACGATCTCCTCGTATATACGTTGAAATATGATCATATTTTAAATTGACAATTTCCCACTCGGCGCAATTTATTCGCGTAGCCACTTCGGCAAGCGTTAAAGGTTTTCCGTTTTCTTCTAAAGGGTAGGCATAATTTTTTGTTAATGGATCTAACTCTCTGTTTTGGAAATTGATATAAGAAATTAATTTATATCCCAAACCTAAACTAAGGGAATTTATTTTACTCATATTATCACCTTTCCAAGAAAGGCGCAGCCTTTCTTTTTTCTTTTATTTATCGGAAAACAGGTTAAAACCTGTTAAAAAAATACTTAGTTTTTAAACTAAGTATTTTGGAATTTATTCTACTGTCAGAATTTTGTATTGTTCCTTTTTTTTCAATTTTTGGATGTTTTCGATCGCTTCATTCACTTTTTTTATACTCACTCCGTCTTCTTTGGAGTAAATTGGCACAATGTATCCTAATCCTGTAAATTTTAACTCTGTTTGATCAACTTCTTTCATAAATACATCCATCATCATTTCGATGGCTGCATCTTCATTGCCAAAAAAATGTTGAAACGCAAAGTCTTGGATTTCAGTTCCAAACCATGAACAAATCGTTGATTTTATTTCTTCTAAAGATTCTTCTTTTTTATTTGTTTTCAATAATTCGAAATATTGTTCTACCAGTTGTTTAAGTTCATTTTTCGAAAATTCCATTTTCCCACACTCCTAAATTTTTTTGATAGTATATCACGTTTTTCAGCGTTTTGTTAAAAAATATTTTTTGAATGAAGAAAAAGAAGTATAATGAGTATAAACCATATGACTATTTCAACGATAAGGAAGGGATTAAGTATGAATGAATTGGATCGATTATTACAAGATAGTCCCACATTTAGTTTGTATAAACACGTAAATCAATTGTTAATTGATATTCGACATGAAGCAGCAGGGCAAAATTTTTATCTTTTAGATTATGATCGATATTGGCAAATACCTACTATTCCAGAGTTACAACACGACTTGAGATCTGTATATGTTGTATTTAAACGAGACATGAAAGGAAAGTATTATTTTAACATTAGTATTGAGCCATTTTTCAGTTTTGGTGATTATGGATATAAAACATCGTATTTTTCAAAAAATTTATCAAAAACATTAAATTTATTGGAAGCGTCCATTGTGCAAGAAATTTGTGAAAATGTGAAAAAAACAAAACAATACTTAATTGAATTAACAAAACAATCAATCGATGAAGGAATAAATCCTTTAGTTTACATTCGAAAAGAAAAAATAAAAGAATTATTTGATTGAAAATAAAAACAGCCTTAAGGCTGTTTTTATTCATTATATTTTCTTTTTTTGAAAAAATGGAAAGGAAAAAGAGAATTTTTTTTGTGTTGTTTTTTCTTTTAATTGATCAAATGTGGCATTTTCAAACGTACAAATATCGGATGTTTCCCTTGGATCATCTAGCGCATCTGCAGGGAAATAATAATAATCACCATTTCCCATTCCAATGCCTGCAATAAGATAATTCTTTTTTTTGATTTTTTGTAAAACGACAATTACACCTTTATCTTCTATACCTTGTTTTAATAATCTTAACAGTGTGAAATCGTTTCGAGATGTGTCATCGATCTCTACTTTATGCTTGCGACCATTAATGGCAATAGTTACATTCTCTAATTTTTCTTTCCCTTTTAACTCATTTAATAGGTCAATGTGTTTTTTTAATTTCATTTTCCTCATCCTTTTCCCATGTTTTTATGATAAAATCATAGCATAGAACAAGAAGGAAAGGTGATAAAAATGTGTTTTGTTATTGAAATTGAAGACATTTTTGATGAAAAAAGAAAAGGATATTTAGCTCACTCTGATGCAATAGGGGATTTTGTTGTAGAAGAAATTTGTGACGCCCATTTTTTTCCTCAGTTGAAACATGTAAAACAATTATTAAAAAATCAAATGAGAGAAAATATTTTGTCGATTGAAGACGGAGATTTCACGGTTATTAGCATAGAAGAAATTGAACTAATTAAAAAGAAAACCATACATGTAGATGATCTTTCATTTTAAAAAAGCGACCTTTTGGTCGTTTTTTGATGAAAAAAGGCATTTGACTGCTTGAAAATGAATAAAAATTATGAGGTGAACGTATATGAACATTACAAAAGAAGAGTATGAAAAAGAATTAAACGACGAAAAAAAGAAAAATGAACGTTTATTTAAAAGCATTTTAATTGGATCAATTTTGATCGGTTTTGGATTAGGACTTCTTCATTCATTCGGTGGTGCCATCGCAGGAATATTTATCGGAGCGATAGCGGGTATCATTATCGGCGGAAATGTCACTTCGCTTCTTTCTAAAAGATGGGAACTTGATATCCCTTACTGTATTTTTTCATACTTCGAAGAAAAAAACGAACAAGTTATTAGTGCTCATAATATTGGTAAAATGATTCAATATGGACGAGTTGAATACTTTCAAGGGAGTAACTATTACGTCGTGACAACAGATAAAGAAACGTATATGATCGAAATTAAAAATGAACAAGTTATCTCTTGTTCCATTCAAAAGAAAAGCGACTTATCATAAGTCGCTTTCTTTGTATTTATTTTCAAAAGTTAAAATTTCATTAGGCAGTTTATTATACCAACTAGGAACTGAAAACTGAACAAGATAATGTTGACATGTTTCAAATTTTTTTCGGACATGAGGATTACTTTTTTTAAACGTTTCACTTGTACAACCGTGGATATGCGATAAAAAAGCTAAATGACGATTTAAAGCTCTATTCATAACGGAAATAGATGGTTTTGTAGCATTTTGGTCATGTACAAGCATTAACTGACAACCAAGTAAATAACGAAGCGCTTCTCTTTCTTCTTCAATTTCTTTTTTATCTTCTACTTTAACATTCCACGTTTCCAATAACATGTGTCCATATTTTGTGTTATTAAAGTGAGCAATCATATCATCGTAATGACGTTTAATATCTGCAATTCCTTGAAAAAATTTCATTTTCATCCTTGTTTCCTCCCTTTTTCATCTCCTTTTAAGTATAGCATATTTTCCAAAACAAGGAACTTTCTTGTAAAAAGAAAAGTTATCAAAAGAAAGGAAGTGAATGGTGTATGTATTCAAATATTCGTCTTTTACCTAAAAGCAAGGTTTTATTTAATCATGAACGACATTGTTGGATGTTTTCAGTTTTAGCAGATTATGAAAAAAAAGAATGTGTGATTGAAGTCGAAATTCATCAAAACGGAGAACTAAAATACTGGGCATATGATCGAAAAACAAATGTAACAACAAAACAAATAGGCATAACAGAAACTTTACTTCAAAGCCATTGTTTTTTGCTGATCATTGAAAAAATTAAAGAACTCGAAGAAGAATTAAAACAACATATTATTGTAAAGGACGTTACGTTCATTGGAAAAAAGTACAATGAAGAACTTGGATATGATCAGTATTTTATCACCTTTAGCTTAGAAAAAGATCTTTTGGTTTATAAAGGTTATAAACTAGATAGACGCGGAAATTTTATCAAAAAAACATTCCAGCAGCCAACTAAACTTTATTTTGTTTCTGCTTTTGGCATTTCACTAAAAAAAGAAGAAACATTTATTTTTGATGAAAATACACATGTGATTGGATTAGATGGTTTTTCTTCTGTTGATGATGAAAGCTTATTCCATTTGATCAATACGGTAAATCGCCGTTCTACATTTGCTCCGTACTTATCATTTGGACAAGATATTGCTGAAATGTTAATCCCTCATCAAAATATACGCGTTCGATTAATAACCGCATGACAAAAGCAGCGACTTTTATTCGCTGCTTTTATTTTTCAAGTTATTCATCAGTTGTAACTCATGTTCAACATCCTCTTCATCTATAAACCTACGTAACTGTTCTAAAAGTTCACGAAAAAGTTCATCGTTGAAAAGATGATAACAAATAGAATCTTTTTCAATAATTCCTGAACAATGAGGACATTTTTCTTCTCCGTGAAAAAATGTAATCCACATTCCGCGCTTCCTTTTTTCTACTAATTTGATATTCATAACATATGAAATATTTTCTACTATTAAGCTAAACTGATCATCTGACAACTGTTTGATTTGAAAGTTTTTTTCCATATTTTCCTCCTTTTATAAACGAAATGGCTCATAAGCCATTTCGTTTTGCTACTTGTACGCATACTTGTTTATATGGGTAGGTTGCAGGTACAAAGGTTTGTCGATTTCGTTTACGCTCTCTTCTCCCTACCATTCGAATTCGTTCACTGGAGTAAATCGTAAGCAATTCAACAATTTGTTCATAGATATGATCCCGAAAATAATAACTTGGAGACGGAAAAAAAGATGGTGTATCAGAAGGGGATAAACGTTTAATTTCCATCAATACAAATTGTGTTCCTGCTGTTGCTAACACAGTCACGTATTGTAATCCATCCGCTAAGGTGAATTCTACATCGTATTCATAGGGATTAAAGGTTCTTGGTTTAAATAAGATTGTTGTGATAATTGGCATATTATCTTTTTCAAATTTTTCCATCACTGTATGTAAATTTTGGACATAGGTAAACAATTCTTCTACTACTTGTTCTTCAAAAGGATCTTCGGTATGTTGATAAGATATTTTAATAGATCCTTTTATGTCTATTTTTTCACGATCATATTTTGTAACAGTAGGAATAGAATCCAAAAAATAATGACAGATATATTCTTTTTTCCACATTTTTTGTTCTATAGTTGCTATGATCCAAAACGTGTAGTATGTAGCGCTGAAAAAGTTCGCACCTTCATACGCAATGTCCTTTACTTTAAATGTAATAGCCAAGAATACCACCTCTTTTTCTTTTATTTTATCATACTGCTTATCTTTTTACTTTCCTTTTCGATAAATGAGAAAAAAAAGAAAGTGTGTCACATTTTCTAACGCAGTTATTACATTTATAAAAAAATTATCCTTTTTGGATAATTTTTTCAAATATTTCAAAGATTTTTTCTTTTATTTTATTTTCTGCAGCTTCTGGCATACGATACGTTCTTTCTTTAGGACCATGGAAAAAGAAATCATAAAATTCATCTGCATAGGTAATGGTTAAACGATTCCGTGAGTTCCATTCTTCCCCTTTTAAGCGAAATTCAAAAAAATGAAGATAAATAGCAGCATCTTCTGCTAAAATAGCTTGAATTTCAAGTTTTTTATATTTTTTTTCTATCGATTCTAATAGTTCTAGAACAAACGTTGTTTTTTCAATAATATGATCAACATAAAATGGTTCTGTTTCGTACACATAAATATTTTTCCGTTCAGGACGATAGCGAAAAAACCATTGATTACTGATACGTTCATCGAGGGTTTGAAAACCTAATTCTTCGGCTTGTTCCCATGTTTCATATTTTTTATGTTTTATGAAAATAGGTCGATCTTCAGAACGTTTTTTCAACTCTTCCCATTGTTCATCGTTTAAGTCTTCATCGATTTTTAAAAAAATATAATTTTTTCTAAACATATGAAAGATCAACTCCTTTGTTTAAAGCTTGATCTTTACCATACTCCAAAAGAATAGGAATGCAACAAAAATTCCAAGACATTCGCCGAATGTCTTGATTTTTAACAACTTGTTTTGTATAATGTTTTTTATAGCATCCGTCAATGGACGGGAAATACAGCAGTTGAACACTGGAATTGGATTTCGATGCCTTTCGGCACGTGAGTAATATCACGAAAAGTTTTTAACTTTTGAAGATTGTTTGTTGCGATGAAGGTGGGAGGCGGAAAAACGTATGACTTCGTCATACGTTTTTTTTAAAGTATTTTAAAATAAATGAAAGGAGCTATAAACAGCTCTTATTTTTTTGCTAAATACTACAAAAAGACTTGAATAATTGGTAGATATTTTCATATAATAGTAGTAAGAAAAAAAGTACGTTACATATTTATTAAAAAAGGAGGTGGAACCATGAAGCGAACGATTAAACAATACTCATTTAAACTTACAAAACAAGAGAAAAAAGCACTTTTTGAACATGTTATTATTCCATATAATAAACAAAAAGATGCTTTTTTAGTGAAATATGCCCATCTTGATTATTTACAATATGTGAATTCTAAAACAAACCAACAAACATTAAGAGATAATTTACTTGCTTCTGGTTTCACTAGCCCTTTCGGTTTACAAAAACGCGTGTGGAAATTAGCCCTAACAGATGCGTTAGATACGATTAATCGCTATTGGGAAGCTAATATTTCTCTTTTAAAAAGTGAATATCTCTATCGTCACGAAGGATTAACGGATGATGAAAAACACTATGCTAATTGGTTATTATTTAAACCTAAAAAACAAGCAAGAAACTTCAATCGTTTAATTGCTATTTATCGCGATATTGATTTAACAGACGAACAAATTATTCTTGATGACAAAGGAAGAAAAAAAGTACGAAGTTATTTACATCGCACTTTACGTAAAATCACAGGTAAACGCTCAAGAGTACAAATCTATCGAAGTGCGGATTGTGATCCTCAAACCTATAAAATCAAAACAGATAAAAATACTAATCAACAATATGTTGAAATTACGACTACCACACCTCGTAAACCTATTAAAATTTTCTTATGTGGAAAGTTAAATCAAAAAGGAAACGGTAAAATTGTGTACGACGAAGTCAAAAATCGAATTGAAGTCCATCAAACAAGAGATGTGAAGCAACGTAAACTTGGAAATAATATCATTGCAGGTGACTACGGTACAACCGAAGTCGTCACAGATGATCAAGGTGTGCAATATGGTCAAGAATTTGGACGGTTATTAACTCGGTACAATGCTTATCTTCTTGAAAAAGGAAAGGAACGCAATAAATTAACAGCCGTTGCAAACAATACAACAAAGAAGAAAAAAGCGAAACGCATTGTAAAAAACAATTTAAAGTCATCCAATCGAGACAAACGCCATCAGCGCGAACGTGCTGCTTTAGAAAATGAAATCAACCAAGCATATCGAAAACTGTTTATCTCTAACGGAGTTGGAAGCGTTGGATTTGAAGATTTATCTGACATGAGAGGCAAAACCAAATACAAAGGATTATCAAGAAGAGTAAGTTTATGGATTCGTACACATTTAAAAGAACGTTTAGAATTTTTATCTCATTTATTTAATATTGATGTCACTTATGTCAATCCTGCTTACACGAGTCAAGAATGTAACCATTGTCATTATGTTGATAAACAAAATAGAAACGGTGATTATTTCAAATGTAAAATGTGCGGTTTAACAGGTCATGCCGATCATCTAGCTGCTAAAAACATTAAAAACAGAATGAACGATAAAGAGATTACACTCTACACGAAACACAAAGATGTAAAAGAATTATTAAACACACGTCATCAAGAGTGGCAAAGTAAACAAAGTACTGCAAAAGTATTACAAACAGTTTAATGTAAAATTAATTGCGATAAGGCATAATTTATTGAATAAGCATAGGGTGGAATCTATGGATCGTTTCATGTAGAGAAAACTTTACGCTTCACCGAAAGGATCAATAAACCTAGTAATTATCGCATAGAAAGCGGGAGAAGAAATTCGTTTGGACCGCTCCGTTGGTTGGAAACTATGTACTGCTTACGACGGAACATGAGATGTTATGTTTATGTGCAATCGATCTTGCGTATAATGTTTGTGACCTCTCCATGTGAACCATTTTATTATCGTTATGTTACATTTTTGTATATTTTGGTATGTAAAATGAAGCAGAAAAATAATGAAAGCTCAAGATGTAATACTCGGACTTTTGGTTCAACAAGGAAAACTTTCAGGTTATACGATCAAACATTTATTTGAATCTCGCTTTTCGTTTTTCTTTGATGCAAGTTATGGTTCTGTTTATCCAACACTAACAAAACTTGAAAAAGAAGGATTTATTCAAAAAGAAATCGTGGTTCAAGAGGGAAAACCTAATAAAAATATGTACACTATTACGGAAAAAGGAAAAGAAAAATTCCAACTTTATTTAAACAGTGAAATGGAAAAAGAAGTTCTTCGCTCCGATTTTCATATGAGATTATATTTTGGAGAATTTTTATCAAAAGAAGACATTCTTTTGTTATTTGAAAAAGATATTGAGGAAAGAGAAAAAGAACATCAAAAATTAAGTGTTCTTTATGATGAATTTCAACAATATATGAGCGAAACACAAAAAATTAGTGCGCAGATGGCATTAGAATTTATGGAAAGTTCTTTAAAAATTGAAAAGAAATATAAAGAAACATTCAAACAAAAAAACGTATGACAAAGTCATACGTTTTTTTGTTTGTTTTATCCTTCTTTTATTCATTCTATGTTAAGATAAATAAAAAGATTAAGGATAAAAGGAGCGAACACAATGGAAAAACATACAATTTTCGACCTTGCTACATTTGGCTACACCGAAAAATTAAAAGAACAACTAGATAATGGAGCCGATGTTAACGCAAAAAGTAAAGTTGGTTATTCGTTAATGCATTATGCAACGATGGCATACAGAGGCGATATTGCTCATCTTTTACTTGATTATGGATTTGATGTTCATACAGTTGAAAGAAGTGGAGTTTTTACATTTTGCGAAGTAGTGCAACGAAACAGCTATGATGTGATGAAACGAATGTTAAAATCAGGAGCGAATCCTAATATTTGCTTAACAGTTGATAGTCCGTTTACACTCGTCGAGTGGACTTCTTCCATGTACAACCCGATTAGCACTTTGGTATTAATTCAACATGGAGCAAACGTCAATTTTAGTGTAAAAGATAAAACTTTATTTGAACATGCTTATGATTGCTATGAAAGACATGTCCAAGGAAAACAAGGATGGTTTGATCTTCTTTGCGAAATTGCGAAACATAAAAAAGAATATAATGAAAACGAACAAAACATTTATCAGAAAATAAAATTACGCGCTTTATTTAAATCATAAAAAAACGTATGACCATGTCATACGTTTTTACTATTATATATGTCTTATTTTCCGAGTCTTTCCAGTTTCTCGATTTGTTTTCGAAGCATTTTTCTTAAATTTTCCGCTTGAACTTTATCTTTTTCCTTATAATCTCTTGCAACGGTGAATACCGTTGATTTTTTTGTAATTGTTAATTCAATTCCGCGATATCGAACCTTTAATTTTCGCTTTCTTGTATTAGAAAATTGATCAATTACTTCGTTTGCAAATTCTAAAATTGTTAAATGGCTCATGATTTTTTACTCTCCTTATTATTGGGGGATTTTGTAGTGCTCGGTTTTTCAGCAATTCTTCTTCCGCAATCACATTCTACTCGGCGCATAATCATCATCTTTTTTTATTCATTTTTTTATGCGTGGTATTCAAATACTTTCTCTCGTTTTTCTTTTGGTAAAGAATAAAAATCTTTGCTGCAAAATGTTAACATATGCTCTTCAACTACCGAACGTTTGTATAACATTTCTCCGCCGCATGTAGAAAAAATAAATTCTTTTAATTTCTGTCCTTCTTTTTCCGTTAATTCATGCATTTTACCTGTTATTTCATCATAGATACAATCAGGTGTACTATATTTTTCCTGTTCTTCTTGATAAACACTACTAGTAGTATTGTAGTTTATGATATTACTACCATATTCATAAACCCAATTTTTATCCACGATTTCAAAAGGAACCTTCCATTTTTCTTCAGATTGCGTTTCGACAATAACATGCATTTTGATATGCATTCGAAAAGAGGGAAAATGATTCGTAAAAAAGATATGATTCACATAAGCTTTTATTGGATTTTTTAACAAATTATACCACTCCTATTTTTTAATATAACCAGTATAATAGAAGGAAAAATTTTGTCAATTACTTTATGTTTATGAGATAATAAAAGAAGAATAACATAGAAAGAAGGGACAAAATGAATCCATTTTACAAAGCAGATGAAATGAAACAAAAAAATTATTTTGATTATCCATTATTTGAATCAAGATATGACGTACCACAAGGCTATTATTCCACGTCTATTAAAACATTATTAGATGGAATACCAACAGAAGAAGATGTCATCGCATTTTTTCAGTGGAAAAATTATTATTATCCTTTATTTAAATTGCATACGCCTATTACGGTGTTAACTGATGAGAAAATGCCGTTTGGGTATGAGCGCATTTTTAAAAACGACCCCATAATTCCTACGGAATTATGGTATCACAATGGGAGGAATTTTCCTATTCAAAAACATTTGCCAGCAGAAGTTTCACCGAATTTAGAAAAATATGTGGATGTGGAAAATCTCCAGTTGAAAGGCATTTTTTCAGAAAGCATTGTTCGCCATTTTACTATTCCTTTTGAACAAACGAAAATTATTGCCTATGTAGAAGCAGAATATTATAATATACCACTTTATGAAGTGCCTTTTCCCTATAGTGAAATACCCGTTTGTTTTTCAAAAAAAGTTCAACTTCCTAACTATTATTTCCGAGATGATTTACTTAGAAAATATGATTTGAAACCCATCGAAAAAGAAGAATTGCCTGTATTTATTCACCTAAAACCAAGTAATGCACGAAGAAGAGATGGACATAACATTTGGTATTATTACGACCGAAAACATGAACCGAAATATCGCATCCAATATGCATTAGATCCTCAATTTAATCCCATTAAATGGGAGAAAAAAAGAAAAAATAAGAAAAAAAACTAGTGTATTTACACTAGTTTTTCATTTTATATAAAACAAAATTTATAATCCCAATTAAAATGCAAGTTGCTAAACTTATACCGATCCATAATGGATCTTTGTAATTTTGCGTTAAGATAAGAATTGAACTCATCAAAATAACAACCGAAATTATAGAGAAATAATTATATTTTTTCATAATAATCTCCTTTTTTCTTCATAATGCGATATTCTTCTGTTTTTTCGTTTCCCGTCAAAAAACGTATTCTTGTTTCTTTACACTGAAACATTAAATAATCTTTCGCTTCTTTTTCACTGTTGAATATTTTATTTTTTTCTTTATTTGTGGGGTCGCAAAACAATTCATCTTCTTTTAATATATGCGTTAAAACGCTTATTGCACTTAAGTGCATCCATTTTGTAATAACAAAGGAACTCATAATGCGTAAAACCTCATGTAAAATCCTGGATGTAATCTTTTTTGTGTAGGATGCGCTTGCCCTATTGTAAATAATTTGTCCATTCCTTCATCAAAGATTTGTTTAGAAAATTCAGTTTGAATAGTGTTTATTTCTTTTTGAGGAACATTTTTTGTATCAAAGTAATACACAAACGATAAACAAGGAATACTTCTGATTTTATACGGAGATTGATCAAGTGTACCTGTTAAAATACGTATTCGAGCATCTTTTACATTGTGTTTTAAACATTCAAAGGCTTCATCTTTTGTATCAAAAAGTTTACATTCTCCGCCATAAGTGAGTGAATCAAATTTGTCCTCATTTGTAATAATATCTAGTTGAAAACGTCCATTAGAATGATCAATTTGTTTGGTAATCATGAATTTTTCCATTTTATCCCTTCTTTCTTTTATTATGTTTGTTTTTATTATGTTTTTAAAAAAACCTATCCTGTTTTATTCTTATTATCCCAAATCATGGTAAAATAAGTAAAAGCGAGGAGGGAAAATTTTGACTTGTTATGCGGTTACGATGGGGAGAAAATTAGGGATTTTTACAACGTGGGAAGAAGTAAAAGAAGTCACAAAAGATTTTAAAGGCGCCTCTTTTAAAAAATTTGAATCAAAAGAAGAAGCCAAAAGATGGTTTGGCGACATTCGAGCTGTTGAACGAAAACAATCTGAAATTCTTTCAAAATTAAACATTGTACAGTGTTACATTGATGGTAGTTTTGATAAACAAATCTATGCATATGCATTTGCGATTGTCCATCATAACGAAGTGATTGTCAAACAAAGCGGCGTTGGAGAAAATCGGGAAGCTGCTAAAAAATTAACATCGCAAGCTTCTGAATTAAAAGCAGCGATGCAAGCAGCTTTATATGCCGCTAAAAAAGGCTATAAACACATGTTGATTTATCACGATAATGAAAGTGTACAGTATTTAATAACAGGAAAATATACACCTAAAAATACCTTTACCGAACAATACGTTTTATTTATGCGAAAGTTGCAAGAAACATACGGAATAAAAATCGATTTCACGAAAGTAAAAGCCCACAATGGTAATGAATTTAACGAACTCGTTGATCATATGGCGCGAAAAGAACTTCAAAAAGCACGAGATAAAGCGAGAAAAAAGAAACATCAAAAACGAAAGAAAAAAAGAATACTACCTTTAACCGTTTCACAAACAAAAACATTATTTAAAAAAATAAATCGTCAATTGCATCATCATCCAAAAGCATTACAGCCTACGTCAAAGAAAAAATACGAGTATTATTGTAGCAAGTTTCGAGCAGAAGGTTCATTAAATGAGCGAGAGTGCTATACACTTAATCGAATGTTAAATCAAGTTAACACGTATGTCGAAAAAGAAAAACAAGCAGAATCCGAAATGAAACCTGATGTAATTAAACAAATGTTGTTTGATATTTATCCGATCGTTGAAAGATATAAAAAAGAATTAAAATGGTACGGAGGATTTTTAACACAAATGTATCAGTTATCGCTTGAAAATAAACGTTTCACCAATCGTCAAAAAGTCTTTATTAAACAAGGTTACGATTTAATTCAGAAAAAATATCAAAAAGATGGCAGTTAACTGCCATCTTTTTTCCTAAAGTTCTATTCTTTCATTTATAATGTATAAGAAATAAAAAACGAGAGAGGAATGATGAAGATGCTTAAAATTCATTCAAAAAAAGAAGTGCAAGAAGCGATTAAAAAGAATCAAAATCGTTTTAAAGATGCAAAAGAAACGATCCTAGAAGAAAGCTTTAAACGAGATAAAAAAATCGTTAGAAACACTATTACTGCTCGTTTAAGACATGAAATTGCTTTATCTTATTATTTTAAATTAGAAAATTTTAAATTTTCTTTGCCACTTATCGATTTTAACGGATATGACTTAACGGAAGAAGAAAAACAGAAAATGCTCGATGAGTATTATCAATTAAACTTGGTATCACGTCTTTTTGCTAAACATTTTTCGAGCAATGTTTTTCCAAAAGAGTGTGAAATAATTCAAGAAACAAATGAAGTTCGTTTCACGTTGCGTTTGAAGCACAATAATAAAAAAGAAAAGGTACAAAAAGAAACGGAGGCTTTTCTAGCTATTTTGGATGAATATATACATCCTCACTTGTCTTTCGAGCATATTTCAAAAGAAATTTCGGAATGTTATGAAACGTTATCTAGCGATCATATTTTGGCTCTTTATGAAGAAGATTTAGAACGTTATCCAATATTATTTTTAGATTTTGATGAAATTTTAGAAAATACTGAATTTTATTCGCGTATTCATTTACCTAACTCTGATTTAAAACTAGATATTTCTCATTACGCTCATGACAGCCAATTAGTTAAGTCTCTCAAACAAACGTTAGAAGAACATGGTTACGATTTAGATGTGACTTCTCATTATTCAGATGAGCAGCGATTTCGTTATCACCAACTAACTCTTTCTCTTAATATGAATGGCACAAGTCAACAAATGGAAAAAGAAGAAACCATTAAAAGTGAGGTAGTGCGGAAATTATTTAATCAAAAGAAAAAGCAATACGATGACTTATTAGAAGAAAAAGCCAAAAAAGAAAATCCTAAGTTGGTACAATTAGTCGAAAATGGTTATTTTGATGAACTTGTTGCTTCTACGTGGTTAAAAGCAACGTTAATGAGTACCCAAAAAACCATAGAAAGACATTTCAAAGGGAAGCGCATCGGTGAAATGGAACTTCAATTCATTGTTCCTTTTGATCGAAATCTTTCTGTTAAAGATACATTTAAACGAGCTTATCATGTTAGGGATGGTTTAGGAACAAGATATCGTCGATTAGAAAATAATATACTACATGCGTTAAAAGAAAGATATACGTTTTTAAAAGAAGCAGAATTAATTCAATATACGTTTTGTGATTATCAACAAAGAGAAGGTATTTTCCCTTCTGAAGATTTTCGTCTGTTTGATAATACGTTAACATTTGATTTTAAAATCGATCATACCGTTTATCGAACGTATAAACAAGATATTTTAGAATTTCTTGCTTTCTATTATGGAACGGTTGATGTTAGCCATTTTTTAAACGAAATTGAGTTTCATGAAGAAGGGATTTCTAAAAAAATTGAAACTTATATTGAAGAACAGTCAAAAGGGGAGGCTAGTGTAAATGATTTCTTTAAGCTCATTCTTGGGAAAATTGATGTGAATGAAATGTTTATTTTATATCAAGAAAGCAATCTTTATGATCATACGGAAGAATTATTTGAAAACACTCACGAAGACGAAATGTGGTCATACTGGCGTTTCAATGAGGCTTATAAAGAAGCGAACTTAAAACAAATTCAAACCCTAAAATTAGCTAACCTTTTTACACAAGGTTTACTTGTTCATCCAACGTTTAAAGAGATGAAAAAAGCATTAAAAGAATTTGATTATGAATTAAAAATTGAATTTGTAGAAGAAAATCTGAAAAAAATGGAAACAGGAGATAAATCACTCAGTGATCATCCTATTATACGTGAAACGTGCGAATACACGGTTCAACTTTCCATACAATAATCAAGAAAATAAAACTGAAGCTGATGTGTTTCCACATCAGCTCTACAAACCATCTACATGTAGATGGTTTTTTCATACATTAAGTATAACATACCACATTCCCAAATACAAATTATCGTACAACGTCTTGTTGTTTAATTTTTTCCATCAGCGCATTTAAATTTATATTATACGTAAACAAAAAACGTAAGCGTGCTTTTTTGCAAAATGCTTCAAAAACTTCTAAAATTAGTTGCTTTGTTTGTTCTTTATCTCCATCCCTCATCATGGAACAAATACTTTCTCCAACCAATTTATGTCCCAAATTTTTATTTAACGCTTCGCTAAAATACGGACAATACGGACATTCAAATACATTTTTTTCAATATGATCGATGCTTGTTATGGTTAATTTATCATTTGAATCAATATAAGATTTTAATAAATACACCATATCCCCTTTCTTAAAGGTAATCGAAAGCGATTTGAAAATGTGAATTTCCACATACTCATAAGAAATAATCAATATAATCACCTCTTTAATCACGTTCTTTCTTTACTTAGTATTGACCTTTTTTAATAAAAAAGACGTGTCCATATTGGAACGTCTTTTTACGTATCATATTTTCTTATTCAATACCTACATTTGGATTGTAATTCCAAACTTCAAATATATTTGTAATATCATCTATTTTTTTGTTTTCTAATTTTTTTAATACATCGTCTTCATTATATTTTGAATAAAATTCAAAATCAGCTATTGCCATTTCTACTTTATGATTTATTAAATATAAAAAACGATATTCTCTAATACCTACTTTTCCTTTTTGCTGAGACGCTAAAATGATTCGCCCTTCTTCGTATTCTCCAGGTATATATAATGTTCCATTTTCCATAATTAAACGTTTGCTATTAAATTGTAATTTTACGTTTTCTTTATCGATTTCATATTGTAATGTGTTATCGTTTGTTGCAAAATCAATTTTCGAATACACGTCTCGATCGTAGTGAAAATGTTCGACCAAAAAAGGGTCTTTCGTTTGATTACATCCCGCTAACAAACATACCATTACTACACTTAATAAAATCATCATTTTTTTCATTTTTTATCCCTCGTTTTCCTTTTTTAATTGATCGAATCATAACAAACATTTTCACTTAATCAAGAAAAATAAAGTTCGTCTTCTTAAGAAGACGAACTTTATTTTTCTTGCGATTGGAGAAGTATGAGGTATAAACAACCTAAACAGGAGGTGTTTTTACATGTATGTGTTATGCGAAAGTTATGTGAAAGGGCAATGCAGTGGATTTCAAAATCGTGAAACAGTATTTGAATTAGAAGATGGAAAAGTGTTTCAACAAGATGAGTATAAATACCATTATAAACACTTATATCGTCCAAAAGCGAAAGTGTATCAAGAAGGAAGTACCTATTTTTTAGAATTGGAAGGCATTTTAGAAAAAGTAAAAGTGAAAAGAATTCGATGAAAAAGCGACTAAAATAGTCGCTTTTTTTGAAAATATTAAGGTTCTCACTATGAGAACAGGCATTACATGAGTTAAAATTAATGATAAGTAGAAATCAATTATGAGGTGATGACATGAATATTAGTGAATTCAATTGGTTATTTCAACAGACAAATCGACATTTGAATATGTCAGAGGAAGAATTTCTTTCTCTGCGAGAAGAATTCAAAAAAGAACAAGAAAAAAATAGGAAACGAGATCTTGTATTACAAGCTATTTTTCCAGATAAAATCGTTTCCGAATTTAAGGAACAATTAGAAAAATCAGAAAGCGATTCTCTTTCATACAATGTCATTGTTGTTTCAAAAAACGAGAATTATCAAGTCGAAATTTATCATAAAGAAAAACTCTGTAGTGTTAATGCAGGATACGGAAATGATTTCTTTTCAAAAGAAGAAGCAGAACAATTAACGTTTTTTCTTCAAAAACATTGTTGTATTGGTTCTGTTTCTTATGAAGAAGCTGCGCCTATTTTTTTATTTTCAAAAACGATCGTTTCTCATCTTTTTTACACGCTTATAAGCAAAATTCGCTTAGAACAAATACAGTTAAGCGAAGCGGAAATTCAACAGTTCCAAGAAATCATTCTGGCGCAATTATCTGATGAGAAAAAGAAAGAAATGGCTTTTTTTGAACTTTCTTTAGACACGGAAAAAATGATTGAAAAAAACAAGTTGTTTTTCTTACTTACACAACAATTAAACAAAAACATTAAAGTAAGTCAAAAAGAAGTAAACGAAAAAGATGGAACGATTTATATCAAAATTGAAGAAATAAACGAAAGAGAGGAACTACCATATGAATACTGCTAATTTAATTAAACTATACAGAAAAGAAGCGAAAATGACACAAGAACAAGTTGCTAAACAATTATTCATTGCAAAAAATACATACAGCCAATATGAAAATGGCGTACGAAAAATGGAAAGTGAAATGTTTTTAAAAATTTTGGACGTATTAGGGATTCAAGTAGAATTTAACATCGAACAATTAGAAGATCCAGATGTAAAATCAATCGTCGTTTATAAAGATACCACTTATCCAAATCCGCGTTTTCAAATTGAACTGTATGAATATGACCCTATTCGAAAAAAACGTTTTTCGTTAGAAAATGTAAATGGCGGCATTTCATATCCAGGCTGGTTAGAAGGGAAAGATGCGATGGACACATTGGAATTTGTAAAAAGAGAGTTTAAAGACATTATCCAAATCGATTGGGAAACTTATCAAACATTTGATTTTATTTCTGCTAAAAATATGATTCAATCTTCATCAACCTTTACATGTTCTCTTAGTTTTTTAACGCGTGTATTTCAAAAATGTATAGAAGAAGAATGGGGTTTTGTTCCTTTTTTCGAGGCAAATGTCGATGAAGAATACATTTATTTTGACCTTGGTACAAAAGATAAAAGTAAAGAAAAACTAATCGGTCAGATAACGGACACTTTATATGATGAAGAAGTTTTCTTAGATTGGGTAGATTCTTTTTTCTTTTATTATTTTAACAAAAGCATTCGTAAACGATTTTTTGATCAAGAACGTGATACATTCACGTTTATCTTTTAAGATATTTTCTCTCTTGATAAAAAAAACTGCTATAATAGCTCCAAATAATCAAAAGATGAGGAGCGAATGAAAATGGGTTATTTATTTGAAAGACAGGACGGGCATTGTAAAAGTAATAATATGGAACATGTTTCACTTTGGAATCAAATCGCAACAGAAAGAAAGGAAAATGAATTAAAATGGATTGAAGAATTACGCGCTCAAGGTATAAAAGCTGCGCATCCAGATGATGGTTGGGTCGATCGTAAAATTAACAAAGTTTCATTTTGTTATCCTCAATTTAACGATGGTGTATTTATTGGCGATATAATTGCGTTAGGAACATATGAAGAATGGCGTTTAGTAAAAGTGACAGAACAAAGAGGAACACTTATTAATTCGCAAGTATTTATGTTCGAACCTATTGTTGAAAAAGAAGAAGCACCTAAAATGAGTAAATGGAAAAAAATGATCCACGTTTTCTCTTTATCTAAAAACCAAAGAAAATGAATAAAAAAAAGCAGTTTAAAAACTGCTTTTTTTAATAGATACATCCTTCGTACGTGTCTTTAATGGTTAAGCTATGCTTAATCGCAAATTCTTTTGCATCATCTTCATCATAAAAGTTTGCTTTTTCTTCATTTACGACTAGTCCTTCTACTTCAAGCGCGCGGTCGTTATTATACGATCCTCTTGTAATGAACACTTTATATTCTTCAACAGGAATTTGTTTTCCGTATTGTTCTTTTTTACTTTCTTCCCATAATTTTTTTCGAACATTGTCAGGAACAAGTAGATCGAAGTTATTTTCATCAACTTCGTATCGCTCATCATTTATCCATTTCCACGTTTCTTCATCCACTAATCTCACCCAAATATCTCCTTGACCTTCTAAAACGAGTATATACACATCCATTTTTTTTCACCAATCTTTCGTTTTAATTATGTTCTTTATTATTATAAACCATTCTATCCAAAGAGGTTAAAGAAGAATGTAAATATTTACATTATTTTCAGAAAATTATAAACAAAAAGATTGATCTTTATTTTAGATGTAAGTAATATATCCCAGATCAACATAGGGGGCTTGATAATGAAAAATTTAGACGAAATGAAAATCATTATGAGGTATAACCGTATAACGAGTATCGTTATTTTTCTTTTTATGTGTATAAATGTCATTGTACATTTAGTAGCTAAAGAATATTATTTACCTTATTATCTCGTTTTTTTATGTTTTTTTATTCTTTTTTTACCAATGTTTATTTTATCTTTTTGTAATAAATATCCAATCTTTTTAATGTACACGTTTACCATTGTGTATAATCTTTTTTCCTTTTTTGTTATTTGGGTGGACCCGCGTATTCATCACGTTATTTATACGTTTCTTGGATTTATTATTCCATCTTTATACCAAAAGCCAAGAAATACAGTATTAGGCAGCTCATTATTGACTATAAATTTCATTCTTTATCAGATATTTGGCATTCACGAAGTGTTTATCAAACATCTTGGTTTAGATATGGGCGCTTATTTATCATTCGTTTGGATTACATCTATTATTTTAATTTCCCAGGCGAAGCAATCTCAACGAACATTGTCTCATGTGAAAAAATCGGAAGAATTAGCTTCTTTAAATGAACAAAATGCCATTTCTTCTTTTAACCAATTATCACATCAATTAGAGGCAATTAATACATTTTCATCTTCTTTAAAAAATTCAACGCAAACAGCAAAACACTATGCAACAGAATCGATTGCGAGTTACCAACAAATGACTACTGCTATTACAGAACAATCTGAAACGATTGGATTAATTTCCGAACATATGAAGTCTATTGAAAAAGAAGTACATACCGTTAATGATAGTTCAATTGAAATCACAAAAAAACATGAAAAAATGAACCAAGTTGTACTGGATTCTCAAAAGTTAGTAACAGAACTTTTCCAAAGTGTAACGTCTGTTAAAGAATTAGCTCAGCAATCACTATCAACAAGTGAAACACTTAGCGATGACACGGAAAAAATTCAACAAATTGTTCAAATCATTAATACAATTGCAAATCAAACGAATTTACTTGCTTTAAACGCAAGCATTGAAGCAGCGCGTGCTGGAGAGCATGGAAAAGGATTTGGTGTTGTGGCAGAAGAAGTGAAAAAACTAGCAGATGGTGCAACGAAGCAAACAAAAGAAATACAATACTTTTTAACTAAAATTACAAAAGAAATTCATCAAAATAAAGAAAATGCATTTCGTTCAAATGAAGCGATTGAACAATCTCAACAATATACAGATTCGGTAAGAGAAGCATTTTCAGAAATATATAACAACACAAATGAAACAAACACAGAAGTTTCCACTATTTCAAAACGCATTCATACATTACATACCAATACAAATGAAGTTAATGATAATTTATCTCAGATCAAAACGATTTCGGAAGAAAATGCAGCAAGCTTAGAATCATTAAGTGATAGTTTTCAAAAAACGAATGATTTATTAAGTTCTATTGCTTCTGATTTCCAAGATCTTCAAACGCAAAGCGAACAAAACAAATAAACGACAACGTGCATGTTGTCGTTTATTTGTTTTTTATTATAAGGAAAAATCGTATTTTTCTTAAATGAATTAATAAAAATGAGAGAAGGAAACAAGATGGATTTTCTTTATGTATTGTTACCCATTTTTGCGATTTTTGTTTTAGGATATGTTGGCGAGAAAAAGATTGGCTTTGACACAAAAACCATTTCAACAATGGCAATGTATTTAATGACACCTGTTCTTGTTTTTCGGACGTTTTACACAACAAACTTTACAAGTGAACATTTTTATATGTTTCTTTATTGTTTTGCTTTATGTTTTCTTTTGATTGCTGTTGTCAGTATTTTTTCTACATTTAAACACTATTCAATATCAGAAAAAAGTGGCATGATTTTATCTTCCGTTTTTATGAATAACGGAAACTACGGAACGCCTGTTATTCTTTTATTATTTGGAATGGCTGGATTTGATTATGCGGTCATTTTAATGGTCGCTCAATCACTTGTGATGTGTACCATTGGGGTTTATTTTGCTGCTAAAGGAAGTCCTTCAGGTGGAGGAATTAAATACGCATTAAAATCTGTTTATAAGGTTCCTATTATTTATGGAGGGATTCTTGGATTTGCTTTTCAATATTTTCATATTCATTTAAATAAAGCAACGATGCAAGCAGTAGATATGGTTGCGGATGCTTCTATTCCTACAGTGATGATTGTACTTGGTATGCAACTTGCTAAAATTTCAATTAAACATCTTTCTTTTGAAAAATTATCGGTTTCATTACTCGTCAAATTAGCCATTTCACCTTTAATCGCATACGGACTTACATTGATTCTTCCGTTAAATCATATGATCGAACAAATTATGATTATTACAGCTTCCATGCCGTCTGCAGCAAATACAACGATGTACGCTCTTCAGTTCGATACAGAACCAGAATTCGTATCAAGTGCGACACTTGTGAGTACAGTGTTAAGTCTTATTTCTTTACCTATTATTTTCGCCCTTGTTTTATAAAAAAAAGCGACTAAAATAGTCGCTTTTTTTAATCTAATAACGATTCAATTTCTTCTAATTCAAGTGCAACTTGTTTTTCTTCTGAAAGTAATTTGTTCAGTTTTCCTTCTAATACTTTCAACTTTGCTTCTTCATCTTTTCGTGAAACAAAATCCAATTTTCCTTTGACATCTGTTACCCAGTCCGCAATAGGAAATCCACTAATTTTATATTCATCTTCTATTCCTAGATCTTTAGCAGATAGCAAATGAATATTCAATTTCACAAGCAGTGAAACCAAACCTTCTTTTTGCAAGGTGTGTAGATTTTGTTCTTTTCCTTCAAATTTAACAATACAATTTGTAATTGGATCAAATTTTTTCGATTTTTTTAATTTTTCTTGTTTTGATTTAATTTGCTCTTTTAAGTCCATAATTTTTTGATCGTTTTTATTCATGATTTTAATCCCCTTTACATATAGTGGTGGTTAAATAGAGACGTTTCTTTTGTACAATTTTCCATCAGGTAAATACAAATCAACTGATATAGGTTGATATTCTTCAAAAATATCTTCTAACTTCCCAGAAAAAACCTTTTCATATCTACGTCCTTTTTGAACTTCATAAATATCATTTTCAGTCACTTTATGATTCCAATAATTGTAGCTTCTTTGTTTTGAAACCGATATTTTTTCTTTTTTGTTCGTTAAAAATTCTGTGGAATAGTATTCGTTTCTCTTTTTTATTTTGTTTTTAAAATCTTCAAAGGTGTACGGTATATATTTTGTTTTCGACGGATCATGAGGCGAATACTCTTTACTTTTTTGAAGTTTATCAACTAATTCAGCGTAGTTAGGATCGCATTCTTCTGAAATAACCGAAACAATTTTATCACCCAGTGACTTTAGCTTTATAAAATCAGAGTAAGAAGATTTAGATCCAACATTATAAAAGAAATACTTTTTCCCTTCATATACCCCTCCATGAGCATGTTCATAGCGTCCTAAATAAATCACTGTTTCGTTTTGCCTTGTTCGGTATGTTGCGCCTAAAATTAACTCTTTTGCTTTAATTTTACCCGTACTGTGGAGAGCTTCATTAAATTCTGTTAATTCTTTATAATCAGGAGACGATGTCGGAATTAAAATAAGTTCTGTCCCGCTCCATCCATAGACAAATTCTCCTTCTAAACCCTTTCCTTTGATACAGTTTGTATTTTCTAAGATATAAAGCAGATTTTGAACAGAAATTTCAAATTCAAAGCCTCTTGGGTCGTAAATACGCACATACGTTTGACGATGATTCCATCCTGAACTATACCCGCCTGCTTTTTTATTTAATACAAATCCAGACATAGGTACGTTTTCAATATCCATTGGCGGAATAGAATTACTTCTCCAACTATTCCATGAATTTTCTTTTCGTAGCACTCCCTTAGCGTCGAAATAGATAATGTACGCTAATTTTCCCGTGTACGTACCGTTTCGATTTTGAAAACCAACTTTTAACTTTTTCGGAAGAAAAATATCTGTTCTCATCTGTTTTCCAACCTTTCATCTGTAGTGGTTAATCTATTTTTATTATACCATAAACCCCTGGTTTATGGTGTTTTTTTAGATAAAAAAAGCCGATAAAATCGGCTTTTTTCTTAGTAATAGTATTGCAACTTTTTATCATAAATATTTCCATTTTCTAGATATTTATTTAAATACATTGGTTTATATTTTTTAAAGATTTCATCATAACTTCCTTCTTTTAACACCGTGAACGCATCAGAAAAGACCACATAGCTTTCTGTTCCATCTTCTTCAATAAATCTTTTAATCTCTATTTTTTCTTTCCATTTGGTATAACAGTGAACATGCTGTGTTTGATCTAGCTCTTCTTTTAATTCATCAAATTCATAGGAAACATATTCTTTTTTTGATACATCGCACGGAGAATATAAGGGATTGCATCCCAGTTTTTCAATTAATTCTGCAAAGTTTTCAATACAATTCTCTGACAGTACACCAATAATCGAATTTCCTAGTGATTTTACTGCAAATTGTGGGACTGGTTCTGTTTCATCTAAGATGTGAAAAAAATACGCTTTTCCTTTGTTTTCTCCATCATAAGGACAATAATGAGTGAAACGACCCAAATATACAATATCTTTATTTGCTTTGTTTTTGTACGTTGCACCAATCTTCAATTCTTTAGCTGTTATTTTTTTATTTTCATGCTTTAATTTATTAAAATCTATTAGTTCTTGATAATCTGGTGCTGAAGTAGGGATTAAAACAAGTTCTGGTCCGCTCCATCCATAAACAAACTCTCCTTCTAGTCCTTTTCCTTTAATTGAATTTGTGTTTTCTAAAATATAAAGAAGATTTTGAATCGTGATTTCAAATTCAAATCCTCTAGGATCAAACATACGTACATATGTTTGTCTTGAATCCCATCCTGATCCTCCTCCTGCTTTTTTATTTAGTACAAATCCAGAGGTAGGAATATTTTCGACATCCATCGGTTCAAGATCTTGATTTCTCCAACTATTCCATGATTTTTCTTTTCGTAAACCCCCTTTTTCATCCATATAGGTAACGTACGCTAATCTACCCGTGTAAGTGTCATATCGTTCTTGAAAACCTATTTTTAACGTGTGCGGTAAAAAGATATCTGTTTTCATATTTATTCCAACCTTTCCTTTTGTGATAATAGTCTTTTCCATTATCTCATAAATAAAAGAAAAAAAGCCGATAAAATCGGCTTTTTTTAATACAATTGCTGTGCTTTTTTTCGATATAATTTTCCATTTTTCAAATATTTATTAACATACATTGGTTTATATTTTTGAAAAATTTGTTCCAGTGTTCCTTTCATCACGTCCTCGTAAGAGTAATCGTATTGAACACTGTATTCGTCACCGCTTCTTCCGTTGTAACGGCGCACTCGAACTGTTCGTTTATTTTCATTAAAACAATAGAGATAATAATGTTTTTTAACATCTTTTTTAAACTCTTCTAATTCGTAGGGAATATATTCATCTTTAGACGGATCATAAGGTGAATAGGAAGAACTTTCTTCCAATTTTTCCATGAACTCAGCATAATTAGGTACACATTCTTCGGACACGACTCCAATAATTTTATCACCAAGTGTTTTTACTAATAGATAACTGACATATTCGGAATCATTGATTTCTCTAAAAAAGTATTTCTTACCTTCTGGATCATTAACACTTTTTCCGTAAGATTCAAAACGACCTAAATAGACAACCGTTTTATTTTGTTTTGTTAGATACGTAGCACCTACTTTTAAATCTTTTCCTTTTAATTTTTTCTTTTCGTGCAAGACTTCATTAAATTCTGCTAACTCTTGGTAATCAGGTGCAGATGTCGGAATTAAAATCAGATCCGTTCCACTCCAACCATACACAAATTCTCCTTCTAATCCTTTTCCTTTAATCGAGTTTGTATTTTCTAAAATATAAAGTAAATTTTGAATCGTGATTTCAAATTCAAAGCCACGCGGATCATAAATACGTACATATGTTTGACGATGATTCCATCCTGTGCTATAACCACCCGCTTTTTTATTTAACACAAATCCAGAGGTTGGCACGTTTTCCACTTCGATTGGATCAATTTTTTTACTTCTCCAACTTTCCCAGGACTTTTCTTTACGCAATACGCCTTTTGTATCAAGGTACGTGACATACGCTAATTTCCCTGTATAAGTTTCATGTCGTTCTTGAAAACCTACTTTTAATGTTTGTGGCAAAAAAATATCTGTTCTCATTGATTATCCAACCTTTCATGCAGAAGATTTATTCTCTTTCATTATACTATGAAAAGAACTATTTTTATCATAAAATGAGAAACTATCTTGTTTTTAAAACTATACTATGATATAGTTAATTTATAACTGAAGAGACCCGACGGGCGGGTGTAATAAATACCTTGTTTACCTACATTTACGAACAAATGTCGTTTGATATGATGTTTAGCGGAGATCTAACTCTGGCGACAACCTCTCTCTCAAGTGACGCCTTCAGTTTTTACTACTTTCATACACATGTTGTATGCGACTGTTGACTAAAAATAATATTCCACCATGGTGAAGAATGTTATTTCAACAGGATACATAAAAAAAACATACCAAAAGGTATGTTTTTTAGATTATGATCATATTTCCTTGTCTTAGAATTTCAACTTCCAAAGAGTCAACGATAAATGTTTTTGTTTGATAAAGGTTTCCAGGTCGGTACAAAATATAAGCAGCACCAGAAGGGTATTTTTCATCTTGAATTAATCCGATTACGACAACGCCAATATCATTCCATTTAGCAATTGTTTGCTTTGTTTCATTTTCTTTTTCAACTAATTCCGCTTCAAAAACCACATCAAGTTCTCTATGTTTTATTTTTTTTGAATGTAAAGAACCATAGGAAAATCGAGGTAAATTAAGTTTTACTTTTGATTTATCTACTTTTACATGACCAGAATCAAGTTCAGAGAATGTATTCGTTTTTTGATTCCATAGTAAATACATTACACCACTTTTACTGATCATTCCTTCCCATTTTCCAAGAACCAAAAATTCTGTCCCTCTTTTATCTTTAAATAGTGTATTTTTTAAAATCGCTTTTTCTGCTTTCATTGTATTCCCTCGCTTTTATTTATTTTTTCCATCAATTTTTGTTCAAGTTCGTTTAAATTTTCTTCATAATCTTTCAAACAAACTTCTTTCGTTTTTTCAAATATTTGAAATTCAATTGTTTTAGGAAGAAACTGTAAAGCATTTTCCCATGCATTTTCTTCTAATTTCATAACTAATTTTTTATATGTTTGAAAATCAGATATGATTTCTTCTTCTGACATGTTAATCTTATGATCTAAAAATAAATCCATTTTTCCCCTTAATAGATTTGCTACATCGCCTTCTTGTTCGATATTTTGATCAATTGCATGCCCTATTTCATGACAAGTTCCAATAACAACAGATTCTTCTATCGAATGATCAGGAACTTTTTTGTATGTTTTAAACCGATAAGATGATAAAACTCTTTCCCACGCAATTACGACTCGATTAATGTTCCGTTTTGATTCTATGTGATGTAAGAAAGCGAATGAATATTTTTTATACTCTTCATCCTCATTATCCACTACAAGCACATCCAATTTGAACGGAAGATTCGATTTTTCGACTATTTCTTCTGCTATTTTGGCGACTCTTTTTTTAAAGTACAAAAAATCATCCCTTTCTAGTATTAATACATTATAATTATAATGTATTAATACTAGAAAGGATGAAAAAAATGACTGCTATTTCGAATATGAAAGACGCAACTTTTAGTTGTCAATACCGAAATTGGAATCTCTCTTTTGACTTTAACAATACGTATGCTGTATGTATTTATTTGAAAGGAAAAAAACATTATGATTTTATGGTTTGGTGGCTTGATAAAAATAATGAAGAAAAAATAGACTACGGAGAAATAAGAGAACAATTAGAAAAAGATCCATTATTTCAAGAAACAATTGAAAGAATTGTGCAACAGGAAGAAAAAATGGCAAAACAACTCACAATCAGTGAGGTAGAAGTTATTGAAACATTTAACTATTTAGGAGAAAAATTTTATGCAGTTGGGTGCTATGTAACGAGCGGATTAGCAACAAGTAGTTATACATTGATAGATAATGATGAAGAAACGTTAGCTGGATTCGATCATATTTCTGAAAAAGATTATATCGTCGTTCCCTTGCGAAAATTTACGAAACATGGCGAAACAACCCCTTCTTTTAAATACGATCAAGCTTGGTATTACATGTATAGAACGGAAAAAGCGTATAATGAAAAACCTAAAATAGATTATGTTCAATTAAAAAAACGAATACACAGCAATAATTTTTATACACACGTTCATTTCACGAGAGATTTAGTGAATCGTATCATCACATCTCCTTCTTTTAGAGGATATTTGATCAAAGAATTATTTGAATCTAAAAAAGCTAACGTTTAAACGTTAGCTTTTATGTTGTAAACACAATACTTCCATTTTTCTTTGTTTCGACTATTGCAAAGCGATAAAAGGTTGTTTCAGGATTATTATATTTTTCCATTTCTTCTTCCGTCACATCTTCAGGCTCAACATGTTCTAAATAATCTTTTCGTGCCAACACTTTTACTTCATCAAAAACTTCCATCGTTGTTTCATAAAGAATGGTTTCTTGAACAGGACCTACTTCTCCGTAATATTCCATTAAATCAAAAATTTTTTTTGCATCATATTCTTCATAGTGAATTTCCTGCATACCTATCGCTCCTTTTATGTTATTCTTTCAAATAATACCATAAATTAACTATTTCAGGTATAATTAAAGAGTAATCATAGTATGTAAAGGGAGCGATTTAATGGAAGATGAAAAATTAAGAAGTTTACTTGATTTTATTACAGAAGAAGACATGAAACAATTTGAAAATGATCATGTGAAACTAAAAAAAGTAAATGACTATATTACATCTGGAACGGGCATGTTTCAACGTTATTTCGTGTTTGAAACCGATGATGAAGCAGGTTTTTGGATTGAACTTTTTATTTCAACTTATAATGGTGTTGAGATAGAAGCAAAAGCATGCTATAATGGCGGTTTTATGTGTAGTTATAATAAAATTTTCTTAGCCCATCAATACCATTTGTTGGAACCGTTTATTCCATTTTTAAAACAAAAGTGCAAAGAAATTGAACATTCTTTTTTGTATCAATCTTTAAAGCGAAACAGCAAATCTCATTATTTTACATTCTTTGGCGAACCTATGCTTTTTCAAGTTAAATGTGTGGAAAAAGTGAGTTCTCTTTATGAAGAAATGAAACAGTATTTTTTACATCCCAACTATAACAAAGATAGAACAGAACGATACAATGAGTTAAAAAAATCAGAAAGGGAGAAGATCAAATAAAAAAAACAACGACATTTGTCGTTGTTTTTAATTGGATGTAAGAATAATTTCTAATTGATCAGCGATTTTAGATGCGTTATGACGCACTTTATCATCTGTTAAAATAAAACAATCATCGATTACGTTAAAGTTATATTTCAACAATTTTTCCTTGTCCAATTTAACAGGATGAGATTTTTCTTTATCATAACGTTCTAAAATATTTTTAGGAATAGCTGCATTATTTACAAGCACCGTATTAAACAAATCAAAATGAATATGATCATAAATTGCTTTTAAATGATCAAATGTTGTAAAATGATCCGTTTCTCCGTATTGCGTCATCACATTGCAAATATATACTTTTTCCGCCGTTGATTTTTTAATCGCTTCTGCCACACCAGGAACTAATAAATTTGGAATTAAACTTGTATAAAGACTTCCAGGTCCGAGAACGATCATGTCTGCTTTTTCAATAGCAGTTAATACGTCGTTTGATGGTTTTACATCACTTGGATTAATGGAAATACGTTTAATTTTCTTTCCTGATTGAGGAATTTTTGATTCTCCTTTGATAATTTCCCCATCTTCCATTTCTGCTTGAAGCGCAATAGCTTGGTCAGAAACAGGTAACACTCTTCCTCGAACCGCTAACACGCGGCGCATTTCTCGAATAGCTGAGTTGAAATCGCCTGTTATTTCGGTCATGGCTGCTAAAAATAAATTCCCTACATTATGCCCTTCTAGTCCTTTCCCTTGCTTGAATCGATGTTGAAATAATTTTTCCATCAGAGGCTCTGTATCAGAAAGTGCTAAAATGACATTTCGAATATCTCCAGGAGGTGGCATTTGCAAATCATCACGAAGTCTTCCTGAACTTCCTCCATCATCCGCAACTGTTACAATCGCCGTAATATGAAACGGCTTTTCTTTTAATCCACGAAGCAAAACAGAAAGACCTGTTCCCCCTCCTATGACAACTACTTTAGGCGGTCTCATTGCTTTACTCCCTCCCTATATCTCGATGACTTATAAATGTCGTGTAATCTTTTTTAAATAGCTCCCCTAGCTTTTCTGTGATTGCTACAGAACGATGCTTTCCACCTGTACAACCAATTGCAATAACAAGTTGCTGCTTTCCTTCTTCTTTGTATTGAGGAAGACTAAAGGAGATAAAATCAATTAATTTGTCCATATATGCTTTTGTTTTTTCTGAATTAAATACGTAATCGGCTACGTCACTTTCTTTTCCTGTTTTCGGTCGAAGTGTATCAATGTAATGAGGATTCGGTAAGAAACGAACATCAAATACAAGATCAGCATCAAGCGGGATGCCATATTTAAATCCAAAAGACATGACATTGACCATAAGTTTAGCATCATTTTTGTTAAAACCTTTGACCATTTTTTCTTTTAACTGTGCAGGTTTTAATGCCGTTGTATCAATCACACTATCTGCACGTTCTTGAAGATCTTTAAGGAGTGCACGTTCTTTCACAATTCCACTTAACGGCGAATCTTCTGATGCCATTGGGTGAAGTCGTCGAGATTGTTTATAACGTTGCACTAAGACTTGATCACTTGCATCTAAAAAGACCATTTGATAATCCACTTTTTGAATTTGCTCAATTTCTTCTAATGCTTTAGGTAGTGCTTCTAAAAAGTCGATTGTACGTAAATCAATGGCTAATGCGACATGTTGAATTTGATTCGCCGATTGTTCGACAAGTGTTGAAAATGTAGGTATTAATTGAGGGGGTAAATTATCAACGCAATAAAAACCAGCATCTTCAAGGCTTTGCATGGCAACTGTTTTTCCTGCACCAGACATTCCCGTAATAATAACAAGTTGAAGTTTAGAATTTGTCATGTTTTCTCTCTCCTTTTATTCACTATAACTAGTGTAACAAAAAGTTAAATAAATGAACATAGGGAAAATAAAGAAAAAACAATGACAGTTGTCATTGTTTTTTCTTTATTTTTCTCCTGAGATGCCCCTAAAAATGGTATAATAAAAGGGAAAACAATACATGTCGAAAGGAAGATTTTATGGGATATACAACTGATTTTTATGGAAAATTTACGTTAAACAAAGAACTGGATGATGAATTATTTAGCTATTTAGAAAAATTCTCACAATCACGTCGAATGAAACGAGATTCAGAAAAGTTAAAAGCTTTATATGGGAAAGATTTTGGTGTAGAAGGCGAGTTTTTTGTAGATGGAGAAAGTTTTAACACTTCAGAAAAAGTTCCTGACACGATTTTAAATTACAATAGTTCTCCAAGCACACAGCCTGGTCTTTGGTGTCAATGGACGCCTTCACCTGATAAAAAACACATTGTTTGGGACGGCGTAGAAAAATTTTATAGAGCGAAAGATTGGATCATTTATATTATTGATAACTTTTTAAAACCTAACGGATACGTATTAAATGGGTTAGTAGCAGCCAAAGGAGAATCGAGCGATGATTTCTGGTCGATTGAAATAAAAGACAACGAAGTCATAGTAACAGAAGATTGGAGCACGATTATTTTAAAAAATGGAAGCAATAATGATGTTCCTTATTGCTTGAAAATCGGTTCACATTTTTTCGTTACGGTTAATGATTATTCAACTTCTAATCCTGCACCTAGTTGGTCTGATTTTTCAGATGATGAAAGAAGTTATAAAATGATCACTTTTTCATCAGAAGAAGAAGCGAGAAAACAATACGAAAGTATTCGCTTACGTACTGTTTTTCAAGTGTCTGAACATACACCCGTTGAAATTAAAAAATTAACAGATTTTTTCATTTTATTAGATGATAATGTAATTGTCGAATCATTAGAAGGAAATGAAGATTATATACAACCGAATTTTTCTCTCGTCAATTATTCATATTCTGAAAAAGATAGTTATTATGTTCAACCATTATCATAAAAAAAGACCTATTGGTCTTTTTTTATATTTTTGATTAATTCATTCGATTTATCTAATTTTATAATAGAAACAATCATGTCACCTACATCTTGAAAAAAAGATGGATATGGTCCTAAAATGGAATTTCCTCCATGCTCCGCAAGTGTTAACATGGTTGATTCTAAATTATTACCTGCTTGAAAAAAATCATTTGTTTGAAAAATACCATAAGTTTCTTCGCAGATGAATGTTTTTTCTTTTTTTAGCACCATTACTACATTATCTTCCGTTTCTAACGAACGAGGTTTAGAACGTTCAAACAACTGGAATGTACCATTTTGATCAATTTGGTATCCAACATATTTCAATTTTTCTTTATTAATTTTGCAGCTAACAAAATACCGATTTTCTTGTTTTCCATAAAAATGTATATTAGATAGGTCTATGGAATTTTTTGATAGGTTTTCTAATTCATTTATTTTTTGAAGAATAAGTGAATAAACAGAACTATTTTTTAGTTCTTTTTCCATGATTTCATTTTTCACAGGTGCGTTGTGAAATCTCATTTGATGATGTTTATTAAGATCAATTTTTGTTTTGTGATGCGCTTCATTTAATTGAAAGCTTATTTCAAAAGACCAAAGCTGTTTAAAGCGATTATAGCGAATTTCACTTTCTGGGAGCAACTGAATATTTTCCATATTTTCATCCCCTTTTATCTTTTCTTTTATTTCTTTTTTATAAAAACTCCCATTTCCTATCTTTCTTATTTATAATGTAAATAACAAAGATAGGAAATGGGGAATGAGCGATGGATATTTTTTCAATTGACTTAGATTTTGTGAACCTAGCATTTGATGAAAAAAAACAGTGTTGGACGATGGGATATAATTTGTATTTTTCTGTTGGCAATACTTCGGATCGTCAATCATATTATGATTGTTCCTTTAATGTCATCATTAATTCCAAAGGACAAGTAAAAGATATTATTGTTTTGACTAAAGAAAAAAGAGATTTTTTTTCTGAATGTATTAACCAATCAGGTGCTGTTCAAGAACAAATCTGGGCAAGTCAAGAAATGATTAAAACAGTTGAAGCTTTTAAAAGAAGTGATTGGCGAGAACACTTCGATCACTCTCGAAGTAATTTAAACAGTCTTCCTATAAAACTTTTTTTAAACCATCAGTTATTTTCAATGAAAGTTTATACAACATCAATAGGCGATATCGATAGCATCCTTTTTTATCTTGAAATGGATCCGACAAAAAAGAGATATTCGACCGCTTATTTATTTGACGGTTTTGATGATTTTTTAGGTCAAGAAAAAATAAATGACATTCAAAACTATATTAAAGAAAAAAACAGAATTCGTTATTTGATGAAAAAATAAAAAAGCCATCAGAAAAGGATGAGTATCTTGGAAAAAACATTATTATTTCCCTTTTATCTAGAAATAAAAGAAACCGAAAAAGAATGTGGTTATCCTATCCAATTATTACATGTCGATGTAATAATTGAAATTTTTGAAAAAACGAGTTTACAAGCTTTTCAAACTTTTTATAAAGATAAAAACGTGAATGACATCATACAAAGTTTACTGTTTATAAAAGATGAATGGTTAGGCGAACATCTTGTTTGTCAGCTGATGATTATGATGGATGAATGGGAAAAGGTAAATGAACTTTTTGAACATGAAACATTAAAAAAATATTATTAAAAACCATGTCAATTTGACATGGTTTTTAATTGGAGTCCTTTTTTCCAGGAATCGTGCCTTTTTTTAAATTCATCAAATGAAAGTTTTGGACCCATTTCATACATCAACTTAATTCGTTTTGTTGGATCTTTATATACATGTTCATACATAGTGTAAAGAAAATCCGTATCAAAAAAGGTTTTTTCAGATGCTGGCTTTTGATGAAATAGTCCGTAACCGATGAAATAAATTTCGTATGGTGTAATAACTAAGACACCTTCATATCTTCTCTCTTCAACGATTACATTAAACCCAAATCGTTGAGCAGTTGTTTCGAATATGTTTCTGTTTATTTCCTCAGGTTCTATAGAAGAAAGAAGTTCTTGCTTGTATTCATCTTCAGTTAATAAATGATTATTCACATGATAATCAATCAATTTTTGCGTATAATACTTGGGTTCTTTCTCCATTTTTTCTATTTCATATTCAATGTTCATCTTTTTCCTCCACATGAGTAATTTTCATCTTCTGATAAGGATAGGTAATGGGCTCAAAATCTTTTGAAAAGAAAGGATCTTTTAAAAATAACAATCGTATTCGATATTTAGAATGAAAGCGTAAAATATCAACTGCTTGCCTTACTAAATGATCGTAATAATAAGCACTCTTAAATGCCGAATGTCTAACAGGACGTAAACGCTTTGTTTCACTATCTTTTGTGATTTTGTAAATGTTGCAATGCAACATTTGTTCGTCTGTTCTTTCTTTTATAATGGCTCTGTACCGATATTTTCCGTTCTTTAATAAAAAATCAATGGCATACGTCGAGTCACTTTTTTTAATCCATGCTTTTTTTACAATAGGCGTGTGTTCTAATTCAAAGGTTTTCAATTCATTTTCTTCCAAAGAATCTAAGGTATGTAGTAAGACTTTTTTCGCCGTTCTTCGTATTTTTTTGATTTCTTTTTCATTTTCCCCGTAGAGATACGGCGTTTTAATGATCCATTTTTTATACGTTAATTTTTTAGGAATTCGTTTTCTAGGATCCAAAAAATAATTGGCAATATAGATAACATCAAATGATTTATCCTCTAGTTCAATGCGGCACGATAATGTACATTTATAATAACTATTATCCCATACGCTGTATGTATAGTATCTGTCGTATCGTAATTCAATTTTTTCACATGTAAAGGCTATATTCATAAAAAACTCCTTTTTAAACAACCATACAACAAATGCTCCCTGTTTACAACAGGGAGCATTTGTTGTAAAATAATAATTAATGCAAGGTATAAATGGATATTTCCGCATTTTCGAAGAAGCGCTTAAAAGCGGTAACTTTTTCAACTCACTTTATTTCTTCCTTGTACACAAAAAAGAAAGCGAGCCTATTTCTTTTTTGTTTTTATCCGTTAGGGAATAAAGTATATGCGTTAACCGTTAGGCAAAGAAAGAGGTCTTATAGCTTCTTTTCAAACCTAACATAGCCTTGCGGCTATGTTAGGTTTTTTTCCTATTCATTTTAAATTCTTCATGTATAATGAATTTAACAATAAAAGGAAAGTTTTTACTATGATTTTTGGCGATCTGGCATTTGGAGCTTTATTTTTATTTTTCGGTTTTTTCATCGGAGGATTAGCATTAGTAGAATAAGACAGTAAAACATTCATATATAAAAAGAACAAAAAAGGAAAAAGGATGAATCAAATGTTGCCAATCGATGATTTTTATTTTGATGATTTTGGAACAAAAGCTTTAACTTATCATGAAAAACAAAAAATGTGGGAAGGCTATATTGTCATTAATCAAAAACACATATTCCGTTATCAAGTGACAAAGAATGATTATATTATTTTAAACGATTCTGATGATCATATGTCTTTTTCCGAAATACGCGAAAGGAAAATATATTTTAATGATTTCCCCAAGATAAAAGACGTGGCATTAGCGTTTGGAGAAATGAAAAGTTTTCTACATCATCTGGAAAAAATAAAAAAGATAGATCATTTTAAATTTGAAAAAAATACATTTGTCCATTATAACAATAATGGTCGGGATTATTATCGAGAAATTGTATTAGAAGGTTTTCCTCTTCAACTTGAACTGCATTGGGATATATTAGACAAAAATAACGAGTTATTTTTTTTCGTTAAACCGATTTTTATAAGGAATAAAAAGATTTTAAAAATTCACTCTTCATCTCTCGTTTCTTATTTCGGAGAATCTTTTGTACGAAATATTTGGATGAAAGCTATTAAAGAAGATAAAAACCGCTTACGCTTAATGAATTATAAAATAAGAACCTAACTTTGTTAGGTTCTTATTTATACACGCATAGGAAATGCTAATTGCATACGCAGTCGCTGGCTATTCTTGAATGTAAGTAATTCTTGAAACAATTCATCTTTTATTTCTTCAATTTTTTTGCAAAACATCGGTGTTATCACCACAAAATTGGATGAAAATTTACTGACTTCTAATAATTTTTTGCACATGGGACACACTTGTAAATTATCACTAACATGATACACATGAAATGGGATCCATCGATCGTCTTTTTCGTACACATCTAAATCAAAAATAGCATTAGATTCATGGATTTGAAATGTGATGAACCTTCGCTTTGTTGCGTTTATATATTCATCTTTATCCGTGAAAAATGATAATTGTTCATTTTCTTTAATTGCTATTATTTTTCCTAACGTGTACATGTCAAAAACACTCCTTTTAACTCTATTTTTCTTATTTTACCATCTTTTCTAATCTTTTTTTAATTTAATTAACCTCGGTCTATATAGTTTAAATCTAGTTCTTTTTTAAGATTTTTCTTTTCAAAATTCCATACTTTTCCCCATTCAGGAAGTTTATCTTTCCATTTTCTAAGATAAGCTGTTTTATAAAGTTTTTTTTCGATTTTATATTCTTTAAAAAACAATAAAAACGTATATACGTTTTATAAATGCATATGATAAACTAATGTTTGGGGGGGATTTTTATGAATTTAATTCAATATATACGAGAACATAATGGAAAGCTTACAAAAATAAAAGAAGCAGATATGAATAATGTTATTATCAATCATACGTACAAGGGAAATCTTTTTGGCAACATTGAAAAGTTAATGAGCGAAGACTTTCTTTTTTTCGTCAAAAATAACGATATAAAAGCGTTTCAAAACGGAAAAAATGACATTACTTTTTACTCGGTAAAATTAGAAGAAAATTATCATCACACTTATCGTTTAACTCATCGTATTTTTTCATATGCTAATGGACGCGTGATTGATGAACTTAAAGATATTTTAACCTCTTATCATCCAAAAGAATATTCTCTTATCTCTGTTAGTGAGTACGGACAGTTTTTTGAATATCTACCTTTTACGTCAAATCAAGATTATGTTCAAACGCACACAGAAGAAGGTGCTATAGAAAAATCCACGTTAACCATTTTTAATCCAGATATAAAAAAACGATTTCAATATGTGTTATCTTCTGCTATTTCCATTTCAGATACGCTTGAACAAATAGATTCATTAAAGGCATCAGAAGATGTACTCTTTGTTCATCACGGAAAAGGTGTTGGATATGCAGCGCGTACAATGGAAACGTTAGAGAAGATAGCAGGAAATACGTATGAAAATTTTTTAATAGAAGAGTAAGATATTTATGTAGCCTTTTGGCTGCATTTTTTTTGTATAATTTCTTCTTTCAAAGGAAAAACTATACGTAGAGGTGATGAGATGAAAAAGGTAATTACGGTTCTTTTAATCGCACTTTCTCTTTCAGCATGTGCTAGCGGAAAAGGCAATCATATTGCTAAACCTTTTGGATATGTAAGTTATGATAAAGATGAAGTTGTGTTTATTAAATTAACAAATAACGACGGAAAACTATTAGGAAATTTGGATTCTACGTATATAAAGAAAAGATGGTCAGAAGAAAAAGTGAAAACGACTTCCGTTCCACTAAAAGGATTCATTAAGGATGGACAAGTATCTTTGAATTTAGGTGAAGGGTGGATGAGTACTAATTTAATCGGAAAATACGAACATAAAAATATTATTTTCACGAAAACAGATGACGGGGTATTAACACAATCCATTTTTAAACCTGTTAACGAACAAGAATATCAAGCGCTTTTAGAAAAAACATTTTCAAAAAAGAAAAGTAAGGAGAGTGTTCATTGACACTTTCTTTCCTTTTCTTTTTTTTGTATTTAGCATATAATAAAAAAAAGGAAGTGAAAGTTTTGAATGAAAAATTATACATTTTTAGCGGAATGGAAGATTTAGAACTAAAAGGTTTATTAACAAAAGAAATGATCGATCAATTAGGTATTCCTTTTGAAGAAACAATCGTACATGGTACAATTGAAACACCTAATTCTAAAGAACTTCTTTATAACGTTCCAAAACCGTTTGATCAAATTTCTGTTTTATTTACGTCTTTTAGTGTAAAGAAACCTTATCCAAACTATTATTTTGGCGATTCATTTATCGAGACTTATAACTTAACACCTATTGGAAAAAATGAATTACCTTTTATTCTTTACGAATGGATGGGAAATATGTCTTTTTGGGAAAATAAACATCAAATTAATTTTTTTTATGAACGAAAATACGAGCCAAGATATCGTCTTCGTTTTCTAATGGAACCTGATTTTGATCCGTATTTTTGGGAAAGATCAAAGTCGGCTATAGAAGCTTTTTTGAAAATGATGAAATAAACGGAGGGGTACAAAATGAAGTTAATTGAGTATAAAAAAGAACGCAGAGACCAAAAACTTATTTCACTTGGACAACCAGATATGAGTAAAATGAAAACAAATCACGCGTACGAAGGAAATCTTCGGTTACTTCGTAAGCTTGATAGTGGCACTCATATTCTTTTTCTAAAGAAAAAAGACATAGAAGATTTTAAGCATGGAAAAAGCGAGCTTTTTGTTTTTTATGAAAAAATGCATGAAAATTATTCTAAAACATATAGTTTAGCGCATATGATTTCTTCTCATGCAAACGGATTGTTAATTGATGAAATAAAAAATATTTTACTCCATTACCACCCAGAAAAATATGTAATTATGCCAGTTGTCAACTATGGTCAACATTTTGAATACACTTCGTTTGTGGAAGGTAAAGACTTTACACAAATACAAAGCGAAGAAAACGGTATTCCTTTTACCCATCTAACATTTTTTGATGAAGATGCGAAAGAAGAATTTGAAGCTGAATTAGATGACTTAATTTCGATTCAAGATGTTTTATATGAGATAAATGACTTAACTGCATCAGAAGATGTACTATTTGTTCATCATGAAAAAGGTGTTGGTTATGCCACGCGCAATATGGAACTGTTAGAACAAATGGCAGGATTTATTTATCAAAATTATCTAATAACAGATTAATGAAAGCTGGAATGATCATGAAGAAATTAATCATTAAAGACAAAGAGTATTTCGGATTTAAAGGTTTGTATGAAGAAGAAGAAAAAGTCTTAAATTTTTTAAAATCGATCGATTTAGACAAGATAAAATTATCTGATGTTGAACCCATATTTTCTCTGCTAAAAAATAAATGTCATACCATATTTTATTTTGTTTTGAAAAATGGGATATTCATCAAATTTTTTTATGAAGAAAATAAAAAAATTTCATCTATCCAAATCTACGATGATAATAATTTCGGCAAATTAATGACCATAGAAAGACTGTCAGATGAACGCATTTTTCCTTTATTAACTTCTATTTGGGAACAATTCGTCGATCATTTTAATTTAAGCATTCGATTAATGTTTATTGATGAACGCACACCTTGGAACTATGAAAAAAAGTAGAGACGAAGTCTCTACTTTTTTGTTTATTGAAATGTAATATGATGCGCAATCCAATAAGCGCCTGCTGTAACTCCAGTAACGATAATTAATCCGTACATTAAATAAGGACCAACATATCTTTGAAGATCGTTTGGCATGAATAACAAAATAGATAATACAGCTCCTGCTAAAACAATTCCTAATGCAATCCAAAAATTTAGTTTTACGAATAAAAATGTAACGAGAATAATTCCTACTACTAGTTTTAACATACTAACATTCCTTTCTGTTTTTAATTTTCTGTATTTTAACAGGTATTTTATCGATGTGTTGAATTTTGTTGAAAAAAAAGCGACTACCGTCGCTTTTTTTAAAAACTTTTTAACACATTGTTTCGCTTTTCAAATTCCTCGAATGACAATTTCGGACCAAAATCCAATAATACCTTTGTTCGTAACGTAGGATCTTCGTAAAGAAAACCGTAACATTTATAAAGAACTTGAAGTGTATTTATTTGGGTGTAATATGGTTTCTTTTTTTCAGAAGAATCTTCAAAAAGGCAATGAACTTCATAAGGTGTAATGTGCAAAAACCATTTCACTTTTTCCTCTTGAAAAACGGTCTGATAATCGATAATTAACACGTCTTTTTCAATTACATTTTCGCTTTTATTAAAAAATACCGATAATAATTTGGCTAAATCCGCTTCTTTTTTAAATTCAAACGGTGTTAAAATATTTTTTTCTTCATAATGTTCCAGCATTTTGGTTGTATAGTTTCTTTTTGCTTTTTCATAAGATAACAGTTGATAAGTGATCGTCATATTTTATTGCTCCTTTTTCATTCTTCCTTGAACTCGTGTAAATTGGAAAGTTCTTTTTTTAGATCTTTATATAATTCTTGATACATTGTTAATAGCCTTATTCGTAAGGTTGTAGAAGAAAACATATGTTCGATAATATTTTGAAATAATTCCATTGTAAAAAGATTGTAACAAGAACTTCCTTTTTTAACTTTTTCTTTACATGCGTGGCAGCGTGTTTCTTTATGAGTAAACAAAAAATTTATTCCTGTAGATCTTGTTTTCACTATTTCGAATTCATAAAAAATGTCGTCAATTACGATTTCAAAAAAATAATTCCCCGATTTAAAAGTAGGTCTATTATTTAATTCTTTAACCAAAATTTTATTATACATCGAATTACATCCTTATTAATAGATTTCTATTTATTTTATCACATAGCATTCATCTAAAAGAAGTATTTAAAAAAGTTATTCAAAACGAATAACTTTTTTTTCGATTTCATATTCTGCTTTTTTAAAAATTGGGCATTGTATCACTTTTCCATGTGGCAGCATGGTCATTCTAATACGCCAAGCTTGATCATATTTTCGAATAATTTCTTTGCATTGTTCAAAAATATGACGATGATAATTAACAGAAGAATATTCAATTGAAACATCATCTTTAGTTACACCTTTACTTTTCCATACAAAACTCCATTCAGGATAATAATCAAAGTAAATAGGAATTTGAAAAGTTCCACTTTCTCCTTGTATGGAAAATGTAAAAAGATAATCGGTTTCTTCTTTTTTTGTCACGACAACGTTATCAATGATAGGAATTTTTTGCGATGCTTCTATTTGTAAGATTTCTTGTTCAAATTCATCTAAATATGGAATCACTCGTTGAAAAATTTCTTTTTTTAATTCTTTCGTTTCCTCTTCATAAAGACCAGGGATATGATCGAGTGTTTTATTTTTTGAACCATCGTACAGACGCCAATATCCTTTTTCGCCCAATTCTTCCTCGCCCGTAAATACAAAAAAATTTTCTTCATCAAAATATAAGGAAGATCCATTATCGTATGAAGCAAGTAAATCAAATGAATAGTTTGCACCATTGCACGTAACAAATACTTTTCCTTCTGAAAGCCAATATGAATTATGTTCTTCTTCTACAAACAAAAAATTTTGAACATAAGGCGTATTCATTTTAATTTTTGTAATACTCACTTTTGGCTCGATATTCATCGTTTTCATCTCCCTTTATCATTCATTCCCTTTATAAGAAAAACTCTGTTTTTCTTATAAAGGATTCAGTAAATAACGAATACGAAATTTTGACCATTCTTTATTTAAACGAGTATCAAAAATAAATTCTCCCTCTTTTGTTAACGCGCGAGGTTCCATTTCGCCTAGAGATAAACCTTCTTTTTTTACTCGTTTTGCAAACTTATCGAAATTTTCATAAGAAACGACAAGATCAGAAATGGTTGGTACATCTGTAGAAATACAGTTAAAAATACCTCCAGGGAACTGAGATACTTCTGTTCCATCTTTTACAAATCCTAGTGTTTGTATCTTTTTTGTTAACTGCCATTCTTTTGGAAACAATCGTCGTTCTTTAGGGGTTAAATATTCTAAAAAGAGATCACTTTTTTCGATTTCTTCCTCAAATATCTTTACATTATTTCGTTTACAAAGCTCTTCCAAATTATAAAAACGAATGACTTCGTGCATTTTTTTATAAAGATAGCCTGCATGTTTTCCTTTGTATAATGTTTCAGTGGCTAAACGAAATGTATTTTCTGGAAAATAAGGGTAAGATAGTTCCTTTTCATACCAAAATTCCAATCCCTTGCTTTTGCAATATTCTTCCACATCAAAAGCAGGAATTAATTTAAAGCCATCTGGAATAGATCCAACATGGAATGTTTTTTCTTTCACTTCTTTTACTTTTTTTAAGTATTTTTCGATCACATATCCTTCTTTTTTTTCACTTACAGAATCGATATTATGTTTTTTCATATAATTTTGAACGGAATACAGTTCATAATATCTGCCTTTTTTCTCATCAAAAAAATGACCATAGTATTCATATTTATCAGCATGTTCTCGTTCGTACGCTCGATCAACATCTTTTTTATCGGCACAATAATAATCAAGGTCTTGCGTTTCAAGCCAATTAAAAGGACGATTCAATTGATAAATAAGCGCATAAGGCGCATCCCCGTTTGCATTTCCTAAACATCCTATAATCGTGTCGTTAGCTGAAATGGCATCTTGTAAGAAAAATGCATGAAAAGCCGTAAGATAGACTTGCTTGTCTTCTTTTACTTTTTTTGCAAAAGTTTTAGGCGTGTAAAGGGGGTAAGAAGCGCTGTCATTTTCAAGTTGTACAATTGTTCCATCTGTGTACCCTGTTATGTGTGAATTGGTTGTGTTTGTCTCAATTTTAATTTCTCGTTTCATGACGATCCCTCCTTATAACAGGCTTCTACTTATGTAGGTAAATCTCTTCAAATTTAGGATAAACAAATAATAATCGCATTTTCGAACGTTCCAGTTGGTGCTCTAATTTTGCAAAAAAATGCTCTCCGTTTTGTTTAGCTATTTCTTCTTTATCTTCTTTATCTACAACGAATTTAAAATCTTTTTCTGTTTTGATTATTGGAATCGTGAAAAATTCCTCTGTTTCTTCATGATGAACACATAAGCAAATACACGTTCCGACCTGTTCATCATCAATAATAAAAGCAGACGTTTCCCACTGTAACCCGTTATCATCTTTTATCATTCCATAAAGACCTGTGTCATTTAATTCTTCTATTAAGTCTAATCCGCTCATTTTTCCCCTCCATTCCAAGATCAAACAAGTAGCCTAGGCTACTTGTTTGATCTTGACTTTTTCTAATCGATAGTTCCCTTTAACAAACGTTTTGTAAGAATATTTTTTTGTAAAACACGTAAAATATTTTAATCGATTTTTGGATTTTGTCCGAACCAGTTCTGTTATTTGTTCAAGGATATGGTCGTACCAAAATAGACTTTTTGGTTTAACGATACATTTATGATTGCCTTTTTTTAATTCACTCAAAAAAAACATATCCCAATACTTATTTTGGTCATTCCATATTTGACAGGAAAATGTCCCTGGTTGATTGCGTAAGTTAAATTTCACCATCCAGTGCCCCTCTCCTTCTGAAATATACATTTTAGATACAATTGGGATATTCTTTTTTTCATTGGAAGAGATCCTCTCCTCCAATGCATCCAATAACTGAAGCAATACTTTTTTGATTTTTCGTTTGCATTTTTGATTTTCTTGGACGGTTGGAAATTGGAGATATGGTCGATGAATTCGCCAGTTGCGATGAACAAAAGTCGCATTTTTGACATTTGGAACTTCTGCAAAATAGTAACAATGATACATTTTCGAAAAGGTTTCCCCTCCATATGTAAAAGTTCCCTCAGTTATTGCATGATAACATGATTTTTCAGGTTCAAATTTGAACGATGCAACGTTAAATACTATATCCATGTTTTCACCTCTTTTTCTTTTATTATACAAAATTTCAAACCTTATTGACAGATGGTAATGTCATTTTATATACTACTTTTATGCAAGAAAAGTAAAAGAATGAATCGTCGAATTACTCATTGAGCCTTTTATTTTTAAGATTTACTCAATCCTCTCTTTAGTGGTACGTTACGAGCAATTTTATGCTGCGTAACGTCGGGTTGTTCCCTTAACGGGTGGGCGTTACTTATGTAACGGGAACCTATCTAGTTCGCCAAAACGAACTGTGCTTTTTTTCTTGCATCTTCAAAAGAATGGAGACGAGCTTTTGTTGCTCTATCGTTCATTCTATAAGCGCGAGATCTACCTAAAACGTTTGAACGCTTTTTCCTAGCGCATGGTCACAAAGAGGAGTGATCGAAAAAAGCACGTAGCATACGCTACGTGTTTTGTTTTATGATATAATTAAGGAATAATAAAAATATTCGAGGTGTTAATTAAATGGAAAATATAGTATATAACGGTATGTGTCGTACAGAATTACCAGGTATTTTCAATGAAGAAATAGCAGAAAAATTAGGTATTAATTTAGAACATGCAAAAAAACATAGTGTTATGACTTTATCCACTTATTCCAAAATTGATCTTTATAAAACTCCCCCGCCTTATAGTGAAATACTTGTTATTTATCGCAATCTAGATCCTTTTTCCGAAATTGCTCCAAACGGTTGTTTTAGCGAAGAGGAAATTGAAAGATATGACTTAACACCAGTGGGTGAAAACGAATTGCCATCTGTTATTAGCTGTGAATGGGTAGCAGGTCTTGATTTTCATCGTCGTCCTTTCAAAACTTTCTATATTAATTTTTTTTATAACCGAAAAAACGATTCAAAATATCGATTGCGTTTTTTGATGAATCCACATTTCAATCCTCGCGATTGAAAAAGTTAAACACCAAGTAAGATTTTTTCGTTTATACTTTAATTGTATAAACAAAGAGAAAGGATGATAGTAATGTCTTTATATTTAACGAATTTTGAACGTCAAAATTATAGCTTTGGAGAAAAAAACATTATTAAACAATCAATCGATATTGTATTTGAATTCGAAGAAGAAATCACAGATGATAATTTAGAATCACTACATGATAAAGCATTCCAGGAATTATTTAATCAATTCCCTAGTTGGAAAAGTTTTGATCCGCCTAATCATTGCGAAAAAGGTTGGTCCACAATTCTTGGTCCTTACAGATTTAAGAAATTAACACAATAAAAAATACAGTCCTAACGGACTGTATTTTTTATTGTTTTTTATCTATTTCCTTTGTGCGAAGACGCGGATAAAGAAAAGAAATTGCTCCCAATGTCAGTATATAACCAACCATATAAATAAGATGGGTTTGAATTTGTACTTTTATTTTTCTTTTCTCTAAGAATTCTCCGTTAAAATTCCCCCAATAACAATCATGCAAAGGTTTTTCATAACATTCTCGCAAAATTTTTATTTTTTCTTTTGACCAAGCTGTATCTAAAGAATTTCTATAATTTACGCTTAACACTATGAAAAAAATTGTCATTAAACAAATTAATAGTTTTTGTTTTTTATTTATGCCGTTCACCTTACTTTTCGTCATTATAAGTAATTTACTTTAAAATACAATAAAAAAAGCCATATGGCTTTTTTTATTGTATAGTCGTAGTAACGAAAGGAGGTTGAAACAGTTAGAAAATATTTAATTAAAAATTATATTTTCTTATAAAATCTATTGAATATTTCTCTCTCATTTGGCATATTATAAGTAATAAGAAACGAGGTGCTAGAAAATGGGGAAATTATTAAAAATAGGGGAAGCCTCAAAAAGTCTTGGAATTGATCAACAAACATTACGTGCATGGTCTAAAAAAGGAAAGATAGATGTGGTTATTACTCCTTCTGGACATAGAATGTATGACGAAGACGTTATTAATCAATTTAAAGGCATACAAATAGAAAAAAATGATATCGATAAGAAAAAAGTTTTTATTTATGCAAGAGTTTCAACTAAAAAACAACAAGAAAGCGGGAATTTAGAACGTCAAATAGCAAGATTAACCGAATACGCAATAAAAAAAGGTTATGTTATTCAAGCTATTTATAAAGAAGTTGCAAGCGGCATAAATGAAAATAGAAAAAACTTATCAAAACTTTTAAATGAAACAAAAGAACACCCAAAAAGCATTATTTTGATTGAATATAAAGATCGTTTAGCTCGTTTTGGTTATTATTATCTTGAAAAGTATATTCAAGATAATAATTGTTCTATTGAGATAATGAAACAAAAAGAGGCAAATGATGAACAAGAACTAGTTGAAGATATGATCGCAATTACAACTTCCTTTTCTGCTAGAATGTATGGTAAAAGAGGCGGTAAAAAAGCAATAAAAGAATTACAAACAATACTTACGAAAGGAGAAAACAACTAACATGAAAACAACCATTCCTGCTTGTTTATATGATATTACGAACCACGATGAAAATTTAATTATCAATGAAATGAATAACTATTCCTTCATGATTCGTTATGCGTATAAACGTCTTCAAGAAGGAATAGCTAATGGCGTGTTAGAAAAAATCCTTTCCAGTAAAACGAATATGAATATCCGCTTTGCAAAAGATGCTGTAAAAGACGCAAATGAATTAATTTCTTCTAGAAAAACGTTAATGAAAAATTATTTTGATTTCTGGACTTCACGTTTTGAGAAAACAAATAATAAATATCAAAAACGTTTAAATATACCTACTGTTAATAAAAAATCAAAATATATGAAAGGTTTAGAATCTAAACTGAAAAAACAACAACAAAAAATTTCTCACTATGAAAATCATATAAAAAATGATACCTATGATGAAGTGATTTTTGGCGGAAAAGAAAATTTTAAAAAACGTTCTAAAAATCAAATTACTAAAGAACAGTGGTGGGAGTGTCGAAATGGTCGTCTTTCTGCAAGAGGTGATGCTACAAAGGAAGGAAATCCAAATCTTCGTGTTATTTGTGAAAACGATTCTTTCTTTTTAGAAATGAGTACAAGTCGAATGAATCAAAAGAAAACGAGATACGTAAAGGTACGTTTTCCTCTTTATATTGCAAGTAAGCAATCTAAGAAAACAGGTAACATGAATGGACGTAATTATCCTCAGCTAATGAAACAAGTTCTAACGTCAGGTAAAGCTTATCAAGTGGAAATTTTAAAAAGAAATGGTAAATTTTTAGTAAATATTACTGTTAACGAACAACCTGCAGAAATTGTAACTTTTCCAATCAATGGCTATAAAGCATTTGATACTAATCCTGATGGTTTGGCTATTTGCCATATGACGAAAGAAGGTAACCCTCTTTCTTTTTCATGGATTGGCGATGGAGGATTACAAGACTATCCATCTAACAAAAGAGAAAACTTAATTTATGAATTATGTCATCAATTCGTTAAAAGCTGTGCAAAGGATGGAACAGGTATCATTGGCGAAGACTTAAAATTTATCAATGATAAACAAGTAAATAGCAAGTTTAATCGAATGAGTCATTCATTTTGTTATCGTAAAATACTTCAAACAATTGAAAGATTATGTCTTCGATATGGTGTCGAATTTGTAAAAGTTAAACCTGCTTATACTTCTATAATTGGAAGACTTAAGTATCAGCAACGACATCGTGTTAGTGTTCATCAAGCCGCAGCGCTTGTTATTGGTAGAAGGTTTTTAAAGAAAAAAGAGACAGTTCCAAAAAAACTTCAAAAAATGTTAACAAAAAAACAAAGAGAAACTTTCCATTCAAAAACAGAATGGGGACAATGGGAACTTGTGCGTAAACGTATTATTAATTTACTAAAAAAACGTAGCGCGAAGTATTATCAATGGTTCGATTATCAAAAAGATGTATTTAAAACATTAAAAATTTAAAAATTGGAGGTGAAAAACCCAGGTTAAGTTTTACTATTAGAAACAAAAACTTTTTATTGCAAAAAAAACGTATTGATGGATGATTTTATATACCCCTTACACTGGAACGTAGTGAAGAAGGTGTAAGGTATCTTTCTTAGGGTCGGGTAACACCCGAATGTAGGATTCCTTTTGCCTTGTGCAGAAGTATTATTCCTGTTTGATGGAGCGAGAGCTGTCCCCTAGTGTGGAATCCTGTGGGCACACGTTGCATTTTGCAACAAAAGGATCTGTTATTAGTTTTTAATAGATTTTTTTAACCAGGCGAAGGTCATAAGCAGTATAGAACGCTTTTTTCATTATAATAAAAAATATGTAATAGAAGAAACGAAAAATAGAATACATAGCACGATTCGAAAACGAAACGATTTAACATCGGAAGCTCTGTCAGATATATTAAATGAATATGAAACGCATTTCGATTCCGTTCTTACAAAACGAATCCACTCATTAAATATGAAAGAACTGAAAAACGCCCTCGGAAAACGTCCTGAATCAATCATTAAACGTCCCATTATGGTAAATGAATTAGTACATTCACCTGAAAAAAATGCATTTAAACATCTTTGTTTACAAGAATTGAACGAATATGTTTCACTTCTTCAAAATAAAAGTAAAGAGGTGATTTTAAAAGAAAATAAGCGGCGCAAAACAGAAGAAGAACGAAAATTACTTTATCAAGAAAATAAACGAATCATTATTAGTCGAATGGAACAAGGTGATAAACAAATAGATGAAGCGATGTGGCGATATGCAACGTATTTTGTAGCAGATGTTTTTTTACATGTAAAGAAAGATAGCCTATATCACGATTTTAAAACAGTAGAAGATTTTCTTCTCCATCAACAAAATCGTCATTTCCATCAAATATACGTAGAAGAATTAAAGGAATCATGTTTTAAAAAATGGATTTCAATCGGTATTACGTTAATAGAAGAAGAAAAAGGAGAAGAAATATTTAGAGGTACATATTCAAATTATCCCACACCTTACTATATGTTAAAAGATCATTTACAAAATAATGAAGTAATAAACACCCATATCAATCGTTTCGTAGAAACGATTGGAAAAGAAGATTTTAAAAAGATATTCCAAGAAGGAATCAATCAGAGCCCAAAGCTCCAAGAGCTTTGGAAAAAAGAACGAGTCAGAAGACTCGTTGGAAAACATAAAAAAGCGGATTAATCCGTTTTTTTATTGATGAAATGAATTTTTACTTTCGTATCAAATTCCTATGCCTATTAATTCGAGCGGAGAATTAGCATTACCCGAATATATAGACGAGTATTTAAAAGAAGAAACACTTCAACGTATGTGGGAGTCATTCCGAGGCAAGACCAAATTTCGTTTATCTCTTCTTCATGTGTTACGATAAAAAATAGAAACTCTAAAAAAGCCATACGGCTTTTTTAGAGTTCTTCTCGTCTAGTGCGGAAAATATCATAGTTATTTTCCAATTTATCATCTTGTGTGATCGGAATAATGGTAATCATCTTTTCTTTTTCCAAATAATTCACGACAGAGTTGAACAAACGTTCTT
>Ga0207655_1000251_pt1 | contig 85816 bp, 123 predicted proteins | sample KBSM44metaG_FD_184398 | JGI IMG/M metagenome (GOLD analysis project Ga0207655, IMG submission 184398) | Miscanthus rhizosphere microbial communities from Kellogg Biological Station, Michigan, USA - KBS M4-4 metaG (SPAdes) (version 2) | ecosystem: Host-associated > Plants > Roots > Rhizosphere >... | reverse complement strand
GCGGCCAACTGCTCAAGCGCGTACTGGACCGGGTAGGGGGGAGCGATGTACTTCCCCGCGGTCTTGCTCAGGTAGTTGCGCATGGCGCGCTCACTGATACCGATAGCCTCGGCGGCCTGCACCTGAGTCATGCCGGACGCCTCTACCAGGCTGCGCATGTACGCCGCGTCAGGGTTATGCAGGGTTGCGTCAGGCTTGGCGCCCTTTCGAGGTTTAGAACTCATTGGACATTTCCTACATTGCTTCGGGGGCGGGCGTAAGTTGCAACATGCTGCACGCCGACATGTACAGAGCATCGCTTACGGCGCCGGAGTGCAAACCTTTCATGGGGAATGGGAACTGCGCAAATTTCCCGCCGCTGTGTTTGATGTGAATCACACGCTGCGACCCAGCACCGATCCGGCTTCCCTTCACGGTTTCTACAGCAAACGCAGGGTGGTGCTCTTTTAAAGTGGCCAAGAGCTTCCGGGCAAAATACGCCTCACTGTTTGTGGTCATTTCGGACTTCCCTTTGTGGATACCAGAAAACCCCCAATCAAGGGGGTTGTTCCTTCCGCCGGCGGTTATGCGCCTACGGCCTCATCCGCAACGGCGGTGCAGTGCTCCAGGGAGACGTAGCCCGATACGCGCTCGATGAAAATCACGGCTTCGCAGCTCGATACAAACGCCTTGCCATTGGTTCGGCAGCGATGGGTTTCGCCACTACCCAACACAGACTCATAGCTGACCATGGTTCCGCTCGGGTGCTTTTCGTTCCAGTCGAAGCACAAGGCCTTGGCCTGGACTTCCATTTGCTTCAATGACATCTGCTTACGTGGCGGCATGGGTGAATCTCCTTATGTTGGTACTGACGAAGCCCCAATTAAGGGGCGCGCAACGGGCGGGTTGTCTTAGAGCTTGCATGCCTTCCAAAGCAAAATAATGCGGGCATCGTCAGCGCCCTTGCTCAAGGCTATTTCGCGAATGAAATCAGTCTGGTACATGGCCAGCGTGCTGTAAGCAGCATCATTGACGAGGAATTCATTCACCGCTTCGCCAATCGATTTAACAGCGTTCTTGGCGAAAGCTTCACGGTTGTGAACCGCGATAGTTACGTCATCGGCATTGCTCAACCAGCCTTTGATTTCTTCTTTGAGGGTTTCGATTTTGGTGGTCATCTGCTCATTCTCCGTCAGGTAGTACTGGCAATGCCCCAATGAAGGGGCTTGAGGTTGGCGGGCCGGCTAGGCCAGTCGGGCGCTGACGCGAATCTTTGGGCCGTATGGGCCTGAGTTCTCCCGCACGATGTCGCGGCCTTTGCGCATCGCCTCGTTACGGTCTTTTGCGAAAACATTCTCCACATGCCCGCTAGTGTCGTCCTCGGAGCCGTCCGCCGCCTTGAAGGTCATGACGTACTCGCGTGTTGCGCGCCGGGCCTTCTTGATCGGTTCGGCGGCCACTGCCTGGGCTGCAACGCCCGTCGTGCTGGTGGTCATATCCACGCCGTCGACAAACACCGGGATTGGCTCGGCAACACCTTGCGCAACGATGGCCGACTCGCATTCGGCTTCGGTGCCCCAAAACGGCTCAGCGCGGTAGCCGTTCAGGTAGACGTAGCACTTGCCGCTATTGAGTTTTCCGATGTTTGCGTTCATGTCGTCTTGCTCCGCTGCTGTGGGGCGCCGTGTCGTTCGGCTTGGGAGGATAATAGGCATGTCGTGCCTATCGGTCAATAACTCTTTAACGCTTTAACGTAAAAAAGTTAAGACGCTACAGCGCTGAGTAGACGCCCACAAAAAAGCCCCAGCGAAGGGGCTCAGGTCACTTGAGCGAGGCGAAGAGCCTTTGCCCTGTGTTCGGGTCGACGCAGTAGTAAAGGCTTTCGCCTACCTCATCCCCCACGCTGTTAACGGAACCCGCCGTAGCGATACAGAACTGTTTCCCGGTGTCGCCATTGGTGAAGCGGGCGACCTCCTTAACGATGCAGGCCTTACCAGGCATGCAGATCGATGCAACAAGTACAGCGGACGTGATGAACGACATGGCCTTATCTCTGGCGGGTTGTACTGACAAAGCCCGCATGAGCGGGCTTGGCGTTGATCACACGGCGAATCTAGAGCGCTTCGCTCATCCGCTCGTATTCGGCATTCAGGTCGGCGGCCTTCTTCTGCGCCTCGCCCTGGGTCTTGAACGAACCCATGTCATGCCCGCACTCGCTGACTACCGGGAACATGCCGGACGCTGCTGGCTCGCTTGCTGTGAATTTCATGGTGAAACCTCTTGCCTGGGTTGAGCCAGATCGTTCTGGCGGTACTGGCAAAGCCCCAACTAAGGGGCGATGGACGGAAATGGCCTATCAGTGACTTGTCTCCGTGACGCCAAGCGCGTGAGCTGCAACGTGCAGGGCAGCCAGCTCAAGGTGGTCCGCAGAGTTTTTCAGCCAGTTGCGAATATCCTGATGGTCGATATCGCCTGCTTGCTCCTGACGGATGATTTCAAGTGCGCGGGCGTCGACTTGTTGGATTGATTGGGTCCGGGTCATGCTCTTTCTCCAGGTAGAGCCCGGATTGCTCCGGGCGGGGTGCTCAGGCCTTACTTGACCTTCACCAGCACGCGCAGGTGCAGGCACTGAATGTTGTAGCCGCCGGCATAAATGGTATCGATGGATACGCGCTTGGAGCCGGCGTTAGTGTTGACGATGAACACCCCGTTAAAGCCGTCGTTGGTGTAGGTGTATTCCTCGCTTACCACTTCGGCCACGCCCGCCTTGACCAGCTTGGTGGTGATGCTGGCGTTACGTTTGTAGGCGGTAGCTGCGCAGTTCTTTGTCATGAACTCCGAGACGTAAACCGAACCGGTGCCGTTGAATACGGCGTACCAGGTCTTACCGCCGGCGATTGCGTGCAGGCGTTCGTACAGCTTGGAAGCGTCACGACGGATCGCGGCGTACTCGTCAGAGGCCTTGAACTCTTTCAGGGCAGCAACGCGACCTACAGCCCATTCCTTAGCGGCCTCCAGCACCTTGGCGTCCATTGGGGCGAAGATGGTTTTCAGAGAGGCGGAAATTTTGGCGATTGCGGCACCAGTGATAGGAGCCGGTGCCAGAGCGATAATGGCCAGATCCAGCTCGCCACACTCGCCGCGCTGGACCTTGACGATTTCAGCACCCTTGATTGCAGCGCGCAGTTCTACAAGCGCTTCGATTTCTGCGCAGATGCTGGCGGCTTGCGGGTACACGGCCAGCGTGTCGGCGGTGTGCTTGGCCTTCCAGTTGTGCAAGTCTGCCATGCCCCAGTAAACCGCTGATTCAGCCTCAGTGCGCTCGGCGTGAGGCTTGGCCAGGAAGAACGCTTGAATCGAGCGAGTCAGGATTTCGTGAGCACGATTCAAGACATCAAGGGCGCGCTTTTGGCCCGCCTTGGAAGTGAAGCCCGCTTCAAACAGCTCAACGGCTTGCTGGCGGTAGTGGTCGGCGGTCTTAGTCATGGCTTCGTGCTCCGTTGCTGTTAGGCGCCGCTTCGTTCGGCTTGGAGCGATAATAGGCACGTCGTGCCTACTGGTCAACAACTCTTTAACGCTTTAACTCATAAATGTTAAAACGCTAATGCGTTAGATATACCCACAAAAAAGCCCGCAAGCGGCGGGCTTGTGACGCCAGGTTGGCTACAGAGCGCAAAGGCCGGCGGGCTCAGCAGCGCCCACACACGACTGTTCCTGTGTGGCCTCAGACAGAAACGACATGATCAGTGGCGCCAGGGTTTCGCGCTGGGTCAGCAAGAACAGATGACCATCGTTGACGACGTGTAGCCGCGCATTGGGGATGAGGTTGGCCAGCGTCTGCATATTGACCAGGGGAATGATCGGATCGTCTGAGCCGGCCAGTACCAGGGTCGGCTGCTTGAGCGTGTACAGCCAGTGGATCGACGTCCACAAATAGACGGCAGCCATTTGGTAGTAATAGCCCAGGCCGCCCGTCGACTGCATTTTCTCGGCATGCGCAGCCGCCAGCTCAGGGTTGCGGCGGAACTCGCCCCCATAGATATCCGGCGCGATCCTCGCCCCATGGGTAGGGTCGGTGTAGCGCCGCGGGCTCGCCATGAGCGATAGGACTTTCAGGGACGGCATAACGCTAACCAGGCCGGCCGAGGTGGCGGCAAGGATGAGTTTCTTGCAGCGGCCAGGGTATTCGTGGGCGAAGGTCTGCGCGAGAAACCCGCCCCAGCTCAAGCCGATGACGTTCACCTGGCCGACGTCAAGATAGTCGAGCATCCGGGTCACCAGCTTGGCCAGGCTGCTAAAGCTGTAGGGCAGCCACGGCGTCGAGGATCCGCCCACGCCCGGCACGTCGAAGGCTATGACGCCCTGATCGGGGTCCAGCGCCTTCGCGAACGGCAATACCAGCTCCAGGCTGGCGCCGATACCGTTACAGACCAGCAGCGGCGTTAAGTGCGGCTTTCCGGCGCGTACTGCGGTGCGGATGGTTTGACCGTTAATGGTCAGGGTGCGGGTAACGAACGATTCCATTGCAGAGCTCCACTGGCGATTTTTTTGTTCTGGCCCCCAGTGTCGTGGCGTTTTATTCCGCATCCAGGCCGGACTTTGCACCTTTTCGGCCAGCAAAAAGCCCGCACTCGGCGGGCTTCTTGGTCAGTGGGTGAAGGGTTAGAACGCGCCGGCGGTAGCCTTCAACGCGTAGTCCCGGAAGGCGTTAGAGGCATCAATGAACAGCTCGCTCAGCTTGTCCTCGCCATAGGCCGCGTAAATGCTCTCAAGCTCTTTGAGCACGTCGCCAGGGCTGCCCAGGTCGGTGGTGCCGCCAATGATGTCGTCCAGATAGGTCTTGGCCTTCTGCAAGGCGTCATCCTCGTTCGGCTCTTCTGGCTCGATAACCGGCGCCGGTGGAGCGGCTGGCGGCGCCGGGCTGAACATGTCGGTCTGGTCGATGGCAAACAGCCCCTCGCCATATTCCTGTTCCAGCTTGCGGTTAGCCGCGCCGACGATATCGGTAAAGCTGACAGGCTCATCACCAAACAGGCTCGCGGTCTGCTTGCGCACGTTCTCGCTCTCAACGAACTGCGCCATGGCCTTGAAGGCGGTGCTCATGCGTTTGGCGCTGCGGTTGTTGGCACTGATAAACACGGCCATGGCTGCTACAGCCGGATCCGTGCCGCCAAACATGTCGCCCTGGCGTAGGAACTCGTCCAGGCCCATGCCGGCCTCTTTGGCTTGGCGCAGCACGTTGGTAGCGCCAATGATGGCGTTGACCGCCTCCTGGTTAAGCGACAGCTCCAGGGAGTCGGTGACCTGCTCGCCCGCTTTCTCGGCGCCGATCCGGTCCTGTTCCTTGGCCCGCATGAAGTCAGGCGCTGCGCTGTTCAAGGCCGAAACGATGTTGGCAATCTCAGGCTTGGCCTGGTCCGCGGTCATTTCCAGCAACCGATCGTCTGAGTAGGCACCAGCAAACAGCGCGGCCTGTAGGCGACTGATCAGGCTCGACGTTGGTTTACCGTCGCTGGTCAGGTACTGCGCCGCCTCGGCATCGCCCAGCGATTGCAGGAAGGCCGCCACAAAGTCACGGTTGGCCGCGCTATTGAGGTCGCCGTCTGCCAGCTTCGACAGCATGGCGGTGTCCAGGCGCTTGGCATCGCTGCGGGCCTTCTCGGTGGCCGTCATCGCCAGCTTGTCGTCCTGGTTGGATTCCACGGCAAACTCCACCCGATTCACCTCGGTTTTACGCACACGCACCAGCACCGGCGCTTTCATGCGCTGAATCTTGGCCGGGTCTACGCCGAAGTACTCCGCGTTTTCCAGCAACCACTCCCGGTATTCATCGGCCTGGCCAATGCGGTAGGCCTCACGGACTGCCATGGCGCGGCCGTTGCCCGATTCGACCACACGGTCGGTACCAACGATAGGCGCGCCACTGTCGGCACGCTGAGTGCGCCCCAGGCTGTCCGGGTCAAGATTGCGTGCTGTCTTTTGCACCCACGCCTGCGATGTCGCCCGCGCCCGGTCACGCGGCTGGATTTCAGCCGGGTAGTCAGGGTTTATCGTGCCGTCAGTCTCGTGGCTGATGATCAGGTTCTTCGCTTCGATCACCTTGAAGCCGGTCACGACCTTGGTGCCCTTGGCGGTTTTGACGGTGTTGTCTCGGCCTTCGGCTTCGATAACGCCGGTGTCTTCGGTTTCGTCAGGCTCAGCAACTGGCGCCGGGGCGACCTTGGCTTGCTCGGCAGCGAGTGCAGCCATGAGCGAAGGGATATCTTGATAGGTACCGACCTCCTGGCCGCCCCCTGTAATCCCCGGAAAAGTGACACGGAAGCTCAGGCGCATGCTCACAGGTTCCCCGCCGGCGCGCACGTTGAAACCTTTAGTCCCTCCATTTTCAAGAGGGTACGCCGGCGAAGCCCAGTCATTTTGCTGCACGCGGGTAAAGCCCACGGCCGTGAGGGCGGTGTTAATTTCCTCATACGGGTCAGATTCTGGCTCTGCTACCGGCTCGGGGGTAGTCACGGCAACCGCCGCACGCATGCCGTCGATGTTGTCAGCGCCCGACGCAATGACGCGCTCAGCAATGGCAACACCTTCGGCCTTGCTTGCAGCGGTAGCGAGGTGGGTGCTGGCCCAACTCACGCCCCATTCACCGGTTTCTACATATTTGGTCTTGGCGACAGTCACCGGCCCGGCTGGACCTTGAAGAATTGCGGACGACTCATCTACATCGGACACGGCGAACGGATCAACCACGCCCGACAGGTCGACCACTTCGCCCACTTTCGGCTCATACACGTCTGTGTTGAGCAACTTCGTCATGTACTGGACGCCATCCTTGACCAGGTACACGTTTTCGGAACCGGTGCTGAGCACGACGGCTTCGCCAAGCGCTGCAACGTCGGCGTAGTCCTCCAGGATGACGCTGGCGGTGCTGACGGGGACAACAGGATCGGTCGATACCGGCTCAGGCTCGACGACAGGGGCAAGGGCAGGCTCAGCGACTACAGCGCGCGGGAGTTCGTTCGTAGCTTTGACCAGCGCTGCAAAGTAATCGCGCTCCTGGCGATCAAGCGGGGCCGACGGCTTGTCGGAGTCAGTCGCGGAGACATACCAGAACGATGCAGCACCCTCGGGCGTCTTCAGGGCGACGATGGTAGTGAACGTGGCAAACTCACCTCGCTCAGTGATCACCTGGACACTTTGACGCTCGCCCTTAGTCGCTCGGATGATCCGGATAGGTGTCGGGGAATCAGTGGCCAGGCGCTTCAACGCTGTAGCCATCGCCTTGGCGTCTGCTGGCCATTGTGTCGACGCCAGCACTGCAACAGGCTCAACGGCTACCGGCTCGACCACTGGAGCGACTGGCACCACCGGGGCGGCCTTCTTCTCAGCCAGCTGCGCCTGTAGTTCGCTGATTTGGGTGTCGAGTGCCGCCAGCTCGCCGGTTTTGCTTTCCACACTGGCTTTCAGCTCATCGAGCGCGGCGGTGCGGGCGGTCTTGCCTTCGTTCGCCTTGATGAACTTGGCGCTGTTCTTCTGAATCAGCGCCATGATCCGGCGGCACACAATGCGCGGGTTGAGGTCTTGGCCGCTCTCAGGCGCCACCACAGCGGTGATGTCCCTCTTGTTCTGTACCCACTTCCAGCTGATCAGCTCGTCGGCTGGCGTGAGCTTGTTGGGCGTGCTGTCCGGGTTGTGGAAGAACACCGACACGCTCTGGCCGTCGCTCATGGTGAACAGCATGGCTACTTGGGTGGTGCCCTTGCTCTTGAACGGCTTGCTGACTTCCACAGCGTCGGCCTTCACCTCACCGCCTACGTTCTGCATCACTTTGAGCAGCTGGCCAGCCTTGCGCTCAAACTGCTTGTACTCGATCACCATGGCATCGAGCATTGTGCCGTCGTCGGCCAGGCTCTCAGTGATATCGGCCATGGTGGCGCTGTCGAACATCAGGCCGTCCGGATCGGAGCGGCGCAGCTCGTACAGCAAGGCGCCCACGGTCTGCCCTACGGGTAGGTTGTCAGCGCCCCAGCGCGCAAATACATCAGTCATGCTCAACGCCTCATCTTGCGGAATATTGGGTAAGTCGGGGGAGAGGGGCTGGCTTAGATCCCCGTGTTTGAGCCAATACTTGAATTGCTTGATGGTGCAGGCCGCGACACTGCCCAGGCCGGTCCAACCCTTTTCGTAAGAGTTCATGTAGGCGGTGCAGGCCTGGTCCTGGTCGATAAAGCCCAGCAGCACCTTGTGCTCATCGAATGAGCCGTCCTTGGCGTTCTGGTTGACCACGTACACGCGCAGGCTCTCGGGCACTGGTCCCACGAACACGTCCACGGCGTCACCGTCGGCGCCCTTGGTGCCGTTCACATAGCCGTAATGCGCCATGCAGGTGATCGACCAGGGCTTACCGTCTTCTTTGCCCCGGCGGGACTGGAACATGGGGGTTTCAATGGTGATGCGCAGGCCGTGCAGGCGAAAGCTGCCCTTGGCGTAGTTGCCGGCCTTGATCTGCGCGGGCGTGGGCTGTGCGTGCGAGCCCATGCCAAAGGCGCCGGCATGCGCGGCGCTCTGGAGATTGCTAAAAACGTCTGTCATCGAAGCCGCTCCCTGAAAGCAGCCACGATACCGCCCGATTCCCCTAGTCCCGGCCGGCGGTTTGCTTGCGTGGCGCCAAATCACCAATTGACGCGGCCGCATCGGCTGGCTTTAAATAGCTTCACTATCTTGACCTTGCTAACGCAGGTGGGAGAGGGCGAGTAGTTACGTTTCTGTCCGCTAAAACGCTGCGGAACTACTCGTGGACATATTTAAAACCGCCTCTCGGGGCGGTTTTTTTATGCCCGATCACTTCCTCCCGAATCGCAGGCACAAAAAAGGGCGCCGCATGGGCACCCTTTGGTAAGCCGGCATCCCTAGAATGTCGGCGTTTCTGCCTCGTCGATCAGCACCCCGATGATTTCAGACATCGAGCAATTACGGTCTACCGCGAGTAGACGCAGCTTGCGCTTCTGCTCGGGAGTCACGTAGGGGTTCAACCGCTCTTTAGCGCCCAGCTTGATCACCTTAGGCGTCTTGCTCGGGCGGCCAGGGGCGAGTTCTACGGCAGGCTTTTCTTCCTGCGTGCGCGACTGGCGCGGCTTAATGGATAATTCACTCATGGCTCACCTTTAGCGTTAAGACGTTTTCGGCATGATAGTGCATTTAACTCCTTAGCGTCTATTTACGACGCCAAGAGCGCCAACACTTCATCCTTGATAGCCCGAAGGTCCGCCGCTGCTGGGCCGCGCGGCTGCGTGTCCAAAGGGGTTTTCCCGGACATATGAGAGTTCGGGTGCTCTTGGCGCTGTGAAAGTCGAGCCTCCAGCACTGGAAAGCCATAACCCGCCAGAGTCGCGGAAATTTTCTTGCTCAGCTTTGCCCGACTTGATGAGCGACTAACGATAAAGGCAGCGCGTACAGGCGTCTCGCCCGCGGCTTTCTGTTCTTCAATCCGGTCGTGAATCATGTCCACCATTTCGCTGGTGGCCCACACGTCAAGCGGGGAAGGCTGCACGGGGATCAAGATCAGGTCCGCGACATTGATTGTCTTCAAGGCCAGATCGGCGGCCTTCGCTGTACCGTCGATGATTACGAATTCATTGGTGAGCTTTGGAATTTCTCGCTCCAACTTCGTGCGCTCAATCACGTACACCTGAATGGGCTGCGAATCATTCGCCGCCGCCCAGTCGACCATGCTGCCCTGCGGATCCGAGTCAACCAGCACCACGTCCCGCTCATCCAGATCTAGCGCCCGCGCCAGCCCGACACAAGTGGTGGTTTTGCACACGCCGCCCTTCTGATTCATCACCGCGATAACTGTCATGTGTAGCGCTCCGGCCAATTGATTATGGCCGAATTCTAGCGCTATCCCGTCATAACGCAATAGGTCTGTTCTGTTATGACGGTATGGCGTTAATGCGCTATGGTGTTATTGCAGGCGTAAAAAAGCCCCGAGGGAGCGGGGCTTGTGGCGTGCAGCGTGGTTACTGGTTGACGGTGTTGAGCGCCAGCGTCTCAAGGGGCTCGGAGCAATGAGTGGCCGGATCCTTGGGCCAAACGCCCTCACTGATCATCTGGCACTTCCACTGATGATCCACCACGGCTTGGTCATAATCGCTACCTCCTAGAAAGCTGACCACAATCAGATACAGCGCAACCATGAGCAAACAGCCGGCCCAAATGGCCTGGCGTTGACGCTTAAGATTTCTAGTTCTCATCGGTCTTTTCCTTTCTCTGGCGTGTCGAAAGCCTCGACGGAAAAGACATTATCATTTGATTGTTCTAACTGCAAACATCACTACATCAAATTTATGTATTCATATGGAGATATGGCATGTCAGAAGCACCGGCCGGAATGAAAATCATGGTGTCCATAGGCGGCTATGGTGGCGCAGGGGCTGAGCCTATAACCCTGATGGCGTTCAAAAGCAACGCGCTAGGGACAATGACTGTCTTGGACAAGATCACGTATAGGGAGGTTGCAGACGAGGGCTTTGCCTTTGTGACAAACCTTCGACTGAAAAACTACGACTGCCTGTTCAAAGAGGAACACCTGGCGGCAGCGATTACCGCGTACAAGGAAGCCGAGGGGATGGCTACCATCCTGCTGGCCGACGACGTGGCCCGGTACCGCCCACGGATCGAAACGGATGGCGTGGACACGCAGGGGCAGAAATACCGACTGGCTGGCGATATCGGCAACGCTGAGGTGGCGGTACTGGCGCTGGCGCACTTCATGTCACGCCAGCGCGGTATCGAGTCACTTGGGCGAATGAGTGACGACATCGCCCGCCTGTATCAGATCACTTCGATTTAATCCTCTGCGGCAAAGGGCTCGCCGTAGGCATCAAAGCCAGCGTCTTCCAAGGCGCTTCGGCCTTTGTCGGTCAACATGTAAAGACCCTCGGCAGTCTCGACCATGCCCAACGCGAGCAGCTGCGCCAACGCTTCCTCATCCTTGATATCGCTCACGTCCGCCGCCGACACAATGGCGATGTTCACCAGCTCCGACAGGCCTGAGTCCCCAAAGTCAGGGGCTACGCTGTCGAGCATGGCAATGGCGGTGATAAAGGACTTCGCCAGGCTGCGCTCAAGCTTCGCCTGGTCCAGATTCCCCTCGGCCTCATTTATCGGGGCATTCGTCTCGACCACGCTCAGCGCTTGTCTGAGCTGTTCGATAGCGCCAGCGGTGGCCATGCTATCCATCATCGCCGGATCGGCCAGGACAATCTCCCGCGCGGCCACGTAGGCGCCTGATACGGTCAGCTCTTCGTCTTGAGGCTGCTCGATACCATCCAGCAGCGAATCAGCTACCGGGACGGCGCCGTCAATAAGCGTCCAGGCCCCCGGCAATTCGCCATGCTCATCGGCTGGTACCAGCTTGAACTGATCGAAGTTGTACAGCTTGCCTCCCCACTTGCGCGGGAATCCCTTCGGCTGCTGATTGATCGCATCGAGCAGTGTGGCGGCCAGCCCCTCATCATCGGGTAATGGCTCCTTGTGAGCCTCCAGGGACTGGACTGGCGAAAAGTCAGGAATGCTGTCGAGCAAGATGTCGCCAGCGGAGGCAACCGACAGTGAGTCCACGTCGTACAGCACCGCGTACATCTGCTGCTCACCGACGGACTGAGTAGGGACCGCCAGCGTGTAATGCACCTTCGATGCGCGGAAATTTGCCCCGATCACCTTGGCGGCTATGTCCATCCTGTCCCCTTCCTGCCCAAGCCCGAGAAATACATCAGCGCCGATCTGGAAGCGCGAAGGGACTTCCATCGGGCCAACCTCATCGACGAATGCCTGATTAACGAGTTTGAAACCAAGCCACGACATTGGCTCAGGGTTTTGATTCTGAGCGGGAGCCGCTGGCGCAGGCTCCAGGCTGTCGGTCATCGCCCCCAGTTGCTGCTGTAGGTCCGCCACCGTCGCCTGGCGCTCGGCAATCTGCGTATCGAGCTGCGCCACGCGCTCGGCGTAAACCGCGGCCTGTTTCGGCGCCGGCGTGCTCATACCCTTAGGCAGAGCAATCGCTTTGCGAGCCTGGGCTTTCTGAAATGCCACCTGACCACCTTCCAGCAGCGCGGCAATCTCCATCACCGCCTTGTCAGAATCGGTCTGATTCTTCATCGGTTGCACGGAGCCATTGAGCAGCACCTGGAAGATATCGCCGGTCGCATTCACGCGCAGCACAACGATTTGCCCACTGGCGACGGTTAACGACGCTTCCCGGTACGTGACACCCGCCACGCGACGGGCTTTGTCGCTGAATTCAGATGAAACCACGGGCTGGCCCGCGCGGATCATGATCGTACTGACTTTCTTGAGCGCCTTGGCAGCGGCCTGGGCATTGGAGAAATCGAGTTTGTTCGTAGCTGGCATGACTGCCCCCATGGATTGGATTTACTGGGGACATTGTGAAGGGGCAAAAAGGGCGGGACCGGGCGGGCTTTGCGCTGCAAATGGCTCAGGGGTAATAAACGGAATCGGGTGGGTGAATTACAAATTTCTGCATATGAAGCCCACTAGAAGCCTTGGTGTGCCTGCCCTACAAGGCAGAAAGATGGGCTGAACGATTGGTTTCTTGTAATTCACCCACCCGCCCCGCCGAACGCCCCTGCAAGCCGGTTGGGCGCGGGTGACTAGCGCCGGCGCGAGCCAAGTCTGTCACCCGTGAACAACTGGCCGCTGCCGCAGGCGACTTTTGCCCTTCTGGAACACCCCCATAATATAAGAGATTAGGGAGAGCCTTGTGCCGCGTGGGCTAGAGCGGAGTTTTGTACCGTCCAGACGGTTACTTTTGTACCGTGGAGACGGTTAGGTTTGTACCGTGTGGACGGTACAAATGGCCAAAACCCCTATCCCGAGATTTGTACCGTCTGGACGGTACAAAATCCCAAGATCGCAGCGCACTTATGTACTCACTCAGTGGAGTACACCTGAACCATTGTACATGTTAGGATGTACCTATCTAACAAGGTACAAAGGAGGATCCGGCATGGCTACCAAAAAAGTCGTACAGAGCACCAGCTCTCAAGTGGTTAACTTCCAGACTGGCGAAGTGATCGAAAGCACCACCCACAATGTTTTCCAATTACCCAGTGAGCCGCCCTACGTCAAGCTGTACCTCGACGACCTCTGCGTACTGATCAACGTGTCCGACTCGCTCAAAACGTTCTTGCTGTCGCTGCTGCGCCGGCTCGACTTTGAGGGGTACATCCTGCTTTCGCCTCGGTCGCGAAAAGAGATTGCCGCGAACTTGGGGATTGCCGATCAAACCTTTCGAAACCGTTTGAACGAGCTGTGCAAAAAGGACTTGATCTGCCGGGTGTCGACCAATGAATACCAAGTGAATCCGCTTTATTTTGGTCGCGGCGAGTGGCGCAAGATCTGTATGCAGCGTCAGGCCTTCCAGCTGCGCGTGACCTACTCTGCTGAGCGCGGGCGTCAAGTTGAGACATCAGCAGTCAGCGTGCAAGACGAATTGCCGCTCTAACTGCTTGAACGATATCTGACAGGCTTGTTCGCTATCTCACAGGGATGAGCGGGGGTGTGTTCACGCGATGAACAAACCCCTGACCAGGAGTTATACCGGCTCGCTTGGCGGGCCAGGCGGCGCTGTAGGGTGGTTGTGGTGTTGAACGCTGATACCGTCGCTGGTGATGTCGCCACCGGTCTGCGTGACAGCTCCCTCAATCGTTACCGCTGCCTGGATGCTCAGCGCCGTGGCAATCATCGCGATGGCGTCCGGTGTGAGCACCAGAGACGTGCCGCCGACCACCAGGGCAATCTGCGCACCTGCATTGATCGTGAACACCTGGTCAGCGTTGATTTCAAAGTTGTCATGGTTCCAGCGGCGCATGCCGATCACGTTACCCGTGTTCGGATTGCGATACCCGGTGATGAGCGGCCGGCGCGGATCGCCCGCGATGAACTCAATCCACACCGGGCGCCCCGCGACCAGACGAATCTCGGTGTTTTGCGAGTCATCACCAATCGGGTATTCGATTTCCGCGATAGGCAACTCGGCGGCCCCGTCGGTGAAGGGCGGTATCTCTACGCGCACCTCGCGGCGGTCCCGGTCCACTATGCGGATGAATCCAGGGTGCTTATTACTGGGCATTGATCAGCTTCCCGAGCCATAGGCGGCTGCGGCTTTCCTGCGCCCCCTCAAGGTTTTCAAAGGCGTGTGCGGCGGTGATGATCACCAGGTTCTCTCCGGCCACCCGTAGCACGTCACCGGCCTGGTACTGCTGGCAAATGTTGCTGTCTACGGTCTTGCTGCGCACCAGGACACAACTGGCGTTCCTCAGCTGGCGCTCGTCGGCGCGGGCCATGAACTCCACGCGACGGGTCTGGCCCATCTGCCCCAGGACAATGGCGGCGCTGTCGTTGACCGAGTAGAACGACGGGATGTCCTGGAGTTGCAGAAACTCGCTTTCGATCTTGGCGCTGCTGTCCACCTGGCCGATATCCGCCAGGGGCGCCTGCTTGGCCATGTCAGTCAGGCGCATGGCGGTAATGCTTCCATTCCTGAGCACCAGCGCCGCGCCTTCCTCTTGGAGTGCCTGCGCCAGCGGATAGCTGGGCTGGTGACCTTTGAAACAGGTAAAGCGCGGTACCGCGAAGTCGCTGGTCACCGGCATGAACGCCCCACACGCCCGGTAGATCGCCCCAAGCGTGGTACCGGTCAGGATCACCGCACTATTGAGCGGGCGGGCGATTGAGGCGCAGCGGTGAAGCAATGCGGTCACTTTCATGGCCTGCTGCTGATTCTTGCCCTGCACCTGGCCAAGCGGCTGCGCCCGGTCGCTCTTGACGATTTCATAGCGCAGGTTTTCCCGCCCGGCCCATACCGAGGCGCCGACTTTAAGCTTTTCCTGGACGCCATCGATCAGCTTCACCGTGAATTCAAGCGAGCGCGGGATAGGCGTCAGGTCAGAGCGCCCCACCCACTTGAGTATCACGTCGGTAGGGAGCTGGTCGCCGCCCTCGCGCAGGTAGACGTTCACTGGCGGGTACCCATAACGCGGCCCGGTGGCATGGTCGCTGTGTCGGCCAGGAGGCTGCGCGCGGCGTGCTGGGTATCGATCACGACCGGATAGCCTGGCGGCACCTTGTCGGAACCGTCATTGGGCGCGCCATCGGCCGGGGCATCAAAGAACGGAATCGTACATTTGAGTGTCAGGTCGGCCACCAGGATCTTGATGTTCTTCTCATCCTGTTTGACCTCCATCCAGTCGATTCGCACAGATTCCAGTGTCTGAGGCACCGGAACGTTGTACTGGCCGAACTGGTACACGGCATTGAAATAGCGGTTAGACGGCTCTTTGATGAACGACGACAGCTGCGCGGCCAGGCTTTGCGCCGATCCGCCTTCGCTGGCGATGAGCACCATCTGTAGGCGCCGATCCTGCATAACATGCTTATGCCCGTACCAGGATCCGCCCTCTTCGATTTGTTGCAGGGTGCGGCCAATCTGATCGCCACCCCAGTCGGCGCCGGTACCGACAAAATTCTCATCCATGGCGAGCAGCAGCACCGGAAACAGCGTGGTTTTACCGGGCGGCCCGTTTTTGTTCTTCTGGTAGGCCTCCAGCATGGCCTCGGCATCGTCCACCATGCGCCCGGACGCAAATTTGACGGCCTCAGCGAACGGCTTAGCCATGAACGCCTTTACCGCCTTGGTGTCGGCGTAGTCCGCGTAAAGGCCGTCACGCCAGCGTTGCAGGTAGTGCCCAAATCCGTCTTTGATCTGGTCGAAACTGCCGTTTAACGGTTTGTTCATAAAAACCTCGATACTTCGCCGGGGCGAACCCCGGAAAAGTATCCCTATACATTGTTAGGCCAAATTTAAGAGCGAAAGCGGGTCGCCAGCCGTCACCGTGGGAGCGGGGAGCATCCACAGGTGCTGGGGCGTGACGCGGCCGGTAATCTCCGGACGAATCAACGGCGCACCGGCCTTTTCAAACGCCCACGCCACAAACTCGGAACAGAAGAAACGCGTTTTGCTGTCGAAGCGCTCGGAGTGCACCAGGATCCCGAACAGCGCCAAGTAGTCATAGCCGGCACCGATCATGCTCAACGCCGTCTGCTTGATCGCCTGGGCGTCATGGCAAGGGATATTGACCAGGGCGGCATAGCTGGAATTCGCCAGGCGTTCCTTGAGCGGCGTCAGGCTCACGCCTCCCACCATATTGGCGCCTATCACCTGGTCGCCCACCACGATCTCGACGTGACTGAACGACGACCAGGTAATGCCCCGGATCAGTAGGCTGCCGATCATGCGGCGGCGGGTGAACAGCAGCTGTACCGATTGCATCATAGTTGACCTTCCTATTCTGGTGCGGGCTCAGGGTCTTGTTCCGGGTCAGCTTTCTGGCGCCGGATCCTCAGGGGGAATTGTCTCAGGATCTTGAGCCTGGATTGCCGCCCACTCTGCATAGGTTTGAGGCCAGTCGGTGGTGTAGTCGTAGGCGCTTGGATCGGCGGCGCCGCGCATATACGCGTTGTGCGTCTCGGCCGCGGTAAAGACCGCCATGTCAGAGCGTGTCACCGCTGCCACTACGTCGAACGCGAGCTGTGCGGTCACGGGCACAAATGAGCCGTCCAGCATTTTCCAGATAATTGGCTTGTCTTCGTCGTCGCGCAGGCCGTCAGCCATGGTCCCGCCGTTGGCCAAGGAGTCACGGGCGTTATCCTTGAGCCCAAGCCACTGGCTGCGGCTGAACGTGTCCGAATGCACCCACTTACCGGCGGCGTTGAATCCGGCCTTTTTCCGGCGGTCCCGCTCAGCCTTGATCAGCTCCCAGGCGCTGGCCTGCGCTTCGCTGTGCAACTTGGCCACCAGGGTGGCGTCAACCTGCCAACTGCCGTCAGTCCACGCATGGGCCAACGAAGGGCGCGGATCGAGCGCCAGGCCTTCCGGCAGCTCGCCCAGTGCGTCGAGCTGCTGCGCCTCACCGGTGGCGGTGCTGTAGACCGTCCCGCGATGGTCAGCCAGCAACACCGGCTCGCCTTCCAGCAGCGCCCACACAAAGCCCTCTGCTGGCGCGACAAGCTCGCTACCCAAGTCGATGGCGTCATCTGGCATCTGGCAGCCGATACCGGGCACCACTGGCAGGGTGATAGGGCCAACAAGAGCGCCGGCCGGGTCGATCAAATAAATTGCAGTCATAAACACCTCAGATCAGTTTCAGTCGGCCGGGATAGGCGATGTTTCGAGGGCGCGTGACACCCCATGCAATTTCTGTGGTTTCTGTTATCCCGAGGATGCTGCCGGTGGCCGACGACATAGATTGTCCAGTCGGATAGTCAGCGGCTGAGCCAGCGTCATAGCCGAGGTCGGCGCGAGCCAAGGCGCCAGTCGTGGTGCCCGACCTATCGCCGACCAGCCCGGTCCCTGGACCGATGTCGAAGCTATGAACAGCGCCCTTTTGCCAAGAGCCGGCCGTGCGCGACGCATCAATCCCCCGCGACTCATCGAGCACCCGCATGAATTCGCCGCGTGTTTCAGGGCTGCGAAAGGTCAGCGCACCGTCGCCCGAGGTCCACATACCCTCCTTGCCGGCCCGTAGCGCTTCGGTGGTGAGCATCCCCGACGCCTGCGCGTGGTCCCATACCCATGGCCATTCGGCACGGTTGTAGATAAACCCGTTGATGCCCGCCCAGCCACCCGGAGAGAACGCGGTGGTGGTTTCGAACACCGGGCGCCCCAATGGGGTGGTGTCCATACGATCAAGCACCTGCCACTTGCCATTGCTGTCACTGCGCAAGTGCCAGAAGTCACCAGCCCCCATCAGGACGAAGAACGGATAGCCGGTCGCGCTCAAGTGGGTATGGAACAGGATCTTTTCGGCCCCGGACGCCTGTACCACCAGGCGGTTGCCACCGTTGTCGACGCGCTGCACCCGGATATCCATCGGGCGGGTCGCTGACGGCAAGGTCAGGGTAAAGCCGGCGGCGGTAGCGTCCACCAGCAGAAAGCCCGTCTCATCGTTGGTGAGCACCTTGGCGGCGGTGATAGTGGCGTTGTTCATCCCGCGCATGGCGAGCATGCTGCTCTCCATATCGGCTAAATCATCTGCACGGCTCATTATGCGTACTCCTCAAGAAACATCACACCAGGGCCACCTGGTGCACCAGGCTTTGCGGCCGAAGAAATACCATTTGCTACGCCGCCGCCGCCCGATCCGTAGCCAGATCCAGGGTTAGGGGTGCCTGATGTACCAAAACCACCTGCACCAAGCGGGCCGCTTCCTCCGTGCCCGGCTAGCGTTGACGCGCTGACTAGTATCGCGGGCGCGCCTGGCTCACCAACACTATTCAAGAGATTGCCGCCAGTAGGTAGAGCCCCAGGTGCGCCCCCGGCGAAAAGATTGAAGGCCGTGCTGGCTACGACGGTTCCGACGCTAGACGGGAAGCCTCCGGGAGTGATAACCAGCGCTCCTAATGAAGTTGTACCGCCCGGACCACCAACTGCTGCTGCGGCACCAGCGAGGCCAGCAGCACCAATTGTCACAACTTGGCTTGCGCCAATGTCCGCCGCCGTTAGCAGGGATTCGGAGTAGCCCCCCGCCGCGCCACCGCCAGATGCGGAGGTTTGCGTAGCACTAGTTGCAGCGACACCACTGGAGCCGGCACCACCACCACATTGGCGCAATCGCACCTTTTTCATTCCAAGCGTTGGGACATAAAGGCCGTTGGCGGTGAACTTTTGAATACCTAGAAGTCGGCCGAACTCGTTGTCCGCGACCTTCTGCGCCAGGGCAGCAATATCAATGTTTCCCTGATTGATCGGTGCGTTCCAAGCCTTGATGCACCACATAACCGCCAAGTTGCGCGGACGGGTAGAGCCAATTACTGCCGTTGTCGCGGCGATGGCAGACGTTCCGGTGCCGCTAACAACCAGATTGGGCGGATAGTCGGTCAGCGTTACCGGGTCCATACCGTAACTTGAGATAGGCGCTGCCGCTGTGCCGCCAAGGCCAACGACCACGAGGCCATCGCCGGAACCTGTCGTGTCGGCACCGGTCATTGTGCCTTTCTGCCAACTACCTATCGCTCGGCCAGCGTCGACGCCACGGCCATGGTCCCAGCCCCGCAGGAACTCGCCGCGCGACTCAGGTAGGCGGAAATTGCCCGCGCCTTCGCCGCCCGTGTTGAACGTAGTCCCCAGGTAGGCGGCCAGGTCCGGATAGACCGCAATGCTCTGCACACTGCCATCCAGCTCAAGATAGCCCGGCGGAACAACGCCCTTCGGTACCGGCAGCATGGAACCGACGGGCAAGGCGCCCGCGGTGAGCAGCAGCGCGTTAAGTTCCGTCTTGGTGTAGCTGTCCGCCACCCTGAACGACTTGAACGCCAGGAAGTCCATGCGGTCGTCAAGGTTCATGGCAATGGCCGTGGTCACCTTCGAACCGTCTACGGCCGACGTGACACCGTCGATTTCGCGACCGTTGCGCAGAGCAATGACGTTGCCAGGGACGTGCGGAAAGATGAATTCGTTCTGAGCAACGCCTGCTACGAACGAAAAGCGCTCAAAGGCCTTGCCGCCGCCCACGCCGCCGCCCAGCTGGAAGAACGTACCGTCATAGTTGAGGTCGTACAGCGAGCCGGCTTTGATGTCGCCCGGATCAAGCGGTACCAGGCCGGTATCGCCTCCGCGCTTCACGGCAATCGGGCCGAGGCCTTCGACATTGACTGTTACGGCGGTGGTGTTGGTTAGTGCGGCCAGGAACTGGAAGCGCTGAAACTTCGCGTAGGCGGGCAACACGGACTCAGGTGCATCCAGGGCCAGCAGCAACGCATTGGCTGTACTGCCAACGGAATGCACAAGCCCCATGAGAGGGCCGGCATCCTTCGCCACGTCTTCGCGCAGCAGATACTGAGGGTGAGCGTTGCTTGCGCCCTCATGCTCAGTCAGAGCCGCCAGCGCGGCGCTTTCGTCTGGATCGGTGACAATGGTGATGCTGCCAGCGGGAACCTGAGCAAACGCCAGATCACAGAACAGCACGTAGGGAACGCCATCGGTCTTGTAGGTTGCAACGACAGTAGGATCGGGATCAGACCAGACGAACACCAGAACATCGCCCGCCCAAAAACCAATCTCGGCAATGGGCACGACACCGACGTCTTCCTTCCACGCAGCACTGAGGCGCAATTGATACAGCGTTGGGCGACTGCCACCCGCGAACGGAACACGACTGCCCACCGGATCGACCAGCGCCAGCTCTTCCCCGTCCGGTTCGTAATGCGCGCGGCCGAACGATACGCCGTCGATGATCAGTTCAAGCCCGGTGTTGCTGGCGTTGATCGCGGCCGCTTGGCCCGCCAACGTCAGCGTGGGATTGATAATTACAGGATTTGCCATAAAGCCCCCGGCGTGATTTATGGCAAAGCTTACGGTCGAAAAAACGCCCTATTTTTGGAAGGTTTGCATGTCTAAACGCTTAATCGAGCTGAACGTAACGCTGGTACCGCCGGACTTGATCGCCGGGCCGACCGTGACCGAACTTTCAATGACGGGCTGGTGATAGATCGCGGTACCGGTGATACGCCCCACGTTGAAGCCGTAGGCCACAAAACCCAGGTAAGTATTAACGGCGACCTTCTTGGCCGCGCGCAGCTCCAGAACGAAGCGGGCGGCCAATGCAGTCTTGGCGGCCTTTAGGATGCGCTCCGGAACAATCTCGGTTTCGATGTCCACGCGCAGGCGACTGGTCAGGAAGTAATCCGCCTCAAGCTCGCCGGCGAGCTGCATTTCTGCCGCGGTCATCACGTCTACCGGGTAGGTGCCGGCTTTCTTGCACCAGAGCTGATCGATGGTGAACACCGGGCCAAACAGCGTGTTGAGATAGGCCGCCAGAAACGTCGTGCCGCGCTGCGGGTTGCGGTAGCGCCAGGCATGGAACAGGTGGCGGATCTGGTCCATGGTGGTGGTGCGCAGGACGGCCAGGCCATCCCCGGTCAAACCGCGTTCAACCAACGAGTCAGGCCCAATATGCGGCATGCCGTACAGCGCCACCTCGCTGACTTGATCGTCTACGTGTTGCTTGTACAGGCTGAGGAACAGCGCTTTGAACTCGCTTTCCACCTCGTCGAACTCAGCACTGCGAACAAGTGGTAGCAGCTCCATATCAGTCCGCCTCGCGGATGTTGATCACCAGGCTTTCGGGCGTGATGTAGCGGTAGTGTTCGGGCAATACGTCGTCATCATCCCCAATACTGTCGACCGTCAGGTTACCCAGGCGCGCAGAGAGTGCCGTCACGTTGTTGTCGACCATCAGCGCGTACACGTCTTTTTCCAGAATCTGCGCCTCGCCCCGTTTGGCCCAGGCCGAGTCCTCGCCGTATTGGCCGAGCAGGATCGTGCTTACTTGCTGCTCGACGGCGCCGGAGTCATAGACCGATGGAATGGTGAGGGTGACCACCATGGGCACCACGACATCGATCACGGGCACGTACTTGATCTTGTAGCTGTTATCGGCGCGCTGAATCGCCGCCGTGATTTGCGATTGCAGCACCGGCTGTGTGGTGCCGGCCTTGCGCGCCGCCACAAACAGCGTGTTGATGTTGTCCACGCTGGCGCCGCGAACCGCTTCCTCCTTGGCTTCGTTCCAGATACTGAGGAACGTCACCGGGGACACCGCCTTGCGCACCACAAAATCGAAGTTGGAGCCGAACACGGCGCTGTCGTCGTAAATGCCGGGGTAGGAACACACCTCGCGCATAGTCGTGATGTCCATCGGGTTGGCGCCGGCCTGGCTGACCTCTGACAGTTCCATGGCCAACAGCGCATCACTCGCGCCACCGGTGTACTCAAAATAGAACTTCATGCCGGTGGAGAGCGTCACAGCGCCCTCTGTGTCCTGCACGGTGATTTTGATCTGCGCGCCCACGGCCGGCTGATAACCGGACAGCCCGGCAATGCCGAATTGCAGGCTCAGCTCGCTGACTTCGTTGGACTTGATGTTGTAAACCCGTTCGCCGTCCAGGATGTTGGCGAAGTTGGTGGAGTACTCGAAAGTGTCCACCAGCACGTTGGCAATAAACCCCACCTCGGGCTGGCTGAGGGGAATCGAGTAGAACGGAATGAACGCGGTCACCTGGTGCGTGAAGCGGCGAGCGCTGACTTGCTTGGCCGTCAGGTAACCGATAGCGCCGGCGGCCAGGTTCACGCCCGACGTAACCAACCAATAGCGCCCAGCCGCATCCTGGAGCACTCGCCCCGCCAGCACTTGGACCGGCACCAGGGCGCCGTTCGTAACCTTGATGGCGGCGATGGCGGGCGTAGCGAAGGGCAAGATGCCTTTAACGGCCGCATCACTGCGTACCGTCACGTCGCGGGCCTTGGTGAAGGGCTCGCCGGCGGTCACCTCCACCTGGTTGCTCACGTCCGCCAGCATGGCCGCCATCGACGCGAGCCCCTGCGTAATCAGCGGATCACCAATCTGGTACCGCATGGCGATAGTGGGGTAGCTGGCGATTTCATTAATCGCGCTTTGAATGAAGTCGTCTTTAGTAACTGCCACGTTTCACGTCCCCCAGGTCCGCCAGACTCACGTAGGAGCCGTTGATATCGATATAGATGGTCTTTCGGTCAAGCCCATCGTTGTCTGTGTACATGTTGATCGTGCCCGGTGGCAGCGCAGCGATAACGGGAATGTCTTCGCGCATCTTGGCCAGGTAGGCGTCGGCAATGGGCGAACTGAGGGGCTTTTGCAGCAAGTCCTCGGTCGGCGCGCCATAGGTCGATCCGTAGTACTTGTTCGGCTGGGTACCCACCCAATGGGCAATCATTCGAAAGAGCAGGTCCGTGTTGAGCATGTCGTCTGCCATAGGGCACCGGTAGCGGTTTATTGATTACATGATGACAAACAAAAACCGCCCTATTGCGGGGCGGTTTGCAGTGAACTGGCGGGCTACTTGTTCCCCATTCCCATGCCACCACTGGCGACGTGGGCAATCTGCCTGTCTTCCAAGTTCTGGCTGAGCGGTACCGACATCTGAATAGCGGGGGAGGCCGCGGCCTTGCCTGGTGTCAGGAGGGGCTTTTCAACGGCTGGCGTTGGCGGGATCTTGGTCAGGGACGCGTCCGGCGCCGGCGGCGAGTAGCTGGGGGCGACCATCATGCCGGCATTGATCGGCCTGACGGACGCCATGCCCGTGGTCGGCACGGCCGGCGCCATAACACCCACTGTCTGAGCGCCAGGCATGGCCGGGGCCATTGCGCCACGCGGGCCAATCGGCATCACCCCTATGGCCGCGGTACCCCTTACCGCTGACATGGTACTGGCCAGCGCGGCGTTAGCACCCTCGGGGGCTTGCACCTTGCCCTGATCGGCGCGGCGGGTTGGCGTCAAGTCGCCGGCCTTGGCCTGATCCAGGTAGCCGTCATACTTGCTTTTCACGTCCTCCAGGCCGTTGGTGCCGCCGTTGGTGAGCTTGCGGGCGCGGTCCTGGTCGCCGGCCATGGCCGCCTTGTCGGCGCCGGAGCCTTTCCAATGCTGCACGGCAATCTGCGCCGAATACTTGGGATCCATGGCCAGATCCGGGTTGTTCACCAGGTCGACGCCCAGCTTCTTGCCCATGTCCGCATACTGCGCTTTGCCGGTGAGCTGGATGTCGCCACGCCCACGGTACTTGTACCCGTCACCCGCGTCGGTGTTGCCCATGCGCCCGCCATAGACCTTGTTGGCGATGGCTTCCGGGTTGTTGGCGTCTGCGCGAGCCGCCTCGGGGGTGCTGTAGTACTTGGGGAATACCTCCTGTAGGCGCTTGGCGCTGTAATTCAGGTTTTCCTCATTCTTCTTGAACCCGCCCGTCTCGACGTCGACGTTGGACATGAGCATGGCTTTCGACTTCGGATCGGTGATCCCGCCGGCGTCCATTGCCTTAATCAGCTCATCCTTGCGCGCATTGGAGCCGCCCGTGTAGCTGCCACCGGTGGCCTTGTTGAGCAGGTTCTGGCCGGCATCCTTCACCGACGTGGCTTTATCGCCCACGTAGTCCGTGGCGGTCTGCAACTTGTCGGCTACGGTGTCCTTGAGGCCCAAGACGGCTTCCGTGGCCGCCTTCCAAGTGTCCTTGGCCCAATCGCTCATGCTGGTGAAGAGTTTCGCGCCAGTGTCTACCAGCCCCTTCCAGCCCTCTTTTATCGAGTCAAACGCCCCCGTGGCCGCCTTAAGGGTGCCGTCTTTGAGGCTGGTGAACGCATCGCCAATTTTGCCGGGGAGTGAGCCCAGGTCGACGGTGGCCAGCCATTCGCCCACCATGGTGCCCAGTTGGTCGCCAATCATCGCGCCGGCAATGGCGCCCGCTGGCCCGCCCAACATCCCCACCGCACCACCGATCACGCCACCGATGCCGCTGCCTACACCGCCATAACGCTCCTTCTTGTTCTCATCAGCCGACAGATTGGGATCGTCGGATGCCATAGCCGAACTGGCAGCCATGCCCAAGCCCAGCGCCGCGCCGAGGAATGGAATCCGCTTGAGCAGCCCTTTGCCAAAGCCAGCGGCCTTGCCCAGTATGCCCTTGCCGCCGGCCTTCGCTGCTGCCTTGGCCGCCGCCGCTTCGGCTTTTGTGCCGGTTGTCGCAGCGCCAGCGGTACCGCCTGCCGTGCCCGGTTTTCTCTTCCCACCGGCTGCGCCTGCATCAAGCCGACTATTTGCGCCTCGCGCACCTCTTGAGCCCGCGCGACCGCCCCCTGCAAGCCCGCCCAAGAGCTTGCCCAGCGAACCCATGCCGAGCAGTCGCCCCAGCGCCTTGATAGGCGCCAGCAGCATGCCCAGCATCGACAGCAAGGCCGTCATGATCAGCCCCATGCCACCGCCACCGGCCGCCGGGTTTTTGACCGCGCTCCAGATGCGGCGGTACCAGGTCACATTTTCGCGCTGATTCTTCTGCTCAGGGGTTTTGCCCCGACCGAACAGTCGCCCCATGGGCTTAAGCATGCTCGACAGTGGGGAGAATATGCCGCTGATTTCCTTGACGGCCTGGACAGTGGGGTCCATGCCTTCGGCGCCGGACGCTATGGAGTGGCCGGCACCTTTCAGGGAGTCCCCGACGTTGTGCATGGCCGCCGAGACGCGCCCGCCCTCACTGCTGCGCGATGGGCTAGCGTCTGAGGCGGGCGTCTTGGGGCGCCATCGGCCGTTCTCATCCCGGCCACGACTCGACGTGGACGATGGGGCGCCCGACGGACTGGAAGAGGGATCACGCGGCGCTACGGGCGCTCGTGGCGCGGCAGCTGGGGCGCGCTGCTGGGGCGCGCGCTGATTGGGCGGCGCCGCTGGCGCAGGGCTGGACAGCGAGCGCGCCATTTTGGTCAGCGTTTTGAGGGTCGCGGTCGTGTCCGAGTGGATCGCCTTAAGCACCTCGATTTCGCTGGCGATCCGGCTGAGCGATTCAGCGGCCTTCCCGGTAAGGAAGCCGTCCGGACCAGAGGGAAGGTTGGCCACTTACACCCCCCCAATCACTTTGCGCACCATGTCGATGCTCTTGGCCAGGACGCCGGATTTCTTGTCGGCTTCCACTTGTTCGGGCGCAGGCTCCAGTTCTGGCAGAACAGCGGACATGAAACGATCCGCGCTGTCGAGCATGGCCGCCGCACGACTGGGCAGGAACTCCGAACCGCGTTGCAGTGTGGTCGGATCGAGACTGTCGAGCATGGCGCCGGTACCGGCCTTCTGTAGGCGCAGCATCAGGCGTGCATTGAGGTCTACCAGGTCATCGTTAACCTTGCACTGGTGCAGGTAGGCCTCGCTGATCCCGGCCGCGGTAGCGTCGTTCTCAGCCATGATCGCGTCTACGCTGTCCATCATGGCGGCGCACTCGCCCGCAAAGCCCAGCGACTCGATGGCGCCCGGCTCGACGCTATCCAGCATCGCGGTATAGCCCTTGTTGGTGTTGTAGTTCGGTGTCCTGACGAAATCCATGCCGTGATAGGTCTTGGGCGTGCGCTTGCCGTTCTCTTCGGGCGCATGGAACACCGAACTGAAACCGTAGGCCTTGCTGTCGTACAGGCGGCCAGCAATACGGCCGGGCGCATTGTTCAAAAACTCCTGTTCGTGCTCTACGGTGCCGTCAGGCAGGCACTTGATAAACACCGTGCGCACGCTGGGCTCAAGCACCACCACTTTGCCGCCCTCGATCACCGTTTCAGGCACATTCAGGCCGTATTTCTCGCGGAACGTGTGCCCGAAGTAACCGTACACATCACCCTGGCGCACCAGCTCCTGTACCGCCGGGCCATTGATCAAGCGCATGGCCGCGGCAATGTCGACGTCACGATCCTGGCCGTTAAAGTCTCGGCCACGGTCGTTCAAGTTGTAGCTGATAACCCCTGTGCGCTTACGCATGATCATTCCTCTCTCTCTGTAGTGCCGTTCGGCAGTAGCGGTTGCGGGTTGTCATCACCACCGCCGAAGCCACCGCCCATATCAGGCGCTGGCGGTTTTGCATCCTTGATCCCTTTGGCGAACACCTTGGCCTTGTCGGCGTCGATTTCCATCATTGAGGCCAGGAACTGCTCGCAAACGTCTTGCGGCAGGCCCATGGTTCGCATGCCATCCATAGCCTGGAGCAGCATGGCGCCGGCATTGATCGATCGTTCTCGGCTGGCCTGTTTCTCAGCCTCAAGCGCCGCAATGGAGCCGAAGAAATTCACGTCATAGGGGCGTTCATCGTCCGCCCAACACTTGCCGGTCTTGGCCAGCATGTGGCGGTCGATGGTGTCGTTCACCGTCTGCATAAAGGCGGTGCGGATGATTCGGGAGCGCTCAGCGGCCTGGCTGCTGGTGCGGTTAAAGCCACCCTCACCCAGGCCCCCGGTCATTTGGTCAGCGAAGCCCACCATCGACAGGTCAATGCCCAGCGTGCCCGCCAGCTTGCGGGCGCAGAACATCACGTCTTCGATGTTGGCGCCGGCGCCGGAGTTGGAGCCGCCCTGAAACGAGCTGATTTGCGTCAGCTGCTTTTCATTGAAGGTCGGCATGACGTGGAAGTTGCGCGAGGTGGCGTATTGGCCCGTGCGCACGGCATCCTCTGCGCGGGTTTTCATGCTGATAAGCATCTTTTCCAGCGAGTCCATGAACAGCTTTTGTTGCGCCGCCGTCATGTCGGAGAGGTTGGCGCCGATCATGGTTTCGTCAATCGATCCGGCGATACGCTGGCCGATCATCCCGCGCAGGGCGGACATAAGGTTGTCGTAGTCCACCTCGGCCGCTTCCAGGAACGAACCGCCCACCAGCGCCGGCAATGGCCGCATATCGCGCGGCTGAGTGGCTTCCAGGTTGATCTTTTGGGCGTTCTCGATGGCGCGCATCTGTGGCAGGTACACCATGCGCGGCATGCGCATACGCACCATGTCCAGGTGATTGAAGCGGCTTTGCAGCTTCGACCCGAGACTGACGATGTAGCCCACGGTCTGGCCAATCTCTTCATAGGCCTGCACCAGGGGCGCAAACGGCTGCTCGCTGTCGAAGGCAAACATCCCCTCGCCCTTTTGGGTGTAGAGCCGGGCGTAGGCATCCCCGAAGGCACAGGCGGTGAAGCACATGCCGTGCGCGTGCTTGTTGAGGATCTTGGCGATAAATTGCAGTTCGTCGACGGCCTTCTTGTCCGCCGCCGAGATACCGGGCTTGGGTTCGATAAAGATCGTTTCCCCGGTCGTCTCGTGGCCGCCCAGCGCCATCTGGACGTGTAAGCGCAGGATGGTGCTGATCAGCCCGTCCTGAATCATGTAATGCCACTTCTGATAGATCGCAGAACGGGACCGGGCGGGGCGATCACTCGACCCCAACAGCATTTCAATGCCGACGTAATCAGCGTCGAAGGTGCTGATGCCTTCCATTCGGTTTTCGGGCGCCGTGCTCACCTCGCCCAGCAAAAGCTTGGTGGTGTCGCTAAGCGACCCCAGCCAGCTCTTTTTCGGTTTCTTTTCGTCGGCCATTGTCTGTACGCATTAGTCCCATTTACCGGTCAGCGTACAGGCGGTTTTGAGCCCTTCCGGGCGGGGCTTTGCACCATATGGAGGACGGGCGCGCTATGGTTCCAGATCCCCGGTCGCCTCTTCATCCGGGCGCGGATTAACCAGGTACTTGCGGGTATACGGCGGGATGTTCACGTTACCGGTCACGTCAACAATCTCGTAGTTGATGATCAGGCCGTCCCCCATCAGTAAGGCCACCAGCATGCGCTTGGCCGGCTGCACGTAGCCTTCGGCACCCGGATCAAGGATTGGCTCGATAGACGCCTCTGTCACGCCCTCGGGGTAGTTGAGGCGCCCATCATCGTCGGCCGTGTTGCCCAGCGGCGCGGCAAAGCCTTGGGCAAAGTGAATCTTGGCATCGCAGGCGTACACCCACGAATAGTTCACCTCATCCTCATCGCTCATGACGCCAGCGCCGCCCAGCGTGGGATAGCCGTCATAGCTGGTGCTGTCTGACTCCCGGTCGACTCGCTTGGTGAACAGCACACACTCGATAGCGTTGGGCTCGCGCAGGGTGCGCTGGCGGTTGGCCTTGTTGATTGCAATAGCGACGTTGTTGAGCATGTCTTAACCCTGTGCGTTGTCGGCGGCGGTGATGGCGATACGTGCGGCCTGTTCGGAGTAGCCCAGCTTCATCATGGCCTTGATTTTCTTGTCCAGTGGCACCGGCTTGTTGACCTTGGTGGCGTGCGTTCTGCGCAGCTCGTCATTCGCCGCCTTGACCCTGGCCGCCTCTACGGCTTTGCGTTGCTGCGCGGGCTGTGCGGCACGCTCCAGGCGCTTCTCTTCGGAGGTCTTGACGGTGCGCGCCCGGCGGCGAGCGTTGGTGGCGTTGTCAATAAACGCCTGCTGCTCTTTCACCGTCATGATTTGCTGTTTGCCGCTCAGCGTTTTACGTCCGTGCTCGATCATCTTCCGGGCGTAGTTGTTGAACGTCCCTGAATGCCCCAGCGTGGCCATAACCCGGATGACGTGCTTGCAGGCAACACCGTACAGCTTGGGGTTGCGGATGCGCGGAAAACCATCCTCAGCGCGGCCGTAGTTGAAGTTGCCAATGCTGGCGATGTAGCGAAACCAGAACGTGTGCCGGTTGCAGCTACAGTCGTATTTGATCTTGCCGCGCGCCAGCGACTTGGCCGCCTCGGGCGCCGGCTGACCACTCGATAGGGCCGCGTCATAGCTAAGGAACTGCACCATCACCGTGTGGCGCGATACGTCGGAGTTGGGGCCGGAGTTGGTCTGGAACTGCACCACGCCCGCGCGATTGCTCATCGGTACCGCGAAATGGATCTGCTTGTTGGCGCGCTCCCGGTCCTGGGGCGTGGACAGGTCGATCACCTTCTTGACCAGGATCCCGCCGGACGCCTGCTTGCTGTGCTGGCCGTGCATCCGCTGAATGTCTTTGACCGCGGCCTTGAACGCCAGGATGTCGTCAAAGGTGAGCATGCGGGGCTTGCCGTCAATCGACGTGAACAGCCCGCGCTTTGGTTCGTACAGCCCGCCCATGTCGTCGGCGGACAGGATCTTGGCCTGGTCCCCGAGACGGCGCTTTAGATCGAACTCAAACGCCTCACGGGCTTCCTTGCCGGCCTTGCGCGCGTCCTGCACCACATCCGGCCGGCCCTGGTCCTTGGCCGCCATTAGCGAACAGTCCTAACCGCTGTGGTGATCCCGCACTTCTCTTTCAGATAGCGCAGGTAGGCAATCGTCGGCAGCACCAGGTCTTGCTCGACCAGCGGGGAGTCGACATTGGGCAGGCCCGCCGCGGCAAGGATCGTGCGCGTTTCTGTCGCATCACCAAACGCCCGCCGCGCCACCGCCGACAGGTTGTGTCGGTCACTGGGAACGGTGCGGATCACTTGGCAGTTGGCGGAATAGGTCGGCTCAGTGGTGGCAAACTTGCGCACCTCCCGATAAAACCGCGACTCTTCGATCATGTCCACGCACCCCATTGATAGCCAGGGCGGTAGTGTCACATGCAGGGGAAAGGGGATTGGCCGGCGCTTTGCACGCCAGCGCCTTACTCGGTGGTCAGCTGGTGGCGCAGCGCCTTGGCTTCACGCGCCAGCAACTTGGAATGCTCCATCGCTTCAATGCTTTTTGTCTCCAGCGCCACCAGGACGGTAGGCAGCTGTCTCGGCGGTACGTCCTTTTCCCAGCAATAAACGGTTTGGTAGGCCAGCCCCAGCGCCTCCGCTACCGCCTTCTTGTTGCCGAGTAGTTCAACCAATCGTGCTACTTCCATCGTGCCACCCTGAATTTAGAGTCTGGTGCTTATAAGATTTATTCAGCATACCAGAAAAGCAAAGCCCGCTTTGTGGGCGGGCTTCGGGAGCGTTGTGGGCTATTCCGCTGGGTCGTCTTCGGGCTCTTCACTCACCGTCAGCGCCAGGGGGAAATTTCCGAACATATCGCGAACCACCAACAGGCCCGCCCGCATCCCCTTGGCAAACTCTTCACTGATGGCCACGGGCTCGGTACCGGCGCCGAACGCTATGTGCTGGCCCGGTCTGGCGTGATCCATCAGCAGCTCGACTTGCTTCATACGGTTAGCGTGCCAGCCTTCCAGGAAGCGCACCCCCTCGACCGAATTAGGCAAATGGACCACGCACTTGATCAGCGCCCGGAACTCTTCGGCGGCCAGCTCGTAGTCATCCTGCGCGGCCTCACTGACAAAGGGGTGATCGACCTTACTGAATTGCTCGCTCAATGCCTTCTGACGGTCCATCACCTGGGCAATGATGCGCTCACGGGCCTGCTCAAGCGTTTCGGTGGGTGCGGGCGATATAAGACCGGACAAGTCCGGGGTTGTGTCTTCAAAGCTCATCTGGCGATTTATCCATGGGGTAAGTGGGGGAGCGTTCGCGCCTAAGGTTGTGCTCGATCAGCTCGACAATGGTGCTCACGCAGTTGCGGCGCGCCAGCCTGTACTCGCCGGCCGTCGTCACCACGGTGATAGCGATGTTGCTGCCCTTGCGCGTGCGAATCAGCCCGGTGACGTGGGAGCGCTTGACCAGCACCCCACGATTCAACCGGATCAGGTCGGGCAACACCGACTCGATAGACTTAAGGGTCACGCCATCCGACAACAACCACTCGCGCCCATCCGGGGTGACGCCTATCACATACTTGCTGTCTGCCTTGAACCCGGCGAAATCGCGGGCCTTGATGTAATGAAATTGCCCATCCCTGTACGCCTTCAAGATCATCCGGTTTCCATCCTTATCGTTTTACTGGTTTGGGGCAAAAAAGGGATCCAAAAAGTATCCCTATACATTCTTTCGGTTAAAAAACGGCTTTTGTGGTGCTAAAACGCCACTCTATCGCATTTCATGATTCTGACTTAATCACGTCATGCAGTGGGATCAGCCCCACCGTATCGGGCAGGCGGACCACCTTCAAGGCGCCGCCCTCACAGAAGCCCTGCATCAGGCGCAGCAAGGCCGGCTTGTACTCCGATGGGATCACTACTTGGCATAGTGCGCCGTCGACACTGACAACCACCTGAACAAGCTCCACGTCACTCATGGGCGCCACCACTCGACTTGCTATAAGCGCCTGGGTACATCTGCGGAGCCATGATTGGGCCGAACATGGCCTCTGTGCTCTTTCGCACTACTGCATTGAATTCGGCGCTGGCTGGCATGCTCAGCGGCAAGCGCTCCAGGTTGATCATTCGTCGTGCGCTCGCCATCGCCTCCAGAATCTGCTCTTCGCTGAGGTCGAGCCCCATCGTCATCCGTTCAATGTCGGCGCGCACCACGCCTGTCTTGGCGATATCGGCATCTATGGTCGCGTCCCAGTGCTCAGGCTTCACGTTCGTATCCAGCTGCGCAATAAGGCCGCCATCCTCCCACGTAGCTTTTAGGTGCTGGTACCGGGCGGCGTTCGGTTTGGCCAGCGCCAGCTCTTCGCGCGCCTTCTTAAGGTCGAACTCCAGGTACGACACCCACTCATGCGCACCGTGCAACCGATCGATCTTGTCGCACACCTCGGTATCAGCACACAGCAGCTTGCGCAGCGCGTCCACGTCCCAATAGCTGCTGTAGTCGCCAGCGTCACCGTTCGCTGAGCTGCCTATGCACTTATCAAGGCCATCCTCAGGGCAAAGGCTGCTCAGCATCGTGACGGCCTCGGCCCGGCCCTGTGCGCGGGCTCGGCGGATCACAGCCTGAATTGATTTGCTCTTTTTCATGCGTTGGCGTCCTTTGCGGCGCGTTTCAGCTGTTCGGTGAGCTGGGTTGGCAGGCCGCTCAGTGTCAGCGTGCCGCCCTCTTGGTCAAACGCGACCTTAGAGCCCAGCAGATGCGAATCAAAGCTGATCGACATGCCATCTGTGCGCCCGGTGAAGCGGCGGAACTGATTCAGAACGCGTTTATCGGCCGGGATTTCAGGAGACAGGCCGTAGTCCTTGGCCCGGATGTGATCATAGAAGGCTTTCGGGCGCTCTTCGTCGATCAGCTCCGACAGCTCTTCAAGATTCATCGACTCGCCCCGCTTGGTCTGGCTGCTGGCGTAATCGATCAGTGCCTTGGTGCGCTCACGGGTGGACTCTTCTGGCAGATCCTCGCTTTCAACGAAGTCACTGAACGCCTTGAGCAAGGTCCGGGTTTCGCCGGCGCCGTCGACGCCTTCCTGCACACCAACGAAGTCGCGGAAATACTCGCTGGCCCGCTTGCCGTTCTTACCCTTGAGATAAGAGACGTATTGCTTGGACGCGGAATTACTCGCCCACTCCGACAGGTTGATACGCGCGGCCAGGCGCAGGTGGTCCAGGTCCAGGCGCTTGCCTCTGATCAGGTCCAGCTCTTCGGTCATTGTCAGCGCTTCGGTTTCCTGCACCAGGGCGATGACCAGGTAGTCGGTCATACCTTGACGGTAGTGGCAGAAGAGCGCGTGGCCGCCCGTGGTCAGATTCGATTCTTCCATGAGCCTGGTCAGGTGTTCGACGGCGATGGTGCTGAACGTCAGGAAGTCAGACGCGCCAGCCAGGTACGTCGTGAGCCATCCGCGCAGTGGGTGCGCCCCGGACTCCGGGTGAAAGAAACCCCAAGCCTTGCCGGTAGTGGCGTTGTAGCTGTCGTTGAACTGACTCATCAGCTCATCGCGGGCCATGCTCTCGACCTGCTCGGAACGGCCAAGGTGCAGCACGGCCGGGGTGCCGTCTGGCTTCTTGTCGATCTTGTGAATAGCGCTATGGAGTACAGGCACGGTGATGTTCCTCGGGTTTATGGGTTGGGGTTGAAAGGGTGTTTACCGGCGCAGCTCGTGCGCCAGCATGAAAGCCATCTTTACGAGCAGGTAGGCCCAGTACAGCGGCCACAGCGCGAGACGGCGGTACAGGAAACGCACTTTGCTGGGCGCGTCCATGCTCATGAGGGTGATGGAGCTGCCAGCCAGGTAGCAGATCACCAGCGCGGCCAGTGCTCCGTCACTCATGGCCGACGCCCCGCTCTAACGTCTGGGGCTTCACAAGCGGTATCTGGATGGGCTTTGGTGCCTATCCATTCGCAATAGCAGGTCTTGCATCGAAACTCTTCGCCGCTCTCCCTGCTCATTGCCTTATCAAGGATCGAATCGCCAACACTGCCGTCCGAATAACCAAGGAAATGGGCCGCCGTCGTTTCGTCCTTGTCGCGCAACCACAGATAGCGGCAGGCGTTGGCGCTCAAACCCTCAAGCCCTAGGAACTCATCAGCGCCAACCCAGCCGATAACGTTTCCGGTTGAAAGCGCATCGCAGGCGAACATAAGGCGACTGGCCGTGGTCAGCTCAAGCCAGCGCCCACAGCGGTGGCCAGGGTGCTGACCATTCCCCACGTTGCCGGCATCGCGCAGCACCACCACTTGGGCGTCCTCTGGCGGCATTTCCTTCGGGGAGCGCCAGAAGCCAGCAAGCCGCGCATCCAGCGGACTGGATTGCAGTGCGGCAACCTGTTCGCGCAGACGGACGTTCTCGGCCTTCAAAGCCGTGGCTTGCTGACCAAACACCAGGTACTCACTGCGCAGCTGCGCCAGCCATGCGCTGCTGACTTGCTCAGTGCTGGGGCATCCGCCGTGCGGCGAGCACATACCCGGTGTCTTGCAGGGCGTCATGCTCTTACGGCACACAAAATCACTCATAAGTTTTGTTCCGAATATGTGGGGCGGGCGCCAGCATATCAGCGGATTACGCATTATCAAAACATTGTTTGTTACGTGATGCCCGCCAGCGCCTCGCGAGCCGCATCAAGTGCGGCCTGGCGCCTGTCTGTGCTGAGGCTGACGGCCTCGCCTTGCGCTGGCACGTAGTCCGCAGATTCCAGAAACGCCATGGCGAGCGTGTCCAAAAGGTCGGGGGATGGCAGACCCTCGGCGGCCATGTCCTGCTTGCGGGCGATGTGATATCGCCCCAGCTCGTCCAGGAAGTAAGGAATACGGCTGCCCTGGTCGATCAGATCCTTTTTGTACTGGCTCGACAGACGTACCACGCCGTCCTTGATCGCCTCAACCAGGTGCACGGTGCTTTGCGCCCGCTGATTGAGGAATCGCTTGCGGTATTCGTTGCTGAACGGCAATTCACCCCAGCGACAGCCCTTGGCATGGATACCGCCGCCCGACAGCTCTATCAGCCGCTTGAGGAACTGGTTACCCATGCCGTTGGTGTCGACGATGATCGTTACGTTGGAGAACTGCGCCGCGTAGTCCAGCACCTTCACCGCCACCGGTGTCCAGTCTTCGGTGTTGGTGTAGACCGGTACCGCCACTACCTCAATCCGGCGCCGGTCTGCGCTCATGCGGTCGCCGTTGCCGATCACCTTCATATGGGTGGCCACGGTCTTGTCTCGCCCTACGCCCGCCGCCACGTCGACGATGATCAGGTGACCATAGGCTTCGCCCGGCAGAATGACGTTCGGGCCTTCAATGACGCGCTCAAGGGCTGCCTGGCTGAGCAGGTACTTGCTTGAGTTGGTCGGGAACATGCCCCGGACCTTGATCTGGTATTCCATTTCATCGCGCCCACCGTACTGGATGAGCTTTTCCTTGATGAACTCGATACCAACCAGCGTCGACTCTTCGGAGCTGAATGTGAGGCTTGTCCACGCCCCGCCCTGGCGCTTGCTCTTACTGTGGTGCGAGTCACGAAAGAACCCGCTGCTACGGGTAGGCTGGCTGGCCATGATGAAACGGTTACGCGGATCGGTGAGGGCGCCACCGATCACACCAAAGTTTTCGTCCGGGATGCCTGACGCCTCATCCGCCATCCATAAGAGGTAATCACCGTGGGTACCGGCCAGGTTCTCAGGCGAGCCGCGGGGCGCTGTACGGGTCGTGACGTACCAGATAGCCGACTTGGTGTTGATGTAGACCTTTTCGGCCTGGATGGTGATGTATTGCGCAATCCAGGCGTGCGGGCCTTTCTCGATCTGCGCCTTGAGTGTGGTGATTTCCTTCCAGACACCCTCCCGTACCGTCTTGAGCTTTGGCGCGGTGATGTAGGTGTTTGAGTTGCGATAGCAGAGCAGGTGCCAAAGCGCTATAACGCCAAAACTCCTAGTCTTGCCGGTGTTGTGCAGAACGGTGAAGTCATGCCCAAGCAGCCGGTTGTCGCCGTCCAGGGTGAAGCCGTAGTAGTCGCCCTCCCCCAGCGCCTCACAGGAAGCAATCGCGAAGTGCAGCGCGCCAGGCAACCGATCGATCTTGGCCAGCCAGTTGCCGGACTCAAGGCGCACCACACTGGAGTGGTACCCAACCGAACGCGCCAGCCAGCTCACTTGACGGGTGACAGCCTCGCTCCCACTAATGAATTGGGCGCCAGCACGCCCCACCATGCCATCCAGCAGCTCTTGGCGTTGCGCCTGGCCGCTGTACAGGTAATCGGCGGGGATCAGCTCACCAGAAAGCGCCAGCCGCTGGCCCATGACGTATGGAGACACCGACAGGTTGCGCAGTGGGCGCCGGAACGACTTGGCATCGCTTCGATAGGTCGCATACCGGGCCTGCTTGTCCGCCCCCCAGGTCAACCACTGCTCTACGGACGTTTCAATCTCGGCGCCCACGCCCACGTCACCATCGGGCGCGATGGCCACCAGGCAAAGAATGTGTGCTTCGTTGAATGTGTGGCTGGTGCCGTCGGTATAGGTGAACCGGTACATGGCCTGGCGCCCACGCTTAAGCTCCAGGACCGTGGTGGCGTGCGAGCCGTCGGCGCCCATGAGGCGCTGGCCAGACTTCACGTCCTCTACGGCAATCGGCTCACCGCTGGCGAGCATGAGTTTAGTGCCCAGCGCAAAGCAGCCGTGGCCAGACGCCACCGACACCCGGCAGCCATAGGGCGAGGCCTCATCGAACAGTTCTTTCTGCTGGTGCGTTACGGGCTTGCCCACAATGCCCATGCCGCACACTTCGACGGCGAACTTGTACTGTTCGAAGGCATACCGGGCAACAAACGCAGGCCAGCGCGGATCGGCATCGAGCACCAACTGTTTTTCTTTCTTCGCCCTGGCCATGCCATTCCTTAACGCAAAAGGGCCGTATTACCGGCCCTTACACCTTACTGCTTGATTTGATGGCACTTATTGCGTGGTTTGCGCGCCAGCCAAGGCGCAGACGTCCCACTGTCCGCCCTGGTCCTTGCTCAGCTTTCCGCGTGTGTCGGCGGCAAACCCCGATTCCCGCCAAGGTTTGTTGGTGAGCAGCATGCAGGCGCCCGGATCGGTCATCGCCGCGAGCGCCACGCTGAAACACGCATCAGGAATGTCCTCGGCGGCCTCCATCAGCCAGCAAATGTGACCCCCGTAGAACCCGGCCAGACTCTCGGGGCTTCTCTGGTCGGCACAGAGGAACAGGATTTTCGAGCCCGTATACCCGCGCCGCAGATAGATTTGAGTAGCGTCAACACTGATATAGGCGCGCAACCAGCTATGGGCGCCCTCGACCATCCACGTCAGCAACCGCACGTATTGCTGTTTGCGGGCACGCCCACCACCAAAAGGAATGGTCACTAAGGTTCTGGACTCAGGGCGACACAGCAGGCGCCAGATCGCGATAGGCGCCATCGGGCTAATGGCGTCGACACCATTCAAATCGATGTCGGTAGCGATGGACACACGACAGCCAGGGAGCGAGGCGAGGCAGTAGGCGTGGGCGAGCGCTGGCGTTACCTCCATGCCGAGGACATCAGCGGCAAACGCGCAGAGGTCGTTGGCGTAACGAGCGATGAACGCGGGCCACCGGGCATCCTCGTAGAGCGGTGGCAAACTCATCGGGCCGCCTCTTGTGCCTTGATGCGCTCCAGTTCGGAAAAGATCAGTGCGCCCGCCTTGATCAGCGATTCAGTGGGCGGGCACGACTTCATTTTCGAGTTAAACGGCCAGAAGTTGGCCCACCGTAGGGGATACATGCCACCGGCCTGCATCGCGTAGCACGCCGCCGACCGCGCCAGCTCGCCACCGCGGTATTGCGCCAGGTCGCTCTGTATCGAATAGCCCTCTTCCTGGCGCTGGCGCTGGTGCTCAAGCACGACCGCCATCACCTCGGGGCTCACCCCTGGCACGTTGGCGAACATCGGCATAGACGGCTCCCAGCCTTGGGCGCGGCGCTTGGCCCAGCCGGCCGACTCTGGCCCGCTCGGGCGCGTCATGCTCAGCCCCACCGCCTTGCCGTTACGACGATTCACCCACGCCAGCGGACTGACCCCGGTGCTGGTGCGCGGGAATGCCACGCTCATCCAGACCAAGAAGGCCGCTTGCGTGTGGGGGTTGGCGTAATGCTCCCCGGCGTGCTCAAGGTCGGTTATCCCGGCTTCCTTGGCGGCATACTCAAAATCAGCGCGATTCAGAAAAATCATGGCCGCGCCCCCGGCTCAACAAAGATCGGCACGAACTTCAACCGGTCCTCGATCAGCGCCACGTCGTCGGCGGTATACCCACGGGCCAGGCGCCCATTCACCAGCGGCACCAGCAACGTGCGGTGGATCTTGGTCCCCTTCGCCACGTAGTCGCGCAGGCCGCGCAGCACCAGCGCTTCGGAGCCCTTGTAGGGAAACCCCAGCCAGAAGCCGTGGGTGCCCTTGGCGGTGCTGTGCAGGTCGATGGTTGGCGTTTCCGGGTTGTGGTCGCGGAAATGCACGCGGCCGTCGATGGTGAGGCGCAAGCGGCACACGTCCCCCGCTTCGTTCGCCCATGTGTGGTTCCCGACCTTCGATATCTCGATCAACACCGCGTTGGCGTGCTGCAACCGCACCAGGCGGGTGGCGCGATTCAATTCAGTGGCGGCTAACAGGGCTTTCTGTGACTGGCTCATAGGGGGCTCACAGCATTTTCAGTTGAAGTTGGGCGCGGACGCATTCGTGGTGCCCGTGAGGCAGGGCTCTGGTGCCCCGCTCACAGTTCCGACGTTTGCAGTCCTGGCAAAGGGTGAATGGGCCGTGCGCACCTGTGCGCCACACGACCCTGGCCCCGTCGCAGTAACGGCAAACCATTGGTTTGTACTCTCCCGGTTAATCCCCGGCCTTTACGGATCGTGTTGAAAGCATCACGTCCGCGTACTCCCAGCGGCGAATAGCATGGTTCATGAGGTCGTCCTCGGTGTGGAGTGAGCACAAAGGGATGGGCGCATGCAAGGCGAAGTCGTCGCGCAGGTCGCTGAGGTAACTCGACAATGGTGCGGCCTGCTTGGCGAGCGCAGGCATGAAAGCCACACCCTGTGATGACGTGACAACCGATTGTTCTGGCTCTACGGGGCGGATCGGCTCCAATAAGGCAGGCGAGGCAGAAAAGACATTCAGCGGTAAATCAAGCGCTGCACGGGCCACGGCACGCTCAGCAGCTTGGCGGGCTGCACGAACCTCGCCCATCACGCTATCCAATGGCTTCTTGAGGAAGCTGGCCACGAAGGGGCGCAACACGTCCGGCGTTACCGGCGCACCGGCACGACCACGCTCGATTGGCAGCCAGCGCGGCAACTCAGGCAGGCGGACGTGAAAGAACTGCCCAGCGCCCGAATCACGGACTAGCAGGCCGCTTTCTTCCAGGAACACCCGGAAGGCCGGGATCTGCTCGGCATTCAACAGGCCGATATCGTTCACGATGCTTGCACCTGGTGCGGCAACAGGCGAACGACGCTCAACAGCAACTGATTTCTCTACGTGCGGCATGTGTACCTACTCCTGTGACTTAGCCTTGAATGGCGTTAAGTTTTCTTGCCTACCCTGGCGTAATGTCGCCCGCTTCGCGCCCTTCACTGGCAGCGGACAGACCCATATTTGTCCGGTCTTGAACTGGTACAGCTCCCACAGGCCAAGCTTCATCACAACCGTCCCGTCTTCATACGTCTGCCAGGCTCTCCGGCTGACGTGGATCAGGGCGGCGCTCGCTCGCTGGCTTAGGCCCGTGGTAACGCGTGAATGCTTAACATCGGCCGCAGTCGGGCCTGGATGCTTCACGACACAATCCCTATCTTGGCCAGCTCTTCGGCGCGGGCTGACATGGCCTCGCGATTCTTCTGAGTGTTCGCCTCAGCTATCGCCAGGATTTCCTCTAACTTCTCTTCACTGATACCCAGCGTCACTGTTACCGCCGGCTCTACGTTCATGTTGAACAGCTTCGCCAGGGAGTCGCGATAGCCTTTCTGGCTGGCCACCTTCATTTCGGTACCGTCCTTGCCCTCTTTCACGCCCTCGTACAGCGTCAGGGCAGCAGGGGACAGGGTGGAGCTGTCTTTGAACAGTGCGCGGCCTTCGCCTTCGCCGTCGCACTCGGGGCAATCGTAGTTGGGCGACTTCTTGCCGTCGTAGCCCACACCACCCAGCTCGTCGAACTCGCCAATTTCCTTGCCCTCGGCCTTGAGGGCGGTTTTGTCCGCCTCGTACTGCTGGCGGCGGCGCTCCATTTCACTGGGGCGCAGCTGAAACTTGTGATCGATGCCATAGCAATAGCGGCAGCACCGGCGCACGTACTCGACCAGTTCCCGCGGATCGGCAAAGGAGGCGGCGTGGAAGGTGGCGACGATCTGGTTTTGCACATCGGCGGTGCGTGAGAACAGTTCAACCTGTCGAGCGAGCGTATACGGGTGGTTTTTAACCTTAGTTAGCAGTTTGTGGGCACCCACCCGCGCAACGTTGTCGTTCTTGCACTTGTAACCCGCGTCCCGGTAGGACTGAGCCCCGTTGTAGGTGACCAGCCACAGATCCACGAACTTCGCCTGTCGGGCGTCGAGCCCTTGAAACGCAGAGATATCAATGGCTTGCTGGGCCTTAGGGGGGAGCTTTACCGGGTTCTTGATCGCAGTCCTTCCAATCGTGGCCGCACTGCGAGGCTTGCGTTTAGCGGCAGGTTTAGCAGCAGCTTTCACGGGCTTTTTAGTTTCCGTGGTGGCCGGCTTTTTGCTGCTTTGCACCGTGTTGGCATTAGCCGCGCGCGGTTTTGCAGGTTTTCGATCACGCGCCGGAGCCTTGGACGGGGATAAATCATCCCTCGACATCGCAGGTTTATCACTCTCTGGCTTGCGCGGCATCTGTTATCCCTAATGCGTAATATGTTCGCTGTCAGCCGTGGTAACGCGGCCAACTTCTTGCGCTTCACCTTAAAAAAATAGCCCGCAGAGCGGGCCATTCTTTTGGGCGTTGGTCCTGGTAGACCCCCACCACTATCAGCCAACGGGAACGCTACTGATCGGCGCCGCAAAGGTGGTAATACCTTTCTCCCTGTCGGTTATCCATGCCGCGGTGTTTCAGCGCACTGTCTAAGGACGCTATATGCCGAGTGCAAACCGCACACCTGACCACCAACGACGAGCGACCGCATCACATGCCCCTTAAGGAGGCCAAGCTATCCGCGCAGAGCGCAAATTCGAAATGCAGCAGGTAACGCGCTTAGGCGCATGGTCAACCCGCGTTACTGGCGCCTCTACAACCGGTAGGAAGCCCCGGCCATGCTTGCTCACCTTTCGGCCTACTGCATACCGCAGTGCTCTTCACAAAGCGCTCCGGTATGCGTACTCCTTTAGAAACCCGCAAGCCTGATCGAGTTCAAGCTTGCGGGGGTACCACTGCCCCCGTTAACCAGCTGGTCAAGCCAGTGGACGCCACGCAGGGCTATACGCGTCCACCTCTCCAGCCCGTGTATCCACCTTCTAAAACAAAAAGAACTGCTGCACCTTCTCTGCAATCTGGTCCGGCGCGGGATAGAAGGGCTCGTAATCGGCCATGGCTTCCTCGCGCGCTCGGCGGCGTATCTGTTCGGACATACTCACATGCAGCTCACCGACCAAACGGACGAGCTTTGCACCTCCGCGAATCTCTTCGAACTCGGGGGCGTGGGTTTTGACGACGTTTAAAGCGCTGACCAGATCAGTGGCGACGACGGCCAGGCTGGACAACAGGGCGCGATCCAAGCTCAGGGCCTCGATCATTACGGAGTTGCGGCGGGACATGACATCTACGAACTGGCCAAACTGGCCCATTAGGGAGGTACTGATAATTCCCTTTAGAACAGCCTGATTGCCGTCTTCTGGCCGGGCCACAACGTCGTCGTGCATGTCCAACAGGTAATCGGTGGTCACGCCGTACAATTGTGCCATTAAACGAATGTTAGTAAGGCTGGGCAGACGATGGCCATTCTCGTACAGGCTGATCATGGTCATCCCTTCTTGTGCCAGTGCCAGCCCCGCGTCATTCGCGCTCAGTCCGGCAGCCTTGCGCGCCCGGCGCAGCTTGGCACCCATAACGGCCATCAGCTTGGCCTCTTCGGCCCGCCGACGCTCGCTCTTGCCAGCACCAACCCCCAAATCCTCCGACTCACAAAACAGCGAGAGCACCGACGGCTGGGTATCGCCAGGCGCGGCGCCTTCCTGCTCTGTAGTAGCCGCTGCGATTGTTTTGTTCCCATCCATCTAGGCACCCTCCCCGGCACGTCTCAACGTCGGCGATTAGAAAGTATCCCTATACATTTAGCAAGCCAAAAAGGCGCAAGAGCTTAGCTATTGACGCGGGAAAACTGACAACCTATTGCGCCTCGCCCTGTTCTTCGTTGTACAGCTCTATAACGCGGTCCTTGAGCCCGTCAGCATTTGCCGGGTTTTGCTCGACCTCGCGCTGCAACAGGATTCGGCGCCAGCGAAGGTCGGAAATGGTCATTAAAAAACGGGCGTCGTACTCCACCCGCAATGCCAATCCTGTAGGACAATGGCGCTTTTTTGGGGCAAAACAAACAACGCAAAACATGATATGGCTAACGTATCGTTCGTGGGCGGCCAGCACCTCGGGAGGCTGTGGCCCGCTCATTCACCAACCTGCTCAATCAACCACCCGCCGCCGTCCTTCTTGGCCTTGGGGAACACCACACGGAACACAAAGGGGTATTCCTTGGCGGCCACCTTCATCTTGACCTTGGCGTCATCCTCGTAGATGGCCTTCGCCCCCTTCACGTCGTGCATTTCTAGCGCGCCGTCAGCGAGCTGCACCATGAAATCAGGCGTCAGGGTAGTGAGCGGCGCCAGTAACAGCTTCACCGGCTCGAAACGCCACCACACAACCTCCCCGACCAGCTTCAACTCGTCCAGGTGCGCCGCGTACCGGGTTTCGGTGGCGTTCATCACCCCTTTCGGCAAGCGCCCCTTGGCCTGCATACGCTGCTTTGCCGTGGGAGCGGGAACGGTAGCCACCACCGGCTCAGGAATCTGCACAGTCTTGGCCGTGGCCCGGCTCGCCGGCTTCCTGGCCGCAGGTGTCGAGGCAACACCACCCAGCGCACGCCGCGTCATGGCGGCCGGGAGGCTCTTCAAGTGATCGTCGCTTATCCATCTAGTCATGGCCGCATTTTCCCAACAAAAAGGGCGCCAGCTTGGGCGCCCTTTGCATGAATCGATCGGTTACGCGTTCGTGGTGGCTGGCACTAGAGCAGCGAGGGATTCCATAGCCAGCGCGTGGAATTTTTCGAAGAACATCGGCGCAAGCTTGTCGTAGTCTGGCCGCCCCTTGAGCGGGAACCCTATCTGCTCATCCAGGTAGTCGGTAAGCGCTTGGGTGTGTTCATGCAGCGCCAGGTATTCGTCTATGAAGTCGATCCGCGCCTGATCAATATCAACGCCTTTAAACGCTGCAAGGTAGAAGTAGCACAGCTCCAAATGTCGCTGAGCCTTCTCGTGACCATCCTGGCGGCCGTCAGCGTTGGCCATCAAATAGCGGTTGATGGCGAAGCTCAGATGCAGCCAGCAAGCATTTTTGAACAGGTCCATACCTACTCCTTTGGTTTTAATGAGCGGCCAGGCCGACGCGCTCGAAATAGAACACCACCGGCGCCGCCGTCTCGACTACCAGGCCGTAAGCCTTCGCCATGCGGTAGATACCGTGGTACTCGTTAAGGCTGTTCACATGCCCCGCCAGCCACAAACGCCAGCCTTCCAGCTCTTGGCGTCCCTTGCTGAGATTGCAGGGCGCGCATGCCGGCATCATGTTGTCCATGTGATGGTTCTCCGGGCGTTCGGTCGGCTTTTCCACCTGGCGAATGATCGGGTCTACATGGTCCTCATGCCACTTGTTGCCTTCCAGCTCGATCCCGCAGTAGGCGCAATGCCCGCCGAACTTCTCGCGCAGCAACGCCCGCTCGGCCTTCTTGAGTCTCATGGCTGACCAATCGCCCCCGTCGTATCCCGATCTATGCCGGCGGTGACTGGATTAGGCGAAAACATGTCCACCGTCTGCTCACAGCGATACGGTGCGTCAGGATCGAACGGCAGCAGGTCGACGATCTGGCGCTTATCACCCGACGGCAGACCATACGGCTGGGCGTCGTTCCACTGGCCGTTCTCCACCGTATCCAGCTCGGCACGCGTCGTGATTTCGCGGGAGCTGGTGGCCAGCACTGTAGAACCGTTACAAATCTCGACCATATTCAGATCCGCCCACTGCTCAGCTGAGAATTCACTCTCAGCCGCCACTACGGCCGTCACGGTCAGTTCAATTTCGAACACTTTCATTGCATGGCTCTCCCAATCATCGCGGCAGCGTTAACAGAGGCATAACGTCGGGCCATGTTTCGATCACCCCTGTACGCTTCATAAGCCGCCGCGCTCAAGGTCTGCCCCTGGTACTGGATACTCACCTCGCTTTCACCCCATATGACGGACAGCAACAGAGCAGCCTCCAAGCGAGCACAGGCGCCGTCGTCGCTCGTCGGATCCCAGCCGGCCTCTACAGAGACGCTACCGATACCACTGGAGGGCTTGAAACTGCGCTCGACGCTAGGCGACCACCCACCATCCGCGTAATAGGTGCCGCTCGGGCCTTGGCCGATAGCCTTGGCAGCAAAGGTCAACAATTCTTGATTGTGGTTTCTCATGGCATCACCAGGCAGTGAGGGACTTTGACGATATCGCCAAGGTGAGCGGCGACAATGGCGCGGCAGGCGGCTGTAAGGTGGTCCGGGCCTTTCCCTTGGCCGTGGTGCAGGTCGTTATGCGCCAACAGGCACAGGTACCCGTAGTCATAGGCAGCAAAGCACGCCTTGTACTTGTCGATCAGCGGGCCGGCTTGGCTCCAATTGGTGGAGGGCTGGTAAGGCATCGAAAAGTCGCCGCCCACGGTCGGACGATGCAGCAGATCGAACCTCAAACCATTTCCCTCAACAGTCACGCATCCCGATACAGCTATGGCCCAATCAAGCGCAGCCCCTGATAGATCCTTTACAGCGACATCCACAAGCACAGGAACGGTATTCATGATTTCACCTTCACAGTGCCGCCAGCGGCTTCAATCGCTGCCACCGCGTCACTACGCTTAATTTCAATGGGCTCGTCGTTCCACATGCTTCCGCCCTTCGGCAGTTCCACCACCATTGCAGCGCGGGACTGCATCCAGCCCTTCTGGAACGAATCCCAGTCAGCCTGGGCCATTGGATCGATGTAGTTATTGCCCTTCGGTGGCTGGCGGCGATGGTCGCGGGCGCTGGTACGCTCAAACTCTTCGCGAATCTTGTCGGTCATTTCGTCACCGTCCCGCCGGCGGCTTCAATGGCGGATTTAACGTCATCGAAACTGTACAGATCGGTTGCCGGACAGTTGCCGCTCTCGGTGTACCCGCTCATGAACGGCCTCGGCAGGACCACCATAAAGCGGGGCTCCCCGGCGTCGATCAACGCCTTGGTCCGCTCATACATGCGGTCAAGGGTTGGCTGATCGATAGTAATCACCGACACCGGCTCAATGGCAGCCTGGTAGCCAATCCATGCGCCATCTACCCACGGCAGCATGTAACGATCATTGGCGCGGCGCTCAAGGATAGATTTCAATAGCGCGTCACCTGGCTCGTATCCGTAGTGCTTCACAGCCAGCACCAGGCATTTGTCTTCGAAGTCTTTACGGTCGGGCTCGGGCGCCGCGTCCGCTTCAACCAAGTCCGCGGACGCGAGCGATGCCCCTATCTCGGCCAGCGCCAGCACGATGGCCCGACGTGCAGCCTCGTAGTAAGCAGCCACACGATTCGCCCCGACCTCCGCATAAGCCGATGGGTAGAGGTGGCCAGCGTGATCGGTGCAATACGCCGTACCAGCAGGCTCTTGCTCAGTATGGAGATTCAAGCCCTTGAGAACAGCACCGCGCATTGAGTCCCCGTCATCACAGTACGGATTCCAGTAATGACTCTTCCCCAGCTTGGCATAGGGCATAGGGAAGCCATCATCAGGACAGGCTTCGTAGTACATGGCGTGCGACAGTGCGAGCGCCTTCCCTGCAAGCTCAAGCAGCTGCAACTCTTTCGATTTGGTGTATTCGGTCATTTCAGGCGTCCCCAGCGGTCAACTAACGGGTGGCTTTTGGTTGGTTGGCATTCCTGCGGCGGCTTTTTCTGCCCGGCGATTAGCTTGGTGAGAGCGCCAGGCTTTACCGCCTCAAACACGCGGTCGTGAATCTCGGCATACTCTTCGTACAGCACCACTGCGCCGGCGGACGGCCAGGGCTGGGGATAGCCCAAATGCGCGACAGTGCCGACATTCACCCATTCGCCATCTACCTGAGAGCTCAGCGCGACGTGAGGGACCGCCACGTACTTGGTCATTGCGACACCAACACCGCCGGCACTTCCACCGAAGTTCCCAGCTTGGCCAGCACAACAGCACGACACACTGCAATGCGCTTGGTCGATCCAAAGGCCATGTCGCTGTCATGATTCATTGCAAAGTACTGCTTACCCTCAGGGATAGCGTCCCAGCCGTTCACAGGCGCCGCACAGTCACCCAGGCGCTTGATATGAGCGTCCACCAGCTCCCACGCCTGATTACCGTCACTGAGCGGTTGCCATGGCGTGGCGATCCCGTCAGCCATGGACATGTACACGACGGATGGCCGGTTGTTCTCGTCGATGAACGCCGGGCGCAAATAAGCCAGCTTGTAGCCAGGCGCAGGACTGCGCGCTTTGCCTACCGCCCACTCAAGCGCCAGGCCTTCAAGCTTTGCCGTCTCGATAACAACCGTCTTTTCGGCTGTAGCAGTCATGCCGCAACCTCCGTTTCCAGGGTCTTGCGGTACGCCTCACCGGCGGCCACGTCCTCAGCAGTCACGACGTAGGACTCAATACTGTCGTTCTCGATGGTGTAGAAGCTCACATCGAACGTGCGGTCTGCCCAGGATTGCAGCGGCTTCAACAGGCGCTCAAGCTCGGCCTTCTGTTCTTTTGTTTCGTTCGGGAAGCCATCGGCAAACTCGCTGTTCTCGTCATCTGCTGCGTTCGCCATGTGCTCAATCACGTCACTGGCATCAGGCAGGAAGCTGCTTGCGCTACTACGGGATATCACCGCTCGCTGGATCACGGCGCCCATAGGCAATTCGTGGTCGCTCACATACGACGCCAGGCTGTCACTACTCCAACGCTCATCAGCCGGCCCCAGTGCGTAGCAGTACTCAGGCGCCAGTGCAGCGTCCTCGGCCGCGGCCTTCTGAGCCATGATGGCGTTGGCCGCGTGCTGCACATAGAAAATCTTGCGCCAGACATGATCGGATGGTTTGGAGAATGTCGATTCCCACAGGTCGCTGGTGCGTAACAGCTCTTCGCTTTCGGCCAGCAGGTCAAAGGCCGGCACAATGTCGCGAGCCGTTTCAGTGTCAAAACGGCCTACGGTATCCAGCAAATCGGCCCACTCTTCAAGCGGCAAATCCGATTCTTCGCGCTTCTTGGCCGTAGCTCCCAGCCAACCGATCAACGACTTGATATCCATACCCCCTGGATATTCGACCTCTTCATCATCCAGCGCCGTATAAATGCAATCACGCACGGTATCTAGAATCGCGTCCAGGTCTATCCACTCTTCCTTGCAGGACGCCGCCAGCTTCCCGTGCAGGTTGCTGTAGCCGGTATTGGCGAGGTAATGAATGCCATAGCGGGCGTCGATATCGAAGGTCAGGTGCCCGATATCGCCAAATACCGCCGTGCCGTAGCGGGTCACACAGATATCGAACGCCAGATTGTGGCTACCAGGCTTCTGGCAGCGCCACACTTCAACGCCATTCGCATTGGTCAATTCGGTGTAAACGTGGTCTTTCAGGCATCCGGCGATATCAGCCGACAGCTTGTTTTCCTGCTCTTGGTTCATTTGAGGTTTCCAGACGGTTAAGGGGTTGTAAGCGCTTATGCAGCCCAGCGCGTTCTGAATAGAACAATGTCGCGGACTGTCGAAGCTCCGCAGCCGTGTAGGCGGCCCAGTACGATGTAACCGCCCCGTTTGGCGGCGTAGTCCGCACGAATGGCCTCAACCTGCGCGGTGGTTAGATTGGCGTTCTGGTGACAGGCGCCAACGCGATGGCCAGTGTGGTTACGGGTAACGACCGGGGAAGTCATGCCGTTTCACCCCGCGGGCGCTTCTCTTTGATGCCAACACCATCCGCGGGCGCCAGCGTCGTGCCGGCGAACTCGTGCATGGATCCGCTCTGGTATTCGTTCGAAACCTCAAAGGGCTCGATCTGGTGCCATGTCCAGCGGCCCTTAACGTCGCCTGTGAGCCATTCAGCCCAAGCCGGTGCGTTGGCCCACAGTGGGCGGGGTTTGACCTTGGAGCGTGGTTTGGCGTTGGCCGGGGTGGTTCTTTTCACGGTCTTGCGCGGCAACAGCTTCGCTACCACCGGCAAACCCTGCGCAATGCTGTCTGCCCTCTCCCGTTCCCGCAGGCCAGTCTCAAAGCGGCGCTGAATCAAGGAGCCACCAAACCCATCCTCGGGAAAGATTCCGCGATTGCAGTGTGGGCAGCCCGGCACCATGGTTCTGCTACGCCAAGCCGCCTCGACCCTCTTGGCCGCTGTCAGGTGCAACACGGCGCCGCGCTCTTCTTTGGCAGCTTCCTGCGCGCGCTTCACCTTGAGCATGTTGTCGCCCCAATAGGTGGTGAGCATGCTCAGTGCCCAGTACGCGGATACTTGGACTTTACAGGTCATACAGGTGACCACTTCGCCGGTATCGTCGAGTTCTACCTGCTTATGCTGGCAGCCTTCACGCATCCGCAGATAACCCTGCTTGACCCTTGCAAGCCGCAGCTCGCCTATCTCTACGACGTTTTCAGTATCCGACATACCCGTGTACCTGACTGGCTATTTCTGGCTTGGCGCCACTATACACCGGCCATAAAACTCAATACATCATTTTTATGTATTTATCTGAAAAACAGACATAAAAAAGCCCCGACAGCTTCAACAGCGTCAGGGCTTCTACAGCGATCCAAGGGGGAAGTTTTCGAGGGCCATCCCCCTGGACACATCACCACAGCCAACAAAGGCAGAGCGAGCGGTGATGGTATCAGGCTTTACGTGTAACGCATGCGGCTAATCCAACTCGCCGCGCAGGGCCTTGTTCATCATGTCGTGCAGTTCGCGCTGGAGCGATCCGGCGTCCGGGTTGCCCGTCTCGACCACGGTAAAGCTGGCCTCGCCTTTTCCGGGCACAACGCAACTGCCGCTGGCACATGTGGTTTCGATCAGCTTTACGACCTGTAACCACATCTCGTTAGCGTGCTCGACGCTGACCGCCTTGATGTCGATGGTGATTTTTGCGGTATAGGGTTCGCTCATGGCGGGGCTCCTTTCGGTTTATGCGTCAGGCTTAAACGGGTTGTAAGTCTCCAGCGAGCCAGGCGCGTAGTTGGCATGGACCGCCAGCCGTCGAAGCTCAAAATCATCAGGCCCGATGATCCCGGCCTGGAACAGCCCCGCCAAAAGGCCCAACAATTGCCCGTAGTAAATGGCGCGATTCTCCCCCTGCGCCTCTTCCATCAGCGGCAGGATGCGGTCAAAGACCATTTCTAACCGCACTTGCAGGGTCGCCGGGTCGACAGGGGCGAATGGCTTCATCATGGCGGGGGCTCCTTTGAATCAATCCAAGCGGTAATCACCATCAGAACGATGGCGCCGGACTTCCTGGCCAATCAAGTCTAGGCCATCAACCGAGTAAAACGCCTGAGCCTCATGGTCGAACTCAATGCGGGTTTCTACCCACTCGCCAGACATCCACACCGCTACGCATTCACCGGTAAAGAATTGATGGTCGCCGCACTGGATACGGCCCCTTTCATTGACGTATGCACCCATTTACGCGACCTCCTTACCCGAATCAGAAAGATTCGTCGGCATGCTTGTGGCTCACATTCGGAAGCTCAAACCTAACGATCAGGCTAGTCGATTCCGTGTCCCTCACCAGCCGCACCGCCGCACGGCGCACGTCCTCCTGTGAGGCCCGCATGATCGCGTCGACATCCGCATAACCCACGGTGTCCGGTACCTCAAGGTAGGTATAGGTCAGGTCGCCAGCCTTAAGCGCCGCCCCCTCAAAGGCTACGAACTGTTTCACGTAGTCCTCTTGGGTGGCCGTGTTGCGCAGCGTCACCATGTCGAGAAACGATTTCTCGTTTTCCATTGAAATGATGTTGAACGACTTATCCAGTGCCGCGGAGACTTTCGGGTACAGGCTCTGCTTGTAGGGCGCAATCAGGGCAACCGTGTCTAGCTTGTCCTCGCGGAAGTACAGCACCGCCGTGAACTTTTCCCCGACAAAGTTGAAATTGTCGGTGCAGCGCCCCTTCTGCTCGGTATTCGAACAGTCGTAATAGCCCGCGGATCGCGTGTATTTGTCGATGGGAGTGCCGTAGGTGTAGTCCTTGAACAGACTCACGCCAGCGGAGGCGCTTGGGATACCGGCGAGCAGGCCAAGGCCAGTGGATAGCGCTAAAGCAATCAGCTTTTTAGACATCGAGGTCCGTTCTCTTGGGTTGTGGTGTGTCACTTCCCTCAACGATATCAGGCGCCAGCTATGCCCGTCTTTACACCGAGTGGTCAGACGGGCATTCGTGGTTGCAGCGGTCAGCCCAGCAGAGGCTCTTTTGATTCAACCCGGCGCAAATCCTGCTCAATCATTTGCGTCCGCTCTACAGTCAGCGCGCCAGCGGCGGCCAAGTTCTTCTTTTCCAAGCGGCGGGCTTCACGAGCGCGGCGCATCATTGCCATCGCTATCCACACCATCCACGCCACCGGCCAAAGCATCAGCAGGCAGAGCACGGCAAGGGATCCCTCTAAAGCGGGCATGCGCGTCTTGTCGACGGCTTTCAGGATCGCCAGCAAAGCACGGCTGCGCTGTATCGGGTGTTTTGTTTCGTCGATCCAGTTCCACGCCAACTGGCGGGCCACGCTGTAAAGCTCCATACCCACCCAAAATGTTGCCAATACAATGCTTACAAGCGCGACAAAGCGGCCAGGGCCGAACAGCATAAGGGTTTGGTAGATATCCATAAAATGACGCCTCTCTGTATGGCTTCCGTAAGATTGATATTTAACTGCTTAACGTTATAACTCATTAACGCTATAAACGGTACGGCTTTCGCTGGTGCGTTTGGGCGCGGCATTATCCTCAGTCGCGGCCAAGGTGTCGCGGTGTATACGCTACCCTATTCCGCAGGCACGCCAAACACACGGGCAATCGCCTTGTACGGTAGCGCCGGACCATCCTCCATTGCAGGGTACTCAGCAGCTATGCGGCGACCTTGTTCCTCGGTGATACGCATGGCATTGCCCCAGCGCCTTTGGGAGACGTCGCCAACGACCACATAGTTTTCCCCCACCTCAGACACATGCCCTACGTGCCACGGGTCGCCAGGGCAGCAGTCAGCCCAACGACTGGCGAACACGTAGTCACCGATAGCTAGGTCACTCGGCGCCCTGATGCTAACCACTACAGGACGCTCATTCTCATCACTCACGCAGTCAGCAGGCGGTGGCGTGGCAGTGGCGTACCCATCCGCCAGCGCCAACTGTAGGCGAGCAATCAACCCCTCTACGTCGCCACGCTCCCACACTGCGAACAGCTGATCAGCGTCATACAGGCCGTCACGACTCTCGGTATTGAAGTGCAGGGCGAAAGACGCGCCCTCTTCCTCGGCGGTAAACATGATGTGATCACGCTCAGACGATCCGCTGCAATCCACCTCATCAGTCAGATTCATATAGCGAAAGTCCACAAGATCGCCAGCGACGGCCACTGAATCGCTCTTCACCATGGGCTCCCGAATAATGCTCGGGTCGTACTTGGCGAACACCGTACCCACCGGCATGGCCAGGAAGGTCTTGCGGTTGACGATTCTCATGCTTCGCTACTCCCCAGCATTCTCTGTGTCTCTTGGAGCGCATAAGCACTCAAGATTGAAGACAGTAGCCCTTGCGGCAGCCCTTCGTCTTTGGCCTTACCTATCGCGGCCTTAATGCCGGCCTCAAGCGTGGCCAGCGACTCAGTAATCTCCTGGCTCACTAGCAGCGCATGGCGAATACGGGTTACAGACGCTTTGTTGCTCATCACCACGCCCCTCCGTTGATATAACAGACCCCGTTGGCAGTCATCCGGATATGCTTCTGCCGCTCGCGGGCCAGCCCGTCGTAGCTGTCACCGTCCATCACGTACAAATTCGACGACTCTTCGAACAGGTTGGCCTCTTTACCGTACAGCTCAACGGCCAGCTTCTTGGCCAGGGCAGTGTCGGCAACGATCTTGTCTATGATCCGCTGCAACTGGGCCTCCTTCTGCTTACTCATCGACTGCACCCTCAGGCAGGGTTTCCGCCACTATGACGTTATAACGCTTTAGCGCTGCAAACAGGTCATTGCAGTAGGTGACGCCATCGAACACCGGGCCGCCCTCAATCTCTGGCCAAACCTCGTGGTACTTCGGATCTTTCCGGGACGGCGCACGGACATAGCGCATTACGGTATCGGCGGGGCGGGCGTACATCGGCGCACCATCTGGCAGCGCTCGGCCGCAGCTATTCAGCACCGCCCGAACCTGGTCGTGATGATCGGGATTGTGATGCACGCGCCCAACCACTTGGTCAGGTACCAGCGCCAGCAATTGAAGCGATCCGGTACCGGGTTTCTTACGCGCCATACGCACTTGGGCCACGATATCGCACAGGCTGGCCTGATCAGCTGCACCAGCCTCGCCATTCAGCAGCACGTCCAGCTCACGCACCAGGCGATTGTGGTCCGCCAGAACGGCGTCGATATCGGCCTGGAAGTCGGTAAGGCGCTGCGCCAGAACCAACCCAAGCGCCTTGACGCTGATATGCACGCTCTCCGGCGTATCGTCAGGCTCGTGCTCGCAAATATCACGGACTATCAGCGCCGCGCGCTCATTGATTCCATTGCTCATAGGTGCCTCGCTCGGTTCGCCAGTTCTTCAAGCTCTACTGCTTGACGGCTAAAGTCTGAATAATTCCACGCCGGCGATTCACCGAGGGCGGCACGGTAGGCGTTGTCTGCCTGCATGCCCAGCACGTAGGCGTTGTTCGCCATGATCAGGGCCAAGACTTGCAGCTGTTCGTTACCCATCAGTCTGCATCCTTGTTGCGATAAAAGGATTCGCCTTGCGGATAGTCGCGACTCGGTGGTTCGGCTTGGGTGTAAAGTGGCTGGATCGTCAAATGGTGAGCGCGTAAGGCCCGGTCGTGCTGTTTACTCCCAGCCTCTACCGCCCATTCTGTGCTATCAGGGTGCGAAACCAATAGCCATCCGGTCACCGCGCCATCCGCCACTTGCGATTTTGCGCAAGTTGGCTGTTTGGCGAGAAGTGCACGCACATCCGCACCCGTCCGGATGGTTACCGCACCACTGGTAAGCTCGGAATGGACGCGCTCCAGCAACTCACGCGGCACGCCGTCAATCGTTTTGTTATTGCCCATTGAATTTGTCCTCAGCTGCTACCTGGCGCAGATACACAGCCTCGGCCGCACACCCATCAGGGGAATCGCTGAATTTGAATGGTTCGAATGTTGGCCGGGCAACTGGCGGTGTAGGGGCTGCGAGCGCCTGCCCCGCCAAAACGTCAGCTACCACCTCCCACAGCTTGGCGGTCGACCACTGGAATCGGTCGAAGTCCGTGTCGGGCATGATGCCGAAACGGCAGGTAGAGTGCGCCCCGGCAGGGTACTCACCGCGTTTCGCCATTATCGTGGCCACTCGGCCATCACCAGCTGGCTCAGTGCGGTGGAATTCATAGGCCAGGGTGTTGTAATCGTTTCCCGCTTCGATCACATAGGATTCAGTGCGCACCATGTCTGCTCGACCATCCGGCGTCCAAGGGCGGCCACCGCCAGCTGTGCGCGCACCCTCATGCAGGTAGAGCACGAATTCGCCAGCATCATTGGCAGCATCTTCGAACGTGTGGTTAATCTGCGTTCCGACAATCACACGTGAAGTGAAGTTAAAGCGGTGGTCGTGGATCGCAGAGTGTTCGAAGCACGCGCGGCGCGGCAACTCAGGGTGCCAGACATGCAGTCGCTGATTACCCTGGAGCTGAACCTGCACGAAGCCGAGGCCGTGCAGAGTGATTTTGTCGGTCATTACGTCATCAACGATCATCGCTTACACCTTCGACTTGTTGCGCATCCATGAACGCACGGGCCACCGTGGCGCGGCTGTTAGCGTAGCCACACACCTGGCTCATGTGCTTCAAGAACTCATCGCGGCCGGCCTGCTTGCTGATCGTTTCCAGCGACGTGGCGGCCTCATGAAGGTGGCGGCGCAGGTCCACGGTCTCACGGTGCAACTGCTTGAGCACGTCGTTGATTTTCTTCTCGGGAAGACTTTTGAGCATGTTGCACTCAAGAAGCTCGCGCACTGTCTTGGGCTCCAGTTGTTCCTGCAACGCGGCCTCGCGGGCCAGGGCCGCGGCGAAGTCGGCGGCATGCACGACCACTGATTCGACAGAGCCAACACGATGGTGCTCAAGGTGTTGGAACAGGTGACGGCTCTCAACTGTGTAGCGCTTCACGTTATCCACTTACGGTCACTCCCTCGGATTCGATAATGGTGCGGACCTCATCCAGCGCCGCGTTTCGGCCTTCGCCGTTCATGCTGAAAATCGGACGATCTTGGTACAGGATCGGTAGAGCACGCGCCGGCAACGTAATCACCAGCGCCTCACGCGAAAGGTTCCAAGCCGCTTCGAACGCGGGCCACTGCTCACCACCTTCGATAAAGCTGTAAAACGGACGCCCATGCTCAAGTATTTTGACCATGTGCTGGCGCATCGCCTCGGTGAACTGGTGCCCGGCGCCCTTCATCTGCGCACTGTGCTGATCGATCACGAACGCCTCAAAGGCGCAATGCAGGCGGCCGTTCATGCGCTGGCCACCGACGCCCGTGGATTGGTCAGGCGGCGCAAGTACTCGACCGCCATCACCACCGGGAAAATCGCAAACATCCCGCTGTCGCAATGGTCATCCTTGCGCAGCTGCATCGAGTCTTCTTCGACATAGCACCAGCCGCCGCGCTTTCCATTGCCATGCTGGAAGGCGTAATAGGCAAGGTAGTTCTCTTTAGTCAGTTGGAAGTGCGTGGCGTGGCGAGCGTCCACCAGCATGCGCTCAAGCTCTGGAAGGTGCTCAAGGCTCAGCTCACCCGGTAGCGCACGGTCATCACCAATGAGGATCGGCGGCAGGCGCTTATCCATCTTGCAGCGCCATGCCACCCACGTATGAGTCTTTACCGGGCCTTGGTCATTGGGGATATGGGCGCGCAATACCTGCTCACGGCCACTTGGGGCGCGGTATTTCGGCTGCGTTACCGGCGGCGGCGTCTTTGGGCGCGCCACCAGCTTGGCCGGATCGATCACCGGCGCAGGGGTAGCCACCGGCTCAGGCTTTGGGGCTGGGGTTGGCTCCACCACCGGCGCCAGCTCAGGCTCTGGCGCAGGGGTGACGGCCTTGGGTTGCGTCAGCGACTGGGGCCGCGGCTGGGGCTTCAACAGCTCCGGGCGCTCTTCCAGTTCCGCGACGTCTACCCCCTCATCGCCATAAATCACGGCGCCAATGGTGCGGCCAAGGTCTTGCTGATCCTCAACCCATTGCACCAGCGCCAGACCACGCGCCAGCAACAGATTGAGGTTTTGGTGGCCGCACTGGCTCAGTAGCAGATTCACGCGCTCATGGCTCGCGGCGGACATGCTGAACATGATGTCGTGGCGGACTGGTCCGTTTGATGTGCTCATTCCTCACCCCCACGGTATGCAGTTTTCAGGAACCGTTCTACCGATTCAGTCACCGAACCGGCCTCGATATAGCGCCCACCTTCGACGATCAACGGCAGGCTTCGGTGCAACAAACGCTCGGCATGACGCAGGCGTTCGGCCGTTGCTTTCGCTTGTTCCGCCAGTTCCTCCGTAGTGGTCGGAATCGGGCGGACATGCTCGGACGGCTGGCGGGCCAGAATGAGGCGAATCAAGTTGCGACGGGCGCCGGCGTCAGACTTCAAAGACGGCATTTCGGGCACGGCGCGCTCAAGATCCTCATACAGCCCTTGCAGCAGCTCGCGGGTAATGTGCATGTATTCAGCCATTTGCGTGCTCCTGGCCGGGAGCCGTTGCGGGGTAATCGTTCATGGGGGGGTAATCCTTATCTCTGGCGGAGTGACGGCATAATTACATAAAAGCGCTAATGTGTCATTAACGTTTTAACGCCTTAACTCCTTGTAGTTATTCCCAGTCAGGCAGCAGCGTTGGGAGTGCCGCGGGGAACGTGGCCAGCGTGGACAAGTCGAGCAGGGTGAAATGCCCCCAGTCACTGCGCCAGCCGCCCGTGTCGATGTGATGGACGTTACCCAGCACCAACGGCGACCGTAGCGGGCTGTGACCGACCACCAGCGCCCGCACGCCTTCCACAGGTGTCGTGTCGCCTTCCTCTACGCGCTTGCGTGACCACATACAGGTGTTGTGCACCAGGCGCAGGCGCTTCTTGCTCTCCGGCGATTCCAGCTCATCGCGCAATCGATCCCACGACGGGAATGGACAATCAGCGTGAACCACCCCCACCAGGCCGCCGGCTGTCTCGACCTCAATGGCGATAGGGATTTCGGCAAACTGGACGGCGAACTCTTTCTGTTCGAACAGCGACAGCCCCGCGAACCACGAGCCGCCGTTATAGATCCAGTTGTCGACATCGCACGTATCGAAGCGACACACGTAGTCGTCATGGTTGCCGCGCACCGGGTGAAACCAGGACTTGGCCAGCCACTCCAGAACGTCGCGACACTCCGGGCCACGGTCCACCAGATCGCCCGCACTGAATAGCCGGTCGCGCTCCGGATCAAACCCCACCGCGTCCAGTGCCTTTTGCAGCCGGGTGAAATGGCCGTGGATATCGCCCACAGCAAAATCCCGGCCCGCCGTGTTGGCCGCGAAGCGCTTCATTCGAATTGTCCCTATTACCTCAAGCATGACGCACCGCCCTTTCTTCGACTCAACCAAAAACGGCAAAGCGTTATGGCGCTTTGCCGTTAAGATGTTATAGCGCTTTTACGTGGCTGTATCAGGGCGCGTTGCTACCGCCGCACTTGGGGCAGTCCTGGAAGCGCTGGGCGTCGGAGATAAACACCCCGCAGTTGCCGCAGCGGTCGCGGAATACCCTGAGCTTCGGGGGCTTGGTCAGGATAATCCCCGTTCCTCTCAGTGCTTCCTTGTGCTTTACGTTGCCGGCGGCCACCACCTTGCGCGCCAGTGACTCAACAAGGTCGGCCGGTGCCAAATGCACGTTGTGGTGCTTCGGAGCGGCCATGCTCTTGGCGATGTTCATCGGGAAGGCGTGCGCCCTCCTGAAATCGCTGGTGATATTGCCGTCATCGGTTAGCCAGCACAGGTCGTTCCCATTCCAGGTACCGCCCGCGTACAGGTAGCCACGCTCGGCGGTCTGCATGCCGGCATCCACGGCTTCTGGCTTCAAGTACTGGCAATCAATCGCCAGCTCCATGCGCTCGACCAGGTACGCCAGCGGCCAAGGCAGGTCAGACTCCCGGCTTTCGTTCTGACTGGCCGCCTCTTCCTTGGTATAGCGCTGCGCCGCGTCCAGGTTCGTCGTGTACCCGCCGCCAGCTGCCCAAAACATCAGACGGTCACCGGTGTTGCCGCGGGAGTCTTGCAATAGAAACTCGACGTCAGACATTTGCAGCTCCGTGCGGCAGTAGGGCGTTCGACACTTCGAAGAATTGAAGCTGCCCTTTGTAGGCGGTGAACGGCAGGAACCGAGGCTCGCGCAGGACAAAGGCCTTTTGCCCCATGTACCAAGGCGAATCGCTATGGTCCAGGCTGTCGACCAGCTCCACAGAGCCGATAATCCCGCCCCGTTGCAGCTCACCGAAGCGCGGCAGGTCGGTAATGCCGCATTCCAGGGCGAACTTGTAGCCGTCGGCGTATTCGTCCCTTGTCATGCCCTTGGCGGCATGCACCAGGAAGCGCCCGCGAAACTTGGTGTGCCACGAGCGGTTTTCGATGTCCTTGCCGCCGTGGATGATCAGCCATGCCCACGGCTGGCGAATTGTCAGTGCTTTCATTTGCGCGCCTTCCTATTGCGGTGCTTTTCGCCCTTGGAGCGACGTATTGGGTGGAAAGGGTCGCTACGCTCAGCACGCTCGCGGGCAAGCTCCCGGTTGCGGTCTGCGCTGTTCCAGTCGCAGTTGCTCATTTCTTCTTCACTCGATCAGGGCTTGGGGCCGGGATGTAGGAGCCGGTAGGGCCACGCCACACGCCAAAGCGGTCAACGGTGCATTCGCGCCAGCAGCCGGGATTGCCGTACTGAGGCGCGAACCAAACCAGGTGCGTGGTCATTGCGCGGCGGCATCCTGGCGGGGGAACAGGTAAAGGTCATAGATCGACGCATTCCCGTTGTCCGCCACGTTCAAGGCGTCACAGACCTTACGGTTGGGCTCAATCTCGTAATCGCCAATCTCGCCCGAATCAACCTCGCCAAACTGGATATGGGCCACCGCTTCCCCTGCTGGCTTGGAAAGCATCAGCAGCGCGAGACGGAACTGCTCAAGGTACTGCTCTTGGCTCGATCCCCAGCAATTCAACAGGCAATCGTCGTCAACCGGCGCACCTTCGTCCTCGGGCTCGTCGCTTGGCTCACCCGGCACCATGAAAAACTCACGCTCCACGGCGTGCAGAAGGTCGGAAAACCGCTTGATGTTTTTGAAATTTTCCAGCAGAACCGATACCGGGTGGCTGTAGTGCAGGCCGATCAGGTCATACACCTGGCGCAGAGCCGCGGGCCGGGCCTCTTCCAGCTCGGCAATACGCGCCAGGGCTTCGTCCAACAGCTTGGCGTCCACAAACTCGGCCTTGGCCAGGTCGCCAGTGGCAAAGCGCAGGGAGGTGGCGTTATGGCGAACGATGGCGCCAGCTGGGGTGACTTGGTTATTCATGGGTGGCTTCCGTAAATGTCTTTGAGTGGGGTTCCGGGGTGCTGACGGCAAAGCCAGACGATGGGGTCCAACTTGTGGAACGGCACTTGAAACCCCGTCCCCGCCGACAGCGCCGACTCATCGCACATGTCCTTGTATCGGTGCGTGACCAGCTCCCAGCCCGCCAGCAGCGTCTTGCAGAGCTTGTCGAAGTACCCATCCAGCACCACAGGCGAATCCAGCACGTAATAGCGCACGCTGTGCTCCAGGTACTCGCCATACACCGCATTGAGTGCCCGGCTTTCCTCGCTGGCCACCGGTACCGGGCTTTCTGGTACCGGCTTCGGCTGCTCGGGCGCCGGCATGGCAAACATGTCGGTCTGCACTTCGGGCCGGCGCGTCATTCACCTGACTCTAAAGAGTTAAAACGCTTAAGCGCTATAACGCAGGTTTCGTCACTCGTGTGGCAGACGCCGCAGTTAGGGCAATGGGCCTGGCCGCTGGTGTTCGTGCGCTCTTCCCGCTCAATGAACCGTTCGCGCGCCTGGCGGGCTTTCATGCCGACCTCAGTAGGGATCGAGCCGAAAGGCTCCCCGCCTTCACCGTTGAAAGTGTCTTCGTCGTTCGCGTAGAAGGCGCAGACCTCTTCAAGGATATGCAGCTCAGCCACTGCCGGGTTGGCCTTGAGCGCCGCCAGCGCCCAGCCCATCAGCCCAACGCGGGCCACCGGGCGGATAGAGCGGGCATTACCCACCAGCCAGCTTTGCAGGGCGGCGGCTTCGATCTGATCCTGTTCCGCGGCGGTCAAGACCGGCGCCAGCGCTGGCGCGACAGAGGCGGTCATTGTCCAGCCCTCAGCGAGGCGGTGCGAACTTGGCGCTTCTTGCTGCACTTCGCATGGTTACCGCTGCTACGGGCGCGCCCACACTCATCACACACGGACTTAACGCTGATATGGCCAAACGGCTTTGGCCCTTGGTGAATGCTCATGCCGCACACTCCAGCGGGGTAGCCACGTTGATAATCGGCAGCTGCTGCGCCGCCTCACGACACAGGCGCATCTGCTCAGGCGGATAGCCCCAAATGTTTCCGCCCAGCCGACGATCGATCCCGAGATAGGCAGGGTCGATACGCTCACCCCGCATCACGTAGTTGCGCATCTGCAACACCAGATCGCGCAGCGTGCCCCCGTGGCTGAACCCCTTCCACTTGCTGGATGCCTTAACCTCAATCGTGGCGCCTTTCTCATCGTGCAAGTAAACCCGCTGGTCAAAGGTCAGCCGCGCCACGCTGTCGCACGACCGGGAGTAAAAGAAGAACCGGCCATAGCTGGAAATGACCTGAATCAGGCGATTGGCGTACTCACAGCGCAGCAGTTTGGCGAACTGGCTAATACCGTGATCTACCGTGCCTTCTTGCAGCATGGTCGCCACCAGTTTCTCGCACAGCTCAACACGGGCGGTATTCATGTCGGAATTGCCGACGGCGCACACCTCCAGCTCGGCCGTGGTGCAGGTTGGCAGGTGCTTGGCGATCAGGCGCAGCTTGTCGTTGCCGGTACACAGACGCGCGGTGAACTCAAAGCGGGCGTTGCCCACCATCGCGCCAACCCAATCAGGCTTGCCGCCGACCGGGATTAGGGGTTGAACGGTCATATCAGTGAACCTCCGGATGAATCGAGCGGCCTGCATAGGGCTCAAGGCGGGTTGCAATCATGGCTGCCACTTGAATCAGGCCAGCACGACTACTCATAGGGGCTTTGGCGATCACGCTATTGCCCTCCAGTGACTCGACCAGCAACGCGATGGTGGCTTGATCGGGGGTAATGGCTTTACCGGCTTGCAGATCCTCGGTCAGCGCACGAGCGGTATCGGCCCAGCGTTCAAGGTCAAACCCGGCCGGCGGGTTGATGTCGTACAGATCGGCCAGGATTTCAGGGCAGGCCAGGAAGCGCATGCGGTGCGCTAAAAGGTCCGCCGACATCCGGCTAAACATGAGTGGGAGGGAGGGCATTGGGTTTATCTCTGGCGTTTTGGTGAGGACGCAAGATTATCATTATGCCCTGAATTTTATAAAGCTTTTTTTGAATAAAACTTATGGATTGTGTCCGGGGATAGAAAGATATCCCCGGACAATATCGGGTAAAGCTATGCGGCGCCAGTGTGGCCGAAGCCCCCGACACCACGGTCTGAGGCCGTAGTGAACTCTTCGACCTCTTCCATTTCGGTACTGAAAAATGCCGGTGACACGCGGGTAATGATTACCATCTGCGCGATTCTATCCCCCGCCTCAAACGATACCGGCTCATGGCCGTGGTTGATTAGGATCGCCTTCGCCTCACCCTGATAGCCACCGTCGACCAGACCGGCCAGGGTGTCGATCCCGTGCTGGTCCGCCAATCCACTGCGCGGCCAGATCATGGCGCCCTGATCGACCAGGAAGTCGTAGGCGAAGCCGGTCGGGACTGTTAGGCGCTGACCAGGGTGGATCGTAAAGGCCGCGGTAGTGCGCAGGTCATAACCGAAGTCGCGAGCCTTGGCGCGCTCAGGCAGGGGCAGATCGTGGGTACCGATACGTCTTACTTTCATTTGGGTTGATCCTTGTTCTTGCGGCCCGCCCGGTGGTGGCCGTTGAGTGGTTGCTGGCCCGTGGTGAGCGGCCAGTAGATGAGTTTGTTGCAGTCGCTACACCGCTTTCGGTTGAGCGACTGGAATTCAATCAGGGCGGTGCTTCCACACCGGCAAGACTTGGTGCTCTTGGTGAGCACCCTGTCCTCTGTACTCAGCATGCAATGGCCTCTGTCGACTCGTGATTGCTCTGTTCCCATGCTGTCACCAGTGCCCGCACGCCATCCGGTACCGCGCGGCCCGAGGCGTCCACCATCTGGACACACATCCCCACCAATTCGATTTCGCGGCCGTACTCCGCAATCCAGCGGGCTTTGTGGCCGTGAACCGCCAACATGCCAGGGCGCTGGCCATAGCCGTTTTGGTGGTGGCCAGCGCACAGCGGCAGCACAAAGAAATGGGCGTGGGGCTTGGTGCGACCGTCACAGTGGTGGATCGAAACGTGGGCGTTCTCGGAAAAGTCCCGTGGGAAGCCGTCCAATATGCAGCAGATGCAGCCGCAAATGTCCGCAACGTCGTTGAACCACTGGTTTTGGGCTTTGGTTGGGTTTTTACCTGAATGGCGCATGGTTGTTTTCTCTCTGGCGATTGAGTGTTGGGGGTTACGGGTGAATCACTTGCTCGGGATGCCCACGCGAGTTTTGAGCGCGCTCAGGGCTGCGGCGCCGGCCGAGGCTGGCGACGGTGTGGATTTAGTGTTTTCGTTTGCCTGGGGCGCTGAGGCGCTGGCTCGTTCGGCTTCTTGCACGGCCACCGCCGCCCTGTCCGCTCGCTTTTTGCTTTGCGCAGCCAGCTCTGCCTTGACGGCATACGACTCGCAGTACATGAGGAACGCGGTAACAGGGTGAAGCTTGTCGACCAGGCTCGGGGCTGATTCAAGCTTCACAAAGTGGGTAACGGCGGCGGGGGTGGCGGCTTGGATGCGGACAACAGCTTTGCCCATCAAGCCGCCAACTTTGGAGTTGTAGACCGGCCAAAGCTTGTACCGCTCACGAATCGCTAAGGCATACGCCCGCCAGGCTCTGAAAATCGAGCTGGCCGGTCCTGGGTAATCACTTGGGTAATCAGCGGGTAGCGTTGAGTCGATATCGGCGCCCTGATCCTGATCGGTTTTTTCGTCCAGGGGGTCGGTGGTAGGTTTTACTGCTTTTTCAATCTTAATTGCACTTTCAGTACTATCTAATGTTTCGGGCTTAGACGTAAACGGTGCAGACGCTGACGGTGAATCCTCAGCCGATGAGTCCGTTTCCGTGTTTTCCGGAAACGGTGCCCGGCCCTTCTGTTCAATGCTCCGGACATACTCCGCGCCAGCCTCTAAATCAGCTGTTTCAGCCACTTCGTACTCGATCCCCGTGAAGTTCCCACCACAACGCTGGAAGCTCCGGATGATGTAACCAGCGGCGCGCAGCTCGTTGAGGATGGTGTACACCTTGTCACGGCCAGAAGACTTGCCTATGGCGTTCCGGGTGCGATTGATCAGGTCTTTAACTTGCACCATCCAATGGTCTGGCTTGCTCAACAGGTAGATCAGCAGGCCGCGCGCCTCCCATGACAGTCGGTCGTCGTCGATGGTGGCGGTAGGCAGGGTGTAGAACTGGGATTTTCGTGCGGCGCGAATGATGCTCATCGAGCACCCCCTTGAAATTGGATGCTGACGGCAAAAGTGACGGACAAAAACGGGCGCTGAGGATCACAGCCAAAGGGCCGGCTCAGGGAAACGTCGTTATCAAATTCTTGGTTGAATCGGCTGGAAAGTTTGCAGATCCCGAGCCTGTGGTATACTCGGGACGTCAACAAAATAGATCCCCCTGGCGCCATCGCCTGATAGCACGGGGTAAGCAAGGAAAGCTTACGGATTGACGTGGTGATTGTTGTTTCATGTGTGTAGTCAAAAAGAACCTAAAACCTTGGCGGGGGAGGGTTCTTTTTTTTCGTCTCCTGTTTAGTGGGAGTTAGGCGGATCACCTCAATTCGGCGTGCTGTATACCATAGCTGAAAGGTGGCCGTCTAACATTCCTCCCTCCCTATACTTCCTTGTTCGCACTGCCTTTTTTCGGGCGCAACGCCTCGATCACTTGCTGATACAGGGCTTTTGATACCCCTCTTTGCCCGCTGGGCGCCTCCATAACCTGAGCAATTTTCTTCTTGCTGCGCTTTGTCCACTCTGGATCAAGGTCGTACTTGGCGAGCTTGCGCACCAGCCGGGTACCGCGGGCCAAGGACGCCCGCATTTCACGCTCAGGCAGTGGGTGGTCAAAGAAGCCAAAAGGCAGCCCGATCAGGTATTCCAAGCGTCTGGCCAGCTTTTCGGTGATTCCCGTCCGGCCGTTGCACGCCACGCTCACCTGATTCGACAGGGTGTGCAGTTCCTTTTCCGGCAAGTGCCGGAACAAGTCCAGGCGCACGCCATCGGCTTTCAAGTCGACGTACAGGTAAAACCGGCGCTGTCGCTCCAGGTAACTGGCTTGCACCGCCTCTTCGTCGGTCACCGCCCCCTCAAACACTTCCAGGTTCATTGTCCTCACAGCCCTAATTCAGTTCGATATGGCCTAGATACTAAACCATGCAGACACAAAAGCGCTGTTTTAAATCCTGATAAGGCATTATCTTATGCGCCAACAGCGGGTTACTACACCCGAACCACGTATAGGGATACAACAGGAGGGGGCTTTTATGGCTCGCGGGGTCAACAAAGTGATTTTGGTCGGTACATGTGGCCAAGATCCGGAAGTCCGGTATTTACCCAACGGTAACGCAGTAACGAACCTGAGCCTGGCCACCAGCGAGCAGTGGACCGACAAGCAGACCGGCCAGAAAGTCGAGAAGACGGAATGGCACCGGGTAAGCATGTTCGGCAAGGTCGCAGAAATCGCTGGCGAGTACCTGCGCAAAGGCTCCCAGGTCTATATCGAGGGCAAGCTGCAAACCCGCGAATGGGAAAAGGACGGTATCAAGCGCTACACCACTGAAATCGTCGTCGACATGCAGGGCACCATGCAGCTGCTCGGCGGCCGCCCACAGGGTGACCAGCAGAGCCAGCCACAGCAACAGCGCCAACAGCGCCCCAATCAGGATCAGGCCGCACGCCAGCAGGCGCCGCGCCCACAACAGAATCAGCAAGCCGCACCGCCGGACAGTTTCGACGACGACATACCTTTTGCGCCCATGCCCCACCTGGCTGGCGCCTAATTCGCCGTGGGCCACCCGGTCCACGCTTGCCCTACCCCGCTAAGGACAACCATGTTTTTCAAGAATCTGCTGGTCTACCGCCTCACCCAAACCCTGCCGTGGAACATCGACGCGCTGGCTACCGCACTGGCCACCAAGCCGGCTCACCCGACCGCTACCCAAGAATTCAACACCTACGGCTTTGCTGCCCCCTTTGGCAAGGGCGAGGACGCACCACTGCTACACCACAGCCACGGATTCCTGCTGATTGCCGCCCGCAAGGAAGAGCGCATTTTGCCGGGCAACGTCGTGCGGGACGCGGTGAAGGAAAAGGTCGAAGAAATCGAAGCGGACCAGGGGCGCAAGGTCTACAAAAAGGAACGCGACCAGATCAAGGACGAAATCATCCAGGCCTTCCTGCCGCGGGCATTCGTGCGCCGGTCGACCACCTTTGCCGCCATCGATCCACAGGCGGGCCTGATTCTGGTCAACTCGGCCAGCCCGGCCCGCGCCGAGGACTTGCTGTCGACCTTGCGCGAAGTACTCGGCTCGCTGCCCGTGCGCCCGCTGACGGTCAAGATCAACCCGGCCGCCTGCATGACGGAGTGGGTTCAGACCAAGAAGGCACCGGACGATTTGTTTGTGCTCGACAGGTGCGAGTTGCGTGACACCCACGAAGACGGTGGCGTTGTCCGTTGCACGCGCCAGGATCTGACCAGCGAAGAAATCCAGCTGCATCTGAGCACCGGAAAGCTGGTCACCCAGGTGGCCATGGCTTACCAGGACAAGCTGGCGTTTGCGCTCGACGACCGAATGACCATCAAGGGCATCAAGTTTGAGGACATCTTGACCGACCAGGCAGAAACCGACGGCGGTGATGATGCTATGGGCCAGCTCGATGCGGGGTTTGTCCTGATGATGCTGACCTTCCGGCAATTTCTGCCGACTCTCATTGAAGCCCTTGGCGGCGAGGAAGTCCCACAGGGGATTTGACCAAACGGCAGACGAAAAAAAACCGCGTAGCCGAGGCCGCGCGGTTTCTTCTCACTTTAATCGCCAGAGAAAAGTAGCCCGAATTCTACGCAAGGGCGCCAGTTATGCAAGGAATCACCCGATGAATGTCAATTTTAATGGCCGTGCCAGTCGCACCCAAGGCAAGCAGCCAAAAAAACCGGTGCGCTGGTCAGGGCGATTCATGGTGGTAGATGCACAGGGTAACGCCCGTGAGGCGGAATGGTTGCCCGAGAGCGGCGGCTTGATGACGTACACAGAAGCGCGCGAGGCGGCACTAAACCTGATCGACTCGCTAACCTCAATGCTCTACACCGACCATAACCACCCGATCAAGAAAATCACTTTCAACCTGGTGAGCCGCTGATGAAACACCAACGAACAGTAACCGAGGCCGATTTTCGGCTGCCTGAATTCCGTGCCGCCAAGCTTGAGGACTACGAGCTGCGCCCCGGTGATGATAAGCCCGTGCGCAAAGACCGCTGGATGACGGGCCTTCTGCAAATTGCCTCAACGGTGGGGCTGCACAGTCGCCAGGGCTTCGAAATCAGCCAGGTAGTTGAGGCGGTCGAGCAGCTGACCAAGGACGCCCACAGCTGGGAAACTGAGGACTTGCCTGATCGCAACAGCCTTCTGGACATCAAGCTCACAGACGGCTCCATATTGGCTGGCGTGGCTTACGCCCCCAATGCCACCCGCATGGCCTGGCGCGGCCAAGACCTCAATGGCGTTCGGGAGCACTTGATGGCTTGGCGTGAAGCGAAACCGGCGCCAACCGCTGATGAATGACGGCGCCCTTACCCGAGCCAATGACGGAAATTCCGACTTTTCGTTAAAGAAAATGGTCTTTTCGCCTGAAATCAGCGCCAAAGTGCAAAGCGGAGCGGTGCAATTGGTCATCGTGCCCTTCGATCCGCAACCGGTGATCGACCACCAGGAACTGGCCGCGGTCGGCCTGAGTATCGAAGACACCCCCGCCGTGATGTACGCCGTTCGGCTCGCCTTCCGTATCGGTCTGATCGGCCGCGATATCGCCCCCATCCAACAGGGCCACGCTTTCGAGCTGCTGCAAGAGCTGCCCCCGCAAAAGCTCGCGCACTTCGGTACCGGCCGCGTCAAACGCCTGGACATCGCCCGCTTTGCCGATCTTGGTGAGCACGATTGGCAGGCGTGCGGCTATTCAACCAAGGTCGAGTTCCACAAATATTGGGCGGGGAGTCTTCCCGGCACCCCTGCGGAAAGCAACCCGTGGTGCTGGCTCATTCAATTCGAATTCAAGGGATAACCATATGCTGTCAATTGCCGCAATCGTCCTCTGCCTGGCGCTGGTGTTTGTCTACCGCGCCATGCACCCGGCGTATCACCCCATTCCGGCGCTGGCCAAGCGTGTTCGGCTTGGCCTCGGGGTACTGATCATGATTTTGAGTGTGGCGGCGGGTTATGGCTTGCCGGTCGAGGTCGGGCGAGGCCTCCAGCGCTTGAATGAGCACCAGGTACAGCAGCAAAGTGACCGATCTGAGCGACGGATGGCCGCCGAACAGCGCCACGCGGCCCGAATGATTGAAATATTTGGCAGTGCAGATGCATATTTGACGTACTTGAACAGCAAAACAGCGCAAAAAACCCCCATCTGATCCGACCATTCGTCGGAATCGCCGCACCCCCTCTCTATAAAGCCCCGCCCCCGCCGGCAAACCTTCTACGGTTTGATGTGGGGGCAAGTGTGGGACCACGCCACCCCTTTTATGCCAAAAGCCTTTGCTTGTTGGGGTTTACGGCCAGCCGTTCGGGGATAACATATCCCTCGTACTTTCAGCACTATCTGGAAGAACAGCGGTCCCTAAACCTTACGTAATCCAAAACTGTCTAGCCGTACCCAGCAAATTCTTGCTCACGAAATGGATATCGCTTCAACAAATCGCGCATAAAAGGTACTCACAATGGCTCTCACACAAAAAGTGATCCAAAACATCACCATCCCAGCGACGTACACGGATAAGAATGGTTTATCCCTGCGCGTTTCTAAGACTGGTGCGAAATCCTGGATCTTCCGTTACCAGCTCGACGGCGACCGTCACGACATGGGGCTGGGCTCGTTCCCGCTCGTGTCGCTGGCGGAAGCTCGGGCAAAATGTCTTGAATTGCGCGTACAGATCAACAACGGTATTGATCCGCTGGCGCAGAAACATCAGCAGGCCAAACCGACCGTTACCTTTCAAGACGAAGCATTAGAACGCATCGAGCGCTACAAACACGGCTGGTCGGAGAAGCACGCCGCCCAGTGGTTCAGCTCCCTGCGCGACCACGTATTCCCAACCATCGGCCTTATGCCGGTCAGCGACATCGACACAAAAGCGGTGATGTCGGTCCTTGAGCCTATTTGGCGTGAATTGCCAGAATCGGCCCGCCGCGTGCGCAACCGCATTGAACTGATCCTCGACTTCGCCAAAACGCGGGGGCACCGCACGGGCGAAAACCCGGCGCGCTGGCGCGGTCACCTGCAAAACATCCTGTCGCAGGCGGTACCGGAAACCACGCACCTGGAATCCATGCCCTACTCACGCCTACCGGCCTTTATGGAGAAATTGGAAGGCGATATCACCCGCGCCGCACGCTGCCTACAATTCGTAATATTGACAGCTTGTCGCAGTGGCGAGGCCATGGGCGCGACTTGGGACGAAATTGATTTCGAAACCAAGACTTGGAACATTCCGGCCGAACGCATGAAGAACCGCGAGCCGCACCAGATCCCGCTGAGTGATGCGGCCATGGCCGTGCTCAAGGACGTGCACACCCGCGGCAAGAGCAGCTTGATTTTTCCGAACCGCACTATGGAATCGATCATGGCCAACAACGCCATGCGCCGTGTGCTGATCAAGTACGGGGAAAGCGCCACACCGCACGGTTTCCGCGCCACGTTCCGGATGTGGGCGGCCGAGAAAACCAAATTCCCATCTGATTTGTGTGAGGTTGCGCTGTCGCACTCCGTGGGTAACGCCACCACCCGCGCCTACAACCGCGGCAACCTGCTGGAACGCCGCCGCCCGCTGATGGAGCGTTGGGCCAAGTATGTGATGGAACGCAGCGTAGCGCCTTCGTATGTCGAAAAGCGCGCGACGCCAAGGCAGCCCATGGCAAGCGTCCACGCATAAAGAAAGGCACCGGGCTGTAACGCCTTGCCTTTGACTTTGTGGGGTACCTTTATGGCGACGAAACCTGTCGCCAGGGTTACTGCTGCCTGGTCACTGACACGCTGAAACGGAAGCCACCAGCTCACGCTCGTAGCCGATGCGCTGTCTCCGTTCGGCCAGCAAGGCGCGCACTTTCACCTCAAGGGAATCTGTCTTCTTGAGCCCTTCCGCTGCAAAGGCTGGCACCGCCACAGTGCTCGTGCGACACGGAACCGGTACCGGTACGTCGGCGCGCACAGTGCGGACTTCCGGCGGTTGTCCGGCACACCCCGCCAGCAGTACCAGGGCACCGATGAGTAAAGCCTTCATAGGCCGAAAATCTCCTGATCAATCACTACCGTGGCCGCTACGCAGTCATCACCGCCGATATGCTCTCGCTGGATTCGATTGGCCGCCGCGTAGTCTGGTTTCGCCTCGTCGCGAGCCTTGGCCAGAGCCTGGCGCGCCAGTTCCTCACGCACGTTCCCCGCCGTCACCAGCTCCCCCAGCTTCCTACCCTGCTCACCGGCCAACGCTTCCAGGTTGTTGCGCCCGGTGGTGGCGGTGGCCAGCTCACGGTTAGCGGTATCGAGCAGCGGCCGATAGTGGGTGGCCGCTTGCCAAAAACCGCCAGCGGCGCCAATGCCCAGCAGTAGGAATGCCAGCAGCGCTTTAACGCTAATACTCATTGGCGTTAGCTCTCCCAGTCCGGCAGATCAACCGTTTGGCCAGCCAAGGCATGCGTGCAATCGCCAAGGAATTGAATGCGGCCGTCGGTGACGAACGAGTGGCAAACCCGCTCCGTGCGCCACTCCTTGAACTCTTCGCCGGCGTTCGGGTTAGCCTGGAAGCGGACCAGGATGGACGGGGTAAAGGTCGGTTTTTCTGCGTTGCCGTTCCAGTCCCAGCGTGGCCCGGTACCGGCGCCATGTTGGATGGCGTGCGCGCCATCGCAGGCAGGGCACCAGAACATTACGACGTTGCCGGGGCCGTCTTGCAGCACCCTCGACAGGCGACTCACGGAACGTTCTTGAAAAAGATGTGTTGCCCCAGCTTGAGCGTTTGCGTGGCTCCATTCACCCAGGTCGGCGCCTTCGGCATGGTGGTCGCGTAGTAGTGGGTCGCGCCCCCGGTTGGGTCCGGTACCAGACCATTCACCACCGAAGTGGCCGCGGCCAGGGCTTTTTTGTACTCGCCCGCGGGGATCGGCTTGGCACCACGCAGAAAAGGCGAGTTCACATCGTTGGCGTTCCAGCAACTGAATTGCCAAGGCTTTTGGCACACACCGGCATAGCCTTCGCCCCACCAGGATTTCTCCTTGCCATCGAATACCCGGTTGCGGATGGTCCACGCCACAGCTTCCATACCGGCCTGGCTCTCGCCACGGGCCTCGCCCCACAGCGTCCGCGCCAGAATGTCGATATCGCCCACGGTGGCGGTGGTTGGTCTACTGAGCTGCTGCATCGGGGTCTTCCTCTTGAATGGCTTTGCTGAGGTAGTGAAGGCCGATGTTCGCGCCCTTCACCAGGGCGGAAAGTGCGCCGTAAATCACCGGATTAAACGGCGGGTGATCGCTGTAGAGCGTCATGATCGTTACCAGCGAGTCGAGCAGCAGGCAGACCGCAAAAATCTGCTTGTTGTGGGGCTTGAACTTCTGGCGCAACAGATCCTTGAAGGTCGTCGGCGCCGGAACCTTACTTGCGGTCATTGGCCCGGTCCTTTTCCAGCTGCTCAGCCTTGAATTCCAGGCGAGAAATCCGCTTTTCGCCCGACACCTGTTCGGTGCGGAGTTCGGCCGTCGTCGCTTCCAGCAATCGAACGTCGCGCTGCACCAGGGCCATGTTTTGTGTGCCCTGATTCACTGTGTTTTGGATGTTGTCGAGCTTGGCAATCATGCTGCTGCCAATGCCGATAATCATTGCGCCAGCCACCGCCTGCGCGATCCCGGCGCCCATCTTGGCAAAGGGTGTATCCATGAATCGCTGCACGTCAGCGGCCATATCGTTTTCCCATCTAGTCATGGTTCATTACCGATATTGTCTATGGCTTTGTGCCAGCCTTCCGTGGCCGGTTTGCGCGTTTCAGACGCCTTTTTTGGCGATAATCTGCGCCACGTTGCCCAGTGATTTAATGATCGCGTCCAAGCGGTTGAGCTCTGCCTGGACTACCTTGTTCTCGTTTTCGCGCATGCTCTTCCAGTTGCCGAAAGGCTTGCTTTCAAACAGCTTGCGGACGCGGCTTTCGGTGAGCTTCCCGGCCTGCGCCAGGTCTTGGCCGAAGTACAGCGCCAGCTCGGCACGAACGTCGTTATACGATTCCCATAACTGCACGCGCGCCGCTGCTGATGGCGGTATGGGCAGGAAAGCAGGCTGGTGCTAACTCTGGCGCCCCCTCTGCCCGCTCAGAGACAGGCGAGGCCACCACGCCGAACGAACCGGTGATCGCATGCACCAGGTGCGCGCCACTCAGCTGCACGTCCTGGAAGGCATGAAACATTTGCACAAACTCAGAAGCCACCAGTTTGCGGATACCGGTGATGCGCTTCACAAGCCAAGTTTCGTAACTGGCATCGTCGGTATAGGGCTCTGGCTCTTCGTTTACTCCACGCACGCACGCGGCCATGGCTGCACACCACCAACTGAAATCGGTTGGCTTGTAGGTGCCGCCGGCAATCAACGACTCGATAATCTCGGCCTGGTAGCCCAGCAACGGGGTGTACAGCGCGTCATTGCCATCGAACGAAAACGGGATGTCGCCCACGTAATCGGCTTCCGACAGCAGGTAATCGCTAAAGTGGCCCCCGTCCTTGTCGTCACCCACCGGGAAATCGGGGCCATCGTCGCGGGTGGCGGCCATGTAGCTGGCGATCACAAAAATTCGCTCGTTCACCGACCAGAAACGCGGATCGGCCACGGCGTTGGGACGATCGATCGGTTTGCAGACGCGGCGCAGCAGTTCGGTGGCGGTGCGCTGCTCAAAAACGGACGGGATTTCACACAGCTTTTCCACGTCTTCAATGAGCATTTCCGACATTTCTACGGATATGCGCCGCGTGTTTACCGGGTTGATATATTTCATAGGCCGCCAAAGGTGTCGTGTTGGGTAAATGACAGGTTGAGCGCGGTAAATTCATCCGTGCTGCGCGACAGGCTGACCTCGCACGACACCGGTAGGAGTACCCAGCTTTTGGAGTAGCCCTTGCCTTCTTCGATGGCGCCATGGGTCACGGTGATGGTGTTGGCGTAGTCCGACGGCACGCCAAAGGTGCCGTCCGGGTGCGCGGCCAGGGTTTTTAGGTTGTCAAACCAGGTTTTGATTTCCCCGCTGACGTCGTAACAGACGATACGCAGCTCGACCGGGTCGGCGCCCGTGGGGGCTTGGGTGAAGCCGGAACCGATCTTGACCGGCTCATACCCCAGCTGGACGCTGTTAAATGAAACTTCGGTGGCCAGCAGGTTGACGCGCGGCGCGGCGATTTTGCCCACCGGGTCAATCCCGATATGCCACAGGTTTGTGCGCTCGCGCTTGACGCTCGACGCCTCTTCAAACATCTGGAGTTGGCTGGCCCAAGACTGGCCAGCCAAAATGATGTTGCCGCCTTCGGAAAACGCGTTGGTACGGCCGAAAACGTTATCGAGCAGGCCATTGGCGGCGCCGCTCAGGTTCCCGCTCAGCAGGTTGCGGGCGGCGCTGCTGTACTTGAGTACTTTGCTACTCAAACCAAACTTTGGCGTGACCGACTCAATCCCCTGGAACGCCATTCGTTCGAAGATGTTGGCCATTAAATCGACCTCACTTCGTAGATGAACGTCAGCGACGGTAGGCGCGCCTCATAATCAGTGATCGCTTGCGCAACCTCGGCCACAGCGCGGCCCCACGGGTCAGCGCCCTGGCTGCGCGAAGCTTCCAGCGCCGTGCCGTTCTCTTTCTCGATGTAGAGCCACCACAAGGGGCGGATGATTGCCAGTTCGCTGTGCGTCAGATCAACGTCCACGGCGACGGGATCGGTACCGGGGGTGTAGAGGTCGCTGTGCACGGTATCGAGTGACTGCGCGCTGGTCAGTCGGGCATACCCGCAATACTGGCGCACGGCATCGCGCAGGTGGCGGGTGATTTGCTCTTCTGTCAGCACACAGCCAATCGGCAGCTCAGCAACGTACTGGTCAACTAATTGGCTGATATTCATGCTTACTGATTCGCAAACCAGTGGAACGTCATGGTGCCGGCCAGCATCAGCACCTGCATGTCGTTTTCCCAGTCGCGATCCGGGGTGTCGACCACCAAGATGCACTTTTTCAAGTCTTCTTTGCGGGTGTAGTCGTCCGGGCGGCCGGCGTACACGGTGCCGTTGAACTCGCCACCAGCGGCAACCAGTTGTTTCAGGAACTCGCCGGCTTTGTTGAGACGGGTTTCGTAGATGGCGACCGGGCCTTCCTGCATGGTCTTGACCTGGCTTGGCTGACCCATTTTCTGGCCCAAGGGACCGAAGTACTCAACCACGCCGCCGACGGTGGCCACCGGCCACGGAAATTGCTTGAACAGCAACACCATGTCCTCGTAACCATCGATCACCAAGGTGGAATCGGCCTGGATGGCTTTGGCGCCTAAATCGTTGGTGTTTTGAAACGTGCGGCTCAGTACCGGCATGCTGCTAACAGACATAAATCACCTCTGGAGAATTGGAACACTCCGGGTAATCGTCACACGTAAAAAACCCCGCCTCGGGGCAGGGTTTGCAGGGTTTGCAGTCAGTTAGCGACCAAAGAAACGCTTGATGTCCGGGCGGTCGAGCGCCGTGAGGGTCGACATGGACACCTGCACCGGGAGGTCGATGAAATAGCCCTGCGAGTTCTTCGGGGAGTCGAGCGGGAAACTGACGTTTTCGATCACCATGGGCGACCAGGTACGGCCGGCGTAGGTGAGGCCCAGCAGCTTGGGCGCTGTAGACGGAAACAACGCCTGAATAAACGACTCGACGCTGTTCGTGGTTTTCAGCACTTCCGACAGAATCCCGTCTTCGGCCAGCTCTTGTGGGAACACCCACTCAAGCAAACGCGTCAGCGGCGCCTCAACCTCGGTGAGCGGATCGCTCAACGCCCGGAAATGCAGGGTGAAATTCACCTTTACCGGCGGCATACCGGAAAACACTTGGCGCGAATTCAGCTTGGTGATGCCTGTGCGCCCCTCAAGGTCGCGCATGACGCTCTTGAGCTTGTCAGAGCCACCGTTGAGGCTGTCCGATATCGCGCCATCCTTGAATGGGGATATCGCCTGGAGCGCGTTTAGAACCGGCACCAGCGAACCCGATTGCAGCATACCGGCCAACGCGGGCGCCTTGGTTTCCGGGCCAGTGTTCTCAAACGGCGATTGCCAGTTTTGCTGAATCTCCAGCGAGCCCTCTTTGAGCGCCCCAAACACGCCGGCGAACTCCAGGATATCGGCCACGCCCTTGGCATTGCAGACGAAAATCCGCGCCAGCAACAACGGCGAAAGCCGGCCCCAGTCGCCACCCAGGTCAGAACTGAGCGTCTTGAGCCCTGGCAGGTACTCGCCCACGCTGCCCAGGACGTTGCCGACCAGCGCGCCCGGCCCGGCATCAGTCCCGCCGCCGCCCACCAGCCCCATCACTTTTTCAGAGGCCTTGTCGTATACCGCGCCGATGGAGGTTTTACCGCTCCACAGATCGGCCACCGTGCCCGTCACGGTGCTGACGGCGCCCTCAATGGCCTTGCGGTTGGCGGTACCGCCCACCAGGCCGTCAATCTGCAACACGCCGGCCTTGAGAATGCCAGAGCCGGCGCCAGCGGCGCCGTCCCCTAAGAATTTGGTGGCTGACCCTAGCAGTGAGTTGGAAGTACTCCCGGCCACCGTCCCGGTAACGCCCTTGATGCTGGCGGAGACGGTTTTGCCCAGGCTATCAAAGCCAAAGTCAGCCATGTTTTACTTACCGAGCAGACGTTGGCGCAAGCGCATGGACTTGGCGCGCTTCATCTTTGCGCCACCCGAGAAGGCTTTGCGCTGCATCTTACGCACAGCACCTTTCTGCGCGGCGGTCAGGCGAACGTGCCCGCTAACGCGCTTCTTGATGCGGACCTTCTTACCACCACGGATCGCCACGACCTTTTTGTAAACCGCGTCGAGCATTTCATCGTCTTCGCCACTGACGAACTTGTCAGCGTCATCGAGCATGGCATCTTCACCCTGCGGCAGCTTATCCAGCAGCGCGTCGTGAATGCGGGCGGCCACGTCGTTATCAAACGACGGATCGTCACTGAGCAGCGAATCCACGTCGGCGCCGTCGATGCCCTTGCCTTCCAGGTAGTCGCCCACCAGTTCAGCCAGGCCAGCGGCATATTCGGCTTCGTCGTCGCTGATTTCGTCGTCGCTGTCGGTGGCACTGCCCACAACCAGCGCATACAGACGGTCGCCAAAGCCTTCGCCGGTTTCCAGTTCCGACTCAGCCCATTCCTGGACGATGGCCACCGCCTCCTGGCGCATTTCGTCGGTGAACAGAGCCGCCGGCGCGTTGGCTGGATCGATGGCGTCGAGCATGGCCTGAGACAGGTTCGACAGTGGCAGGTTTGGTACTTGCGCCACCTCGGGAACAATCACCGGTGCCGCGTAGGCCTTGGTGATCGCCTCGCTGGACGTGAGAACGCGTTGCAGTAGCTTATCCATGTAATTCCCCTTAAGTGCGGACGATCGATTGCTGCTGGACGATGATCCGAGCCGTACCGTCGTAGCAGATGGACGTGTCGATGTTCATTTTCTCGAATGGCTGATTGGCATTCGCCTGGATTTCCGCCGAGTAGCAGGCGCCGTCGAGTTCTGCACTCGGTTGCAGCCATTCCGCCGATTGCAGCGACTCCAGGAAGGTCGAAATGAACTTCGTGGTTTGCTTGATGGCCTTGGCCATTGGCTTCTGCAACGCTTCCTGAGCGGCCGAGGCGATGGTGTCGTCGACGTAGGTGGCCATTTCCACTACGGCGATCAACTTGCTGGCGCCTTCGGTCTGCGCACCGGTCAAGGAATCGAGCCAGGCGTATTTGCCGCCGCTGGCGTAATCCTTGAACAACACCGGGTTGATCCGGCTGGCCGCCAACAACTCAAGCTCGTCGTCCGACGGCTCGTAGGTCTGCACCATGTTGGTACGGTTGACCGCGAAGTCACTGCCGGCAATCACGACGTTACGCGGGGCGATGCCCTTGGCGTTGGTCTGAGCGTTGCGAGCGCAGCGCAGGCCGATGTTCAGGCCCGATGTGCCCATAAAGGCCTTGCCGCCCACTTCCGGGTTGGTAGCCATGATCGGCGCCCAATAGCACTGGCTGTACAGGCTGTCGGTAGCGCCACCAACGGAGTCATAGAAGGTCTTGGCAGCTTCCGGGGTGAAACGACCAGGAATGTCCCACGGCGCCTGCTTGTTGATTTCCTTGCCCAGTTCCAGCAGGCGAGAAATCAACGCCACGCTTTCAGTGCCGCCCAAACCGATGTAGGTAAAGGTCGGTTTCGAGCGTCGAATGCGATCAACCGCCGCGTCCAGGTCAGCGGTGGTGTACAGCGTCGAACCTTCGGTGAAGGGGGTCAGGGCCGCCGATGCAAAAGCGTCCTTGTTGTCCTTCTTGCCGTAGAACACGCAAGTGAGCGGAACCTCGGCGGCGGCATGCACGTCGACCACTTCCAGCAGGTCGGTGTACTGCGCCACGATATCGCCAATGAAATAGCTTTTGCCGAACTCATCGAGCGCCGCCGGATCCAGCGAGCCCTTGTAGGGACCAAGGACGATTGCGTTGGTGTTCACGTCGCGCAGTTGCAGCACGATGATTTTGGACGCGGCCGGATCACCCTCGGCGTCGGTGGCGGCGTCGGCATGAATCTCAGCCTTGACGCCTTCCGAGAAGCATTCCAAGTGTTTGATGGCGATCAGATAATTGCCGGTGGCGCCCGTGGCTTCGTCCACCAGGGTCCATACCGCCGTTTCTGGCAATACCGAGGCCGTGGCAACCATCAGCTTGTTGGTGGCGTCCGCACTCACCAGGCGGGAAACGATGGCCTGCACCGTGCCGCCTTTCAGAGCTTCGGAGATATGCACATACGGCTCACCCAAGGCGCTAACCGACAGCGACTGAGCGGCGCCCAAAGTGCGCTTGAGCTTGCCGCGCGAGACGGCAAACACCTTGTCGGTGCGACCACGCGCGAACCGGCCAGCAATGGCCATGTTGTGCGCTACGGTGCTGACGCTCGGCATTTCCGACATGTCATTGATGTGGTTGAGCTGGACGCCCGAACGCTTATCAATGGAGCGAGAAAAAGGAATGCTCATTTACTTAGCCTCCTGGGCTTTGGTCTTGCTGCCCTTAGCGTCGGCTGGGGCTGGCGACTCGACCGGCGCTGACGCTTCTTCCAGCACTGTCGGCACTTCAACCACTTTCGGCGCGGTCAATACGGCAAAGTCTTCGGCGTCATTGCCAGCGCGGTGCGCCAGCTCAGCCAGGTCCGTAACCAGCAGCCAGGCTTGGTCGAGGCTCTTAACCTTCACCTGGACCGGCTCACCTGGTGCAATCGGGGTATTGATGCCCGAGGACGGGACCACCAATGCTTTTTTGTTGCTGTGCGTCAAAGACGCCAGGAACGGGAACGACTGGCCAGCCACCAACGCCTCAGCAAGAGGGCGCGGGGCACTGCCAGCGTTTCGATCAATTTTTACGGTCATATTTCACCTGCAAGCCTTTGAGGTTGTCCCACTTGTGCGCCCGTGCACTGCTGGTCAGCGCCTTGGCGAGCTTGGCGAACTGATCCCCTGTCACCGTTACTTCAACCTGTGCGTAGGGCTCCAAAACAACTTGGGCGCCGGCTACCGGAGTGCGGTTGCGGGTGTGGTTTTCGAGGGTGATCGTTGCCGGGAACTCGCTAATTTCAGGAAGCGCCCACCCGATCAAAGTTACGGCACTGCCGGCGCCATCTTCGGCGGGGGTTTGCGTGGTTTTCAGGCGCTCGGTTCGCTCCAGATCCTCAGCGCGGGCCGCGTCTTCCAGCAGCCCCATTTCCTCAGCCAGCAAGCGCGCCGCCTCGGCCGCGTCTTTCAGTGCCTGGAGCTCATCACTCAAGCGTTTCTCTTCGGCAAGGCGAGCGGCTTTGTCCGCCTCGCTTTCGCTACCTGGTGGAGCCGTGTTATCAGCAGGCGCACCAACGCCCGGAAGGGCCGTGGATTTCTCCACGACTTCCGGGGTCTTTGGGGCCGCTGCGGGTTTAGCAGCAGCGGTTTTCACCTCTGCTTTAACGCCATTCTTCGCAGCCATGACAGCCCCCTTTAGCTCAGTGCAAACACGTTCTTGATGGTGATCAGCGCGCAGCCCAGTGCCGATTGCTGGTGCGGGTTGACCTCGGTCAACTGGCGGGAGAACAGCGCCGCGCCGGTTTTGAGGTCCGCATTCACTGCCAGCGGGATCAGGGTTGGCGACACCGCATCCGAGAACACAATCGGGTTACGCGCCACTTGCGGGGAGCGACCGATGCAGAGGATTTCGATATCGAAATCGGTTTCCTGAACGACATACGGGGTGTAAATGACGTCGTACTTGTTCTTGTAGCGACCGACACGCCAGATACCGGCCTTGGCGTCGACACCGGACGGCACGAAGTCATCCGTACCCATCGACAGGAACTGCGACATGCCCTTGGCGCCGACGTACATGAACGACAGGCCGAATTCCATGGTTTGGTTGGCCACGTCCTGGTCAACCGCGGCCACGAAGGAACCGAAGTCGCGCCAGCCTTGGGCACGGGTTTTCTGCAACAGCTGCTCGGCCGCGTTGAAGTCGTATTCGCGAGCGGTGTTCTTCGCCAGCTTGCGGACCTTGTTCAGGGCGGCGATGTAACGCTCGTTCGCCAGCTGGGTACGTGCAGCCTGTACAGCGATGGTCAGACGGTCAGCGCCCAATTCCGATTGCGTCGAGCTACGGGAATCCGGGGTGGCCTGCATGATCAGGCGAGTCGGGGCGCAGAACAGCGAGAAGCTCTGAGCCACGGTGCCGATGTACGGGGCCAGCTCAGGGCTTTTTTCGAAGTCAATGAAGCCTTGCGCTTCAACTTCGGTAGCGACCGGCAGTGCCGGAGCGAACACCAGGGTACCGGCGCCGGTGGTGACATTGACGCTACCGGTCACGACGTGGTTGGTGGAGCCGATCTTGACCTGGCCGGAAATCAGCGAGTTGGCGGTACCGGAGTTGTTTGGCTGCTCGAAAGCCACCGGGAAGCCGTTCACCACGATAGCGGTGCGATTGCGGATCAGGGGCACCGTTGCGCCGCCGCCAGCAGAACCGGTTTTGAAGGCAAAGGTACCGGCATCACGCTCGGCGTCGAGGGTAACGGTCACGATACGCTCGGAGCGGGTGTATTCGCGGCCACCATTGGTGCCGTCAAGGATGTCACCCTCGGTGTACCCGCCAAAGGTCGAACCGGCGACGCTGGTGATGATGGCCAGCTTCGACTCGTTAGAGCTGAGGTCGGACGGCAGGTAGGCGCCGAACGGAATCGCCTCGCTCAAACCACCGGTGATGGCTACCGCAATGCGGTTTGGCTGGTGCGACAGGGTGGCCGATTGGTTGTTGGTGCTGATGCTGTCCAAGGTGGTGCCGTTCGGCAGCACGTTGGTGGCCTTGCCGTCTGCCAGGTTTTCCGCCTGGGACAGTACCGCATCGATCATGTCGGCGGACGGGGTAAAGCCGTGCTTGCGCTGGAAGCTGGCGATACCGTCCAGCATGGAGGTAACGGCCAACGCCTGGTTGCCTTCACCGTCGATCTTGTCCAGCAGGCGAGCCATACGGGCCGGCAGCAGGTTTTTGGCATCGGCGACGGCCAATTTCACAACGTCCTGAGCCGAAGCGCTCATGCTGTCGAGCATGTTGCCGTTGCCGCGCGCAGCACCGACCAGCGTACCAACCTTGGCGGCAACCTCACCCAAACCGGAGTCGGGCGCGTAAGTATTCGTAGGCATGTGTAACCTCATTTCTGATAATGGTGGGCTGCGCCCGATTCGTTTCAGAAATGATGTTAAGTGCGAAAAACCCCCGTTTTTGGCGGGGGTTTGCATGGTTTTCGCGTTGCGCGGGCCTACTTTTTGAGGACGATCAGACGGGCATTTGCGCCGGTTTGCGCCAACAGCTCTTTGTCCTTGAACGTGCCGCCGTCCAGCTTTTCAACCGTGGCGTTGTGAGTGTCCAACCAAGTGCGGAAAGCGACAGCCTTCTGATCCTGGCCGAAGAACACACCCTCCCCAGCAATCGCTACCAGGCGGCCACCACTGGCGAGCATTCCAAAGGCGCGCATGATGTGTGCCGCGTCCTGGCGCTGGCTAAACGGTGGGTTCATCAGGATCGCCTGATACGGCTGCTCGGGCGTGAAGCCGTCAAAGTTGTGATCAACGACGTTGTAGCCCTTGGCCGTGAGGATGTCGCGCAGCTGGCTGGATATCTCGATCACGTCCACCTCCCCGCCGTCCGCCTTGGCAGCGTCCGCCAGGTTGCCGTTGCCGGCGCTTGGCTCCAATACCCGCATACCCTTGCTGATACCCGCCAGCCGGGCCATGCGCTGCGCCACGTTTGCAGGCGTTGGGAAAAAGTCGATACCGACCTTCTGGCCAATAATGGCCCGCTCAGCTTTTTTGACGGCGCTCTCTTCGGTCTTTGCAACCATCATCGGCAACAGCTCGCGCGTGGCTTCGCGCAAGGTTGAGGCGTCGGTGATCCCCATCCGGGCCAAACGCTCCTGGCGGGCGAGGCTTTCCATCGGGTCTTGCAGCGTGTACCCCTCTTTCAAACCCTTGAGCACGTCGTAGGCCTTGCGGGTAATCGCCGCGTCCTCGGGGTTCATGGTGAAGCGTTCGGAGCGGGCGCCCATCTTGTACAGGGCGGCAATCAGGCGGGCATTGCCGGTTGGGCTTTTCTTGGCAATGATCTTGGCGGCGTCATTGAAGCGGCTCGCCCACGTTACCTGGCTCGGCATGACGACGTTTTTCAAGTCTTCGTCATCGAATGGCCGGCCTTTGCGCTTCAACTGCTCGCTATAGCTCAGGCGCCGATCCGTCTCGTACTGCGCCATGCGCAAGGCTCTTTGCAGCTCTTCCAGTTGGGCGCGGCTGCTGAGTTTGGTCAGCAGGCCACCGGCGCCGACTTCGATAGCGTCTGCGATGTTGTTGAGCGTCTGGCCGTCGGCCTTGTTGGCGGATGCTTTGGCGATGGCGCTGGCGGCCATACCGGCGCGCCTGGCGGTGTTGGTGTTGCGATCCTGGCCCATGCCAGCCTCACCGCCCTCAATGGCCTTGTTCGCCACGCTGCGCAGTTTCTCGACTTGGCTACCCAGTGCTTTCTGGCGGCGCTCTTCGGCCAGGCGTTCGTCAGTGGCGGCTTTCTCCACTTGCTGCTCAGGCGACAGCACCACCGGCGCCGGCGCAGCCTGGATATGTGCGGTTTCGCCTTCCAGGTGCTTCTCGCGAATGAAGTAACCGCCGTTCATGCGCCAGGTGTACGGGTCGATGGCCTTGGCTTCGGCCAGGCTCAGGTCCGTGCGGATGATCCCGCGCAGAACCTTGTCCTTCTTGGTGGTGTACTCAATGATTTCGTGCTGCACAGCCTGCGCAGGCGTTGCCGCGGGCTGGTCTATTACGGGTTCGTCGACCACTGGCGCCGGTACCGGCTCGGCGGCTTTGCGGGCCTTGATGTAGATCCCCAGTTCCAGACGGTGCTGGCCCATTCCGCGCGCGGCTTCGTTGGCCACAGCCGCGCCAGTGCGGCGCCCACCGTTGCCATTCATTTCCCGGTCGCTTTGCGTGCTGCGAATCTCGCCACCCATGGCCTCATGGATCGATTCCAGCTCGGCCACGGACTTCTCACCGTACTGACGGCCCATGCGCGCCATCATGTCGGTGTCCCACTCGGCGCTCGCTCGCACCCGCTCAATCAGGTAGTCACGGTTCTGCTTGAGGGCCTTGATGGCGTCGGCGCGGTCGTAGGTGCCTTTCTCCAGGCGCCGCGCGATGTCCTTGGTGGCATGACTCAGGCCGCGATAGAAGTCCTTGGCCACGGCCAACAGCTTCGCCTGTAGCTGCTCGTCGCTGGCGCCTTCAATGGTGGCGTCAGGTGTCTCGGCGGTGATGACCAGCGGGCCTTGCGCGGCTGGATCAGGGAGAGATTCCGGGTTGTCAGCCAGCGCCTTTGCAGTCTTCACTCGCGCCGAAAGGTGCTCATCCGCCCACTGGCGCACATAGGCCAGGTGCCCAGCCCTGTCGTTCGATACGCGGCCTTTGCTCAGTCGTTCAAATTCGCCGGCACGAATACCCGCCCACCCGATGAATTCGGCGTTGCTGATCTTGGTAGGCAGCTCTTCCAGGGTGTCGAGATAGGCCTGGTAGAGTGGGTTTTCAGAGGTGCCGGCGCCGATGGTGCGCTCAAATTCAGCCTGGGCGTCCGCTTGGTTCTGCGCCACGATGCGCGCGGTTTCGTCGGCTTCTGCTTGGATCCGGAGCTGTTCCTGTTCCTGCGCCAGCTGCTGATCAGCAATAGCCTGCGCCGCCTCATCGAGCGAGCCCTGTTTGCGTTGGGCAATGGCGGCCTGTTCTTCCTGGTACGCCTCAACGTCCGCCGGCGCTGCATCCTCACCAAACACGGTGCGGAATTTCACCGGTCCCCATTCCTGCGCCATCAGGCTTTTCAGGTCGGCCAGGTCGCGGGCAATCCCGGAGATATCACCCTTGTACGCCACCGCCACGCCTTCGGGATCGGCGTAGGTGTAGAGCACAGCGCCAGACGGCAAGATTTCTTGCGTGGTCGGTAGCGCCTTGGCTGCTCGGGCCTGAGCCTTGGTGAAGAGCAGGCCGGCCGCCGTCATGGTGAACCTGGCCTGATCCATGTAGGCCGTGGCATAGGCCGACAGCGCCAGCGAGTTGCCGGTAACGAGCAGACCGCCGTTTTTCTGCGCGATGGTGTCCGTAACCAGAAGCCGCACGGTATTGGCGGGCTCAGTTTGCCGGCGCCGTTGCGGGCGTCGAGCGGAGCCCAGCAGCCCGCGCAGCTCCAAACCTCGGGCACTGGCGCGAACCTGTTCAATCGGGCTGAGCTTGCCGGCTTCCAGGTTGGCGCGCACCGTCAGAAGCTCAGCGCTAAAGCGCATTAACTCCAAGGCGTTAAGGGGGTTTGGCGCTGATTCCGGGAGGGCGTCCAACAGAGCGGCATGCAGCTCGATAGATTCGGCCGTGGCGCGCATTTGTTCGATGGGGGTAAGACTGCCCGACAGTAGCGGCGCGCGTAGCTGTAACAGCTTTGCGGCGCTCCGGGCTTGCTCTATGGCATTGGGGGGCATGGATAAGGGCCTACATAGTGGTATGCAAGCCCATATTTTGAGGCGTCGAAACGGGGTTACTCGGCGGCGCTTTGCTCTGCTACCGGGCGTCTCAGGAACAAATACTCAGCCATAAATTGCTTGAGCGTCATCAGTTCAGTGGTGGTCGTGTTCGGACTTCTGAGTTGAACGTCCACCCCACGCAGATTTTCCAGATTGGTAACGTCCAGCGAGTCGAGAATCCACTTACGGACCTTGTGCGGGAGAGTGACGCGGGGGTTGGAGATAAAGACATCGCCCAACTTCCAGTTGATTGGCTTGCCCATGTCGAGCTTCGACACGTCAGCCACAACGGGCAACGGATCGTCGGCAACGGGCTCAGGTGCAGCGCCCGAAAGGGCAAGTGATTGCTCCAGGGCGAGAATCTGGCGCTCGACAATACTCGATTCATCAAGCGCCGCGTCGGCCTGCCTGGCGCCTTCGGGAACATACGGCGCATAGGCTGATTGCTGCGGATCGGGCTCAATGGCGACACCGTGCGTATGGGGCCGATCATCAGCTACCACCTGCACCAACTCAGTGGTTTCCAGCAGCGGCGCCAGCGACGGACACGCCAGCAGATCCGCAAACGTCTTGTACAGGCCTTGCGCGGGCTCAATCGGCACGCACACATAGCCCAACTCGGCCAGGCTGTCGTTCAACTCCCCCAGCAGCTTGGGGAGAGCGCCAGCGCCAACAATAAGCACCCGTTGAGCTTCGATAACGGATGCTTTCGTCTGCGCCAGCTCGCGCATTACTTGATCACTCTCACGCACCGCTAATACTTCGCTCATGCCCTACGCCTTATGTTCGGTCGGCCCCGATGGCCGCGGGGCTAACTTTAAGGCACCAAAACGCTTTACCGCTTTGGTGCCTTTGCGTCATTTACGCGGCGCGCTTGAGGACTCGACTAAGGGAGCGTGGGCGCTTTGATACCTCGCCGGTTTTGGCCAGGGTCGCTTGGTACGCCTCGACCTTGGCCCGGACCTCTTCCAGCTCTTGCGGGGTATACGCCAGATCCACCAGGCCGCCGGTGGCGACGGTAAAGGCAATGTCTTCGTCAGTCTTGCGGCGCTTGCCATGCAGTCGAATGCGACGGGTTGGGCCTACGTCCAGTTCCACGCGCAGCACAGCGGTGGCGACCTTCAAGCTCCCGACCGGGAACCACACTACATCGCCCACAACTACCGACACACCCGGCTTTTCCAGCAGGGTACGCATGTAGGCGCGAGCAGCTCGGCCGCGTTTGGTCAGGAACGATCCCAGGCCGTGGCAACGGGGGCAATCAACGCCAGCGCGCAACCCAGTGGCGGTGCAGTGCGCGCAAGGCGTGGATTCAAGCCGGGGGGCTTCCATGAGTCTCTTTGTCATATCGTTTATCTCTGGCGGTTAGGTTTGGTTTGTTTAGCTTGTGCGTTCGACGCGCAGAATATGGACGCCGTTTAAGTCGGAATAGACCGCAAGCCCCTGCGAGCCAGAAAACCGCATGTCCTTCATCGCACCTTTGAATCTGGAGTGGTTAAAGAGCGAGCGATGATCACGGACTGCCCCCTCTCGGGAGTCGTACTCTTTAATGCGAATCTCGCCCAGCTCAAACGTTGACAGCCAGCGCATGAATGAACCTTTACGCAGTGCTTTTTCCTTGGGCTCGATGGTTTTCTCAGTCAGCATGACAGGGGTTCCTTTCTGATTAGGCGTTACTCGTATTCTGATTGGTGCTCATCCCGACCGCTGATCACCTCGTCCAGCTTTTGCTCGACCTCATCCCAGTCGGGCCGGGGCGGTCGATCACTCCAGGGTTTACGCGGTTCGATCATCCCGAACACATGCGCCGCCTGGTCGATGTACCACGAACGCTCGCGCAGCCAGCTATAGCGCTCCGCATTGCGGCGCAGTTCGGCCAGCTCCTTGACGCTCACAGTCACGGTGGGGACTGGAGCAGCGTGGCAGTCGCAGTCGTCGCACATGAATTTCAATTCTTTGTAGCTGCGCGGGTCGTGCGCGTGCTTGCCGCAATTCATGGTGCAGGTCTTTGTCGCCGGGTCGAACTTGGCCAGGGCGGCCGGATCGGCGCGCTCCCACACAATCGGCTGCTCTGGCGCGGGCGGGGCGCGTTTCGGTTTGCGGGTTTTCAGGACCATGCAGGGGATTCCTTTTTAGCTTCGGTCGAATTGATCCATGTCCGTCTTGATGCTCTCCCAGTGCAGCACCGTATAGCGGCCAAGCTTGAGACGGGTTTCGGTATGGCGCTGGCCAAAGCCGGCGGTTTGTTCCTCCACCCATAGGTTGATCAGCGGACGTCCCAGGCCGCCACGGAACAGGCGCTGTAACAGCGTGCGCTTGAGGGGCTTTTCGACTGGCGTGGTACTCATTGCGGGGTTCCTTTCGATGCTTTTTCCTGAGCCAGCTGCTCAGCTCTTGCGTTCATCGCGTTTTCAGCTTCCACGCCCAACGCCAGCTCTTCCTCAATGGTCAGGCGGTAATCGCGGATAGCGAATTCCAAGACTCCCTGGATATGCGCCATCCTGAGCGCGAGCGCCATGCGTGAATCGGCCACTTGAAAAGCGCTGATGTGATGGCGCACCAGGTTGTTGATTTGTTCTTTGGTCATCGGCGGTGGCGTGTAGGTACTCATAGCGAAATTCCTCTCTACTCACTTCGCGGGCTTATTCCCAATGTAGGCGGCCAACTGCTCAAGCGCGTACTGGACCGGGTAGGGGGGAGCGATGTACTTCCCCGCGGTCTTGCTCAGGTAGTTGCGCATGGCGCGCTCACTGATACCGATAGCCTCGGCGGCCTGCACCTGAG
>Ga0207655_1000249_pt1 | contig 87500 bp, 76 predicted proteins | sample KBSM44metaG_FD_184398 | JGI IMG/M metagenome (GOLD analysis project Ga0207655, IMG submission 184398) | Miscanthus rhizosphere microbial communities from Kellogg Biological Station, Michigan, USA - KBS M4-4 metaG (SPAdes) (version 2) | ecosystem: Host-associated > Plants > Roots > Rhizosphere >... | reverse complement strand
TCACGCCGCCCGGCTGGAAGGTGACGATGTTCACGTGCATGTCGTGGCGCATGTCGGCCATGTCGACGAAACGGGTGGTTTTCCAGCGGCCTTCGGTGCCCGGCATCTCGATGACGGTGGCGTTGTCACGGTGGGTGACGAAGGATTCTGGTACGTCCAGGCCTTCAACTTTCTGGTAGTGCTTGCGCAGCCAGTGGAAGGTGACGTTGGACTTGCTGTTGTTGCGCAGGCTCCATTCGGCGCCCGGGGCCAGGAAGGCGTAGCCGCCTGGTACCAGGGTGTGGTGCTTGCCTTCGACGGTGATGTCCAGTTCGCCCTCTACGATGAACACCACGGCTTCCGCGTTCGGGTCCAGCTCAGGGCGCTCGCTGCCGCCTTCCGGGGCCAGCTCGACGATGTACTGGGAGAAGGTTTCGGCAAAGCCGGTCAGCGGGCGGGCGATGACCCACATGCGCATCTTGTCCCAGAACGGCAGGTGGCTGGTGACGATGTCACGCATCACGCCTTTAGGGATGACAGCGTAGGCTTCGGTGAACATGGCACGGTCAGTCAGCAGCTCGGTTTGAGCCGGGTGCCCACCGTGGGGGGCGAAGTACGAATGGTTCGACATGGACGATCTCGACTTGTTGTTCTCTCCCCGTGCCTTGAACCGCACCGGCCGGTGCGGCGCAGGGGATGTGGCGACAGAATAGGGTCGAGCGCGCGCTATCCACAAATTAAATGTTGGAATACCCGGTATTTGGTTGCTGAATGTCGACCTGACGCCCAACATGCTGTTCCGGTAACTGGTCGCCTTGGCCGAACAGTTTGTGGCGCAAGGTACCTTCGGTGTAGTTCAGCGGGTAGCGGCCGCGGCGCTGCAGCTCGGGCACCAATAGCTCGACCACATTGGCCAGGTCGTCCGGTTGCACGGCGTACGTCAAGTTGAAACCATCGATGCCGGTCTGGTCCAGCCAGCTTTCCAGCTGGTCGGCCACCTCGCTGGCGGCACCCACCAACACCGGGCCTCGGCCCCCCAGGCCAACGAACTCGGCGGCCTCGCGTACGGTCCAGCGGCGGCCAGGGTCGGCTGCCGTAAAGGCCGCCAAGGCAGCGCGGCCAGCGTCGTTTTCGACGTATTCGATCGGCGCGTCGGGGTCGAGGCCTGCAAAGTCGATACCGGTCCAGCCCGACAACAGTGCCAGGGCGGCGTCCAGGTCGACATAGCGCCGGTATTCGGCGAAGCGAGCCTCGGCTTGCTCCCTCGTGGGGGCGACGATCAATAGCGCCTGGGCGTAGATCAGCACTTCGTCACGGCCACGCCCAGCTGCCTCGCTGGCCTGGCGAATGCCGTCGGCGTAGCGGCGCAACACCGTGGGCGTTGGGCCGCTGATGAACACGCATTCGGCATGCCGTGCGGCAAACTGCTGGCCGCGTGCCGAAGCCCCGGCCTGGAACAGCACCGGCGTGCGCTGCGGCGACGGCTGGCACAGGTGCATGCCGGGCACCTGAAAATGCTCGCCCACATGGTTGATGGGGTGTACCCGCGAGGGTTCGATATAGCGCCCACTGTCGCGCTCCAACAGCACGGCATCGTCGTCCCAGCTTTTTTCCCACAGTTTGTACAACACCTGCAGGTATTCCTCGGCCAGGTCGTAGCGTTGGTCGTGGCCCAGTTGACGCGCCAGGCCCAGGTTGCGGGCGGCGCTGTCCAGGTAGCCGGTGACGATGTTCCAGCCGACCCGGCCATTGCTCAGGTGATCGAGCGTGGACATGCGCCGGGCGAAGGGGTAAGGGTGTTCGTAGGTCAACGAGAAGGTGACACCGAAACCCAGGTGTTCGGTAACGCCGGCCATCGCCGGCACCAGCAGTAGCGGGTCGTTGACCGGCACCTGCACGCCGCCGCGCAGGGCGGCTTCAGGGCCGCCCTGGTAAACGTCGTAGATGCCCAGCACATCGGCAATGAAGAGTGCGTCGAACAGGCCCCGTTCAAGCAGGCGGGCCAGGTCGGTCCAGTAGTTCAGGCGGTTGAACGCCACGCTGGTGTTGCGTGGGTGGCGCCACAGGCCGGGGGATTGGTGGCTGGCAGCGTTCATGCTGAAGGCGTTGAAGCGGATCGGGCGAGGCATGGTCGGCGCGCTCCGCTCAAGGCAACACGGAAGCCGGGTAGACCGCATCGGCCACCTGCAGCTTGCGTGGAATCAGGCCTAGGCCCTGGAAGGTATCGGCCAGCTTCTGTTGTTCGGCAACGATCTGCGGGGTAATGGCCACAGCGTTGTAGTTGCGCCGTTCGCTGGCCACTTCCAACACGTTGGCGCTGATACCCAGCTGCGGAGCCAGCAGCGCGGCGACTTCGGCTGGCTTGGCGTTGGCCCACTGGCTGACCTTGCCCAGTTCGGTAAAGAAGGTCTTCAGCAGCGCACGGTGCTGGTCGGCATAGCTGGCGGTGGACAGGTAGAAGGTGCGGTTGTTGGACAGGCCGCTGCCGTCGCGCAGGTTTTTCAGCCCTGGTTGGCTTTCTGCGGCGGCGAGGAACGGGTCCCACAGGGTCACCGCCTGGACACTGCCCGATTGCAGCGCGGCCACGGCATCGGCGGCATTGTTGACGTAGGCGGGGGTGATGTCCTGATAGCTGAGGCCCGCTTGTTCCAGCGCGACGGCCAGCAGGTACTGGGCATTCCAGCCACGGCCGGTAGCCACGCGCTTGCCTTTGAGGTCCTGCACGCTGGCCAGGTGGTCCTGCTCGCGCACCACCAGGCCGATGCCGCGTGGATACGGTTGTTCGGCAGCCAGGTACACCACCGGCTTGCCTGCGGCTTGGGCGAATACCGACGGGGCGTCGGCAGCGTGGCCGAGGTCGATGGCGCCAGTGCTCAGCGCTTCGAGCAACTGCGGGCCGGCGGCAAACTCGTGCCAGCTCACGTTCACGCCTTGCGGTGCCAGGGCCTTCTCCAGCGCGCCGCTGCCTTTGAGGATGTTGATGCTGTTGAACTTCTGGTAACCGATGCGCAGGGTCTTGGCGTCATCGGCAATGGCTTCGGACCAGGGCAGCAAGGCGCTGGCGACACTGGCCAGCAATCCGCCGATCAGCAGACGGCGTAGGGGAGAGAAGGTGCGGGCGGGCATGGGCATAGTTCCTTGAATCGGCTGAGAGGCGATGCATCCAGACTAAGGAGCCGGCGTTAGGCTTTCAATTTATATATTCCAGTTTGTTAGATTGTTTTGTTATTTTTATATCCTTTTGTTTTGTAACTGTACGGTGGGTTTCGACATTTTTTTCACATTCGCTTGCTAGGATCCCCAGCAATCCCGAGGAGCCCTACATGCCGCACATCCTGCGCAAGCGCAGCACCCGCATCGCCTTGACTGCCACCACTGGCCTGCTCGTGGCCACCCTGGGCTTCTTCGCCTGGCAAAGTTTCTACCCGGTTCAGGCCGCTTCCGGTTGGGATGTCGAGGTGTTGCATCGCGACGTGACCAAGGCCGCCTCGTTGCTGCCACAAGCCGATGGCAGCTTGCTGGTCAGCCGTGAGCTGGACGACGGCCGGGGCAGCATCCTCAAGATCACCGCTAGCGGTGATCGCGTGGTGGTGATCGACAACCTGTCCAAGCCTGATGGCATGGTGGCGGCGCAGGGCGGTTGGGTGTTCAGCCAGGAAGGTGGTCAGGCTCCCGTCAGCCTGTCTCGCGATGGCCAGGTAACCCACCTGTTCGATGGCGAGAGCGTGCAAGGCCTGTGGAACGACGGCGACCATCTGTTCGCTATCGAAGACCGCAAGGGCAACGGCCGCCTGATGCGCTATGACTGGAACAGCGGCCAGCTCGATGTGCTGCGTTCCGGCCTGACCGAAACCGAAGGCCTTACCCGTTGCAGTGATGGCCGCCTGCTGTATACCGAAAAGGCCAATGGCAAGGTCCGCGCCCTGTCCGACGATGGCCGCGACCCAGTAGTGGTCGACGGCCTGCGTAACCCTACGTTCTTGTACTGTGACCAACGTGGCCTGTGGATCAGCGAGGACAACACGCACCGCGCGCGCTTGTTGCTCATCGACGCTGACGGCGTCCAGCACACCATGCTGACCTTCCTCAAGGCGCCGCAGTCGATCGTGGCAGACGGCAAGGGCGGCTACTTGCTCGCCGAGGGCGGGCGCAATCGCGTGCTGCACCTGACCCCGCCACCGACGCGCGACACCGCCCAGCGCGACTGACCCCGCACTAGCTGGGCAGCCGCTGCTTGCGCCTTGGCAGCAGGCCCAGCACCAGCATGCAGCCAAGCAGAATTATCAGGCCACCTGCTGCCTGCAACAGGCTGAGGGCTTCATCGAGAAACAGCGCGCCGACCAATACCGCTACCAGCGTGACCACGAACTCCACGCTGATAGCGCGGGTCGCGCCGATGCGGGCTACCAGGCCAAAATACATTACATAGGTGGTAGCGCTCATCACTGCGCCGCTAATCAGCAGGTAAAGCCAATCGCCCGCCTGTGGCACGCTGGGCACCGGTACTGCCAGCAGCAGCGGCAGGGTCAGCAGCCCGCCAGCCAGGAACGCGCCGCCGGTGACTGTCCACGGGTCCTGGCCGCGCAGGTGCAGGCTGGCGTAATTGCTGCCGTAGGCGGCGCTGATGGCGCCTAGCAGCGAAGCGATGCAGCCGTGGATGAAATCGTCATCTACAGGGCGGGCCGGAAAACCGACCAGTATGACGATGCCGACAATACCCAGCAGCAGCCCGGCCAGGCCTTGCGGGGTGATTTTCTCCAGCCCCCACACCCGCCCGATCAGCATTGAAAACAGCGGAATGGTGGCGACAAAAATGGCCGCCATGGCCGTACCGATACGTGGGGTGGCGTATGACATGCCGATCAGTTGCCCGGCCACCGTGGTCGCGCCCACCACCAGCAAGGGTACCAGCAGCGAGCGCAGGCGCAGCCTGCGGCCCAACAGGGCGGCAAGGGTCGCCAGGGTGCCGCTGGCAATCAGTGCCCGTAGGCTGACCGCGCCCACCCAGCCAAAGGCATGCACCACCTTGAGCAGCACCAGGAAAGAAAAGCCCCAGGCGATGGCCAGGAACAGGTAGGCGGCGAGGTCGCGCGGGTGCATGAGGCAGGGTCCATCCACGGCAAGGGCAGGCAGGCTAGCGGGTTGCGGGGCGCGATATCAAGGCCCGCCAGCCACAATGCGTTATGGCTACCCGACCAACAGCGTGCTTCCCTGCGTGGCCGCGCTCGCGGATAATCCCCCCACATTCCAATAAATAGCCTGTGAGTGGGTATGAGTGATTCCGTAGTCAGCCTCGGCCAGCCTGAAACCGAAGGGGGGCGCAAAACGCGCAAGAACAACCCCGAGAAAACCCGCGAGGACATCCTCCAGGCCGCCATCAACGAGTTCGTCCAGCAAGGGCTGGCCGGCGCACGCGTGGACGCCATCGCCGAGCGTACCGCTACCTCCAAGCGCATGATCTACTACTACTTCGGCAGCAAGGAGCAGCTGTACTGCGAGTGCCTGGTGAAGCTGTACGGGGATATTCGCAAGACCGAGCAGAGCCTGGACCTGGAGTCGTTACCGGCTGAGCAGGCGATACGCCGGCTGGTGGAGTTCACCTTCGATCACCACGACCGCAATGTCGATTTCGTGCGCATCATCTGCACCGAAAACATCCACTACGGGGAATACGTCAAGCAGTCGCCGGCCATTCGCGAAATGAGCAGCCTGGTGCTCGAAGCCTTGGGCAACACCCTGCATCGTGGCGTGCAGGAAGGCGTGTTCCGCACCGGCATCGAGGTTATCGACCTGCACATGCTGATGAGCTCGTTCTGTTTCTACCGGGTGTCGAACCGTCACACCTTTGGCGAGATCTTCCAGATCGATCTGTCTGATGACCAGGTCAAGCAGCGCCACAAGGCCATGATCTGTGACGCCGTATTGCGCTACATCCGCGCCTGAACGCCGCTCACTCGCCCAGCCGCTGCTCACGTGACGGCGGGTAACCAAAGTACGCCGCATAGCACTTGCTGAAGTGCGACACCGAAACAAAGCCGCAGGCCACTGCCACGTCCATCACCGACAGGTCGGAGTACTGCAGCAGGCGGCGGCTTTTGGTGATGCGCAGTTCCATGTAGTAACGCCGTGGCGACGTGCCAAGCTGGGCCTGGAACAGCCGGTCGATCTGCCGCCGCGAGCGCCCGCTGTAGGCCGCCAGTTGGTCGAGGCTGAGGGTTTCCTCAAGGTTGTTTTCCATGAGTTCGACGATGGTACGCAGGTGCAGGCTCATGGATTTCTTCGCCCCCGGGCCAACCTGGCGGTAGCGCGCACCGGAGAACGACAGGATTTCCTCCACGCCTTCGGCCAGGCCGTCACCATACAGCCGGCGCACCAGGCCCAGCATCAGCTCCATGGCGCCGTTGGGGCTGGCGGCGCTCAGGCGATCGCGGTCGAGGGTGAAGCTTGCCGGGGTAATACGTGTTTGCGGGCTGCGTTCGGACAGGCTGGCGCGCTGTTCGGGGTGGATGCTGCAGCCATAGTCGTCCAGCACCCCGGCGCGGCCAAGAAACCAGGCACCGTTCCACAAGCCGCCCAGGGCCATGCCGTGGGTGGCGCAGTCGTCCAGCAGGCGGTCGAGTTCCGGGTACTTCAGCGGTGTGCGCAAGCCGCCACAGATCACCAACAGGTCCAGCTCCCGCAACGCTTCGGCGGACAGCTCGGTGGCCACCAGTTCCAGCCCCAGGTCGCTGAGCACGCGGTCGCCGTCCAGCGACAGCGGGGTGAACTGGAAGCTGTCGGCGCGCAACAGGTTGGCTGTGACCAGCACGTCCATGGCCACGGTGAAACTGGCCATCGAGAAGTGTTCGAGCAGGACGAAGTCGACCCGATAGGGAGCCTGGGCACTGGCGCTGCTGGTTTTGAGCCGCAGCATGTTGCTGGTGCTGGTCTTCTTGCTGAACTGGCGTGGCGTGGGCACTCTGGACTCCGCTTCCTGGCTGGCCCGCAGAGTGTGGACGGTGCCCGGAGGAAAGACAATCTCCCCGGTGGCTGTGTCGCATTGCAGGTCGTGTTCAGGCAACCGGTCTAGCCTGGCGCAGTGGTTGCAACTGCGTTAGGGCCCTTGAGGCGGGAAAATCAATCTGAACCCTCAGCGCTTGCAGCAACCCAACCCATAACATGCCAATTGGGAGAGCGCTCATGGAAATCGGTACGATCTGGCTCATCATCGCGGCCCTGGTCATCCTGCTGGAGATCTGGGCCATCTGGCACATCATCGGCAGTGAGCGGCGCGCCGAACGCAAGATGCTGTGGATTGTGTTCGTGGTCTACGCACCATTCCCCGGGTTGCTGTTCTGGGCCTGGCGCGGGCCGCGGGCGGTGAAAGGCAGGGCGGTACTGCAGGAGAAATGACGGTACTCGGCATCAGGCGCGGGGGCGCCTGATGCCGTCGAGGTTCATCTGGGCAGGATGTCGAAGCGTACGGCCGGGCCCAACCCGTCCACCATCAGGCAGCCGTAGAATTCTACGGTGGACAGAACGCGCAACTGTTTGAGCGCGTCATGGATGTAATCGTGAAGCAGCTTCTCAGCTTCCCGCTTGCGGTCTGCGACAGTGGCGCTTTTGAGGGTGATGACCCCGAGCAAAGTGGTTTCGATATGCTCGACGGTGTCCAGGCCGAGCTTCACGCGCAGGTGCAGGCGCGCTTGCGCGGCGTCGGCTTCATCGTGGGCAGCGTTGTGCGGTTTGATGGTATAGGCCAACTGAAAATCATACTTGCTCATGAGCATTTCCTTGTTATGGACAGGCCTCCATGCCGGGTCCTGCAATCTACTACCGGGCCGCCAGTGCGCAAACAGACGCGTGGTTCAAGCAGCGCATTGCCTTGTGCGAAACGTCCTACTCTGAGCTTGACCTCGAGTTAACTCAAGGTCTGATACTGCGCCACTCTTTCAACCAAGCGAGGGCGTGTCGTGACCCCATCAAGTGCATTCCAGCTAAGCAACCCCGAAGGCCTGTACGACCCCAGTGGCAACGCCTATTCCCATGTCGCCGAAGTGCGCGCCGACAGCCGTCTGCTGTTCATCGCCGGCCAGGGTGGAGAGGACAGCAACGGCCAGTTGTCGCCATTGTTCGCCGAACAGGCCCGCCAGGCACTGGCCAACCTGGAGCTGGCCCTGGCGTCGAAAGGTGCCAGCCTGGCGCAGGTGTTCAAGTTGACCCTGCTGATTGTCGAGCATTCCGAAGCGCGCCTGCGCCAATGGGTGGCCGAAGCCGACAAGGCCTGGGGCCCACACATGAAACCGACCTGCACGCTCATACCGGTGCCCCGGCTGGCGCTAGACGGCATGTTGGTAGAGATCGAGGCCGTAGCCGTGCTGTAGCGCCGGGCGACTCATGGGTGGCGCCGAGGAATCACTTTGTTGTATATCGGGGCTGGCCTTTCAGCATTGCCGCGATGACAACAATTCACTCAGAGGTGACCACACCATGAGCACCGGCACCACCACGCTTGCCCACCGCAAGGTCAGGGCCTGGCTTTGGCCTGCACTGTTCAGTTTGGTGGCTTTCGCGGCCAACTCGGTGTTTTGCCGGCTGGCGCTGAAGGACGGGGCCATCGACCCTGCATCCTTCACCGTGGTGCGCCTGACCAGTGGTGCGTTGTTTCTGCTGTTGCTGATCCGCCTGCGCAGGCCGGCGCAGGCCATGGGTGGCAGTTGGCGGGGCGGCCTGGCCCTGTTTCTGTACGCGTTCCTGTTTTCTGCGGCGTATTTGCAATTGGGTGCAGGCGCGGGAGCATTGTTGCTGTTCGGTGCAGTACAGATCACCATGTTCGGCTTTGCCTGGTACAAGGGTGAACACATCACGGTGCGCATGCTGCTGGGTATGCTGATCGCCTTTGCCGGCCTGCTGGCGCTACTGTTGCCCGGTGCCTCGGCGCCGCCGTTGGCCAGCGCCATGCTGATGGCATTGTCCGGCGTGGCCTGGGGCGTCTATACGCTGCTGGGTAAGGGCTCGCCCAGGCCGCTGGCCGACACCGCCGGCAATTTTTCCCGCAGCCTGCCTTGCCTGATGCTGCTGCTACCGATGCTGTTGCTGGGCGCCGGCCCGCACTTTACGCCACTCGGCTTGTTGTATGCCCTGGGCTCCGGTGTGCTGGCTTCTGGCGCCGGCTACGCCGTGTGGTATGGCGTGGTCAGGCAGATCAGTGCGCAACAGGCGGCGACCCTGCAGCTTAGCGTGCCGGTGATTGCCGCATTGGGTGGGGTTGCCTTGATCGGTGAGCCGTTGTCGTTGCGTTTGCTGATTGCCTGCGTGGTGGTTTTGGGCGGTATTGCCCTGGCGCTGGCACCGCGTCGTTAAAAGAAGCTGCGCTGCGCCTTGAGGGTGACCACGCTGTCGCAATAGGTGTTGATGCCCGAGTACGCGTCACAGCCGCCGCCACTGAGGCTGGAGTTGCTGTAGATCAGGTTCAGGTCGATGCCCAGCCAGGGCCGCGACAGCTCCAGCGACCAATCGGAAAAGGCATTCACCTGGCTGCCATCGCCAATGGTAAAGGGCGTGCCCAGGCGGTGGTGGGCGAGCTTGACGGTGAAGTCTGCGTCGAACAATGGCAGTTGGCCGAAGTCGGCGAACAACGTGCCAGTGCGGTTGTCGGGGTTGTCACGCAGCGCCCCGCCGAAGCGGCTGCCCAGCACCGAGATACCCCCGTACAGGGCGTAACTGTCGGGGCCTGCGATGTTTGGCTGACTATAATGGATCAACCCCACCTCGTAGCCCAGGCTGCTGTCAAACTGATGCTTGTAGCCCAGGTAGCTGTCCAGACGCAGGGTCGAATTGGGGGTGACGCCCATGCTTGGGGCGTACTGGCCCAGGTACCAGCCACTGGCGTGGCTGAAATCGAGGCCACCGTGGAATGCGCCGACGGCGCTGGGTGAGATAAGCCCTTGCGCCATGCTGCGCGAAGGCGTGGTGCCGAGTGTGAAGTCGAAATCGCCCAGTTGGCGTTTCATCTGCTGGGCCAGCAACACGGGGCTGAAAAGCACTGCAGCACTCAGCAACAGAAGGGGCCTGATCATGGTCTCCGTCCTGGAAGGCTTGCGGTTGAGCGGTAGAGGATACCTGCGCAGGGGGAGGGATGGAACCGTTGGCTGGCCTGTTCAGCCTTTGGTCGAGCGGTCAGCGTCGACGGCTTCGGTCACCACAGGCAGGTTGTCGGCGCGCTGGATCACCCGGCGTTGCTGCTCGTAGTCGTCAAGGGACAGGCTGCGGCGCTGCAGCGCTTCGAGCTGCAGCTGGCGGGCTTCTTCTGCCGTGTACGGGCGCAGTTCAGGGTGGCTGGCACATCCGCTGCTGATGGCGATGGCAAGCACGGCAAGGGCGGCGGACAGCAGGCGAGCCAGGGTATTCATCAGGTAGCTCCAGGGAATGGGGTCGTGGGCGGCGAGTCGATAGCGCTAGGTTATGTGGCCACGGCGTTCGGTAGAAATTGCCATTCTCGATAGTGACTATCGATGGTTCCTGAGGGGCCGGGAGGGCGTGATGGGGCAAGGCGAACAACCGCGTAAATGGGGTGTGCTGGAGCCGATCGACCGGATTACCGAAGTCATCTTTGGCCTGCTGATGGCTATGACCTTCATCGGCTCGCTCAGCGTGGCCACGGCAGGGCGCGAAGACGCTCGGCTGATGCTGGTCGCTGCGCTTGGCTGCAACCTGGCCTGGGGCCTGGCCGATGCGGTCATCTACCTGATGCGCACCTGGACCGAGCGCACCCGCGCACGTACTTTGCTGGCGCGCCTGCAGGCCGCTGAGGATGGCCAGGGGCGCAGGCTGATTGCTGATGCACTGCCAGAACGCATCGGCCTGGCACTGGATGACGAAGGGTTGGAGATGCTACGTCGCCAGATGCAACGTGATGCCGCCCGCCCGATGCCGGCGCGCCTGTGCCTGGATGATTTCAAGGCTGCGCTGGGGACATTCCTGCTGGTGGTGCTGGCGACGTTCCCAATGGTTATCCCGTTCCTGCTGATAGACACCACTGGCACGGCCATCCGTGTCTCGAACTGGGTTGCCTTGGCCATGCTGTACCTGGCGGGCTGGCTGTTGGCGCGCTATTCCGGTGGACGCACCCAGTTGACCGGCGTGGTCCTGGTAGCTGTGGGCGCGTCACTGATCCTGGCGATCATTGCCCTGGGTGGTTGAGCAGCGCCCGATCAGCACCTATGTCACGGGCACGCTCGCGGCCTTGTTGTTTGGTGTGGTGTTTGTCCTGGCTAGAGCACAAAAAGTTTGCGCCTTCGCATCTGGCCAAACCCGCCGCCGTTGCTACCCTTATCCCACGCGGTCTGACCTCATGGGGATTAGCGATGCGCACGCTATTGTTTGCTGTCCTGTCGGCACTCCTGTGCCTGAGCGCGGCGCCCGGGCTGGCGCTGGCCGAAGACGTACCCGCACCGGACCCAGCCCCCCCAGCCGAGACGGCTGCAGCCAAGGACCCGGTCTTCAGCCAGGAACAACTCGATCAGATGACCGCGCCCATCGCGCTGTATCCTGATCCGCTGTTGGCCCAGGTGCTGATGGCGTCGACCTACCCAGGGCAGGTCAGTGAAGCGGTGACCTGGTCCAAGGCCAACCCCAAGGCCACCGGCGACGAGGCGGTCAAGCAAGTAGCCAAGCAGCCCTGGGACCCGAGTGTACAAGCCTTGGTGGCATTCCCGCAGGTGCTGGCGACCCTTGGCCAGGACCCGGTCTGGGTACAGCGCCTGGGTGATGCCTTCCTCGCCCAGCCCGACGATGTCATGGGCAGCGTGCAGCGTTTGCGTCACCAGGCGCAGGCTGCCGGCAACCTGCAAAGCAACCAGTACCAGAATGTGACCGTGCAAACCACTACGGCCCCTGCAGCGGCCCCTGCACCCGCACCCGCTTCCGGCGGCACCCAGGTGGTCACCGCCAGCGCGCCGCCCACCACCATCGTCATCGAGCCGGCCGACCCACAAGTGGTGTACGTCCCCAGCTACAACCCGACCACCACCTATGGCACCTGGGCCTACCCGGCCTCACCGCCGGTGTACTACCCACCACCACCGATGTACTACCCCGGCTCCGCACTGGTGGCAGGCCTGGCCTTCGGTACTGGCGTTGCGATCGTCGCCTCGTTGTGGGGCGACTGTGACTGGGGTAACAATGACATCGACATCGACGTCAACCGCTACAACAACATCAACGGCAACAATCGCATCACCAACAACCAGAACAAATGGCAGCACAATGCCGTCAACCGTGACGGTGTGCCTTACCGCGACGCGCGCAGCCGTCAGCAGTACGGCCGCCAGTTGGACGGTGCCACCCAGCGCAGCGCATTTCGCGGTGATGACGCACAACGTGCCCAGGCGCGTGACAAGGCGCGTGCCTCCATGGACCGAGCGGGTATCGAACGCCCAGCCACCAGCAACATTCAGGCACGCCAACAAATGCGTGAAGCGAAGTCGGGCAATGCATTGGGCAACCGTGTACAGCCCCGTGGCGACAATCCGAGGGTTGCCGACCGTCAACAGCAGGCACGCAACACTCAGGGCCGGCAGCAGAACAACCAGATGGATCAACGCCGGCAAGGGCAAGCGCGGCAAGTCGGTCAGAATCGTCCTGTGAATACCGCAGGGCGTGCCCGTAACAACGCCTTCGATGGCGTACGCTCGCCATCGCGCACCAATGCGCAGGCCAACCGTGGTCGCACCAGCCAGGCGTTTGCCCAGCGGCCCAGTGCATCGCGTGCAGCCGGGCACCAGATCTCTCGGCCCAGTGCACCCGCTCGTCGTGGCGGAGGAGGTCGTCGATGAAACGTCCAGCACTGGCGGCAATGCTGCTTACAGTGGGCTTGGCCTGCGCATCCCTGGCCGCTGCCCAGGACGCTTTCCCGACCCCAGAGAAAGCCGTTGAATCCTTTGTCGCGGCGCTGGGCACGGAGAAAGCTGATGAGGCCCGCCTGACCCAGTTGCTGGGCGACGACTGGCGCACCTACATCCCGCGCGGCGGAGTGCAACGCAGCGACGTGGACACCTTTCTGGAGCAGTACCGTGCGCAGCACAGTATCGACATGGCAGGCGAGGGCAAGGCCATCCTGGCGGTGGGCAGCGATCACTGGACCTTGCCCATTCCGTTGACCAAAAGCAGCCAAGGCTGGCGCTTCGACCTCAAGGCCGGCAGCGCTGAAATCCGCGCCCGGCGCATCGGCCGCAACGAGCTGGGCGTGCTGCAGTCGCTGTTGGCCTATCACGATGCGCAAATGGACTACGCCACCCAGGACCATAACGGCAACGGTGCGCTGGAGTACGCGCAGAAAATCTTCAGCGACCCCGGCAAGCATGACGGTTTGTACTGGGATGACGACGGCGATGGCCAGGTCAGCCCGCTGGGGCCGCTGTTTGGCCAGGATGTGATCGGTGATGACTGGTATGGCTACCACTTCCGCATCCTCGACGCACAAGGCCCCTCCGCCCCCGGCGGCGCCTACAGCTACCTGATCGGCAACCAGATGAGCCGAGGTTTTGCCATGGTCGCCTGGCCGGCCAAGTACGACGACACCGGGGTGATGAGCTTCATGATCAGCCATGACGGCCAGGTGTTCGAGAAAGACCTCGGGCCGCACGGCGACAGGCTGGCCAAGGAGATGAAACGCTTCGACCCGGATGACAGCTGGAAGGTGGTGGATGTGCCGGCGGGGGATTGATCCTGTTCCTGCCGCACGTAGCCATAATCGCGAGGCTGGCGCAACGGGTCGGTGTGCATCGTAGGAATCTTCGCTTTCGGCTCAATGGGTGCCCGCAGCCCGCACCTCCCGCGCCGTGCACCCATACTGCTGGCGAAACGCGCGGGTGAACTGCGCCTGGTCGGTAAAGCCCCAGCGCAATGCCAGTTCGCCGATGGCCAGGTGGCAATGCGGGTCACGCAATTGCCGGTACACGGCCTCCAGGCGCAGCTGGCGTATCCACTCACTCAGGGTGTAGGGCGTGATCACGAACAGCTTGTGCAGGTAGCGCAGCGACAGCCCGCAGGCACTTGCAATGGTTTGCGGCGACAGCTCGGGGTCGCTCAGGTGTTGCTGCACATACTGTTCCACCCGCGTCAGGTGCAGGGTGCTGAGGTTGCTGCCTTCGCTACCCAGCACTCGCTCGTCCTGTTGCAGGGCCAGCAGCAAGGTGGCCGAAGCCTGTTCCAGCAGCAGATGCCGGGCCGCGATGGGGCTAGCGTCGAAGTGGCGGGCGCACAGGTCCAACTGTTCGACAAAAATGCGCCCCAAGCCCTGGCGGGCATCGAAACAATGCCGGGTATAGCGCCTGTGCCCCAGCAGGTTGGCCTTGAGTGCACGCTCGGGCAGTTTGAGCACCCACAGGTCATTCAGCGTGCCGTAATGGAAGCGGTAAGGCGCATCGCCGCGCTCGACGATGAAGCCACCTGGGCGGCAGCTGATCTGATGACCGTCCTGTTCGAAGTGCACCTCGCTGCGATGCGGCACGGTCACCAGGTAGAACGCCTCTTGGTCCTGGCCGATATGCGCCTTGCTGCGCGAGTAGCCCAGCTGGCTGGAACGCAGGCGCGACAGGCTGAGTGGGGTACTTGGCGTGCTCCAGCGCTGCAAGTGGCCATCGAACGGTTGTTCGGCGGCAAACTCCAGGCTCAGCGGGAAATAGGTGTCACTGATGGCTTCGGCCCAGCGCGCCTGGCGTTCGGGCTGTGGCCAGCCGAGGGTCGAGAGTTCTGTGGGCATGGTGGGTCCTTTTTCAAAGAGGGCAGCATTGAAAAAAGGAACTGCAGGCAAGCTACTCAAGCAGCTCTTGTTATTGTGCAAAACGCCTGGCAGCGCAAAGCTGCCAGGCGGTTATCAGGCCCATGATCGGCGCGCGCCGGCCTTCAGATCAAGCCCCGCGTGTCACCCGGTAGGTCGCCGAAGGCTCCAGCCGTGCCTGCCAGCCAGGCGGCAGCACGATGTTGGTGGTGTCTTCCTCGATCACGCAGGGACCATGCACGGTCTGCCCGGGCAGCAGGTGGTTGCCATTGAACACCGGTGTGGGCTGCCATTGGCCGTCGGCGCTGAACAGCATCGGACGCACGCTTTGCGCCTGCGCCGCGGGTGGCTCGGCCGGGCCCTGCAGCTCGGGTTGCGGCGGGCGTGGCAGGTGGCCGATCACCGAGCACTCCAGGTTCACCAGCTCCACCGGGCTTTCGGGCTCGCTGTACGAATACAGGGTCTGGTGGCGGCGGTGGAAGCGGCTGATCAGTGCGGCCAGGCCTGTGTCATCCAGGGCATGCTGCTCCAGTTCCACGCTGCATTCATGGATCTGCCCCAGGTAGCGCATTTCCAGGGTGTAGTGGCAGCTGCTGGCCTGGTCGCCAAAGCCGTCTTCGCGCAGGTTGGCCAGGCCTTGCTGACGCAGCTCGGCCAGGGCCTGGTTGAGCTGCGCCAGGTCCACGTGCCCGGTGTCCAGGCGCATCGACAGGCTGGTGAGCTGGTCGTAGCGCACGTCGGAAAGGATCTGGCCGAACGCGCACAGGCCTGAGGCCACCTTGGGGATCAGCACGGTGTGCATGCCGATTTCCTCGGCCAGGCGTACCACGTGCATGCCCGCCGCACCGCCTGCGCCGATCAGGGCGAAGTCACGCGGGTCGTGGCCGCGTTCGATCGACACCCGGCGGATGCCGTTGACCATGTTCAAGTTGACCAGGGTGGTGATGCCGTATGCGGCGCGTTCCACGCTGATACCCAGTGGTTCGGCTATCTTGCTGCGGATAGCGTCCAGCGCGGCCTGGCGGTTCAGGCGAATGCTGCCGCCCAGCAGCGCGCCGTCTGGCAGGTAGCCCAAGGCCAGGTTGGCGTCGGTGACCGTGGGTTCGCAGCCACCTTTGCCGTAGCACACGGGCCCAGGCATGGCGCCGGCGCTGCGCGGGCCCACCTGGAGCATGCCGAACTCGTCCAGATGAGCGATGGAGCCGCCACCGGCGCCCAGGGTCTCCACTTGAATCATCGGCACGCCGATGCGCTGGCGCAGAAAGTCCACGTCCTTGCTGAAATTGGTGCGCCCGGCGTTGGTCAGGGTGATGTCGAACGAAGTGCCGCCCATGTCCACGGTAATGACGTTGTCGATACCGAACGGCTTCGCCACCGCCAGCCCGGCTTGTGGCGCCGAGGCCGGGCCGGAGTTGATCGCATTGACAGCGCGCTCACGCATCAGGTACCCGGGCGCCAGGCCACCGTTGGACTGGAAGTAGCGCACCGGCTGCTGTGCGCCAAGTTCCTGGAACAGGTTGTCGATGCGCGCCACGTAGCGTGCCATTACCGGGCTGAGGTAGGCGTTGACCACGGTGGTGGAGGTGCGGGTGTACTCGCGAATCTGCGGGAACACCTCGCAGCCGGTGCAGACGAACACGTCGGGCAGGGCGGCCCGTACGAGCTCGGCGGCCCGCTGCTCGTGGCTGGGGTTGCGCACCGACCACAGGAAGGAAATGGCCACGGCCTGCACGCCTTCGGCCCGGAAGTAGTCGATGGCCGCATGGACAGCGGCTTCGTCGAGGGGGCTGTGCTCACGGCCATCGCCAAGGATACGGCCGCCAATCGGGCGGCGCAGGTGGCGTGGGGCAAGCATGTGTGCCGGCGGGTAATGGGCGTCGTAGCGGTGGCCTTCTTCCTTGTGGCCCAGGCGGATTTCCAGGCTGTCCTCATGCCCCTCGGTGCACAGCAGGCCCACCTTGACCCCAGTGCGCTCGATCAGCGCGTTGAGGGCCACGGTGGTGCCGTTGATGCACAGGTCACAGTTGGCGATGAGTTCGGCCGGGCTGCGCCCGGTGGCGTCGGCGATTTGCGCCAAACCGGCGCGAATGGCCAAGGTGCCATCTTGTGGCGTGGAAGGCGCTTTGAACAGCTGTACGCCGCCGTCACGGTCGGCCAGGATGAAATCGGTGAACGTGCCGCCGGCGTCGATGCCCAGGCGATATTGGTTACGCATGATGGTTCTCCGGTCAGCGCGGGGCGCGGGCAAGGCGGGTGGCGGTTTCGTCGAGGTGGCCTTGGTCATCGAGGACCACGCCATACTCCAGGGCTGCCCCTTGTGGCGAGACCAGGCCATTGCGCACATCCTCCAGCACGGCTGCGACCGGGCGACGCAGCGGGTCGCCGTAGCCACCACCGCCGGGGTTGACGTTGATGATGCGTTCGCCTGGTTGCAGGGTGAGCATGGGGTTTTGCGTGTAATGGTCTTCACTGCCGTCGGCGTGGCGATGGATCAGCCGGCCCAGCTTGGGCTCAAGCAATGCGTTGCGTGCCCCGGCGGCACCGGCGGTGGGCAGTTGGCGGCCCTCGCCAAAGCCGACCACGGTCATGGCGTGGTCCAGTGGTTCGATCTCCAGGCGGGTGCCCGAACCGCCACGGAATTCACCGGCACCACCACTGTCGGCCATCAGGCTGTAGCGGTGGATCAGCACCGGGTAGGCGTGTTCGAGCAGCTCGATGTCACCGCTCATCAGCGCCCCGAAACAGCACAACGGGCCGCAGGCGTGCCAGCCATCCATCACCTTGTTGGCGCCGGCACCGGAAATGATCGAGGCCAGCACCATGGTCACGTACTCGCTGTTGCCGTTGCGCGGGTCATGGCCGGCGATGTTGATGCCGCTGGTATGCCCCCAGGAGGCCGTTACCCGCTGTGGCGAAGCCTGTTCCAGCGCGGTGCGCACGGCATCGGCCAGGGTTTCCATCGGCGTGGTGGTGCAGTTGACGTGGGGTGCGGGTTCTTCGGCATTGCACAGCGTGCCTCTGGGCCCGACATCGACCGTGACGCAGCGGTACAGCCCTTCGTTGTAGGGGGGCGCCACCTGGGCGAACATCATCAGCCCCAGGTACACACCCGACACCGAGTTACCCTCGTAGGAATTGATGAAGTACGGCACTTGCGGCGGGCTGTCGATGCGCACGTGGGCCTGGTCGCCACGTATCTGTACATGGGCGGTGATGGCCAGTTCGCCCAGGCCATGGCCGGCATCTTCGAGCACGGCGGTGCCGCTGTAGTCACCGTCCGGCACATCGCGCAACAGTGCGCGCATGTGCCGGTCGGCCATGTTCTTCAGTTCGGCGATGCAGGCTCGCACCTGCGCCACGCCGTACTTGTCGAGCAGTTCCAGCAAGTGCCGCTCGCCGACCTTGCAGGCGCCATACTGGGCATTGAGGTCGCCTTCCTGATAGGGCCGGGCGCGCATGTTGGTGAGCATGAAGTTGATCACGTCCTCACGGCGTTTGCCCTTTTCCCACAGCTTGACCGGCGGAATGCGCAAGCCTTCGGCGTAGATTTCCTTGGCATCTGGGTTGTAGCCAGCCGGCACCGGGCCGCCGATGTCGGTCAGGTGGCCTTTGCACACGGTCCAGAACACCAACTCGCCCTGGTAGTACACCGGCTTGTACATGCAACAGTCGAGAATATGGCTGCCCTTGTAGGCCGGGTCGTTGTGGTAGATCACGTCGCCTTCTGCGATGTCGTCGCCGAAGAACTCGGCCACGCATTTCATGGCCGGGATCAGCGAACCCAGGTGGATGGGAATGTCCTGGCCTTGCAGGATCATTTCCGGCAGGTGATCGAACAGCGAGTTGGAATAGTCGTGGGCCAGGTTGAACACACTGGAGCGCCCGGTCTTTTCCAGGGTCAGGGTCATTTCGCGTTGCGCTGTCTCCAGCGCACCCCGGACAACCGCAAGGGTGATCGGATCTACTGTCTGCATAGGTCACCAACGTTTGTTCTTGTGCTTTGGGTGCGTGCCGCCAGAGGGGCGGCGCGTGGTGACAGGCTACGGGGCAGGGCGAGGGAAGGATTGTCGTTGGGTGTACTGGTTGTTGCGTTTGGGCGCACACGGCGACAGCTCCCCCAGGGGGGGGCGCAGCAGCGCCAACTTATTGCAGGTGAAAACCTTACTGTTTCAACATCTGCCGCACCAGCCATTGCCCCGCTGGCCCCAATGCCCGCCGGCTAGACCAGACCACATCCATATCCACTCGGCGTGGGTAACCCGCTATCGGCAACTCCACCAGCCCATTGCCAAACCGTGCCACCAGCGCCCTGGGCAGCTCGGCCCAACCAAACCCGCGCACGGCGAACTCCAGCAGGGTGAGGTAGTCCGGTGCCGACCAGGCCTGGCCGCGGCCGTGGTGCAGGCTTGGGGCATAGGTCTTGATATACAGCTGCCGTGCATGCTCCAGGTGCTGCGCCTGCACCTGCGCCAGGCTTGCCAACGGGTGCCCGCTGGCCACGTAAACGCCAAATTCCGCCTGCTCCGGCAAGCGCGCCACGGCCACGTCGGCGGGGTAGCTGGGTTGGGTGGCAAGAATGCCGACATGGGCCAGGCCCTGTTGGATCATTTCGATCACATCAGCGTCCTCCGCCGGGCCGCAGCGCAATTCAGTGTGTGAGTACTGCTGGGCGAAGCGGGCCATCACCGCGCCCTGGAACGTGACGCTGTAGCTGTCCGACATCACCACCGATACCAAGGGCTCGACGTTCTGTGCCAGTCGCACCGCCAGCGCATCGAGCTGGGCGCTGGCATCGAGAATCGCCTCGACATGGCTCAGTACCTGCCGGCCCGCTTCATTCAGCGTGGGGTGGCGGCCACCGCGATCAAACAACGGGCAGCCGATATCAGCCTCGAAATTGGCGATGGCGATGCTGATGGTGGACTGACTTTTGCGCAGTTTGCGCGCTGCAGCAGAGAACGAACCCAGCGATGCAGCTTCGACAAACGCGACCAGAGCTTCGGGTGAATAGCGCATGGTATTGATAAAACCGATAGTAGCTATGTCGTGAGTATCAGTTTTATCAAAGAAAATAGACAGCACGACTCACGCAATGGATGGAATTTGCAATGAAACACGTGTCCTTTACCGAACGCCTGGTTCACGCCGTTGGCTACGAAGTGTTCGCGGTGTTGCTGTGTGCGCCGCTGCTGTCCTGGATCATGGGCAAGTCACTGGCGACGGCGGGCGCGCTGGCTGTGACCCTGTCGGTCATCGCCATGTTGTGGAACATGGTCTACAACGCGCTGGTCGACCGCTACGTGCAGGCCGAGCGTATCCACTGGAAGGCCCGTGCGCGTTTCGTGCACGGCCTGGGCTTCGAAGCCGGGCTGGTGGTGTGGTGTTTGCCGGTGGCGGCGTGGATGCTGGATATTTCGCTGGCGCAGGCGTTCATGGTGGAGCTGGGCTTCTTCGTCATCATTCTGCCCTACACCGTGCTGTACAACTGGGCCTTCGACAAAGCCCGGCATCTGCTGATGCAGCGTCGCCTGGCGTGAAGATTCTGCCAGTGTCGACAAAAAAAGGGCATGCCATCGCTGGCATGCCCTTTTTCAAATCGCTGAAGCGCCTCAGGCGACTTTGACGATCCAGCCAGCCGGTGCTTCAACGTCACCGCTCTGGATGCCGGTCAGCTCGTTGTAGAGCTTCTGGGTAACCGGGCCGACCTTTTCCAGGTCGTGGAACACGTGCAGCTTGCCGTTGTACTCGATGCCGCCGATCGGGGTGATCACCGCAGCGGTACCGCAGGCACCCGCTTCGATGAAGCGGTCCAGCTTGTTGATTTCGACATCGCCTTCGATCACGGTCAGGCCCAGGCGCGATTGCGCCAGTTCCATCAGCGACAGGCGGGTGATACCGGGCAGCACCGAAGCCGATTTCGGGGTCACGAACTCGTTGTTGGCGGTGATGCCGAAGAAGTTGGCCGAACCGACTTCCTCGATCTTGGTGTGGGTCAGCGGGTCGAGGTAGATGGCGTCGGCGAAGTTGGCTTTCTTCGCTTCAGCGCCCGGCTGCAGGCTGGCAGCGTAGTTACCGCCGACCTTGGCTGCGCCGGTGCCTTGTGGGGCCGCACGGTCGAAGCTGGAAATCTGGAAGTTGTGCGGCTTCATGCCGCCCTTGAAGTACGAGCCAACCGGGATGGCGAACACCGAGAAGATGAATTCGGGGGCGGTGCGCACGCCAATGTTGTCACCGGTGCCGATCACGAACGGGCGCAGGTACAGGGCGCCTTTGCCGTGCGGTGGCACGAACTTTTCGTTGGCCTTGACCACTTGCTTGCATGCTTCGATGAACACATCGGTCGGCACCTGCGGCATCAGCAGGCGAGCGCAGCTGCGCTGCATGCGAGCGGCGTTCTGGTCCGGGCGGAACAGGTTGATCGAGCCGTCCTTGCAACGGTAGGCCTTAAGGCCTTCGAAGCACTGCTGGCCATAGTGCAAGGCCGTGGAGCCTTCACTGATGTGCAGTACGTTGTCTTCGGTCAGGGTGCCCTTGTCCCACTCGCCATTGCGCCATACGGACAGGTAGCGTTTGTCGGTCTTGATGTAGTCGAAACCCAGCTTGTCCCAATTAATGCTTTCGTTGCTCATGACACCCTCATTGTCTTGCAAGTGCCCGATCGCTCGGGCTGCTGTTATATGCGCACCATGCCACCTTAATACATCCTTGGCGGATCGGGAACGGCCAGTCACGAATTGATAGCGTGCGATGCATTTTTCGCAGCACATGGCTGCGCCTACAAGTGCAGGTATTCATCGAGCGCCAGTTTTTCCAGCAATACCGCATCATGGGACGCCACCATCAGCGCCCCGCGAAATTGCCCAAGCATGCGTTCCAGGGCTGTCAGCGATGGCAGGTCCAGGTGGTTGCCGGGTTCGTCCAGCAGCAACAGGTCGAGCGGCCGTTCGCGGTATAGCACGGCGGCCAGCGCCGCCTTCATCCGCTCGCCGCCGCTGAGCAGGCTGCTGGGCAGTTCGACACGGGCCGCATCCAGGCCCAATTGCGCCAGGCGGCTGCGCAACTCGCCCTGGGCCAGCATCGGGTTGGCTTGGCGCAGGTGTTCGAGCACGCTGCCGTGGCCCGCTAGCGTGTTGCAGTGCTGGTCGAGCAGGGCGGTTTCGCCACTGAGGCGCACATTGTCGGGCGGTGCCGGCAACTCCCCGTTCAGCAGCCTGAGCAGGGTGGACTTGCCACTGCCATTGGCGCCGATCAGCCCCACGCGCTGGCCCAGGCACACACGCAGGTCAAGCGGTTTGCGGGTGCCACGCGGCAAGCGAAGTGCCTGCAAGGCCAACACTTCTCGGCCTGGATGACGCTGAGGTGTAGGCGCGTGCAAGGTAATAGCGCTGTCATGCTCGACCTCACGGGCGGCGTCACGCACTTTACCCACCAACGCTTGCTGGGCATCGCGATGGTCGCGGCGCTGCTTGCCAGCAGTGGACTGGCTGCGCTCCTGCTGGCGGTCGACCAGGATCTTGGCCTGGTTGGCGTGCTTGGCCTGGCGCCCGGCCCGCGCCTGATGGCGCTCCAGGTCTTCGCGCTGGCGCTGCAGTTCACGGGCCTGGCGTAGCTGCGCCTGCTTCAGCCGGGCAAGGTGCTGCTGGGCCTGCGCCGTCTGGTTGGCTTTTTGCGCTGCATAGATGCTGTAGTTGCCACCATAGCCCTGCAAACCCAGGCTGGATAATTCAACAATGCGTGCCATGTGCGCCAGCAGGCTGCGGTCGTGGCTGATCACCAGCAAGCCACGGTCCCAGGCTTCGATCATGCTCAGCAGTTGGGCACGGGCGTCGCTGTCCAGGTGATTGCTTGGCTCGTCGAGGATCAGGTAGTCGGCATCGCTGAGCCACGCGCCAATCAGCGCCACGCGCATGGCCTGGCCGCCGCTCAGGCTCCGTGCGGGCTGGCGCCAGTCGAGTTGGCCCAGGCCGTGGCCCTGAAGCTGGCGTTGCAATTGCTCGCGGATATCCCAGCGCTCGCCAACGGTGTCGAAATCGTGGGGCTGGATGCTGCCTTGCTCGATACGCTCCAGCGCCGCAATCACCGGCCCCACTTGGGCCAGGTCGGCAAGCGTGGCGCTGCGCTCGATGACTTGCTGGTCCAGCAAATGGACAGGCCCGAGGCGCCGGCAATGGCCGCTGCTCGGTTCACGCTGGCCGGCAAGAATCTGCCCTAGCAGGCTTTTGCCCACGCCATTGCGCCCGACCAGGCCGGTGCGGCGTTGGTCGAAGGTTTCGTTGAGGTTGCTGAACAGCAGCCTGCCATCAGGCAAGGCCAAGGAGACGCTGTCCAGCGTCAGAATCGACGTGTTCGTCATGCACAACTCCACAAATGCCGCGACATCTCCGGAGCGAGCCGGAGGCTGAAGACTGGCCGTCGAACGGACGGCGGCATCAATGGCGCATTGGAAGAACACCTCGTAATTAGAGAGCGCGTAGCCTAACGGACCGTCCGGGGCCGGGTAAAGCACCGGCCGCCGGTTGGGGCCTCAGCGTTGCGCCTGCAAGCGTTTGGCCCAGTCCCCGGCGTGGCCGTGCGCGCAGGCTTGTTCACTGTCGAACCGCACATGCCAGGCCGGATGGTCCAGCTGTATGCCGGCTTGCTCCAGCGCCTGGCGGGTCAACGCCAGCATGTGCGCCTTCGCTTCGCCCGCGACGGCAGCGGCTTTGTCGGCCTCTTGCTCAAATACCCAGGTAATACGAAGGCTGCCCGGAAAGTCCTCGGGGTCGAGGCGGTGAGTGAGCCAGCTGAAACCGACGATCTGCGCCTTGGCGGTTTCGCAGGCATCGGTCAGGCACGCCACCAGCTCCCGCTCCAGGCGGGCCATTTCGCGTTTGCCCAGTGCCTTCACGGGTTGGCCTCGTCATCGATCTGCTGGCAAAAGCGCAGGCGGTTGCCGAACGGGTCCCACACCTGCATCTGCAGGCCCCAGTCCAGGCGCTCGGCCTCTGGCCGGGCGTAACCGTACTGTTTGTCCTGCAGCTCGCGCTCCAGCGCGCGCAGGTCGTCGATGCGGGCGAGCACGGTAGAACCGGGGCATGCATCGCCATGGTGCTCGGAAAGGTGCAGGATCAGGCCGTCGCGGTGAATCTGTACGTACAACGGCAGGTCCGGGCTGAAACGATGCTCCCAGTCCAGGCTGAAACCGAGGAAATCGAGGTAGAACTCCTTGGCCTTGTCGACCGAGAAGATGCGCAGTACGGGTATGGCGGGGGCGAGGGGCATGGGACGTCCTTGACCGTGGGCAGAGTCGCTACTGTAACGCAGTAGCACCAAGAGTGGTCGACCAGCCCGCCGCAATGGTTGACCACCCGCCAGCCACTGCGTAGCCTTGCCAGTTCGAGGTTCTTCGGCCAGGCCGAAGCTAAGATGGGAACGCGGTACATGCCGCGGCTGCCCCCGCAACTGTAAGCACCGACAACGGATCGACACTGCCACTGCGCCAGCGCGCGGGAAGGCGTCATCCCGCCAGCCCGCTGTTCAACCGTACGGGGGCCTGGAACGGTGCGAGCCAGGAGACCTGCCTCGTCACGTTTTCGACTTTCAACCGGGCGGGGTGATCCGGTGGCGAACAAGCCCGGCCAACCTCTGGCCCGTGGCTGTCGTCCTGCATGCCCGCGCCATACTGCCAAGGGCAATGCGACATGAAAACACTGGCCAAGCTCCCCGTCACCATCGTCACCGGCTTCCTCGGCTCGGGCAAGACCACCTTGCTGCGCCACATGCTCGACAACGCCCAAGGCCGCCGCATCGCGGTCATCGTCAACGAATTCGGCGAGCTGGGCATCGACGGCGAAATCCTCAAACAGTGCAGCATCGGTTGCACCGAGGAAGAAGCCAGCGGCCGGGTCTACGAACTGGCCAATGGTTGCCTGTGCTGCACCGTGCAGGAAGAGTTCTTCCCGGTGATGCGCGAGCTGGTGGCACGCCGTGGCGACCTCGACCACATCCTGATCGAAACCAGCGGCCTGGCCCTGCCCAAGCCTTTGGTACAAGCGTTCCAGTGGCCGGAAATCCGCAACGCCTGCACCGTCGATGCGGTCATCACCGTGGTCGACAGCCCGGCCGTGGCCGCTGGCACCTTCGCCGCCTACCCGGACCAGGTCGATGCCCAGCGCAAACTCGACCCTAACCTGGACCATGAATCGCCACTGCACGAGCTGTTCGCCGACCAGCTGGCCAGCGCCGACCTGGTGGTGCTGAACAAGGCCGACCTGATCGACGCCGAAGGCCTGGCCAAGGTGCGCGCCGAAGTGGCTGAAGAACTGCCGCCGGCCGTCAAGGTGATCGAGGCCAGCAGCGGCAAGCTGCCACTGGAAGTGCTGTTGGGCGTGGGTGCCGAGTCCGAGGCGCACATCGATGGCCGCCGCACCCACCACGACACGCACCACGACGGCGACGACCATGACGATCATGACCACGACGCCTTCGATTCCATTTCCATCGACCTGCCCGAGGCCGACGAAAGCCTGCTGCTCGACGCACTGACGCAACTGGTGGTGGAGTTCGGCATCCTGCGTGCCAAGGGCTTCGCCGCCATCCCGGGCAAGCCGATGCGCCTGCTGGTGCAAGGCGTGGGTACCCGCTTCGACAAGCACTTCGATCGCGCCTGGCGCACCGACGAGCCGCGCATCACCCGCCTGGTGCTGATCGGTCAGGACCTTGACGCTGTTCAACTGGAAGCGCGCCTGCGCCAGGCCCTGGGCGCCTGACCCATGCACCTGCTGCGGACCCAGCCCGGCGGCTTCGTGCCGGATGACAGCATTGCCGACCTCGGCCAGACACCCGCCGAGTTGGTGATTCTCTGCAGCGGCGATTCGCACCTGGCATTGCTCGCCGATACCGCCGAGCAATTGCCTGAAGACTTCCCCAGCCTGCGCCTGGCCAACCCGATGCAGGTGCAGAACCATGCCTCGGTCGACTTGTACGTCGACCAGGTACTGCGCCACGCCAAGGTCATTCTGGTGTCGCTGCACGGTGGCGTTGGCTACTGGCGCTACGGCGTCGAGCAACTGGTCGAATTGGCCGCCCGTGGCGTGCAACTGATTCTGGTGCCGGGCGATGATCGCCCGGACCCGGAACTGACCAGCTTGGGTAAGGTTTGTGGCGAACAGGCCGAACGCCTCTGGCACTACCTGCGCCAGGGCGGCAAGGCCAATGCCATCAACCTGTTCAATTGCCTGGCCAGCCAGTGGCTGGGCCGTGACTACGCCTGGGACGAGCCACAGCCTTTGCCACGCACCGCCGTGTATCACCCGGCCAAGGGGAGCGTTGCGCTAGAAGACTGGTACCCGCACTGGCACCCGGATTACCCGGTGACGCCGCTGTTGTTCTACCGCTCGCACCTGCAGGCGGCCAACACCGCCTTCATCGACGTGTTCTGCCAGCGCCTGCAAGCAGCCGGGCTGAACCCGTTGCCGATCGCCGTGGCCAGCCTCAAGGAAAGCGCCTGCCTGGAGCAGGTCGAAGCCTGGCTGGACGAGGTCGGCGCTGAAGTGCTGGTCAATACCACCGGCTTTGCCCTGTCCAGCCCAGAGCGCCCCAACCTGCGGCCGTTGCGCCGTGACATCCCGGTGTTGCAGGCCATTTGCGCGCAAGACAACCAGCCTGGCTGGGAAGCCAGCGAGCAGGGCCTGGGCGCGCGTGACCTGGCCATGCACATCGCCTTGCCGGAGCTGGACGGGCGCATCATCACCCGTCCGGTCAGTTTCAAGGACATGGCCTGGCGCAGCGAGCGCAGCCAGTCCGACGTGGTGTGCTACCGCGCGCACCCCGAGCGCATGGACTTCGTCGCCGAGCTGGCCCGCCGCTGGGTTGAGCTGGCGCGCCTGCCTAATGCCCAAAAGCGTATTGCCCTGGTGCTGGCCAACTACCCGACCCGTGATGGCCGCATTGGTAACGGCGTCGGCCTGGACACCCCGGCAGCGGCGCTGAACATCCTCAAGGCGCTACAGGCCGAAGGCTATCCGCTGGCCGATTTGCCGAGCAGCGGCACGCAGTTGATTCACCAACTGCTCGGTGGCGTGACCAACGACCTTGACCACCTGGACCAACGCCCCTGCGCCCAGAGCCTGAGCCTGGCCGACTACCAGGCTGCATTCGAGCGCCTGCCCGAGGCCAACCGCCAGGCCGTGCTGGAACGCTGGGGGCCGCCCGAGCAAGACCCGATGTACCGCAGCGGCCGGCTGATGGTGGCCGGCTTGCGCTTTGGCCTGACTTTCGTCGGTATCCAGCCGGCGCGGGGGTATCAGGTGGACCCGAGCGCGGTGTACCACGACCCCGACCTGGTGCCGCCGCACGGCTACCTGGCGTTTCACTTCTGGCTGCGTCACGCCTTTGCCGCCGACGCGGTGATCCATGTCGGCAAGCACGGCAACCTTGAGTGGCTGCCCGGCAAGGGCGTGGGGTTGTCGGCACAGTGCTGGCCGGATGCGCTGCTCGGCCCGCTGCCGAACATCTACCCGTTCATCGTCAACGACCCGGGCGAGGGTGCTCAGGCCAAGCGCCGCACCCAGGCGGTGATCATCGATCACCTGATGCCGCCGCTGACCCGTGCCGAAACCTATGGGCCGCTGCGCCACCTGGAACAGTTGGCTGATGAGTTCTACGAAGCGCAGCTGCTCGACCCACGGCGTGCTCGCGAGTTGCAGCGCGATATTCTCGAACTGGTAAAAGCCAACCACATCGACCGCGAGTTGCAACTGGAAGGGCAATTGGACGATGCCGCCGTATGGCTGCCACGCCTGGACACCTACCTGTGTGACCTCAAGGAATCGCAGATTCGCGATGGGCTGCACGTGTTCGGGCAGTCGCCTGAAGGGCGCCTGCGCCTGGATACATTGCTGGCGCTGTTGCGGGTTGAGCGTGGCGACGGTCGTGGTGGCAATGCCAGCCTCCTGCGGGCGCTGGCCAAAGCACTGGTGCCGGGCTTCGACCCGCTCGACTGTGACCTTGGGCAGCCGTGGCAGGGTACACGCCCTGAACAACTGCAAGCCATCGGCAATGACCCTTGGCGCACGTGTGGCGATACCCGCGAGCGCCTCGAACTGTTGGCACACCAGGTGATCGGGCAGGCGCTGGAAGGCACTGCAGCGTTACCCGCCCTAAGTGAATGGCAGCCGGTGCACGACGTACTTCAGGCCCTGCGTGACGCGGTGGCACCCAGCCTGGACGCCTGCGGCACTGCCGAAATGAATGGCCTGCTGGCGGCATTGGCGGGGCGCTTCGTGCCCGCCGGCCCCAGCGGCGCACCCAGCCGCGGGCGCCTCGACGTGCTGCCCACCGGCCGCAACTTCTATACCGTGGACGTGCGCAACCTGCCCACCACCACGGCCTGGCGCCTGGGTTTCGCCTCGGCCAGCCTGATCCTCGAACGCCACCTGCAGGACCACGGCGATCACCTGCGCCAGCTCGGCCTGTCGGTATGGGGTACGGCGACCATGCGCACTGGCGGCGACGACATTGCTCAGGCCATGGCGCTGATGGGCGTGCGGCCGGTGTGGGCCACTGGCAGCCAGCGCGTGGACGATTTCGAAATCCTGCCGCTGAGCTTGCTCGACCGCCCGCGTGTAGACGTGACCTTGCGCGTTTCCGGCTTCTTCCGCGATGCGTTCGGTAACCTGATCCGTCTGTTCGATGCCGCCGTGCAGGCCGTGGCCGCGCTGGACGAGCCCGACGACCTCAACCCCCTGGCTGCCCGTGTACGCAGCGAGCGGGCAGTGCTGCAGGCACAAGGCGTGGACGCCGATCAAGCTGCTCGCCAGGCCGGTTGGCGGGTGTTCGGTGCCAAACCCGGCGCTTACGGTGCCGGGGTGCAGAACGCCATTGATGGGCGGCTGTGGCACAGCCGTGACGACCTGGCCGAGGTCTACCTCAACCATGGCGGCTATGCCTACGGTGGCAGCGACGATGGCACCCCGGCCCGCGCCCAGTTCGCCCAGCGTCTGGCCAAGGTGCAGGCGGTGCTGCAAAACCAGGACAACCACGAGCATGACCTGCTCGACTCCAATGATTACTACCAGTTCCAGGGCGGTATGCTGGCAGCGTCGGAAACGCTGTCCGGGGCGGCGGTGGCCAGCTACCACGGCGACCACAGCCAGGCCGATCGACCGCGTATCCGTACCCTCAAGGAGGAGCTGAACCGGGTAATCCGTGCCCGTGCGCTCAACCCGAAGTGGATCGACGGGGTCAAGCGTCACGGCTACAAGGGCGCCTTCGAGATGGCGGCGACAGTCGACAACGTGTTCGCCTTCGACGCCACCACGCACCTGATCGACGACCATCATTATCAGGGGCTGGCCGATGCCTACGTGCTCGACCCGGCCACCCGCGATTTCATGCGCGAGCACAACCCCGAGGCCTTGCGCGACCTCACCGAGCGCCTGCTGGAGGCCCAGCAGCGCGGTTTGTGGCAGGCGCCGGGCAATTACCGCGAAGCCCTCGAAGAACAACTGCTCGACGGCGAGGAACAGGCTTGAAATGAGTGAACCCGTACAATTTCCGCTGGCGGCGGTGGTCGGTGCCGACGACCTGAAGCTGGCGCTGTGCCTGACCGCCATCGACCCGAAGATCGGCGGCGTGCTGATCGAAGGGCCGCGTGGCATGGCCAAGAGCACCCTGGCCCGTGGCCTGGCTGACCTGCTTGGCGAAGGCCCGTTCGTGACCTTGCCATTGGGCGCCAGTGAAGAGCGGCTGGTCGGCACCCTCGACCTGGATGCCGCGCTGGGGCAGGGCAAGGCGCAGTTTTCCCCAGGGGTGCTGGCCCAAGCCGACGGTGGCGTGCTGTATGTCGATGAGGTCAACCTGCTGCCGGACACGTTGGTTGACCTGTTGCTCGATGTGGCTGCCAGCGGCACCAACCGCATCGAGCGCGACGGCATCTCGCACCGGCACAATGCCCGTTTCGTGCTGATCGGCACCATGAACCCGGAAGAGGGCGAGCTGCGCCCGCAACTGCTCGACCGTTTTGGCCTGAACGTGGCGCTGGAAGGCTTGCCCGAGCCCGAGGCCCGGCAGCAGATCATTCGCCGACGCCTGGCGTTCGACAGTGACCCCAAGGCGTTCTGTGACCAATGGGCAACGGCCCAGGCGCAACTGCGTGAGCGCTGCCAGGCGGCGCGCCAGGCCTTGGCCCAGATTGCCCTGGATGATCAGGCGCTGGCCTGGATTACCGAGCGCTGCTACGCCGCTGGCGTCGACGGCCTGCGCGCCGACCTGGTCTGGCTGCGTGCGGCGCGCGCCCATTGTGCCTGGCGCGGTGCTGCGGCTATTGAAGAGGTGGATGTCGAAGCGGTGGCCGAGTTCGCCTTGCGTCATCGCCGCCGTGTCATGCCCCAGGCCAAAACGCCGTCGGCGCCGCAGCCGCCTGACCAGCAGCCCGGCCAACCGGGTGGCGGCAACCCTGGTGAACAGGGTGCGCAGGGCGACTGGGGGGCATTGCCGGCGCAGCCGGTGGCCAGCGGCGCACGCCGCGAGGTACCGAACTGGGCAAAAAAGCCCTGAGCATCCCCCAGCTACCTGCCAAAGGGGCGGATGCAAGGCCTGGTGCAGGCAAGCAGGGCGAGGCCAGCCGTGGCCGCGGTCGCAATGCGGCGGCCGGCCGGGTGGCCTGGCTACCGACATTGCTCAAAGGGCGGCCACGGCTGCGCCAGGACCTGTGTTGGCAACAGCGCCAGGCTCGGCCCGCAGAACTGTGGCTAGTCATCGTCGACGCGTCGGCCTCGACCCGTCGCCATCAGGCGCTGGCGCAGACCAAAGGGTTGCTGGCAGCGCTGTTCGATCAGGCTTACCGCCAGCGCGCCCGGTTGGCGTTGCTGACCGCCAGCGGGCGTACACCGCAGTGGCAGCGCCACGGCCTGAAGGCCTCGTCGGCTTTGCAACCCTGGCTGCAGGCGTTGGGTGCGGGTGGCGGCACGCCGCTGATTTGTGCATTGGAGCAGGCCCGACACTGGCTACAGGCACGACAGCGCGCCTATCCAGATGAAGCCGTGCGCTGCCTGGTGTTTACCGACGGTCGTCTGCAGCGCTGGGACACTGTTCAACCCATGCCCTGTGCAACGTTGCTGGTGGATATGGAATTGGCGCCGGTGCGTGTTGGCCGCGCGCAGCACCTGGCAGAACAGTTGCAGGCCGATTATCAGCACTTGCAACACTTCAAGGTCGTGGATTGAACCGTACTGGCGCGACACTATGTCGCAACAGGAAAAGTTGCCAGAACAGCAACTTTGCATCCGAACAAGTGCGTGGCGCTGCACGCACTTGGTTTACCGGGCGATATTACTTCGGCATCGACCACGGTTGCAGGTCGTAACCCTTTTCACATAATTCGGCGCGCACTTCTTCAATCAGGCTGGCCCATTGGGCCGGGTCGGAGTAGATACGCGAGGACACTTGCTTGGCGCCGATGCGGGTGCTGGTCCGGTCGATCACTGCCAGGCTCAGCTCACCAGTACCGTTGGGTGCATCCCAGGCTACGCACTGGAAAGGTTCGAAGGCGTGGTCGGCAATCAGCAGTGCTTCGTTGACACGGAGCGGGGCATTCATGGTTCGGTCTCTCTATGGTCCCAAACATCGAAGTGAAGTCCGCGTTGCTTCAAAGTCGCCTCAATGATCGCGAAGTGCAGCGCGGGGTTATGTGTACTGATGCTCGTTGTCCGGGGGCAAGTCACACATTGGTTGTAAATTTTTTTGTCAGAGGCATATTCGTTGTTGCCTGCGCCGCCATGTGATGTCGATAAAGTGCGAAAATTCCCGGGGCACTTTGTAAAAAAATGCGTCCGCAGACAAACGGTAGTGGGCACTGTCAACTTCGTTGCTACTGTTAAACGGGCGCCACAACTTGCTGTTTTACTTCAAAAAACCAAAAACTGGCGCCAAGGATCGGTCATGCAGCAGCCTGCCGCTCAACGCCGTTTGCTAATCGTCGACCCCTGCGACGACTGCCACCGCTTATTGCCTGGCCTGCGCAACGCAGGCTGGGATGTGGACAGCTGTATGCTCGGGGCCGCGCTGGACCATCCCTGCGATGTAGGCCTGCTCCGCTTGCAGGCCACGCACCTGAGGCATCCGGATGCGGTCAAGGACATGATCAAGCGCAGCAACACCGAATGGATTGCCGTGCTCAGCGCCGAACAGCTGCGCATGCCGGCGTTCGGTGATTTTGTTTGTGAGTGGTTTTTCGACTTCCACACCTTGCCGTTCGACGTCTCCCGCGTGCAGGTGACCCTGGGCCGCGCCTTCGGCATGGCCCGTTTGCGCGGCAAGGGGGCGGTCAAGGTCGATGAGGCGACCCACGAGTTGCTCGGCGAAAGCCGGCCGATCCGTGAGCTGCGCAAGTTGCTGGGCAAACTGGCGCCCACCGAATCGCCCGTGCTGATCCGTGGTGAGAGCGGCACCGGCAAGGAACTGGTGGCACGCACCCTGCACCGTCAGTCGCAACGCAGCGAGCAGCCTTTCATCGCCATCAACTGTGGGGCGATCCCCGAGCATCTGATCCAGTCCGAACTGTTCGGCCATGAAAAGGGCGCATTCACCGGGGCGCATCAGCGCAAGGCCGGGCGCATCGAAGCGGCCCATGGTGGCACGCTGTTTCTCGATGAAATCGGTGACCTGCCGCTGGAGTTGCAGGCCAACCTGCTGCGTTTTCTGCAGGAGAAGCACATCGAGCGGGTGGGCGGCAGCCAGCCGATCCCAGTGGATGTGCGAGTGTTGGCGGCCACCCATGTGGACCTGGAGCGGGCCATCGAGCAAGGGCGTTTTCGCGAAGACTTGTATTACCGCCTGAACGTGTTGCAGGTGGTGACCGCGCCGTTGCGCGACCGGCATGGTGACCTGTCCATGCTGGCAAGCCACTTTGCCCATTTCTACAGCCTGGAAACCGGGCGTCGGCCGCGTTCGTTCAGCGACCATGCCCTGGCCGCGATGGGCCGGCATGACTGGCCGGGCAATGTGCGCGAGCTGGCCAACCGTGTGCGCCGGGGGCTAGTGCTGGCTGAAGGGCGGCAGATCGAGGCGCAGGACTTGGGCCTGCAGCTGCTCGACCAGGAACAACAACCGCTGGGCACGCTGGAGGAGTACAAGCAACGCGCCGAGCGCCAGGCGCTGTGCGATGTGCTCAACCGGCACAGTGACAACCTGAGTGTGGCGGCGAAGGTGCTGGGTATCTCGCGGCCGACTTTTTATCGATTGCTGCACAAGCATCAGATTCGTTGACTCCCCTTGCAGGTTTGACGTGGCATCTGCCAGGCGGCGAAGATGTCACGCCGAGTTTCACAATTCTTAACAAAGTATCAAATGAGACAAAATTGACTCATTTTGTCTTCGCTCATATCATTCGGGCCGTTTTTCCATTTGAAGCTCGGGTGAATCATGAGCAACTTGCGTGCAATAGGAATGGCCAGCTGCCTGGCGGCGGCAGTCGCGCTGGCCGGCTGCGGCGAAGCTGAAGCGCCGCCGTCTGCGGCCCACAGTGCCTTTCCGGTCCAGACCGTCACGGTCGCCAGCGAACCCCTGACCTTGGCGGCAACGCTGCCGGGCCGGGTCGAACCCATGCGGGTGGCCGAGGTTCGCGCCCGAGTGGCCGGCATCGTCCTGCACAAGCGCTTCGAAGAAGGCGCCGACGTAAAAGCCGGCGATGTGCTGTTCCAGATAGACCCGGCACCCTTCAAGGCCGCGCTGGCACGCGCCGAGGCCGACCTGGCCAGGGCCCAGTCGGTCATGTTCGAAGCCCAGGCGCGGGTACGCCGCTACGAACCGCTGGTGAAGATCGAGGCAGTCAGCCAGCAGGACTTCGACACCGCCAGCGCCGACCTGCGCAGCGGCCAGGCCGCTGTGCGTTCGGCCCAGGCCGATGTCGAGACCGCGCGCCTGAACCTGGGCTACGCCACGGTCAAGGCGCCGATCTCTGGCCGTATCGGCCGTGCCCTGGTCACCGAAGGTGCGCTGGTGGGGCAGGGCGACGCCACGCTGATGGCGCGCATCCAGCAACTCGATCCGATTTACGTCGACTTTACCCAGTCCGCCGCCGACGCGCTGCGCCTGCGCCAGGCGCTGAAGGAGGGTGCGCTGGCAGCCGGTGATCAGCAGGCCCTGACCGCCCAGGTGGAAGGCACCGACTACGAGCGCCAGGGTGCGCTGATGTTCACCGACGTCGCGGTCGACCGCGGCACCGGCCAGGTCACCTTGCGCGGCCGCTTCGACAACGCCGACGGCATCCTGCTGCCGGGCATGTATGTGCGCGTGCGCACCCCGCAAGGCACCGACAACCAGGCCATCCTTGTGCCGCAGCGCGCCATCCAGCGCGGCAGCGACGGCGAGGCGCGGGTCATGCTGGTGGGCATCGGTGGGGTTGCCGAGGCGCGCAGTGTGCGCACCGGTGCCATGCACGGTGCCCGCTGGCAAGTCACCGAGGGCTTGCGCCCAGGTGACCAGGTGATCGTCGGCAGCCCTGCCGGGCTGGCTGCGGGCATGCCAGTGGTGACTGCCCCGGCGCAACAAGCCGCAGCACGCTGAGGCGAGGGTAACGAGATGTCCAAGTTCTTCATCAAACGGCCGAACTTCGCCTGGGTCGTGGCGCTGTTCATTTCCCTGGCGGGGTTGCTGGTCATACCTACGCTGCCGGTGGCCCAGTACCCTAACGTAGCGCCACCACAAATCACCATCACCGCTACCTACCCAGGGGCTTCGGCCAAGGTGCTGGTGGACTCGGTTACCAGCATCATCGAAGAGTCGCTCAACGGCGCCAAGAACCTGCTGTATTTCGAGTCGACCAACAACTCCAACGGCATGGCCGAAGTGGTGGTCACCTTCGAGCCGGGTACCGACCCGGAACTGGCCCAGGTGGATGTGCAGAACCGCCTGAAAAAGGCCGAAGCACGCATGCCGCAGGCGGTGATCACCCAAGGCATCCAGGTCGAGCAGACCAGTGCCGGCTTCCTGCTGATCTACGCCCTCAGCTACAAGGAGGGCGCAGGCCAGGCCGATACCACGGCGCTGGGCGACTACGCCGCGCGCAACATCAACAATGAGCTGCGCCGGGTCCCGGGCGTGGGCAAGTTGCAGTTCTTCTCGTCGGAAGCCGCCATGCGCGTGTGGGTCGACCCACAGAAACTGGTGGGCTATGGGCTGTCGATCGATGACGTGAGCAATGCCATCCGTGGGCAGAACGTGCAGGTGCCGGCCGGCAGCTTCGGCAGCGCGCCGGGCAGCAGCCAGCAGGAGCTGACTGCCACCCTGGCGGTGCAAGGCACCCTGGACGACCCTCAGGCGTTCGGCCGGGTGGTACTGCGCGCCAACCCGGACGGTTCGCTGGTGCGCCTGGCCGATGTCGCCCGCCTGGAAGTGGGCATGGAAAGCTACAACTTTTCTTCGCGCCTGAATGGTAAACCTGCGGTGGCCGGTGCGGTGCAGCTGGCGCCGGGCGCCAATGCGCTGAAAACTGCCGATCTGGTCAAGGAACGCCTGGCCGAGCTGAGCGCGTTCTTCCCCGAGGGCGTCGAGTACTCGGTGCCCTATGACACCTCGCGTTTTGTCGACGTGGCCATCGAAAAGGTCATTCACACCCTGCTCGAAGCCATGGTGCTGGTATTCCTGGTGATGTTCCTGTTCCTGCAGAACATCCGCTACACGCTGATCCCGTCGATCGTGGTACCGGTGTGCCTGCTGGGCACGTTGATGGTGATGAAGCTGCTGGGCTTCTCGGTGAACATGATGACCATGTTCGGCATGGTGCTGGCGATCGGCATCCTGGTCGACGACGCCATCGTGGTGGTGGAAAACGTCGAGCGGATCATGGCCGAGGAAGGGCTGTCGCCTGTCGACGCCACCATCAAGGCAATGGGCCAGGTGTCCGGCGCGATCATCGGCATCACCCTGGTACTGTCGGCCGTGTTCATGCCACTGGCGTTCATGTCGGGTTCGGTGGGGGTGATCTACCAGCAGTTTTCGCTGTCGCTGGCGGTGTCGATCCTGTTCTCGGGCTTCCTCGCGCTTACCTTTACCCCGGCCCTGTGCGCCACGATGCTCAAGCCGGTGGCCCCTGGGCACCATGAAAAGCGCGGCTTCTTCGGCGCTTTCAACCGTGGCTTTGCGCGGCTGACCGAGCGCTACTCGGTGATGAACAACGCCCTGGTGCGCCGTGCCGGCCGCTACATGCTGCTGTATGCCGGTATTCTGGCGATGCTCGGCTATTTCTACCTGCGCCTGCCGGAATCCTTCGTACCGGTGGAAGACCAGGGCTATGCGATCGTTGATGTGCAGCTGCCGCCGGGCGCCAGCCGCGTGCGTACCGACGCCACCGGGCAGGCCCTGGAGCAGTTCCTGATGTCCCGCGAGGCGCTGGCCTCGGCATTCCTGGTCAGCGGCTTCAGCTTCTCGGGCATGGGCGAGAACGCCGCGTTGGCATTCCCTACCTACAAAGACTGGTCGGTACGTAGCGCCGAGCAATCGGTGGATGCCGAAACCCAGGCGATCAATGCGCAATTTGCCAGCCATGGCGATGGCACGATCATGGCGGTCAACCCGCCGCCGATCGATGGCCTGGGCAACGCCGGTGGCTTCGCCCTGCGCCTGCTCGACCGTGGCGGCCTGGGCCGTGAGGCCTTGCTGGCGGCACGCGACAAGATCCTGGGCGAGGCCAACGGCAACCCAGTCATCCTTTACGCGATGATGGAAGGGTTGGCAGAAGCGCCGCAGTTGCGGGTCGACATCGATCGGGAAAAGGCCCGTGCCCTTGGCGTGCCCTTCGAAACCATCAACAGTACCCTGGCCACCGCCTTTGGCTCGGCAGTGATCAACGACTTCACCAACGCTGGCCGGCAACAACGGGTGGTGGTGCAGGCAGAGCAGGGCGAGCGCATGACCCCGGAAAGCGTGCTGCGCCTGTACGCGCCGAACGTCGATGGCCAGCAGGTGCCGTTCAGCAGCTTCGTCACCACCCGTTGGGAAGAAGGGCCGGTACAGATCGTGCGTTACAACGGCTACCCGTCGATCCGCATTTCCGGTGATGCCGCGCCGGGCTACAGCACCGGCCAGGCGATGGCCGAAATGGAGCGCCTGGTCAGTGAACTGCCGCCGGGGATCGGCTACGCCTGGACGGGGCTTTCTTACCAGGAGAAGGTCTCCAGCGGCCAGGCCAGCAGCCTGTTCGCCCTGGCCATCCTGGTGGTGTTCCTGCTGCTGGTGGCGTTGTACGAAAGCTGGGCGATCCCGCTGACGGTGATGCTCATCGTGCCGATCGGTGCGTTGGGCGCGGTGCTGGCGGTGATGGTCACCGGCATGCCCAACGATGTGTACTTCAAGGTTGGCCTGATCACCATCATCGGCTTGGCAGCGAAGAACGCCATCCTCATCGTCGAGTTCGCCAAGGAGCTGTGGGAGAAAGGCTATAGCCTGCGTGACGCTGCGATCGAAGCCGCGCGCCTGCGCTTTCGGCCGATCGTGATGACTTCGATGGCGTTCATCCTCGGCGTGGTACCCCTGGCGATCGCCAGCGGTGCCGGTGCTGCCAGCCAGCGGGCGATTGGTACCGGGGTGATCGGCGGCATGCTCAGCGCCACGTTGCTGGGCGTGCTGTTCGTGCCGATCTGTTTTGTCTGGGTGCTGTCGCTGCTCAAGCGCAAGCCAGCGCCGCAGGTCCAACCTGCCGAGGTGCTGGAGTGATGGCCATGCGTAATCTGTTCGTGCCGATTGCCATGGCTTTGCTGGCCAGCGGCTGCTCCCTGGCACCGACCTACCAGCGCCCCGAGGCGCCGGTGGCGAACCAGTGGAGCGACGCCACCAACCACACAGGGCAGCAGGTGGACAAGCTGGGCTGGCAAGCCTTTATCGTCGACCCGACGTTGCGCCAGTTGGTGAACACGGCGCTGGACGACAACCGCTCGCTGCGCCAGACGCTGCTGGACATCGACCAGGCACGGGCGCAGTTCCGCATCCAGCGCGCGGACCGTGTGCCGGGGCTGAGCGCTGGTGCTTCCGGTAATCGACAGCACCAGCCTGCCGGGCTGTCCAGTGATGGCCGCGAGGGCGTCGCCAGCACCTATCAGGTTGGCCTTTCGTTGCCTGAGTACGAGGTCGACCTGTTCGGTCGGGTGAAAAGCCTGAGCGATGCAGCGCTGGAGCAATACTTGGCCACGGAGGAGGCTGGCCGTGCGGCGCGCATCGCCTTGATCGCCGAGGTGAGCCAGGCCTACCTGACCCTGGACGGTAGCGAGCGGCGCCTGGCGTTGATCCGGCAGACCCTGGCCAGCCGCGAGCGCTCGCTGGCGCTGATCGACCAACGCCGCGCCGCCGGGACCGCCACGGCGCTGGACCACCAGGAAGCGCTCGGCCTGGTCGAGCAAGCGCGCGCCGAGCAAGAAAGCAACCTGCGCCAGCGCCAGCAGGCCTACAACGCCTTGGTGTTGCTGGTAGGCAATAGTGAGGCGACCCAGGCTCTACCGGTCGAACGCCAGGCAGAACCCAGCGTGCTGCAGGACATTACCCCCGGTGCCCCGTCGGCGCTGCTTGAACGGCGCCCGGACATCCTTGCTGCCGAGCACCGCTTGCGGGCGCGCAATGCCGATATCGGCGCGGCGCGGGCGGCGTTCTTCCCGCGTATCAGCCTGACCGGCAGCTTGGGTACGTCGAGTACGCAGGTGTCTGGTTTGTTCGAGGGCGGTTCGCGTAGCTGGAGCTTCATGCCCCAGGTGTCGCTGCCCATATTCGATGCTGGGCGCAATCAGGCTGGGCTGAGCCTGGCCGAGGCGCGCAAGGATTCGGCGGTGGCAGCTTATGAAGGGGCGATCCAGCAGGCGTTCCGCGAAGTAGCGGATGCCCTGGCGGCCACCGATACCCTGCGCCGTGAGGAAGTCGCGCGGCGGGCCCTGGCCGATACCAGCCGCGCCACCTTGACCCTGGCCAAGGCGCGCTATGAGGGTGGGATCGACAGCCACCTGCGTTACCTGGATGCGCAGCGTAGCGATTTTGTGAATGAAGCGGCGTACATCGAGGCGAGTACACAACGGCAGCTTGCGCTGGTGGACCTGTTCCGCGCCTTGGGCGGCGGCTGGCCGGCACGCGGCTGAAAAAGGCTCCTTTGGTTGGATGATCCAACCGCTTTGGCCCTTGGGACTTGTGCCCAGGGGCCTTTTTTTTGCGCGTAGGCCAATGGCCTCAACCCCTGGCCAGCGCCCCCTGCAGGAACAATTGCTCCAAGGCTTGCGCCGAATTGGCACTGGCTGCGCGCCCGCGCCGCTCGGCGTCGACCATGGCGTAGATCTGGGTGATGAACACTTCGGTAAACACCGCTGCGCTGATGTCGATGCGCAACACGCCCATCTGTTGCGCACGCAGGAAAAACGCATCCATCGCCCGGGTATAGGTCAACCAGCGGCGGTCTTCACTGTCGCCGAGCAATGTATCGGGGCGGTACTGAAACATCAGAAACACCAGCATTTCGCGGTGCTTGAGGTGTTCGGCAATCAGGTGACGCACCGCTTCCAAGGGGGCAGCGGTGTGCAAGGCGGCATTTGCAATCACCTGGTTGAGCACTTGCTCGCCGTGGTTTTCGAGCATGGCCACCAGGTTGTCGCGGGTGCCGCAGAAGCGGTGCAGGGTAGCTTTGCTGACGCCGGCGGTCTCGGCCAGTTCCTTGAGCGTGGCGCGCGGGTGGACCACGATGGCGTGGGCCAGGGCCTTGAGCAGGCGTTCATCGTGGGGAGTGGGGGTCATCGGCATGCCTCGCGTGGGGTCGCAGGGCAATTATTGTGCAGAAAATGAGGCATGGATCAAGCTTTAAGGTCTCATATGAGACTTTTTTGTGTCTTGGCTGGCCGCCCCGCCGCACAGGGCTACTCCCACAGGGTGCAGGAGCAGCTTTGTGCGGCGAAAGGGCCGTTACCGGCTAACGATCAATGCGCCCCGCGCGGAATCGTCTTCAACAGGTCTTCCGGGCTGATATGCCCCACCACCTGCGCCACCGCGCTACCTGGGGTCGGCAGGTCGATGATGTGGTTTTTCATCTTGCCGATCACATGCATCTCGCACGGCTTGCAGTCGAACTTCAGGGTCAGCACTTCGTCACCCTGAATCAGCTGCATCGGTGCCACCTTGGTGCGCACACCGGTTACGCCTTTGGCCTGCTTGGGGCACAAATTGAAGGAGAAGCGCAGGCAGTGCTTGGTGATCATCACCGGTACTTCGCCGTGTTCTTCATGGGCCTCGTAGGCCGCGTCGATCAGTTGCACGCCGTGGCGGTGGTAGAAATCGCGCGCCTTCTGGTTGTACACGTTGGCCAGGAACGACAGGTGCGACTCGGGGTATACCGGCGGCGGCGTGGTCTCGGCCTTGCGCCCGCCGCGCGGGTGCGCCTGCACGCGTGCTTCGGTCAGTGCCTCGATGGCTTCGCGGCGCAGAGCCTTGAGCTGTGAGTTGGGGATGAAGTACGCCTGCGGGGCATCCAGCTGGATGCTGTCGGCATGGTACATCGTGGTACCCAGTTGGCCGAGCAGGTCGTGCAGTTGTTCCAGCGCCTGCTGCGGCTTGTTGGCTGCGCCGAACGGGCCGTCCAGGGCTACCTGCACGCTCACACCTTCTTCACTGCCAAGGGTAAGCATCAGGCGCTGCTCGCGCAGTACTGCGTGCCATTCCACACCGACCCGGCGCTCGGAGGAGGTGCGTTGCAGGGCTTGCTGCCAGTTGTGGTCGAGGTTGCGCGACAGCGGGTGGTTGGGCCGCAGCTTGTACAGGCCTTCGGGCATTTCGTTGGGTTCGACGCGGTAGCGGTAGCGCTTGCTACCGTCTTCCTCGAACTCGCCACGTGGTTCGGCGATGTTGGCGCGAAAGCCCACCACTTCGCGTTTGACCAGCACATTGAGGCCGTCGCCGTTGGTCAGCGGTACGTCGGTGACCACTTGCATGTCACGCTTGCCGACCTTTTCCACCACACCCACCGGCAGGCCGGTGAAGGTTGGCGAGTCGAAGGCGCCGATATCGACCTTGCGGTCGGTGACGAAGTAGTCGGTGCTGCCACGGTGGAACGTTTTGTCAGGGTCGGGCAGGAAGAAGTGCTGGGTCCGGCCGCTGGACGCACGGGCGTATTCCGGGCGGCCTTCAAGAATGGCGTCGAGCTCTTTGCGGTAGTGGGCGGTGATGTTCTTCACATAGCCCATGTCCTTGTAGCGGCCCTCGATCTTGAACGAACGCACGCCGGCATCCACCAGGTCGGCCAGGTTGGCGGTCTGGTTGTTGTCCTTCATCGAGAGCAGGTGCTTCTCGAACGCCACCACGCGGCCCTGGTCATCTTTAAGGGTGTAGGGCAGGCGGCAGGCTTGCGAGCAGTCGCCACGGTTGGCACTGCGGCCGGTCTGCGCATGGGAAATGTTGCATTGGCCGGAAAACGCTACGCACAGCGCGCCGTGGATGAAGAACTCGATGGCGGCATCGGTTTCAGCGGCGATGGCGCGGATCTGCTGCAGGTTCAGCTCACGGGCCAGTACCAGCTGCGAGAAACCGGCCTGGTCGAGGAACTTGGCCCGTTCCAGGGTACGGATGTCGGTCTGGGTACTGGCGTGCAGCTCGATGGGCGGAATGTCCAGCTCCATCACCCCCAGGTCCTGCACGATCAGTGCGTCGACGCCAGCGTCGTACAGCTGATGGATCAGCTTGCGCGCCGGTTCCAGCTCGTTGTCGTGGAGGATGGTGTTGATCGTGGTGAACACGCGTGCATGGTAGCGACGGGCGAACTCGACCAGTTCGGCAATATCGCTGACGTCGTTGCAGGCGTTATGGCGCGCGCCGAAGCTTGGGCCGCCGATATAGATGGCGTCAGCGCCGTGCAGGATCGCTTCACGGGCGATGGCCACGTCACGGGCAGGGCTGAGCAGTTCCAGGTGATTCTTTGGAAGAGACATGTCGTTATATTTTCGGGCTGTCACGGTTTAGGCGGGCATTGTAGCGGTGAAACGGGTTGGCGGCATCATCGGGGTGCCGGGAGGTGCAGGGTAAGGTGGGAGCGAGGACCGCTCCCACAAGCGCCGATCAGCGCTTGGCGGCCATTGCGGTCACTTCGACGCGCATGCCTTCGAATGCCAGCGAGGCCACACCCACGGCGGCACGCACCGGCCAGGGCTTGCTGAAGAAGCGCTGGTACACCTCGTTGAACGCGGCGCGGTCGGCCATGTCGGTGAGGTAGATGGTCAGGTGCAGCACGCGGTCCATGCCGCTGCCGGCTTTCTCCAGTGCCACTTTCAGCGCCTGCAGGGTGCATTCGCTCTGCTCGACAATGCCGCCCAGCTCCAGGCTGCCATCGGCGTGGGTCGGGATCTGCGTGGTGACCAGCACGCCGTTGTACTCGGCGACATCGGACGAAATCGATTCGGTGTCCGGGTCCGGGGTGTAGATGATGTCTGCATGTGCCATGGTGTGTTTTGCCTTGCTACGGAAGGAAAACGGCAAGCCTACGCGAGCGCACCAGCCCGGTCGAGGGTGCCCCGGTGTTTGAAATACGCGGCGTTCACCGTCAGAATCGCGGCCGATTGCAAAACCAGGGGTTTACGTTGAACGAACAGACTTTGTCCAGGCGCCTGGAGCGCGTGGCCGCTCATGTGCCGCAGGGCGCGCGCCTGGCCGACATCGGCTCGGACCACGGCTACCTGCCAGTGGCCTTGATGCTGCGTGGCGTGCTCGAGGCCGCCGTGGCGGGTGAAGTGGCCGAGACGCCGTTCGCTTCGGCCCAGCGCAATGTGCGCAGAAACGGCCTGCAGGAGCGGGTAACCGTGCGCCTGGCCAATGGCCTGGCAGCGATCGAGCCGCAAGACCGCATCTCGGTGGTGAGCATCTGCGGCATGGGCGGCGACACCATGTGCGAGATTCTCGAGGCCGGCAAGCAGTGTCTGGGCGGCGTCACGCGCCTGGTACTGCAGCCCAATGGCGGTGAGCGCGAGCTGCGCCAGTGGTTGGCGGGCAATGGTTACCAGATCGTCTGCGAAGAGCTGCTGCGGGAAAACCGCTTCGACTACGAAATCATCGTCGCCGAGCCGGGCAGGGTGGTGTATAGCGCAGAACAGCTGTACTTCGGCCCGGTACTGATGCAGGAAAAAAGCGAAGCGTTTCGGGTCAAGTGGCAGCGGATGCTGCGGCAGAAGCAGCAGACCCTGGCCAATTTCCAACGGGCCCGCGATACGGTGCCACAGGCGAAAATCGACGGCTTCAATCAGCAGGTGGGTTGGATCACCCAGCTACTGGCCTGATTCACTGCTGCGAGCAGTTGCCCATTTCCCGGTAGTCGACTTCGCGCTTCTGGCCCTGGTGGTCGACGTACACCATGTGTGCGGTGCCCACCTGGCAGTCGGCGGCGTTGCTGGCCGGGGTGATGGAGATGACCTTGGCCACGTCCAGCGGCATGCCGTATTCATAGTTGTTGCTCACGGGCTGGCTGTTGGCCGTATCAGCGAAGGCGCCGAACGAAGCCAGGGCAGCGGCAACGGCAAACACAGCGATCGAACGTTTCATGGCAGGCTCCTTTTTTCAATGTATGACTAATGATGTATTCATTTGTCATCCACAATAAATGGGCTAACTCGTGATAGATTCCTGCCTGTAACGCAAGAATAAGACTGAACAAGGAGCACACCCTCATGGACATGCTGCATGCCATGCGTACCTTCGCTCGTGTGGTGGAATGTGGCAGCTTCGCTGCAGCCGCCAATGCCCTGGATATTTCCGCAGCACAGGTTTCGCGCATCGTCGCGGAGCTTGAGAACCAGCTGCAGACCCGCCTGTTGCACCGCACCACCCGGCGCCTGCGCATGAGCGAGGCGGGCGAACGGTTTCTGGAGCGTGCGCGGCAGATCATGCTGCTGACCGAGGAAGCGGTGGGCGAGGCCCGAGGTGCGCACCTCACGCCGCGTGGTCATCTGCGCCTGCATTGCCCGCACGGCCTGGGCCTGTTGTTGATGCCGCTGGTGGCCGGCTACAACGCGCTGTGCCCGGAAGTGGTAATCGAATTGACCCTGTCCCAGCGCAACCCAGACCCGCTGGCCGAAGGGCATGACGTGGTGATCACCGTGGACGGTGCGCTGCCGGATTCGCAACTGATAGCCGTGCCGCTGGGCAACATCTTCAGTATCCCTTGTGCGGCACCCAGCTACCTGAACCGGCATGGCGTGCCCGAGCGCCCCGAGGACCTGCATGCGCACCGCTGCCTACGCATGGCTTACCCGATGTATGAAGGCGACTGGGTATTCCCCCAGGGTGTGGACCAGTGCGTGATCACACCGAGCGACAACTTCTCCACCAACGTGGCCGACGCCATGCTGGTGGCCAGTGAGTTGGGCATGGGGATTGGCCTGCTGCCGTTCTATACGGCCAGCCAGGCGATCGAGCAGGGGCGTTTGTGCCGGCTGCTGGCGCCGTACCGGCTGCGGGAAAGTGCGCTGTATGCGATGTACCCGTCACGGCATTACCTGGATGCCAAGGTGCGGACCTGGATCGACTACCTCAAGGAGCAACTGCCGGCGTTGTTCGAGGGGCATGCCAGGGTGGTGGATGATTCGAGGTATTGGCGCTGAAATACTGATCTGCTTTCTTGTAGGAGCGGCCTTGCGTCGCGATTGGGCCGCAAAGCGGCCCCAGCAATTTCGGCGTGTGACGCAGATCGTGGGGCCGCGTTGCGGCCCAATCGCGACACAAGGCCGCTCCTACAGGCCGCCGTGTTACAGGGGATAGTGCTTCAGCTCGCGCGCAATCAGCATGCGCTGGATCTCGCTCGACCCTTCATAGATCTGGGTAATCCGCGCATCCCGGTAATAGCGCTCCACCGGGTAATCTTCCAGGTAGCCATAGCCACCATGCACCTGGATCGCCATCGAACACACCCGCTCGGCCATTTCCGAAGCGAACAGCTTGGCCTGTGACGCTTCCGAAAGGCACGGCTTGCCGGCGCTGCGCAGGCGCGCGGCATGCAGGATCAGCAAACGTGCGGCGTTCACCTGTACCTGCATGTCGGCCAGCAGGTTGGCGATGCTCTGGTGTTCGTTGATCGGCTTGCCGAACTGCACGCGGTCACGTGAGTAGACCAGCGCGGCCTCGAATGCAGCGCGGGCAATGCCCAAGGCCTGGGCGGCAATGCCGATACGGCCGCCTTCGAGGTTGGACAGGGCAATGGCCAGCCCCTTTCCACGCTCACCCAGCAGGTTGGCGGCAGGGATGCGGCAGTTGTCGAAGGTGACCGCGCAGGTGTCGGAAGCGCGGATACCCATCTTGTGCTCGCTGCGGTCAACCTTGAAACCAGGGTTGTCGGTGGGCACCAAAAACGCCGACAGGCCTTTCTTGCCCAGCTCCGGGTCGGTCACTGCGAAAACGATGGCCAAACCGGCACGGCGGGCGTTGCTGACGAACTGCTTGGCGCCGTTGATCACCCACTGGCCATCCACCAGCTCGGCGCGGGTGCGCAGGTTGTGCGCTTCGGAGCCGGCCTGCGGCTCGGTCAGGCAGAAGCAACCGATCACCTCGCCGCTGGCCAACCGTGGCAGCCATTGCTGTTGCTGTTCAGCCGTGCCATAGGCCAGCAGCGGGCCGCAGCCTACCGAGTTGTGGATGCTCATCATTGCCCCGGTGGCGCCGCAGCCGGCGGCGATCTCTTCCACGGCCAGGGCGTAGGCCACGTAGTCGGTGTAACTGCCGCCGAAGTCCTCTGGCACCACCATGCCCAGCAGGCCCAGTTCGCCCATTTTGCGCACCACGCCATCATCGATCCAGCCGGCCTTTTCCCAGGCCTGGGCATGCGGGGCGATCTCGCCACGGGCAAAGTCCCGGGCCATGTCGCGGATCATGACTTGTTCTTCGCTCAGTTCCAGGTCTTGCATCTGTGTACTCCCGGGCTCACAGGCCTTCGAAGAATTGGTCGACCCGCTGGCGCTGCAGCGCGGCCAGGGTCGGCGGGTTCCAGCGGGGCTGCTTGTCCTTGTCGATGATCAGGGCACGCACGCCCTCTATGATGTCGCCATGCTGGAACCACTGGCGGTCCAGGTGCAGCTCCATGGCAAAGCAATCGTCAAGGCCCAACTGGCGGCCCCGGCGCAGCATCTCCAGGGTAACCGCCATGGCCAGGGGAGAGCGGGTTTCCAGCTGGTCGGCGGTGGCCACCGCCCAGGCGTGGCTGTCGCCAATGCTCACCGCGCGCAGTTGTTCGACAATGGCAGGCAGGTCGGGCAGGGCGAAGAAGTGGTCGATGACCGGGCGCAGTTTTTCCAGTGGTGCATCGCCCAGCACCTGGGTGCCGAGCTTGGCCAGCAGGTTTTGCAGGTCTTTGAGCGGGGTGTCGCCAAACGTCAGCTGGTCCAGGCCCTGGTCGAGGGCGGCGAGCTGGTCGCTGGCCAGGTACCAGTCGGCCAGGCCGCAGTACAGGGCGTCGGCTGCCTGGACCTGGGCGCCGCTGACACCCAGGTAGATGCCCAGCTCGCCGGGGATGCGCGACAGGAAATAGCTGCCGCCGACATCAGGGAAGTAGCCGATACCGACTTCGGGCATGCCCAGGCGGCTACGTTCGGTCACCACGCGCAGGTCGCAGCCCTGGGCCAGGCCCATGCCGCCACCGAGGGTGAAACCGTCCATCAATACCAGTATCGGCTTGCGGTAGCGGTGGATGACCAGGTCGAGGGCGTATTCCTCGACGAAGAAGGTTTCATGCAGCGTGTCGCCGGCTTTGAAACTGTCGTGCAGCGAGCGGATATCGCCACCGGCACAGAACCCCTTGGGGCCTTCGCCGCGCAGCACCACGGCATGCACATGCGGGTCTTCGGCCCACTGGTCCAGGTGCTGGCGCAGGCTGCGTACCATGTCCAGGGTCAGGGCATTGAGGCCGGCAGGGCGGTTCAGGGTCAGGTGACCGATCTGGTTGCGGACTTCGGCCAGGATAGTGTCGGTTGCCGAGGCATTAGCGTGCGCAGTCATTGCGTTCTCCCTGCTTTGTTATTGATTTTCCAAGTGAAGTCTGGAGTTCGCTGGAGGATCTGAGGATCCTGTCATGCGAATTTGCCTTGCACAATCGACAATTATGCAGGGGCATCGTGCATTTTTGCTGTGAGCCAGTCATCGGGCTGGGCGATTCATTAACCTGACCGTAACGAACATGCCAGTTGCTTGATTGATCCGCCAAGCGGCCCAACCCTAAGGTGGCCTCCACGACAGCGAACCTGTGGAGTCACCATGACAATAACTCAGAATCCACCGCCGCAATGGTCGCGACGGCGCGCCGAAAAGCAGCGCCGCCTCGATCGGGTCCGCCACCTTGCCGATGGCGTGGTGCTGCCCACCGACCGCATCGTCGAAGCCCTGGAGTTGCTGCTGGCGCCCGGCGACCGGGTAGTGCTGGAAGGCAACAACCAGAAGCAGGCCGACTTCCTTTCCCGCTCGCTGGCCAAGGTCGACCCCGGGCGCCTGCACGACCTGCACATGATCATGCCCAGTGTCAGCCGCGCCGAGCACCTGGACCTGTTCGAGCGCGGCATCGCGCGCAAGCTCGACTTTTCTTTCGCTGGCCCGCAGAGCCTGCGCATTGGCCAGTTGCTGGAAGATGGCCTGCTCGAAGTCGGTGCCATCCACACCTATATCGAGCTTTACTCGCGGCTGCTGGTCGACCTGATCCCCAACGTTACCCTGGTAGCGGGCTTCATGGCCGACCGCGACGGCAACCTGTACACCGGCCCCAGCACCGAAGACACACCGGCCCTGGTGGAGCCGGCCGCGTTCAGCGATGGCATCGTCATCGCCCAGGTCAACCTACTGGTGGACCGCGTGGATGACCTGCCACGGGTCGATATCCCCGCGTCGTGGGTCGATTTCGTGGTGGTTGCCGACCAGCCTTTCTATATCGAGCCGCTGTTCACCCGCGACCCGCGCCATATCAAGCCGGTGCATGTGCTGATGGCGATGATGGCCATACGTGGCATCTACGAGAAACATCAGGTGCAGTCGTTGAACCACGGCATTGGCTTCAACACTGCCGCCATCGAGCTGATCCTGCCGACCTACGGCGAGTCTCTGGGCCTCAAGGGCAAGATCTGCCGCAACTGGACGCTCAACCCGCACCCGACACTGATCCCGGCCATCGAAACCGGCTGGGTGCAAAGCGTGCACTGTTTCGGCACCGAGCTGGGCATGGAGGACTACATTGCCCAGCGCCCGGATGTGTTCTTCACGGGCCGCGATGGCTCGCTGCGTTCCAACCGCATGATGTGCCAGCTGGCCGGGCAGTACGCGGTCGATCTGTTCATTGGCGCCACCTTGCAGGTGGATGGTGATGGCCATTCCTCGACCGTGACCCGTGGCCGCCTGGCCGGCTTCGGCGGTGCGCCGAACATGGGCCACGACCCTCGTGGCCGGCGCCACGCGACCCCGGCCTGGCTCGACATGACCGTGCCGGAAACAATGCTGGAGCGTGGCCGCAAGTTGGTGGTGCAGATGGTCGAGACCTACCAGGAAGGCGGCAAGCCCACCTTCGTGGAAACCCTCGATGCCGTGGAGGTGGCCAAAAAGGCCGGTATGCCGCTGGCACCAGTGATGATCTACGGCGACGACGTCACCCACCTGCTGACCGAGGAGGGCATTGCCTACCTGTACAAGGCCCGTAGCCTGGAAGAGCGCCAGCAGATGATCGCGGCCGTGGCCGGGGTTACTGCCATCGGCCTGCGGCACGACCCGAAGGACACCCTGCGTATGCGCCAGCAGGGCCTGATCGCCTTGCCCGAAGACCTCGGCATCCGCCGTACCGACGCCAGCCGTGAGCTGCTGGCCGCGCGCAGCATCGCCGACCTGGTCGAATGGTCCGGCGGCCTTTACAACCCGCCTGCACGGTTCAGGAGCTGGTGATGAAGGCACAAAACCTGAATTTTGAAGCCACTTCGGTCCTTGTGGGAGCGGGTGTGCCCGTTAAGCGGCCAGCCCAGCCAACGCCAATCCCACTGCCAGACCACCTCGCCGACCTGGCTGTGGAAGCGCTGATCGACGAAGCCGACCTGTCCCCCAAACCCGGCCTGGTCGACCGCCGCAGCAACGGCGCTCACCACGACATGACGCTGGCCTTGATGCACGCCTCGGCACTGGCCCTGTGGCCATGCCTGCGCAACATGGCAGCTGCCGCCCAGTCCATCGGTACGATCGGCCAGCCCCTGCGCGCCACGCTGGGCCAGCTCGGCCGCGAAGGAGAAACCGCGATGCTGGCCGCCACCCACGGGGTAAACACCCACCGTGGCGCGATCTGGGCGTTGGGCTTGCTGGTAGCCGCCAGGGCCCTTGCCCCTCAGGCCGACGCCGCCACCCTGGCCGCCCGCGCCGGGCGTATCGCCCTGTTCGACGACCCGGCCATGCCGCACCACAACAGCCACGGCCAGCAGGTGCGCCACCGTTACGGCACTGGCGGCGCCCGCGAGCAGGCACAGCAAGGCTTCCCCGCGGTTATCGGCCATGGCTTGCCGCAACTGCTGCGCAGCCGCGCTGCCGGGGCCGGCGAGCCGCATGCCCGGCTCGACGCGTTGCTGGCGATCATGGCCGTGCTCAGCGACACCTGCGTGCTGTGGCGCAGCGGCCCAGCCGGGTTGGCCGCCGTGCAGCACGGGGCGCGTGCCGTACTCACTGAAGGCGGCAGCGCCACCCTGGCCGGGCGCCGGCACCTGCGCCGGCTGGACCAGCAACTGCTGCACCTGAATGCCTCACCGGGCGGCGCCGCCGACTTGCTTGCCGCCTGCCTGTTCCTCGACAAAGCCGGGAGCCTGTGACATGGAAACCCTGACCTTTAATTTTCCCGCCGCCGAACCTGGGCGTGGCCGTACGTTGGTGGGCTGCGTCAGCTCCGGCGACCTCGAAGTGCTGATCGAACCTGGCACTGCCGGCAGCCTGCAGATCCAGGTGGTGACCTCGGTCAACGGCAGTGCAGCCCGCTGGGCGCAACTGTTCCAGCGCCTGTTCGAGGGCCGCGCCTGGCCGGCCGTGAACATCGACATCCATGACTTCGGCGCCACCCCAGGCGTGGTGCGCCTGCGCCTTGAGCAAGGCTTCGAGGAGATCGCCCATGACTGACACCGCACGCTTGCTGCGCAGCCGCAGCTTTGTCGAACTGGGTGCCCGCCAGCGCGCCCGCGCTGTGCTCGACCCTGGCAGCTTCCGTGAACTGCTGGGCCCGTTCGACCGCCTGATATCGCCGTGGTTGCCGCGCCAGGGCATCGTGCCACAAGCCGATGATGGCGTGGTTATCGCCAAGGGCCTGCTGAACGGGCGCAATGCCGTGGTCGCTGCGATTGAAGGGGGGTTCCAGGGCGGCAGCATGGGCGAGGTGGGCGGCGCCAAGATTGCCGGAGCCTTGGAACTGGCCATCGAAGACAACCGCAACGGCATCCCCACCTGCGCCGTGTTGCTGCTGGAAACCGGCGGCGTGCGCTTGCAGGAAGCCAACCTGGGCCTGGCGGCGATTGCCGAGATCCAGGCGGCCATTGTCGAGCTGCGCGCCTGGCAGCCGGTGATCGGGCTGATCGCAGGCTCGGTCGGCTGCTTTGGCGGCATGTCCATCGCCGCCGGCCTGTGCAGCCACTTGCTGGTCACCCGCGAAGCCCGCCTGGGCCTCAATGGCCCGCAGGTCATCGAGCAAGAGGCGGGCATTGGCGAATACGACGCCAAGGACCGCCCCTTCATCTGGAGCCTGAGCGGTGGCGAGCAACGCCATGCCAGCGGGCTGGTGGACGCCTACGTGGCCGACGACATCGAAGCCCTGCGCGAACGCTTGCAGCAACTGCTGGGTCAACCTTCCAAAGACCGCGCCAGCCAACATGCCTGGTTCCTTGCACGTCTGGCCCAACTGGGCGACGACTGCCCGCAACTGGATGCCGCCGCCGTGCGCGCCCTTTACCAAGGAGAAACCCAATGAACCGTGCCTTGAACTGGCTGCCGGGCCTGGCCGGTGGGCAAGCCTTGCCAGGCTATCCTGCCTCGCTGCGGGTGATCGACGGCGAATTGGACAACCGCCTGGCACGCTTCATCGCCGTGGTGCCGGATGCCGACAACCCGTTCCCCCGCGCGCGCTCAGGCGAGGTCGGCCTGCTGGAAGGCTGGGGTTTGGCCAAGGCCGTGAGCGACGCGGTGGAAGCTGATCGCAACGGCCAGAAGCGCGCCATTGTCGCCGTGATCGACGTGCCCAGCCAGGCCTATGGCCGCCGCGAAGAAGCGCTGGGTATCCACCAGGCGTTGGCCGGTGCCGTGCAGGCCTATGCCCAGGCGCGGCTGGCCGGGCACCCGGTGATCGGCCTGCTGGTCGGCAAGGCCATGTCAGGCGCCTTCCTGGCCCATGGCTACCAAGCCCAGCGCCTGATTGCCCTGGACGATGCCGGGGTGATGGTGCACGCCATGGGCAAGGCGGCAGCGGCGCGCATCACCTTGCGCAGCGTCGAGCAACTGGAAGCCTTGGCCGCCGAGGTGCCGCCGATGGCCTACGACCTGGGCAGCTACGCCTCGCTGGGCCTGCTGTGGCGCCGCCTGGCGGTAGACAGCGCCGAGACGCCGAGCAGCGCTGACCTCGCTCGGGTGCGTACTTGCCTGGTTGAGGCGGTGCATGACATCGGCAACTCGACTGACCTGACGTCACGGCTGGCGGGCGAAAACCGCAGTGCCTCGCGCCAGGTTCGTGAACAGCTGCGTCGTCAGTGGCAGGGCGCCTGAGATGAACGCGCCAAGGCCGCACGACCTGCTGTGGGGGATGCCTGTGTCGGCCTTGCCTGCCGATGCGCCGCAGTGGGCGCTGGACGTGCTGGCCGGTGCTCAGCCGGTGGTGGTACGCCGTGCCATTTGTGACCATGGCTGGGTGGCGGTCGGGCTGCGTGGTCAGGGCCGGACACAGCGTTTTGCAGCGTTGATGCGTCTGGTCGACATTCAGCGCCAGCAAGGCCCCGAAGCGCTGCGCGGGCCTGGGCAAAGCCCGTGGCCTGCGCTGCAGGCGTTGGCCTCGGTCGCCCCGGTGTTGAATGCCAGTGGCCTGGCCTGGGGACCAACAGGCGGGGCGGGGTACCAGATCGCTACCGGTATCGAAGTGCTCCATACCGGCAGCGACCTGGACTTGCTGCTGCATACGCCACAACCGCTGGCCCGTGCCCAGGCGCGGGAGCTGTTGGATATCCTCGACTGCGCGCCTTGCCGTATCGACGTGCAGCTGGAAACCCCAGCGGGGGCTGTCGCCCTGCGAGAGTGGGCCGGTTTCGCTCGCCGCGTGCTGCTCAAGTCGGACCATGGGCCACGCTTGGTCGGCGACCCGTGGGCGGCGCAGGAGCGCGCGGCATGAGCAGCCTGTTCGCCTTCCCCGGTCAAGGCGCCCAGCAGGTAGGCATGTTGCAGCGCCTGCCTGAAGGTTCGGGGCAGTTGCTGGAAGAGGCCAGCGATGTGCTTGGTCAGCCGGCGCTGGCACTGGACAGCCAGCATGCACTGCAAGCGACCCGTGCCGTGCAGCTGTGCCTGCTGTTGAGCGGTGTGGCCTGGGCGCGCTGGCTGATGCAACGCAGCCCTGCGCCGGACTACGTGGCGGGCTTGTCGATTGGTGCCTATCCGGCTGCGGTGGTAGCGGGCGCCTTGGGGTTTGCCGACGCCGTGCGCCTGGTTGCCCTGCGTGGCGAGCTGATGCAGCGCGCCTACCCACAGGGGTATGGCATGACTGCACTCAGCGGCCTGGACCTGGCCAGCGTCGAGCGCCTGCTGAGCGAGGCGCCGGGAGAGGTGTACGTCGCCAACCTCAACAGTGAAAACCAGATCGTTATCGCCGGTAGCGATACCGCGATGGCTGCGGTCGCAGCCAGGGCGCGTCGCCTTGGCCAAGGTGCGGCCCGGCGCCTGGCAGTCAGCGTGCCGTCGCATTGCCCGCTACTGGCCGGCCCGGCGGCGGAACTGGCTAGTGCTTTCGCCACGGTCGTGCTGCAACGGCCACGTATCACGTACCTAAGTGGCAGCAGCGCACGGCCGATATTCGACCCACAGCGCCTGCGCGACGACCTGGCCGGCAACATGGCGCGGGTGGTCGACTGGCGTGCTACGTTGCGCAACGCCTATGAGCGCGGCGTACGCCTGCACCTTGAGCTACCGCCCGGTAGCGTGCTCAGCGGGCTGGCCCGCCCGGTATTCGAACAGGGCAGGGTGGTGGCTGTGGAGGGTACCCGTTGGGACAGCCTGGATGCGCTGCTGCGCCAGGAGGTGGCCCAGAACCGATGATGGCAGGCTGATGCGCTCCCACATTGACCGCGTGAGCCGGGCAAGTGTGTTTACGAAGAACAACAACAAGCAACTTCGACACTATCTGAGGGCAACAACAATGATCATCTATGGTGTGGCACTGCTGGCAGTCTGCACGCTGGCCGGCGTTATCGTCGGTGACTTCCTGGGCGTGCTGCTGGGCGTCAAATCCAATGTGGGTGGGGTTGGCATCGCCATGATCCTGCTGATCTGCGCACGCCTTTATATGCACCGCAACGGTGGCATGAGCAAGGAGTGCGAGTTTGGCGTGGGCTTCTGGGGCGCCATGTACATCCCGGTTGTGGTGGCCATGGCCGCCCAGCAGAACGTGGTCACCGCCCTGCACGGCGGGCCGGTGGCGCTGCTGGCGGCGGTGGGCGCGGTGCTGGTGTGCGGCGCGACCATCGCCCTGATCAGCCGCAGCCATCGCGGCGAGCCTTTGCCCGCGCTTGACCCCACCCCTGAAGCCAGTGCGCAGGTTGCCCCTGCAGGAGGTCGTTGAACATGTGGCCCATCATTGAAAGTGCCTTGGAACACAACGGCCTGATCACTGCCTTCGCGGCGGTAGGCGCAATCATGTGGTTGTCGGTCGTGCTGTCGAAGTACCTGACCTTCGGCCGCGTGCACGGCTCGGCCATCGCCATCGTCATCGGCCTGGTCCTGGCCTGGGTCGGCGGCACCCTCACCGGCGGCCAGAAAGGCCTGGCCGACATGGCGCTGTTCTCCGGTATCGGCCTGATGGGCGGGGCCATGCTGCGTGACTTCGCCATTGTCGCCACGGCTTTCGAGGTGCAGGCCACCGAGGCGCGCAAAGCCGGCATGATCGGCGCGGTGGCGCTGTTGCTGGGCACTGTGTTGCCGTTCATTGTTGGCGCAGCGGTGGCTTACGCCTTCGGTTACCGCGATGCGGTGAGCATGACCACCATCGGTGCGGGTGCGGTGACCTATATCGTCGGGCCCGTGACCGGGGCGGCGCTGGGGGCCAGTTCGGATGTGATGGCCCTGTCGATTGCCACCGGGTTGATCAAGGCGATTCTGGTGATGGTGTTCACCCCTGTATCGGCGCGCCTGCTGGCGCTGGACAACCCACGCTCGGCGATGGTGTTCGGTGGGTTGGCGGGGACGGTGTCGGGGGTGACGGCCGGGCTGGCCGCGACGGATCGGCGGTTGGTGCCGTATGGGGCTTTGACGGCCACTTTCCATACTGGACTGGGTTGCCTGATGGGCCCGTCGATCTTGTACTTTTGTGTTCGCGGTCTGGTCGGCTGACAGCGAATTCGTGGGAGCCGCCGCATCGACATCAAACGCTGCGATGCGGCACCCCCCGATTCTGGGAAATCCGTTGGGGGATCCTCCCCAATCTGTTTCGGTTGATCTCATAACTTATTGATAAGGAGGAACATTATCTTCTGGCATACACCTTGCTGCAGCTCCCCGCAGAGTTCCTGTGTCCCGGAGGTGCAGCATGACTACGCCACGCAAAGGCCCCCTTCTGTCATCACTCGTTCTGGCCCTGCTGGGTTGGGAATCGACCAGCGAGGCGGCCGTGCAGTGCCAGCGCACCTTGGTCGCCAATGTGGTGGCACTGGACCAACCCCTGATGTTCAACCGCCTTGGTGCGCAAAACGCCAACGGCATGCTCTTCGCGCTCCGCGAGGATGTGGTGGACGACAAGCAGGTGCCGCTGAGCAAAGGCGGGGCTGCGGTACCCGGCAAGGTTACGCTGCGCCCGGACAAGCGCCCACGGCCGATCGTGCTGCGCGTGGCTGCCGGTGACTGCCTCACGGTCAACCTGACCAACCTGCTCGATTACCGGGCCAACCCCAACAAGCACGGCATCGAGGCAGAGGGGCCCGAGGGTGAAGAGGTGGAAAACGAAGCGGATGAAGGCTTCGTTGCCGACGAACAGGTGGCCGAGCGCATGGTCGGCTTCCAGGTCAACGGTATGCAGGCGGTCAATAGCATCGCCGACATTTCTGCCTACACCGGGCGCAATGGCAACTTCTTCGTCAGCCCCGGCAGCACCCGCAGCTACACCTTGTATGCCGAGCGCGAAGGTGCCTTTGCCGCTACCAGCAAAGCCGCCACGTTTGGCGGTGAAGGCACGGCGGGCAACGTTGCCAATGGCCTGTTCGGCCAGGTGGTGGTGGTGCCCAAGCTTGGCCGCACCTACCGCAACACCCTCACCGAAGAAGAAATGCGCCTGGCCACCACTGGCCGTACTGCCACCGGCCAGCCGGTGATCGACTACGAAGCGCGTTACCCGCAAGTAGAACCATGGATCGCCGAAGGCAAGGCCGGCAAGCCGATCATAGCCATGGTCAACGGTAACGAGATCATCAACAGCGAAACCGATGCCATCGTCATGGGCCCAAACCCCGACGGCAGCTTCCCCAAGTCGACCTACCCACTGGAAAGCATGGGCAAGCGCAACCCGGCGCTGCCCAACCGCCTGGAGGCGTTCCGCGACTTCGCCTCGCAGTTCGCCGACGAGGTCGCGGGCACTCAGGCGTTCCCCGGCTACTGGGCGGACCCTGTGATGGGCCATGTACTGGAGCCGACGCGTGACTCCTTCATGATCAACTATGGCTCCGGTGGCATGGGCGCCGAAGTGGTGGCCAACCGCCTGGGGGTGGGCCCGATGCACGACTGCCTGTCGTGCGCTTACGAAGAGTTCTTCCTCAGCGCCCATACCGTCGGCGACATCGGCACCCTGGTGGATGTGCCGGCCAACGTCGGCCTGGAGCACATCCGCCCAGGCGAAGTCCCGCCGGCCAGTGCCGTTGGGGTCAAAGCCAGCATGGCCCTGTACCCCTCGGAACCTGCCAACGTGCACCACAGCTACATCGGCGACTTCACCAAGTTCCGCAACACCCACAACGGGCATGAGCAGCACATCTTCCACCTGCACGGCCACCAGTGGCTGTTCAACCCCAATGACGACAACTCTGACTACATCGATGCCCAAGGTATCGGCGCCGGTGTCGGCTACACCTACGAGATCGCCAACGGTGGTTCGGGCAACCGCAACCGGGTGGCCGGCGATGCCATCTACCACTGCCACTTCTACCCGCATTTCGCCCAAGGCATGTGGGCCATGTGGCGGGTACACGATGTGTTCGAAGAAGGCACCCGCCTGGAGGTGAGTGGGCAGGGCGAGAATGGCTTCCACAGTACGCCATTCGCCTTGCGTAGCGGCAAACCGGCAGCGGGCGCTCGGGCGCTGCCCGATGGCGAGATCGTCGCCGGCACGCCGATCCCGGCCATCGTGCCGCTGCCGGGCAAAGCCATGGCACCGATGCCTGGAAAAGTGGTGGTGGTACCCAAACTCTCCGAAACGCTGGTCGCTGCCAATGACGATGATGACGACGATGAGGAGGGCGATGACGACCACGCCAACCAACCCCCCGTGCGCAAGGCTGTCGGCTCGCTGGCATTGGTCGATCGTACCGAAGCCAACCGAAATGCCGACGGCACCCTGAAAAACCCAGGTTACCCATTCTGGATCGGCGGCATGGAAAGCAGCGTCGGCAACCGCCCACCCACCCCGCCGCTGGACATGCTCGACCCGGCCCTGGCCCGGCAGCTGAAAGACAGCGGCAAAGCCCTGTGGGCCAACCTGGATGCGAACCAGGTCGATGGCTGGGACGGTGGCCTTGGTCGCCACGCGCTGGACGGCGTTTCGGCCGGCGGCGAAGCCGAGACCACCACCACCAAGCTGGACTTCACCAAGGTCGTGCACAAGGCCAAGCCCATCTACCTACCGGAAGAGGGCACCGATGTCGAGCAGGCTGCCATGCAGTTCCACGCCATGGCCGAACACCCCAGCTATGCCCTGATCCCTGGCAGCCAACCCGTGGCCAAGGCATTCCGCACCAACGGTGCCTTGCCCACCGCCGGCGCACCGTACTACGAACCGTGCATGGATGACCGTGGCAAACGCTTGACCCAGTCTTCGGGCGTGGGCGAGTTCTTTAGCGGCGAGAGCCCTACCGGCCTGAACTTCCGTGGCGCTTCGGCCTTTACCGCCGACCGCCCACGTATCTACAAAGGTGCCAATATTCAATTCGACGCGGTGTACAACAAGGTCGGCTACCACTTCCCACAGGCACGCATCATTGCCCTATGGGAAGACGCCTGGCCGGTGATTACCAAGCAGCGCCCACCAGAGCCACTGGTGATGCGCATGAACACCTTCGACTGCACCATGTACCAGCACACCAACCTGATCCCGAACATCTACGAGATGGACGACTACCAGGTGCGCACCCCGACCGACGTGATCGGCCAGCACATCCACCTGCCTAAATGGGACCTGACCGCTGCCGATGGCTCGGCCAACGGCTGGAACTACGAAGACGGCATTCTCTCGCCCGGCAGCGTGGTCGAGCGCGTACATGCCATCCGTGCCTACAACGGCTGCACCGAGGGCGATAGCCGCGACGGCACCGCTGCCTGCCCGAAAGCCAAGCAGCACCCGTACTTCGGCCGCTTCGGCCGCGCCGACTGGCTGGGCGCACGCACTGCCATGCAGCGCTGGTTCGCCGACCCGCTGGTGAACGTGTACAACGTCGACCGTGGCCTGGGTACCATCTTCACCCATGACCACCTTGGCCCATCGACCCACCAGCAACTGGGCCTGTATGCCACCGTGCTGGCCGAACCCGCTGGCTCCACCTGGTACCACGCCGAAACCGGTGAGCAGCTGTACAACCCGGCCACGCGCCAGGATGGCGGCCCGACCTCGTGGCAGGCAGTGATCCAGACCGGCGACCACGATGGCGATGGCAAGAACGATAGCTACCGCGAGTTCTTCCTGGAGTACAGCGACTTCCAGCATGCTTATGAAGCGGGTGTTTACGTGGGCGCAGGGCCAGACGGCATCCCCAATGCCCAGTCGTACCCTGCCACCGCTGACAGCTTCCGCTACGCCATCAACCCCCCAGTGCGCGGCAAGGCGTCGAACCTGCTTGAAGCCATCGTCGAAGAACGTGGCGGTATCAACCCTGGCTGCCCAAGCCGGCCATGCCCGCAGGCGATCTCGGTGGACGACCCAGGCATGTTCGTCGTCAACTACCGTAACGAACCGTTGGCGCTGCGCGTGTACGACCCGAACAAGGTCGGCCCGGACGGCAAGCGTGGCATGCAGGCCGACGGCCTGGCCGGCGACCTCAGCTATGCCCTGCAAACCCGTACCGACCGCGCCATCCCGGCGATGAACCTGTCGCCTTCAGCGATCACCTCGGCGGTTGGCCCTACCGGCGGCACCACGCTGTTCCCGCCGCACATCAACAAGGCTGGCGCCGAACCGGGCGACCCATTCACCCCGTTGCTGCGCACCTACTCCGGTGACAACGTGCGTCTGCGCATGCACGCCGGGGGCCACGAAGAAGAGCACAACGTCACCCTGCATGGCGTGAAATGGCTGCAGAACGGTACCGGTTTCGGCAATAGCTCCAACTCGGGCTGGAAGTCATCACAGATGATCGGCATTTCCGAGCAACTGGGCTTCATGGCGCCGGTGTCGATGATCTCGAGTTCCGCAGCCACCAACGGCGACTACCTGTATTCGCTGGACGCCGCCCTGGAAGGCTATTGGAACGGTATATGGGGCATCATGCGCAACTACACCGTGCAACGTGCCGACCTGTTTGCGCTGCCTAACAACCCGCAACCGGTGGCCATGCGCAACACCGTGAACTTTGACGGCATCTGCCCGAAAACCACGGCCAACCCCAACGGCATCGGCACCCGCACCACGGTCAAGCGCAACTATGAGATTGTCGCGGCCCTGGCCAACGACATTCTCGAAAACCGCAACGGCGTCAGCATCAACGACCCGGCGGGCATCGGCCAGCACGTGGGTGGCGCGCTCAAGGCCAACGGCGGCACCCTGGTGTTCAACAGCCGTAGAACCGCCATCCCGCTGGTGAGTGGGGTAGACCCCGAAGATGGGGAACCTTTCACCATCGGTGGTCACAGTGCACCGCTGCATGACCCGACCGCGATCCTGTATGTGCGCAAGGCCGACCTCGATGCCAGCACTGGCAAGCTCAAGGCAGGTGTCCCGGTAGAGCCGCTGGTACTGCGCGCCAACGCTGGCGACTGCATCAGCATCACCCTGGAAAACCGCCTGCCACTGGTGATGCCAGACCTGCCAAGTACCGCCGTGATGCACAACGTGGTCAAGCGTGACCGCTTCGGTAGCGAGGGCTCCACCGCCTTCGCCAATAACCTGATGCGGCCGTCCAGTCACGTGGGCCTGCATGCCCAGTTGCTGGCCTACGACATCACCAAGTCCGACGGTGCCAACGTTGGCCTGAACCCGGTGCAGACCGTGCCACCCCGTGCCGGCACCAGCGGCGCCTACCCAACCAAGGTGTACCAGTACTACGCCGGCCACCTGGAGCGTGAAGGCAAACCGGTGTCGCAACTTGGCCGCACCGTGGACAACATCAACACCACGGCCATCGAGTTCGGCGGCCTCAACCTGACCCCGTCGGACTTCATCAAGCAGCCGCAAAAAGGCCTGGTGGGCGCCATGAGCATTCTGCCGCAAACCGCCACCTGGACCGAAGACACCGCCACCCGTGCCCAGGCCACGGTGAAGGTCAGCGGCCAGCCAGATTACCGCGACTTCGTCACGGTGTGGCAACGTGCGCTGAACATGCGCTGGGCCGATGGTCGCCCGGTAGAAGGCATCAATACCGAAGGCAACGGCGCTGCCGGTGACCCGCAGGACAACGGCAACATGGCGGTCAACTACAAGACCGAGCCGTTGTGGCTGCGCTTCGGCATGGCCCCCGACTCGCCATTCGGCCGCGCCAATGGCCTGGGCTTTGGTGATGTGCCCAACGCCCACATGGCGTACGCCAACGCCTTGGTCGGTGGCGACCCGCAGACCCCGGTGCTGTACGCCAAGCCTGGTCAGCCCGTGCGCAACCATATCGTGATGCCCAGTGGGGGCAGCCGCGGCATGGTCTACCAGCTGGACGGGCACATATGGCCACTGCACAACTACCAAGCCGAGAAGAGTGATGTGGACGGCTACCCGATGAGTCTGCCGGGTATCGGTTCGGTGCGCTTCGGCAACAACCCGATGGCCATGTACATCGGCGCGCAGGAAAGCGTACTGCCAGCGGCGCACTTCAGCTTCATGCTGCCCAGTGCCGGCGGTGCCAACGCGGTGGCGGGTGACTACCTGTTCCGCGACTACGCCGCCTACGGCAACCTTTCGGGGCTGTGGGGAATCTTGCGGGTGACCAACGAAGCGCCGCCGGCAACGGCCCCGGCGCAGTGACGGAAAAGGAGCGCGAGCATGAACAAAAAGACTCGCCCTGCTTACTTGGGGGTAATGTTGGGTGTGGCGCTGATTGGCCTGGGCGTGGCGTATGAAAAGCTCTGGTGCGACCCGCGCGAGCTGTTGCAGGAACCTGCCGACCCGCAGGCCCTGCACCGGCTCAGCCGGGACGGCGTCACCGTGGAGTTCGAAGCCCGACCGTTGGCTGGCGGGGAGCTGAAGGAAGGCAGCTTCGCCAACATCCGTTTCAAGCTCAGCGACCAGAGCAGTGGCCAGCCGCTGTCGGGCATGGCCCCAGGGGCGTGGATCGACCCCGCGCAGTCGGCCCCGTTGGGTGACCGCGAGCAAAGCTGCAAGGCGCGGGTCGCGCTGTTTCTCAAGAGCAGCATCGGGGCCCGGCCGCTGCTCGACCTGAACAGCTACTTCCTGCTGATGCTGAACAAGGACGCCAGCCTGACCGTGATCGACCCGACTGTGTCGGTGGGCGGCGTGACCAGCACCATGGCCCGCATCGACCTGCCCGGACGGCCCATGGACTGGGTGGCCACCAGCGACGACAAGCAGGTGTTCGTGTCGATCCCCGAGCGCGGCAAGGTGGCGGTGATCGACACCGAAACCTTCACCCGTGTCGCCGACCTGGACGCCGGCGACCAGCCGCTGCGCGTGGCCTTGCAGCCGGACCAGCACCGGCTGTGGGTTGGCAACAACAGCAGCGACCCGGCCAAAGGCGGGGTAACCGTGATCGACGTGCCGGGGCGCAACACCCTGAAAAGCTTCAATACCGGCACCGGGCACCACGAAATCGCCTTCAGCGCTGACTCGCGCTATGCCTACGTCAGCAACCGCGACAGCGGCACCCTGAGCGTCATCGACATCCCGGAAATGCGCCTGGCGAAGACCATCAAGGTTGGCCCGCACCCGCTCTCGGTCAGCTATTCGGCGCTGTCCCAGGCCGTCTACGTGGTCGATGGCGAGGAGGGCAGCGTGCGGGTCTTCGACGCCCGCAGCCATCAGCTGCGCCACACGGTCAAGGCCGAGCAGGGCCTGGGGCCGATGCGCTTCAGCAGCGATGGCCGCTACGGCATCGTGCTCAATACCCTGGAGAACCAGGCGCTGGTCATAGATGCCAGTACCGACAAGCTGATCCACCACATCCCGGTGGCGGCCGAACCGTACCAGCTGACCTTCACCAAGGGCTATGCCTACATACGTGGCCTGGCTTCGCCCAAGGTCACCATGATCAACCTGTCCAGCCTGGGCGAGGGGCGTGCACCGATCGTGCAAGGTTTCGAGGCCGGCCCGGCAGCGCCGCGCCAGGCCGGTGACCTGCCGCTGGCCCAGGGGCTGTCGGTGTCACGCGATGACAACTCGGTGTTCGTGGTCAACCCGGTGGACAACACCACCTACTTCTACGCCGAAGGCATGAACGCGCCAATGTCCGGCTACAACAACCGTGGCCACCAGGCCCGCGCGGCCATCGTCGTCGACCGCAGCCTGCGTGAAGTGGCGCCTGGGGTGTATGGCTCGACCGTGAAGCTGCCCGCCGCCGGCAAGTTCGACGTGGCCTTCCTGCTCAACCAGCCGCAGATCATCCATTGCTTCAGCACCGATGTGGCCGCAGCGCCCAATGCCAGCAAACGCAAGGGCGCGCGTGCCGAGTTCATCGGCCTCGACCAGCCTTTGCCGCAGCACAGCGACTTTACCGCGCGGGTGCGTATCGTCGGCGACGACGGCCAGCCACGCCTGGGCCTGAACGACCTGAGCCTGCGCTACTTTCTGGCGCCATCGTCGATGCCGCGCAACCTGCAGCTGCAAGAGGTGGGCGAGGGTGTGTATCAGGCGGCGCTGAACCTGCCTGAAGCTGGCGCCTGGTACCTGCATGTGCAGTCGCCCTCGCTGGGGCGCAAGTTTGCCGAAGAGAACTACACCAGCCTGCGCGTCCTGCCGGCTGCAGCGACCAACGCTTCCCAGACTGACGTGAGGAATGTGCGATGAACGCCAAGCATGCTTTCACACTGTTGGCCCTGAGCCTGGCGTTTGCCAGCAACCTGGCCCTTGCCCACGCCGGTCACGACCATGACGGCCATGGCGCGCAACCGCCAGCGGCTCGCCAGGAAAAGACCAGCGTGCGCTTTGCCGATGTTTCGCTGCTTAACCAGGACGGCATGCCGGTACGCCTGGAGAAAGACCTGGTAAGCGACCACCTTGTGGTCATGGGCTTCATCTACACCAGCTGCACCACGGTGTGCCCGGTGGTGTCGTCGATCATGGGCAAGGTCCAGCAGCAGCTGGGTGGCCGGGTAGGCGAGGAGATCCACATGGTGTCGATCAGCGTCGACCCTCAGCGTGACGATGCCAAGCGCCTGCAAGACTACGCCAAGGCCTTCCAGAAGGGGCCGGGCTGGAGCTGGCTGACCGGCACCCCGTACGCCGTCACCGAGACCCTCAAGGGCCTGGGTAGCTTCAGTGCCGACCTCAGCCAGCACCCGCCGCTGATTCTGGTGGGTGACGGGCGTAGTGGGCACTGGACACGTTACTACGGCTTCACCGACCCGGCGGTACTGATCGAAGAGATCAACCGCCTCAGCGCCCGCCGGGTGCATGCCAAGAGCACTGCCATTGCCGACCGTCACGAGGTGCAACCATGAGCACTGCAAGCTCCCGCCGCGCAAGCATGCGCGGGTTCGACTGGCTGGTGCTGGGTGGTTGCCTGTGGATTCTGGCCTCGGTGGCCTTCGCCCACGAAGGCCATGCGCCACAGGCCCCCGAGCCGCAGCCGGCGCCGCAGGCGATGACCAGTGGTGGCGGCACCCGTGATGCCCAGACCTGGTTCACCGACACGGTGTTGAAGGACCAGAATGGCCGCGGGCTGCGCTTTTACAGCGACGTGCTCAAGGACAAGGTGGTGATGCTTAACGTGATCTTCACCCACTGCACCGACGCGTGTCCGCTGATTACCCGCAAGTTGCGTGAAGTGCGCGAAGCGATGGGGCCGCAGCTGGCCAGCCAGGTGACTTTCGTGTCGATCAGCAGTGACCCGCTGAACGACACCCCGCAGGCATTGAAGGCGTTCGCCGAGAAGCAGGGCGTGGATGGGCCGAACTGGCTGTTCTTGACCGGCGACAAGGCCAATGTCGACCTGGTGCTGGGGCGTATAGGGCAGTTCCTGCCCAGCCCTGAGCAGCATTCGACTCAGCTGATTGCCGGTGACGTGGCCGGCAAACGCTGGAGCAAGATCCGCCCGGATGCGCCACCGGCGGCGATTGCCCAGCGCATGCAGCTGTTGGCTCAGCCACTGGCAGGCCGGTGATTGCCATGGTGCGTTCCCTGTGGAGTCAACCTCTGAGGGGGCAGCCTTTGTGGGAGCGGCCTTGCGTCGCCAAAGGGCTGTGCAGCAGCCCCAGCACTGGCAGCCTTGACCCCGAAAGTGGGGAGCGTTGCGCGCTCCTTTCGCGACGCAAGGCCGCTCCCACAGGGCTTGCAATCTGCTTGGCATGCTTGCTGGGCATGTCGCCTTTTGCCTCTGCACTGGACCTCACCGACCACGAGCAAGCCGGCAAGCGCCTCTACCGCGAAGGTGTCTCCAGCAGCGACGCCCAGCTGCAAGCGCGGGTCGGCGCCAGCGATATGGCGGTGCCCGCCAGCGTACTGCCCTGCGCCAGCTGCCATGGCAACGACGGCCGTGGCCGCGCCGAAGGCGGTGTGCGCCCGCCCAGCCTCGACTGGCAACGCCTGGCACTCGGCCAGGGCACACGCGAGGCCAACGGCCGCAGCTACCCTGCCTATACCGACAGCAGCCTGGCCCGCGCCATCCAGCATGGCGTCGACCCGGCAGGCAACCGCCTGGACCCGGCCATGCCACGCTTCGAACTGACCCTGGCCGACCAGCGCAACCTCACCGCCTATCTGAAGCGGCTAGCCCAGGAACGCGACCCAGGTGTGGAGGAGGGTGTGCTGCGCCTGGGCACCTTGCTGCCCGCGAGCGGCCCGCTGGCCGAAGCCGGGCAAGTGATACAGGCCGTGCTGGAAGATGGCCTGGCGCAGCTCAACCAGCAAGGCGGCATCCACGGCCGGCGCTTGGAACTGGTAGTGCTTGACCCAGGTTCCGATCCCGCCAGCGCCGAACGCGCCTTGCACCAGTTGCTGGAGCAAGAGCGGGTGTTCGCCCTGGTCACGCCATTGGCACCGATGCTCGACCAGCGCCTGGCGACCTTGTTGGCGCCACAGAACGTACCGCTGATTGGCAGCACCCCACGCAGCGGCGGCAGCGCACAAATCTTCGACCCGCTACCCGGCCTGCCCGAGCAACTGCTGAGCCTGGCAGGCCATGCCCGTACAACGCTGGGGCTGGCCGCGGATGAGCTGCGCGTGGTGTATGCCGGCAACGAACAGGCCGCGTTGGCCGAGCAGGTGCGTGAGCGTTTGCTGCAGCAAGGCTGGGCGCCACCGGCCATCCAGGCGTTCGACGGCCAGGCGGTGGACGGGCAGGGCATCGTCTTCCTTGGCCGCGCCCAGGCCTTCGCCGAGTTGGCGGCGGCGTTGCAGGCGGCGGGCCGCCAGCCTTATCTGTTCGCCGCTTCCAGCCAAGTGGCCGGTGCGGTGGCACGCGTGCCCGAGCAGTGGTCGCAACGGCTGTTTCTGGCCTACCCCTACGTGCCGGAGGATTGGACCGAGCAAGGCCTGGCAACCCTCGCCGGGCTGCAGCAGCGCCAGGGCCTGGACCCACGCCAGGCGTCGTTGCAGGTCAACACGTTGTGCGCGTTGCAGCTGTTGAGTGAAGCGCTGAAACAGATTGGCCGTGATGCCAGCCGCGAGCAGCTGATTGCTGCGCTGGAAGGCCTGCACGATGTGCCTACCGGCCTGACCCCGGCGCTGGGCTTCGGCCCCGGCCGCCGCCAGGGCATGGCCGGGGCCCATGTGGTGGCGGTGGCCCTGCCAGGGCCACGCTTTACTGCGGTCACACCGTACCGGCCTGTGCCGGACACCCCCTGAGCGGAGGTTGCCATGCGTATCGTGTTGTTGTGCCTGTTGCTGGTGCTGGCCAGGGCGAGCTGGGCCGATGTGCCGGCGGCGCGGGTCAATGGTGTGGAGATTGAGCTGTTGCGCCTGGAGCGCTACTTCAGCGAGTACCTGGACGCCCAGGGCCGTGCGGTGACCAGTATCCGCAACCCAGGCCTGTACAAGCGCCTGCGTGACCAGGCGCTGGACGAACTGATCGACAAGGAGCTGTTGTGGCAGGAAGCGCAACGCCAAGGCATTGCCGTCAGCGATGAACGGGTGTCGGCGCACGTCGGTGAAGTGGAAGCAGCCTTTGGCAGCCCGGCGGTTTTCGAACGGCGGCTGGCAGAGGCAGGCTTCGATAGGGCACAGTACACTGAATACACCCGGCAGGACATGGCCGCCCAGCAGGTGTATGCCCAGCTCAGCGCAGTCGACGCGCCGAGCCAGGGCGAAGTGGAGGCATTCTATGATGCCAACAAAGAAAGACTGCAAGGAGCGCAGAACCAAAGTGATAACCCTTCGGTCATACGCGAACAGGGCCTGGTCTTGGCCAGGGCTACGCTCATCGGTCAACGCGAGGCGCAGGCGCGCCAATCCGTGCGCCAACGTTTGCGCGAATCCGCTAAAGTGGAGATCGCCGACTGAGGCCCACGATGGCGTTTCCCCCCAATGCTGGGGAATTAAGGTTTGGCAATGTGCCATCATTTCCCCCGCTTGTGGGGAACCGGTTGGGTGCGCGTGCTCAGCGTATTTCGGGTGCTGGCCGGCACCCTTGGCAAATCAGTGACTTACAGCGGTGCAACATGACTATTCACGCCTGGCACGAAGCCTGCTCAAGCCTTGTTAAGGGCGCACTTCGCAGACCGGGTAACCGGGCAGTTTTTAGGAGTCGACCTTGGTGAACAGAGTATTGGTAGTCGATGACGAACAGACTCTTGCGCAGAACCTGCAAGCGTACCTGCAGGCGCAAGGCCTGGAAGTTCATGTTGCCCACGACGGTGCCAGTGGTATCGAACAGGCAGAAAGCCTGGCACCGCAAGTAGTTGTGCTGGATTACCGCTTGCCCGACATGGAGGGTTTTCAGGTTCTGGAGGCTGTACGCAAGAACAGGCAGTGCCACTTCGTGCTGATAACCGCTCACCCCACCGTTGAGGTGCGTGAGCGGGCCGCCGAACTGGGTGTGAGTCATGTCCTGTTCAAGCCGTTCCCACTGGTGGAACTGGCCCGTGCAATCTTCGACCTGATGGGCATCGAGCGCCGGCGCAGGGCCACGGACAACCCGGCAGAAGGGTTCGTCGAACGACGCCAGAACAGGAACGAATCGTTCCCCCTGCAGTTGTACGATGGAAGCTGGGTATTGGCCGACCGCCGCCGTAATGGCGCCAAGCCGCCAGGGCCCGACGACGATCAACTGCTCACAGGGGAATAGCGGCGCCCGCACCCCTGGCCGAGCCAGCCTGCGACGCGCCCCTGAGCGGAGTCGCAGGCCATGTCAGAAGCATTCGATGCAGCAGTCTCAGCCTACCCCCGCGACCTGCTGGCCCAAGCCCGGCTGCAAGCCAGTGATGAGCGCCTGCTCAACTGCCTGGAACGCCTGGCCTGCGACACCCCCGACACCTTCACCCGCCGCCTGGGCCTGACCCTGCACTACCCGGTACTGGACAGCCACACCCTGCTGGCCAGCACCCCACGCTTCGACAAGGTGTCCTTGGCCCAGTGCCTGAAGCGCGAATTCGTGCTGATCGAGCAAAACGGCCAGTTGCTGGGGGTGTTCGCCGACCCCTTCGACCACACCCGCCTGGCCTGGATCGACGACGTGCTGCAAGGCGCGCCGCTGTACCTGGCCCACGCCGCCGAACTGGCCACCTTTCTGGCCCGCCACGAAGAAAGCTTCCATGCAGTCGATGCCCTGGACCACGACGCCGAGGCCAGCAGCGAAAGCGACCCGCTGCAACGCCTGTCGCTGGCCAGCATCAGCGAAGACCAAAGCCGCGTGGTCAAGCTGGTCAACTCCACCCTGTACGATGCGCTCAAGCTGCACGCCAGCGACATCCACCTGGGCATGACCGGCCAGGGCCTGACCATCAAGTACCGTATCGACGGCGTGCTCAACGGTGCCGGCAAAGCCAGCGGCAGCGCCTTTGCCGACCAGGTGATTTCGCGGATCAAGGTCATGGCCGAGCTGGACATCGGCGAAAAGCGCGTACCTCAGGACGGGCGCTTCAAGGTCGCCGTGGGCGATCGGCAAATCGACTTTCGGGTGTCGATCATGCCCAGCATCTTCGGTGAGGACGCCGTACTGCGGGTGCTCGACAAGCAGGACTTGTCCGACCGGGTCAGCGGCGTGCAGTTGCAAGCCCTGGGCTTTGCCGACGAAACCCTGCGCGCCCTGCGCCGGCTGGCCGCCGAACCTTACGGCATGATCCTGGTGACCGGCCCCACCGGCAGCGGCAAGACCACCACCCTGTACGCCATGATCAGCGAGATCAACCACGGCGTGGACAAGATCATCACCATCGAAGACCCGGTCGAGTACCAACTGCCCGGCGTGCTGCAGATCCCGGTCAACGAGAAGAAGGGCCTGACCTTCGCCCGTGGCCTGCGCTCGATCCTGCGCCATGACCCGGACAAGATCCTGGTTGGCGAAATCCGCGACCCCGACACCGCCCAGATTGCCGTGCAGTCGGCGCTCACCGGCCACCTGGTGTTCACCACCATCCACGCCAACAACGTATTCGACGTGATCGGCCGCTTCACCCAGATGCAGGTCGACCCCTACAGCTTCGTTTCCGCGCTCAATGCAGTGCTGGCCCAGCGCTTGATTCGCCTGGCCTGCCCGCACTGCGCCACGGCCTGCGAACACGATGACGACACCCTGTATGGCTCGGGCCTGACCCGCGAGGCCGTAGCCGGTTGGACCTTCGTGCGCGCCCAGGGCTGCGGCCAATGCCGGGGCAGTGGCTACCGCGGCCGCAGCGCCATTGCCGAACTGCTGCACCTGGACGACGACCTGCGGCAAATGATCGTGGAGCGCCGCCCCCTGGCGCAAATCAAGACGCTTGCCTGCCAGCGCGGCCTGCGCCTGCTGCGGGCCTCGGCCCTGGACCTGGTCCGCGATGGCCGTACCACCCTTGAGGAGATCAACCGTGTCACATTCATCTGATCGTTTCTGCGCTGTATTGGGCGCCGAGGGTGTCGGCCTGGGTCGCTGGCACAATAACCACCACCAATGGCTGGGTAGCCGTGAGTTCAGCTGCGATGCCGCCCAACCGGCCTGGGCAGCCGCCGTCGATGCACTGGCCGCGCTGCTGGCCGAGCATGCCGTACGTGGCGCCCAGTTGCGGGTATTGCTGTCGGCCCGCTACAGCCGCTTTTGCCTGGTGCCCTGGAGCGATGCCATCGGCCACCCCCGCGAACTGGATGCCTATGCCCGGGCCTGCTTCGAAAACCTCTACGGGCAGCCCTTGGACGACTGGCGCATCGTGCTGTCGCCTGAGCCTGCCGGTGCTGCCCGCATCGCCACGGCGCTGCCCGAAGCCCTGCTGCAACGGCTTCAGGCGCTGGGCCGGGAAAGCCGCCTGAACCTGCGTTCGGTGCAGCCGTACCTGATGGCCGCCTACAACCGTTGTTCGCCGCAGCTGGAGCAAGGCGACTTCCTGTTCGTGCTGGCCGAACCACGCCGCAGCGTGCTGCTGCTGGCTGCTGGTGGGGCCTGGCAGCAAGTGCTGGCGCAAGGTTGTGCCGACAGCGACCAGGCCCTGCAAGCGCTGATCGAGCGCACCTGCGAGCTGTACGGCGAGCACCTGCCACGGGTTTACCTGCATGCCCCAGGCCGGGGCGACGTGCCGCAACTGGCGGCGGTGCAGCTGTGCCAGCCGGCCAGCGAAGCCGACCCGCTGTGCGCCATGTGGCGGGCGGTGGCCTGACATGCGCCGCCTCGACCTGGAATTCCAGCCCCGGCGCACCAGCCCTTTGGCCTGGTCGCTGCTTGCTCTGGGCAGCGCCGTGGTCGTAGGCCTGGTGCTGCTGCAACACAGCTTGCAGGCCGAGCAGGTCGACCTGGAGGCCAGCGTGCACAGCCTTGAGCTGCAACTGGGCCGCCGTCCGGCCACCGTAGCGCCACAAAACAGCGCTGCCAGCCGCGAGCAAGCCGAGCGTCTGGCACAGATGCGCAGTGTGTCGCAGCAACTGCAACGCCCCTGGCAGCAGCTGTTCGCCATGCTCGAAGCCATGCCCCAGGACGATGTCGCGTTGCTTGGCCTGACCCCGGATGCACGCAAGGGCCAGGTGCGCATTGCCGCCGAGGCACGCAACCTCGAAGCGATGCTGCAGTACCACCAGCGCCTGGAAGCCAGTGACGAGCTAAGCGATGTATCGCTGCTCAACCACGAGGTGCTGGCCGCACAGCCTGAGCACCCCGTGCGCTTCACCCTCACCGCCACTTGGGAGACCGGCCATGCGCGCCCTTGAATCGCTGAACAGCCTGATCCTCCAGGAGCGCCTGCGCAGTGTCGGCCCGGTCGGCCTGGCGGCGGTGGCCGTAGGCCTGCTGGCCATTGGTGTGGCCTGTGCCGGGGTGCTGCCGCAATGGCAGGACGTGCGCGAACTGCGCGCCACCGAAGCGGACGCCAGCGTGCAGGTAGGGCGGGTCAAGCGGGGTGAGCTGAAGATTGCCGTCAAACCCGAACAGCAGGCCCTGGACAGCCTGCGTCAGCAACTGCCGGGGCAGCCCCAGGCCAGCGAGCTGATCGAGCGCCTGTATCACCTGGCCAGCGCCGAGCACATCAGCCTGGCCCGTGGTGAGTATGCCCTGGGCATCGACCCCAAGACCCAGCTGGCGCGCTACCAGATCGTGCTGCCGGTGCGCGGCAGCTATCCGCAGATTCGCGGCTTCCTCAAGGGCCTGCTCAAGCAGCTGCCGACCCTGGTGCTGGAAGACCTCGAGCTGCAACGCAAACGCATTGGCGACAGCGAGCTCAATGCCCGCCTGCGCATGACCCTTTACCTGTCGAGGTCGTGATGAACACTCAACGTGCAGTCATCTGGGCCGGTTTCCTCGGCGTGAGCGCAGCGCTGGCCTGGGCACCCGGCCATTGGTTCGGCCAAGAAGACGCGCTGGCCCCGGTCGCCGGCAAGCCAGCTCCCACAGAGACTGCGGGCAGCGCCGCTTCTGCGGGTGCGGCTTTGGCCGCGAAAGGGCCGGACCAGGCCTCCAGAGACCTGTTCCCCACCCAGCAGTGGACCAAGCCCAAAGCCCTGGCCACCGTCACCGAACAACCCGTGGTTGCCGCGCCAGCAGTAGTGCCAGCACCAACCGCTCCGGCACTGCCATTCGAATTCATCGGCCGCATGGGTGACCGCGACGACCTGCAGATCTTCTTGCAGAGCGGCGAAAAACTCTACGTCGTGCGCCAAGGCGACGTGATCGAAGACACCTATCGCCTCGATCGGGTTTCGGCCAGTGAGCTGAGCCTGGTCTACCTGCCTTTGCACCAGTCGCAGACCTTGTCTGTCGGGAGCGCACCATGAAGTCGTCGAAGCTGTGCAAGCCTGCTCCGTTCCTGCTCGTGGCGCTGTGCGTGGCCATTGCCGGCTGCGGTACCAGCGCGGTACGCAAGGACAGCGACCAGTTGATGAAAGAGGGCCAGTACGAGGCCGGCATTGCTCGCCTGGAAGAAGCCCTGCGCGATGACCCACGCGACACCGAGCTGAACATCGCCCTGGCCCACAGCCGTCAGGCGGCAGTCGAGGCGCTGATCACCCAGGCCGACGCCGACCGCATCCGCCACGACTTCGCCAATGCCCGCATGGGCTATGGCCGGGTGCTGACCCTGGAGCCGAACAACCGCCGCGCCCAGGAAGGCATCCGCCAGCTGGAACTGATCCGCACCCTCGACGAGCGCGTGGCGCTGGGCCAGGCCGCGCTGCGCCAGGGCGACCTGTTCGGTGCCGAGCGCTACATGCGCGAAGTGCTGCGCCTGGACCCGCAGAACCAGAAGGGCATGACCCTGCGCAGCGACATCGAAAACGTCCAGGCGCGCACAGCACAGCCATACCCGCAGTTGCGCAGCAAGCTGGAGCGGCCGGTGACCCTGGAGTTTCGCGATGCCAACCTGAAGACCATCTTCGAGGTGCTGTCGCAGGTCGCCGGCATCAACTTCATTTTCGACAAGGACCTGCGCCCGGACATGAAAGCCACCATCTTCGTGCGTGAAGTGCGCATCGAAGACGCCGTGGCCCTGCTGCTGGAGCAGAACCAGCTGCGCCAGAAGATCGTCAACGACAACACCGTGATGGTCTACCCCGACTCGCCGCAGAAGACCAAGGACTACCAGGAACTGGTCATGCGCACGTTCTACCTGACCAGCATCGACGCCAACACCGCGCTGAACATGGTCAAGACCATGCTCAAGACCCGCGACGTGTTCGTCGACGAGCGCCTCAATACCCTGACCATGCGCGACACCCCGGATGCCGTGCGCATGGCCGAGAAGCTGCTGCAATCGCAGGACCAGTCCAACCCCGAGGTGGTGCTGGAGGTGGAGGTGATGGAAGTGGCCACCTCGCGCATCCTCGACCTCGGCCTGCAATGGCCCAACACCTTCGGCGTGCTGAGCAACGACGGCAAACCGGTCAGCGTGCTCGACCAGCTCAAGGGCATCGACTCCAGCCGCATCAGCATCTCGCCGGCGCCGCAGGCCAAGATCAACGCTTCGGACAAGGACATCAACACCCTGGCCAGCCCGGTGATCCGCGTCAGTAACCGCGAGCAGGCACGCATCCACATCGGCCAGCGGGTGCCGATCATCAGCGCCACCTCGGTGCCGTCCACCCAGGGCCCGGTGATCACCGAAAGCGTCACCTACCTGGACGTCGGTTTGAAGCTTGAAGTACAGCCCACCGTGCACTTGAACAACGAAGTGGCGATCAAGGTGGCGCTGGAAGTGAGCAACGCCACGCCGTTGGAAGCCACCCGCCAGGGCACCATTCCGGTCCAGGTCGACACCCGCAACGCGCAGACCAGCCTGCGCCTGCACGATGGCGAAACCCAGGTACTGGCCGGCCTGGTGCGCAATGACCACAACGCCAGCGGCAACAAAATCCCCGGGCTTGGCGACATCCCCGGCCTGGGCCGGCTGTTCGGCAGCAACAAGGACGACATGAGCAAGAGCGAGCTGGTGCTGGCGATCACCCCGCGCATCGTGCGCAACCTGCCGTACCAGAGCCCGTCGGACATGGAGTTCTCCACCGGCACCGAGTCGGCCATGCAGGTACGCCAGATGGCCCCGCTGCCACCAATGGACGTGCCTGGCAATGCGCCAACCACCGACGCACCGGTCGTGGACAGCCAAATGGCGGTCGCCCCGGTCAACGGGAGCCCACGGCCATGAAAACCCGGCGCCGTATGCACGGCTTCAGCCTGATCGAGGTGGTGCTGACCCTGGCACTGCTCGGGCTGCTGGCCAGCATGGCCGCGCCGCTGACCGAAACCGTGGTGCGCCGTGGCAAGGAGCAGCAATTGCGCGAGGCGCTGTACCAGATTCGCGATGCCATCGACGCCTACAAGCGGGCCTTCGACGCCGGCTACATCGAGAAACGCCTGGATGCCAGCGGCTACCCGCCGAACTTGCAGGTACTGGTGGATGGCGTGCGCGATGTGCGCAGTGCCAAGGGCGCCAAGTTCTACTTCCTGCGGCGCATCCCGCACGACCCGCTGGTGGCGGCCAAGGATGAAGACGAAGGCGGCTGGGGCCTGCGCGCCTACGACAGCAGCCCCGACAACCCGCGCGAAGGCGAAGACGTGTTCGACGTGTACTCCAGGGCTCGAGGCAAAGGCCTCAACAGCATCCCTTACGGGCAATGGTGACAGCCATGAAACGCAGCAAAGGCTTCACCCTGATCGAACTGCTGGTGGTCATGGCGATCATCGCCACGCTGATGACCATCGCCATGCCGCGCTATTTCAACAGCCTGGAAAGCTCCCGCGAGGCCACCCTGCGCCAGAGCCTGGCGGTGCTGCGCGAGTCATTGGACCACTACTACGGCGACACCGGCCATTACCCGGACTCGCTGGAGCAACTGGTGGAGCAACGCTACCTGCGCAACACCCCGGTCGACCCTATTACCGAACGCAGCGATGCCTGGCAGTTGGTGCCACCACCCGAAGGCGTGGCCGGCGGCGTGGCCGATATCAAGAGCGGTGCCACAGGGAGGGCGCGTGATGGCAGCCTCTTCGCTGAATGGTAAGGCCCAAAGCGGCTTCACCTACCTGGGCGTGCTGCTGCTGATTGCGGTCAGCAGCGTGGCCCTGGCCGCTACCGGCACGATCTGGGCCAGCGCCGCCCAGCGTGACCGCGAACGCCAACTGCTGTGGGTGGGCAGCCAGTACGCCCAGGCCTTGCGCAGCTACTATCGCGCCTCGCCGGGTTTGGCCCAGTACCCGCAGGACTTGGCCGACCTGTTGCAGGACAACCGCTTCCCCCAGGCCAGGCGGCACATTCGCAGGCTGTACCCCGACCCCATCACCAACAGCGACGAGTGGGGCCTGCTGCGCTCGATCGACGGCCGCATCACCGGCGTGCACAGCCGTTCGGACGCCACCCCATTCAAGCGCAGTGGCTTCAGCGCCGAATGGACAGGCTTCGAGGGGTTGGAGCATTACAGCGACTGGCAGTTCGTCGCCGAGCAGGCCTTCAGCGAAAGTGCCGGCGGTGTGCAGACCCACAGCGGCCCGGGAGACACGCCATGAACAGCCTGGCAGCGCTGTGCCTGAGCCTGCTGTTGCTGGCCACCTCGGCCAAGGCCGGTAATGAAGACGAGATGCAGGGCTTTATCGTCGACAACACCATCTCGCACATCGGCCACGACTTTTATTACTACTTCGCTGACCGCCTGCGCGCCACCAGCCGCCTGGACTTCAACCTGGTGGTACGCGAACGCCCCGATGCCCGCTGGGGCAGCCTGGTGACGGTGGAATTCGAGCGTGAGGTGATGTACCGCCGCTTCCTGCCACCAAACACCACCGAGCTCAAAGACGAGGCCGTTGCCGCCGCCGACCTGGTCAAGCAGCAAATCATTCAACGCAAGCTGCAACGCCTGCTGCAGGACACCACCGACTTGGAGAGGGACGAGCTATGAACCACCGCATTCCACGTTGCATCGCCGCCTGCCTGCTGGCCAGCGCTTTTGCAGCCCAGGCCACCGAGCTGGTGTACACCCCGGTCAACCCGGCGTTTGGCGGCAACCCATTGAACGGCACCTGGCTGCTGAACAACGCCCAGGCGCAGAACGACTACGACGACCCCGACCTCAAGGACCGTGCCTCGGCCTTTACCGGCACCACAGCCCTGGAGCGCTTCAGCAACCAGCTGGAGTCGCGGATGTTGTCGCAGTTGCTGGACAACATCAGCAACGGCAGCACCGGCAGCATGGCGACCGATGCGTTTCTCATCGACGTCATCGACGATTCCGGGGCCTTGAGCATCAAGGTCACCGATCGCGCCACAGGAGAAATTTCGATCATTGAGGTCAGCGGCCTGAACCCCTGAGAGGGAAGGGCTTTTATGTTGGGGAGAGAACACCATGAAACGTCTGCTGAGCACGCTGCTGATCCTCACCGCCCTGGGCCTGCAAACGGGTTGCAGCCTGCGCGAACCCATGTCGGCCGAACAGGACTCGGAAACCCCGACCCTGACCCCACGGGCCTCGACCTACTACGACCTGATCAACATGCCACGCCCCAAAGGCCGGCTGATGGCCGTGGTTTACGGCTTCCGCGATCAGACCGGGCAGTACAAGCCGACCCCGGCCAGCTCGTTCTCCACCAGCGTTACCCAGGGTGCGGCCAGCATGCTGATGGACGCCCTGAGCGCCAGCGGCTGGTTCGTGGTGCTGGAGCGTGAAGGCCTGCAGAACCTGCTGACCGAACGCAAGATCATCCGGGCTTCGCAGAAAAAGCCTGATGTGGCGGAAAACATCATGGGCGAGTTGCCACCGCTGCAGGCCGCTAATCTGATGCTCGAAGGCGGCATCATTGCCTACGACACCAACGTACGCAGCGGCGGGGAGGGGGCTCGTTACCTGGGGATAGACATCTCCCGCGAGTATCGGGTGGACCAGGTGACCGTGAACCTGCGTGCCGTTGACGTGCGCACCGGGCAGGTGTTGGCCAACGTGATGACCAGCAAGACCATCTACTCGGTTGGGCGCAGCGCCGGGGTGTTCAAGTTCATCGAGTTCAAGAAGCTGCTGGAGGCCGAGGTGGGCTACACCACCAACGAACCGGCGCAGCTGTGCGTGCTGTCGGCGATCGAAGCGGCGGTGGGGCATTTGCTGGCGCAGGGGATTGAACGGCGGTTGTGGCAGGTGGCTGGGGATGCGGGGGATGGCAAGGCGACGGTGGACAAGTATTTGAGCCAGAACCAGCAGCCGTGATCTTGAGGGCCTCTTCGCGGGCACGCCCGCTCCCACAGGTACTGCGTAGCCTTTGAGATCACGCGGTCCCTGTGGGAGCGGGCGTGCCCGCGAAGAGGCCGGTGCAGTTGACAGAAGTGTTACGACAAATGCCCTCCGCTTGAAACCCTTCCCTGACCTCGGTAGTCTTTGCCCGCTGCTGTCAATCCAGCAGCCGGGTTTGGTAGCCCGCGATCAATCAAGGCGCACAAGCGCCCGCTCTGCGATACAGTTGGCGCTTTTTTGTGCCCGGCTGTTTCGTTTTATGGCGGCTGTGCGTAGGGCGCCTCCGTGCGCGCCGGTTTCCTTGATTCCCGGTCTACCAACCTGCGTACAGCCGTCACCACTTCGTTTGGTAGCGATCTGTGGCGGCTCCAGTGAATCAAGGAGCGACACAATGACAAAAGGCTTACCTGATCCTCCCGTACGCGCCACCACGGCGTCCTCCAGTTCTTCGACCTGTGAATGCAGCCATCCGCCGTTGTTTGCCGTGCGTGCGGGGGTGGACTACGAAGATGCGCTGGTGCATCTGTCCACGCTGCTCAAGGGGGCGTTTGCGACCAACCTCAAGGCGTTGGAGTTGGCCAAGGGGACTTGTCGTGATCTGTTGTTGAGCAATGACCATGGGCTGGATTCGGCCAAGGCGGTGGTGGAGGCTTTGCTCGATGGGGTTGAAAGGCAGCAGCTGGACGAGCGGGGGAAGGCGGAGCTGGTGCGGGGTGTTTGAGGGCTGGCTCGGGGGTTGTGTTTGGGCCTCCAAGTGCACGCCGATGAAGGTTTGTCGCCTGTGAGATCGAGCGCCGCCCGCGCGGCGCTCGATTTCCGCCCCACCCGAAAACCCAAGCCATACCCCCCCAGTCACACTCAGCCATTTCTCCCGCACACTCCGGAAAACTCTCAAGCTCTTAGCCCGCCACCTTGCACGGCACTAGGCCATTGCGAACTGATATTTTTGATAGTTGCGCTTGTATTGAAACTGAGCAATTGTTTCGTAAGGGTTGGTTAAAACGGAGCAGACGATGTCTCGATATTTTTATAGCGGGTGGCGATTAACTACCAAGGTGAGTGCGGATAACACTTGCAGTGTGTTTGCTGGCGCTGACGTTGTGATAGGTGAGGTTTCTGAACAAACGCGGTGGCTGCTGGCTGTAGATCGACAAAATTCAATATTCAAGGTGCAGCACAGTCGAAGCTATAGCCCTTATGGCTTTGATCAGGCTGCATTGACAGCGTCTCTCCTTGCTTACAAGGGGGAACATCGGGATGTCACGTCTGGATGCGATTTGCTTGGCAATGGGGTACGTGCCTATAGCCCGGTACTGATGCGATTCTGTTCACCTGACGTGATAAGCCCATTTGGCGCGGGTGGGATCAATGCGTACGTATATTGCGAAGCAGATCCTATCAATTATCTGGACACTGACGGGCGGATGAAAGTGCCAGTCATACCTTCCCCTTGGGCATCTAAACAACCTTACGGTATAAGCCAGCGGTCGCGCGCTATTCAGCGTGTATCACCGCCATCACCGCTATCCGCTATGTCGAAGATGGTTGAAGCGCTACCAGAAAATGGCTATCTTCCGCTTCCGCGAGTACATCCAGAGGGGGCGTCGTCGCAGCCCCGGCGCTCTTATTCGAGTTTGCATGCAGTACCCAAGGAGTTTTGGGAGAAGGCAGGTGAATTATACAAAAATCCCAATGCTGTGGCGAGCGTATGGGTTAACGACGCGCGAACCAAAGGCTTGATCAACACCGAATTGATTCTAGATCAACTGCTGATTAGTGCGATCAGCTACAAGATTGAGACTCGTGGCGCTAGATTAACAGGGTGGGGCGAGCGCGATGCTCTAAGTGAACTAGGATTTAAAAGTCGTACCATCGCACAAAGTTCTCTCTCGCATAGAATTAATACAGTGGTGCGCTCCCGTTTTCCAATTGCTGCCTCCGCCAGTAGTGGGAGCGTTGCCAGTCGGATACGTCGGTCTGGAAATTAGACCTCTTCCAACAGTGGGTGAGTCTGGCTTGACCGGGGCTTCACTGGCATCAGGCTCGGTGTGAGCCTCTGTGGGCGCTGCGGTGCGGTGATCCTATTTGCCCGAGTAGAAAAGCCGGAGCAGGTGGCACGATCATTTGGGAGAAGTGTTACAGTGCTTACCGTTTGGTAGCGATCTGTGGCGGCTCCAGTGCGTTGCTGGATGGGGTTGAAAGGCAGCAGCTGGACGAGCGGGGGAAGGCGGAGCTGGTGCGGGGTGTTTGATGACTGGTTCGGGGGTTGTGTTTGGGCCTCCAAGTGCACGCCGATGAAGGTTTGTCGCCTGTGAGATCGAGCGCCGCCCCACCCGAAAACCCAAGCCATACACCCCCAGCCATCCCCCAACCCATCAACCAGATGACGCCCAGCCATTTCTCCCGCACACTGCGGAAAATTCCCAAGCCCGTACCCCGCCATCTTGCAGGGCACAGCCGGAGTAGAAAATGGCGCGACAACTAATAACAAACGCCCAAGACCCGCTGCACGAATCCCGCCAGGCCCGTCTGAAGCTGGCCAGCGAAGGCGAGCTGCCGCTGGGCATGCTGCGCGACGAGATCGACGCGTCCTGGCGCCGCAGCCTGGGCCATGGCCTGGATTGCCTGCAGGGCGAACAGGTCGGCCTGGGCCTGGAACAAGGCCATGACCTGCGCATGCTGCTGGAGCGCAACCGCCTGCTGGTCGACGCCGTCACCCCCGAATTGGACTACCTGGTCGCACGCCAGGGCAAGGCCGGTATCGTCATTCTCGGCGACGCCCAGGCCAACGTCCTGGCCATCGAAGGCCAGACGCACGTGCTCAGCCGCGAGGGCCTGCGCGACCTGCACCCCGGCAGCTGCTGGAGCGAGTCGCTGCGCGGCACCAATGCCATCGGCACCGCCGTGGTCGAAGGCCGGCCGACGCTGATCAACTGCGGTGAACATTACCTGGACCGCCTCAGCCCGTTCTCCTGCACCTCCGTGCCGCTGCGCGACCCGCGTGGCGAGGTGATCGGGGTGCTCGACATCACCCGCGAAGGCGTAATGGCGCAGCCGCAAGACAGCCTGTCGACGCTGATGCTGGCGGCCGGCAACATCGAAAGCCGCTTGTTCGGCCTGTGCCATCCAGAGCAGTTGGTGCTGGCCTTCCACAGTCGCCCGCAGTATCTCAACAGTGCCTGGCACGGCCTGCTGGCGCTGAGCCTGGACGGTGAAGTGCTGGCCGCCAACGACAGTGCTTGCCAGTTATTGCAGGTGCCGCGCCATGAGCTGATTGGCAGGCGCAGCACCGACCTGCTCGGCGAGCGTTCACCTGCATTTATCGCACGCCTGTGGCAGGGCGGGGTGAGCAGTGTGCAGACGGCCAAGGGCGAGTTCTACTTCCGCGCCCTGCAACTGCCACGCCATGGCCGGGTCAATGGCAGCACGCCAGCCGGCAAGCCGGCGCTGAGCAAGCAGTCGCCCGCGCTCGACGCCCTGGCCGGTGGTGATCCACGCCTGGCGCGCAACCTGCGCATGGCCCGCCAAGGGCTGGGCAATGGCCTGCCGGTGTTGCTACTGGGCGAGACCGGTACCGGTAAAGAAGTGGTCGCCCGGGCCTTGCACCAGGCCAGCCCGCGTGCCGACAAACCGTTCGTGGCCGTCAACTGCGCGGCCATTCCCGAGGGGCTGATCGAGTCGGAGCTGTTCGGCTACCGCGAGGGCGCCTTCACAGGTTCCCGCCGCGGCGGGATGGTCGGGCGGTTGATGCAGGCCCATGGTGGCACGCTGTTCCTCGACGAAATCGGCGACATGCCGCTGGCCTTGCAGGCGCGCCTGCTGCGAGTACTGCAAGAGCGCCGTGTAGCGCCGCTGGGGGCCGGCGACGAGCAGGACATCGACGTGGCGCTGATCTGCGCCACTCACCGCGACCTGAAACGCCTGGTACAAGAGCAGCACTTTCGCGAAGACCTGTACTACCGGGTCAACGGCGTGTCGCTGCGCCTGCCGGCGCTGCGCGAGCGTGACGACCTGGCCGCGATCATCCAGGGCCTGCTGGATAAGTCCGACGCCCGTGGCGTCACGCTGGCCCCGGCACTGGCGGCATTGCTCGAAGGCTTCGATTGGCCAGGCAACATCCGCCAGCTGGAAATGGTGGTGCGCACGGCGCTGGCCATGCGTGAGGACGGCGAGCAGGTGCTGACCATGGACCACCTCACAGACTGCCTGCTGGACGAGCTGGCCAGCGGCACGGCGCCCTCCGGCAGCCTCAAGGACAACGAGCTGGAGCTGATCCGCGGCGCCTTGGCGCGGCACCAGGGCAATGTGTCGGCTGCGGCCGAAGCACTGGGTATCAGCCGCGCTACGTTGTACCGCAAGCTCAAACAGTTGCGCGGCTGAACCATGGGCCCATTGTTCGCAAAGCTGGTGGAGTCCAGCGACCCTGTACTCATGCGCCAGGCGTTGGCCTGGCTGTATGGTTTCGTGCGCCCGCACCGGCGCGCCATCGGCCTGCTGCTGGGTTTGTCGCTGGGCGCCTCGTTGCTGGCCCTGGCGCAACCTTGGCTGGTCAAGACGCTGATCGACGAGGGGCTGCTGGCCAAGGACTACCAGACCCTCTGGCACATGGCAGCGATCATGATCGGCGCAGGCCTGCTGGGCACGGTGCTGGCCGGCGTCAACCGCTACCTGCACACGCGCTTGTCTGGGCGCATTCTGTTCGCCCTGCGCGATGACCTGTACCGCCACCTGCAGCAGTTGTCGCCTACGTTCTATGGGCGGCGGCGCATGGGCGACATTCTTTCGCGGCTGGACGGCGATGTGGCGGAGATCCAGCGCTTTGCCGTGGATTCGCTGTTCTCGGCGGTGTCGGCGGTGATCGGCCTGGTGGGCGCGGTGGCGTTGATGCTGATGCTGTCGTGGCAGTTGTCGCTGTTGCTGGCGCTGCTGGTACCGATCGAGGTGCTGTGGCTGCGCTGGATGCGGCGCAAGGTAGAGCACGAGGTGCGAAACCTGCGTGAGCGTTCGGCGGATGTGTCGTCGTTTCTGGTCGAGACCTTGCCGGCTATGAAGTTCATCCAGGCGGCCGGCCAGCAAGGCCGCGAGGCAGGGCGGCTGGATCAGCTGGGCCAAGGCTACATGCGCCAGTTGCTGAAGGTGCAGGTGACCGAATTCTTCACCCAGGCCATTCCCGGTACGCTCACCTCATGGTGCCGCGCTTGCGCGTTTTTGGTCGGCGGCTGGTGGGTGATTCAGGGGACCTGGCAGTTGGGCGCGTTGATCGCCTTTTCCACCTACATGGGCATGGCGGTAGGGCCGGTGCAGAGCCTGCTGGGCCTGTACGTGGCGGTGCAGCGCATGGCCGTGAGCCTTGGGCGGGTGATGGAGCTGAAACGGGAAACCGTGGCCGTACGCCCGGCAGCCAACCCGCAACCCATACCCGATGGGCCAGGCGAATTGCGCCTCGAAGCACTGAGCTTTGCCCATGAAGGGCGCCAGGGTGCGGTGCTGAATAACGTACAGGTGTGTGTACCAGGCGGGCTGAAGGTGGCCATCAGCGGCGCTTCGGGGGTGGGCAAGTCGACCCTGATCGACCTGTTGCAGCGCTTCTACGACCCGGACGCTGGGCGCATCCTGCTGGACGGGACCGACCTGCGCGAGCTGGACTTGGCAGCGCTGCGTAGGCGTATCGCCGTCGTCAGCCAGGACATCGTGCTGTTCCGTGGCACTCTGGCGCAGAACCTGGCCTACGGCGTGCCCGAGGCCAGCCGCGCAGAGCTTGAGCGTGTGGTGCGCCTGGCGCGGCTGGACGGCCTGGTCGACAGCCTGCCGCTGGGCCTGGACGGCTTGCTGGGCGAACGTGGCCAGCAGTTGTCCGGCGGCCAGAAGCAACGCATCGCCATCGCCCGTGCGGTGTTGCAGGCCCCGGCGATTCTGGTGCTGGACGAGGCCACCTCGGCGGTGGACGAAGCCACCGAACGTGAGGTGATCGCAGCTATCGACCAGCTGTTTGCCAGCCGCACGCGGATCCTCATCAGCCACCGCGCGTCGACTTTGGCTGATGCCGACCTGCACTTGCAGTTGCATGACGGCCAGTTGCAGGTACTGCCGCAGGAGACGGTCAAACATGGGCGCTGACGTGCGCGTTGGGGTCATCGACAGTGGCTGCTCGCCGGAGCAAACCAACGGCTTGCTCGATGCCCGCCGTTTCTGGCTGGAAGACGGCCAGTTACGTGAAGGCGCAATGCTGTCCGATGAGCTAGGGCATGGCAGTGCCGTGCTGGCCAGCTTGCAACGGGAGGCTGGCCCTGTGCCGTTGCTGGTGGCCCAGGTGTTCGGCGGCCAGGCCAGCACCAGTGCCTTGCAGGTGGCGGCAGCGCTGCTGTGGCTGGTGGAAGCGGGGGCTACGCTGGTCAACCTGAGCCTTGGCCTGCAGCAGGACCGAGCGGTTTTGCATCAGGCCTGCGCTGAGGCCTTGGCTGCGGGCGTGGTGTTGTGTGCATCCAGCCCGGCACAGGGCGGGCCCGTATTCCCAGCCAGCTACCCAGGCGTGATTCGGGTGACCGGTGATGCACGTTGCGCGCCCGGCCAGTGGTCGTGGCTGGGCACCCGGCAGGCGGACTTTGGCGGTTATGTAGGGACGGGCGGCAGAGCGGGCGCTAGCCTGGGTTGTGCGGCATTGAGCGGTAGGATTGCGGCGTTGCTGCGTGACGAACCGGGCATGGATCGCCAGCGAATCCATGAGTGGTTGCGTCAGCATGCGACGTTCTCAGGCCCAGAGCGACGGGGGGCGAGCCATGCCTGAACCGCGCATTGTGGTGTTGGGTGCCGGCCCTGCGGGTGCGGCCACGGCCATAGGCCTGCGGCGGCTGGGTTATACCGTGACGGTGGTGTCGCAGTGGCGCCGTTTCGCGGCTGTTGAAGGGGTTTCGCAACGGGTGCTGGAGGGCTTGCGGCATGCGGGCCTCGGCGGTGCTTTGAGCCAGGCGGCCACGCCGGCTACCCGGCAGGTGCACTGGAATGGCCAGCACCTGCGAATGAACCAGGAGTTCTTGCTGGATCGGCAACGGTTTGATCGGGCGCTGCGCAACGATCTTCAGCGTGCCGGTGTAAGCGTGGTCGAGGGGCGGGTACGCGAGGTGGTGCACGAGGGCGGTCATCATGTGCGTCTGGACGATGGGCAAGTTCTGACGGCTGATTTTCTCGTCGAGGCCCGAGGCCGCCAGGCACCGCTGGCCGCAGACCGCCTGCGCGGGCCGGAAACAGTCAGCCTGCTGAATGTCTGGCAGGGTAGCCCTGGCGCGCCTGCGTCGGCAGTGGAAAGCCTGGAGGATGGCTGGGCGTGGATGGCGCGGCTGGCAGATGGCCGTTGCTACTGGCAAGTCACCCAGGACGCTGCAGGCCTGCCGGGTAAGGCCGGGTTGGCCGATTATTGCGCGACGCTGCGGGCACGCAGCGGGTTGGTCGCGGAGCTGTTCGACGATCAGGCGTTGGTGCCGGCACAGGTGCATGCACGCAGCAGTACTGCCATTCTGGCGGGCGAATGCGTCGGGCATGACTGGATACGGGTGGGTGATGCGGCGATGGCCGTTGACCCGCTGTCGGGTAACGGGATTTTCCAGTCACTGTCTTCGGCGTTGCAGGCGCCGGTGGTGATCAACACCTTGCTGCGCCGGCCCGAGCGGGCGGTGTTGGCGTGGCAGTTTCACCAGCAGCGGGTCGAACAGCTGTTTTTGCGATTTGCCCGCATTGGGCGGGATTTCTATGGGCAGGAGCAAGGGCGGGTAGGGCAGCCATTTTGGGCTCGGCGCCAAGGCTGGCCGGATGCGCAGCCCTTGCATACGGCCGCGGATTGGAGCGCCGTGCGGGTTGAACGGCGGCCTGTGTTGCGCGACGGTCTGGTGGACGAGGCCGAGGTGGTGGTGACGGCGGACCAGCCGTTGGGGGTGTGGCATTTGCAGGGGGTGGAGTTGGCGCCTGTGGTACGTGCGTTGCTGGGTGGCCTGGCAATTGGGGCGGTTTTGTCGGGCTTACCGGGTGAACAGGAGATGATGGTGCGGCGGTGGCTGGTGGAGCAGGGGTTGGCTTGAGATGGCCGGGGCCGCTTTGCGGCCCATCGCGACACAAGGCCGCTCCTACACAGGTACAACATCGCCTGTGATGCTTGCGCTGTACTTGTGTAGGAGCGGCCTTGCGTCGCGAAAGGGCTGCGAAGCAGCCCCAGGCTGCAGAGTCAAAAAAAGGTCCCGACAATCAGTTGCATGTAGGCCCCCGTATCCCGCCCACCCAATTGCGTGCCGCCGTTGTTCGCACTGCGCTCCGGCTTATAGAACCCCACCAACGGGCTGATCAGCAGGTGCTCGTTGACCATCCATTCCACGTACAGGTCCAGCTCACGCCCGCCGAGGTTGCCCTGATCCGTGTCCAGCGTATCGAAGTCGAAGTACAGCGCGCCGACGGCCAGGTTGTCCCGTGGCTTGCCTTTCAGCGCCACATGGTGCACCTGGCTGTTCTTGTTGAACGGCCCGGCATAGTTGGCCGCTACTTCACCCTGGAACCAGGTGCCATAGCCTCGGCTCAGGCCATAGAACAGTGGGTCGAAGCCTTCGGAGAAGCGGCTGTAGCGGTAGGTGGCAGTCGGTGACCAGGGCAATTCGGAGAAGGTCCAGTTGCCTTCCAGGTACCAGGCATTCTCGCGCCCACCGGTCTTGTCCTGGCTCACGTACTCGGCGGCCAGTTCCAGGTCCTTCACGCCCAGGTTGCCGCGCCCGCGCAGGCTGGCGGTGTCCATGCCGTCGCGGTGTTCCAGGCCCATGATTTGCGCGTAGCGTTGGTCCACGTCCAGGCCGCGGATCCAGCTGAGGCCCACGGTGCCGGCGTCGGCGACGTGTTCCAAATTGGCTACCGCCAGCGAGGTATCGGCCTGGTAGTGGTTGTCGGACTTCAGCCACATCAGGTCGCCGCGCCAGCCCTGCTTGCCGCCCAGGCGCAGCACGGCGGTGCGGTCGAAGGCTTTACGGGCGGCCAGGTAGTAGGCGCCGCCGCGATCGAAGTTGGCGCCCAGGTCGACCTTGCCCAGGTTCACCGGGTCGCCCTGGATCAGAAAACCATCGCCCAATGTCACTACCTGGCGACCGCCTGAAATGTCCACGCCGTCTTCGCCCAGGGCCGGGAACAGGTTGGCCGAGCGCCAACCCAGGTACAGGTCTTCGATGGCGGTGCGGCGTTCGTCGCCCAGGGTCAGGCCGGCGGCATCGCCATCGCCCCAGGTGGCGGAACTGAGCAGGTTGACGGCCCCGTAGAGGGCGCCGCTGTCGACCAGGGCCTGGCTGCCGCTAAGGCCATATTTGACGTAGCCTTCTTGCCAGGCGGTGCTGCCGGGCTGGCGGTTGCCGGCCTGGTTGAAGCTTTCGTCGCTGTGGAACACACCGAACAGGGCTTCGAGGTCGGCGTTGAGGGTGGTGCCGTTGTGGTTGTAGAGCTCGTAGGCTTGGCTGGCGGGTGCGGCCACCAGCAGGGCCAAAGTGCAGGCGAGTGTGTGCCTCATGGGTTTGCTCCATGGTTTTTATTGTTGTTTTTAGTTGCCTGGGCCGGCCCTTTCGCGGGTAAACCCGCTCCCACAGGGACCCCACAGTTTTCCGGCTTGTGGTGATCCTGTGGGAGCGGACGAGCCCGCGAAGAGGCCGCTACAGGTAAATGATCAGAGCTTGATCAGCACCGATTTGAGCTCGGTGTAATGCTCGATGGCTGCTGCGCCCATCTCGCGACCAACGCCAGACATCTTGTAGCCACCAAACGGCAGTGCCGGGTCCAGTGCGCTGTGGCAGTTGACCCATACCGAACCCGACTTGATGCGCGGGATCATGCGGTGCACGGCGGCCAGGTCGTTGGACCAGATGCTTGCGCCCAGGCCATAGGGGTTGTCGTTGGCCATGCCGATCACTTCGTCGATGTCATCGAACGGCATTGCCACCAGCACCGGCCCGAAGATTTCTTCTTGTACCAGGCGGTGGCGCTGGTCGACATCGACAATCACCGTCGGCTTGACGAAGTAACCCGGCCCGAAGCCTTCACCGCCACAGGCGATGGTCGCGCCCAGTTCGCGGCCAAGCTCGATGTAGCCGGTGACGCGGTCCTGCTGCTTGGCCGAGATCAGCGGGCCCATCTGCACCGCTGGGTCCAGCCCGTTGCCCAGTTTCATGCCATTGGCGATGCCGGCGATGTCGGCCACCACGTTGTCGAAGTGCTTGCGGTGCACATACAGCCGCGAACCCGCGCAGCACACCTGGCCCTGGTTGAAGAAGATTGCCGTGGCCGCACCGGCTGCGGCTTCCTGCAGGTTGGCGTCGGGCATGACGATGGTCGGCGACTTGCCGCCCAGCTCCAGGGTGACGCGGGTCATGTTGTCCATGGCCGCCTTGCCGATCAGCTTGCCGACTTCGGTCGAGCCGGTGAAGGTCAGCTTGTCCACCCCAGGGTGGCGACTGAGCGCAGCGCCCGCGTTCAGGCCTGTACCGGTGATTACATTGAAAACGCCTGCCGGGTAGCCGGCTTCGTCTACCAGTTCTGCCAGCTTGAGCACGCTCAGTGGGGTTTCATCGGCGGGCTTGAGCACCACGGTGCAACCGGTGGCCAGGGCTGGGCCGAGTTTCCAGCAGGCCAGCAGCAGCGGGAAGTTCCAGGCGACGATGGCGCCGACCACACCCACCGCCTCGCGGCGCACGAAACCATGGAACTGGTCGTTGGGCATCAGCGGCATGGAGGCTTCGACGGTGCTACCCTCGATCTTGGTGGCCCAACCGGCCATGTAGCGCAGGAAGTCGATGGCCAGTTGCACGTCCATCACCTGGGCGACGGCGGCGCTCTTGCCGTTGTTCAGGCATTCCAGTTCGGCCAGCTGGCGGGCGTCGCGCTCCATCAGGTCGGCCAGGCGCCACAACAGGTTTTGCCGCTCGCGCGGACGCAGGCGGCTCCAGGGCGAATCATCGAAGGCTTGACGGGCGGCGCGCACGGCGCGGTCGACATCCTCGGCCTCGGCGGCGGGCACTTCACCCAGCACTTCGCCGGTGGCCGGGTTGCGGAACGACAGGGTGCGACCGCTGGCGGCGTCCTGCCACTCGGCGCCGATGCGCATCTTTAGCTTGCGTTCGAGAAAGGCGCGGGTGGCGGGCAGGATGGGCAGTTCGGAAAGCATGGGACGGTGCCTCTTGTCATTGGATGTGGCGGGCACCGGCGCAATGGCCGTGCCAACCTGGGCAGATGGCGGCAAGGCCTTGAGCTGACTGGGTTTTGCCGTGACGCAAGGTTCGGGTTGCAAAGGTGCGCTGTTGCACAATGAGACGGTGTGAGACGGTGGTGAAACAGCGGCTCTAAGGGCCGGCAGCCGGCATGTCAGGTGTTGTCTCAAGCTGAAACACCTTGTCGCGAAATGGCACGCTGCAATTGGCCATCCGTGCTGCTGGCCAAGCCCCGTTAACTGCCTAAAGGGTTGAAAGGCAACGCTTTTACAGCACCTGGCACAGTTCCTGTATCACAACTGTCACATGCACACCTGCTGTACCAAAGCGTGCGAAAACGATAAGAACAACAACCGTGGAGGTCTGACCTTGAAGACGACTCGACTCCGGCGGCATGCGGGCAAACTGGCGCTGGTCGCCGCCGCGCTGCTGAGCACCCAGGCCATGGCGGCCGAGCAGGGCCCGAGCCTGTTGCAGAACAAGTGCATGGGGTGCCATATCCCCGAAGGCAACGATA
>Ga0207655_1000248_pt1 | contig 87779 bp, 84 predicted proteins | sample KBSM44metaG_FD_184398 | JGI IMG/M metagenome (GOLD analysis project Ga0207655, IMG submission 184398) | Miscanthus rhizosphere microbial communities from Kellogg Biological Station, Michigan, USA - KBS M4-4 metaG (SPAdes) (version 2) | ecosystem: Host-associated > Plants > Roots > Rhizosphere >... | reverse complement strand
TCTTGAGTGGCTTCAGTATTCATTAGCTAAATAACGCTGGTACTGTATCGATTGTGGAAAACTTCGCGCCAACCGGTCGCCATAACGTGTAACGTCAGCAGCGTTTCCCTGTTGCGCGGCGAAACGTATCTGTAACCACAGGCTCTCTGCCGTTGCGGGCAGACGCTGATGGTAGAGTTCTAAAAGCACGGAAAGCCTGTTTCCTGCCGGCTGCATCAGCTGCCGTTCACCCTCCTCCAGCAGCCAGTTTCCCTGCTCAGGTGCGGTTTCCAGCGCCTGCAGCAGCAGTTTGCGCCCGGCGGCCTCATTGCCCGCCTGCAGATAACAATAGCCTGAAATCAGAAGGACATCCTGACGGGCATCGCTCTCTGGTGCCGCATTTGCCAGCTTAAACTGTTGATGCGCTTCGCCATACTGCCCTAATCCGCAGAGAAACGCACCGTAATTGTTAGCGACATAACCATTAGCGGGCGCTAACTGTTGTGCCCGCTGGTAGTACCGGCGTGTCTGTACACTATTCTGCTGCGCCTGAGCGACCCGCGCCAGCGCCAGGGGCACACGATAATCTTCAGGAGCAACGCGCTGCGCCTGCAGCAGATTGCGTTCAGCAGCGGCTAGATTGTTCGCTGCCAGATAGTGCAGTCCCAGCTGCAGACGAATATCTGCTGCGCGATGCGATGGCGAGCCAGTGACACACCCGGTTACAACAAAGCCAGCCACCACGGCGATCCCTAATCCTTTTAACATAGCGCTCTCCCTGCGAATAAACCGGGAGAGTGCCATGCATTACGCCCGCAGCGAATCTGCGGACGTGCGGTTTCAGATCGCCTTCACAGAGATAGCGTCACCTGCCATCTTTTTACGCAGCGTACGCTTGGTACGGTCGATCACATCGCCCGCCAGCTGACCGCAGGCAGCATCAATGTCATCACCACGGGTTTTACGCACAATGGTGGTAAAGCCATAATCCATCAGCACTTTGGAGAAGCGATCGATACGGCTGTTGGAGCTGCGGCCATACGGTGCGCCCGGGAAGGGGTTCCATGGGATCAGGTTGATTTTGCAGGGTGTGTCCTTCAGCAGCGCTGCCAGCTCATGCGCATTGTCAGTGCTGTCATTGATATGATCCAGCATCACATACTCAATGGTCACGCGGCCCTGATTCGCATTCGATTTGCCGATATAGCGCTTCACCGCGGCCAGGAAGGTTTCAATGTTGTACTTTTTGTTGATCGGCACGATCTCATCACGGATCGTATCGTTTGGAGCATGCAGCGAGATCGCCAGCGCCACGTCGATCATATCGCCAAGCTTATCCAGCGCGGGTACAACGCCTGAAGTTGAGAGCGTGACGCGACGTTTGGAGAGGCCAAAGCCAAAATCATCCAGCATAATATCCATCGCCGGCACGACGTTGTTCAGGTTGAGCAGCGGCTCACCCATGCCCATCATTACCACGTTGGTGATGGGACGCTGGCCGGTCACTTTCGCGGCGCCAATAATTTTGGCCGCGCGCCACACCTGACCAATAATTTCGGAAACGCGCAGGTTGCGGTTAAAACCCTGCTGCGCCGTGGAGCAGAATTTGCACTCCAGCGCACAGCCCACCTGAGAGGAGACGCATAGCGTGGCGCGCTCCGCTTCCGGAATATAGACCGTCTCCACCAGCTGATCGCCTACGCGAATCGCCCATTTAATGGTGCCGTCGCTGGAGCGCATCTCTTCCGCTACTTCCGGCGCGCGGATCTCTGCGCGCTGCATCAGCTTGCCGCGCAGCACTTTGTTGATATCCGTCATCTGCTCGAAATCGTCGCAGCAGTAGTGGTAAATCCACTTCATGACCTGATCGGCACGGAACGGCTTCTCGCCCATTTCGATAAAAAATTCGCGCATCTGCTGGCGGTTCAGATCAAGCAGATTAATTTTTTCGTTTTTAGGAGAAACCACGGCGGGAGACGCGGCAGCTGGCGTCACAATCTGTTCGGACATAATAATCTCTGGCCTCGTTGTTACACGTTACGGCTCTGGTTAGGAAAGAAGAAAAAACAGCGCCCCGGCTGAGCCAGGCTCAACAGGGGCGCATTATTGTACTATAACTGCAGCACGATGCCAGGGTAACCGTTTTACGCCGAGGTAAAAGGTGTAAACTCCCCTGTCCGCTTTAGCTGCAATGCACTTAGCGGGTGCGCGCGCAGACTTCGTTTTCAGCGAAGAAGTAAGCGATTTCACGGGCAGCAGACTCTGCAGAGTCAGAACCGTGGGTCGCGTTTTCGGTGAAGCTGTCTGCGTAATCTGCACGCAGGGTGCCTGCCAGTGCGTTGTCCGGGTTGGTCGCACCCATCAGGTCACGGTGACGCTGAACGGCATTTTCGCCTTCCAGAACAGAAACCACTACCGGGCCAGAGGTCATGAACTCAACCAGACCATCAAAGAATGGACGGCCTTTGTGCTCAGCATAGAAGCCTTCAGCCTGCTCTTTGGTCAGGTGCAGCATTTTTGCGCCAACGATTTTGAAGCCCGCGCTCTCAAAACGGTTGTAGATAGCACCGATAACGTTCTTAGCAACGGCGTTTGGTTTGATGATGGAGAAAGTACGTTCGATTGCCATGATTACCTCTGAATTAGCATCCTGAATAAACCGGGAACCCTCTCCCGGTAAGAAAAACGCGCCGATTATAGGGAGATCGACGCGTGTTGCCTATGAGTGATTGGTGGAATTATTGAAAATAATTACTTTTTGCTGGTGCAGGCCGCACAGTAATGCGCCGGTCTGGCGTTCTGCCGCGGTTTAGCCGCGTGTGCCACAGACAGCAGACTATGTGGCGTAATTTCATCCTGAGGTGCTCACTTTCGCCATTACGGGCTTGAGATAGCCTGCACATTCCCGGAGACTGGCTTTTTCCCCGATAAGAGAGAAGATGGCAATGACGGCTCCCCTGTTTGTATCTGCTGAGTGGCTGCATGAGCACTGCGGTGATGAAGAAGTCCAGGTGCTGGATGCGCGTATGGTTCCGCCGGGTCAGGATGCAGTGCGCAATATCACCGCAGAGTATCTGGCCAGTCACCTGCCGCAGGCAGCTTTCTTTAATATTGAAGCGCTTTCCGATCACACCAGTCCTTACCCGCATATGATGCCCCGTCCTGAAAGTTTTGCCGTCGCAATGCGCGAACTGGGCGTGGTGCAGGATAAGCACCTGATTGTGTATGACGAGGGTAACCTCTTCTCTGCCCCACGCGCCTGGTGGATGCTGCGTACTTTTGGTTGCGAACGGGTTTCCATTCTGGCAGGCGGCCTGCAGGGCTGGAAAGCCGCAGGTTTCGCTACGGCAGAGGGTCCGGTAACGCTGCCGGAAGGAGACTTTACGGCACACATGGACAGCAGCCAGGTGAAACGACTGAACGATGTGCTGCTGCTCAGCCATGAGGGAGGCGCGCAGATTGTAGACGCGCGCGCGGCAAACCGCTTTAACGCTGAGGTAGATGAGCCGCGTCCCGGCCTGCTGCGCGGACATATTCCGCACAGCCTTAATCTGCCGTGGAACAGTCTGGTGGAAAACGGCGCGCTGAAACCCGATGCTGAACTGCGCCAGCAGTTTGCTCAGGCAGGAGTGGCGCTGGACCGGCCCATTGTTGCCAGCTGCGGCTCGGGCGTAACGGCGGTAGTCCTGATTCTGGCACTGACGGCGCTGGGCGTGCGTGATGCAACGCTGTATGACGGCTCCTGGGGTGAATGGGGCAGCCGCGACGATTTACCGATCGAAAAATAGTCACCTGCCCGAAGCCAGGGCGCCATGAATGGCGCCCCTGTGGGGGATTTCGCACCTGATGCGTACTGCGTACCCGCCTGAAACCAGGGCGCCATGAATGGCGCCCCTACAGAAGATTTTGCACCCATCCCCGTAGGGGGCGCATTAATGCGCCCCGTGTTACGTGCGATTTCAGAGCCATACGCATTAATGCGCCCCGTGTTACGTGCGATTTCAGAGCCATACGCATTAATGCGCCCCGTGTTACGTGTGATTTCAGAGCCATACGCATTAATGCGCCCCGTATGACGTGCGGCACGGGAGCCATACGCATCAGCATGCGATGGTTAAATGATGCGCTGGCTGCCTTTGAAATCACGCAAAAAGCTGCCCCAGCGCCGCTCATAGAACGGGGTGATATGTGCGGTAAAAAAGTGGCTGACGCCCTGCTGTCCGGCATCCACTTCACAGATATCAATGGGCGCATCATCAGCCAGCGTATCGGTTGCCACGCTGCCTGCTGCCTGAATTATCTCATCAATATCACTGTCAGCTTCAATACCAATCAGCAGATTGGGCGCCTCCGTCATGCTTTCCCGCAGGCTGGCAATATAGGCGCGGCGTACCTGCTTATATTTAGCAAACAGCCGGGTCAGGGAGTCGATCATCTGTGCCGGCGGTTCAGCCACCTCAGATAACAGCAGCGCATGACCGCCCTCCAGCACGGTTTGCTGGCTCAGCGCACTCCCCTCTTCACCCAGCAGATGCGCGATCTCACCAGGGGTAAACTCTTTACCGGCCGGTAATTTCGGGTTCAGAAACAGCGTTTCACCCAGCGTCATCTCAAACAGCGTACGCGCCGGCAGGCGCAGCCACGGCTGCTCATCCGCTATCGCCTCGCGCATCGCCGCCTCAGAGCTGAAGAACGGGATCACGCTGCCGCCTCCCTCTTTCTCCCAGTGCTGTAACTCGACGGGCGAAGTCGCATTAAACTGTTCAGCCGGGCTTTCACCTGGCACCCAGACATCCGCAGCCAGCAGCAGCTGAAAAAACTCCGGGCGATGCGCCGGCTCGGTGGCGGCCAGCTTCAGCACCTCTTCAAGACGATTACTCATGCGTGTTTCATTCCAAAAAAGCGGGCAGGAGAGAGCCTGCCCGGGGCGGGATTATTTCAGTAACAGGTTGGCAAGCGTGCGCACGCCGAGTCCGGTTGCGCCCGCTGACCACTGATCCACCGCGCTTTTGCGATAGGTTGCGGAGCAGTCGATATGCAGCCAGCCTTGCTGATATTTTTCAACAAACCATGAGAGGAACGCTGCCGCGCTGCTGGCACCGGCGGCGTGAGCCGGGCTGGCGATGTTGTTGAGATCGGCAAAATTTGACGGCAGATGGCTGCGGTGGAACTCCGCCAGCGGCAGACGCCAGAACGCCTCGTTTTCGCCAGTGGCGCTGCCCAGCAGCGACTCAGCCAGTACGTCATCGAAGGTAAACAGCGCGTGATAGTCGTTGCCGAGTGCCGTTTTGGCGGCGCCGGTCAGCGTGGCAGCATCAATCAGCAGTTCCGGCTGCTGCGCACTGGCGTCAATCAGGCCATCTGCCAGCACCAGACGCCCTTCGGCATCGGTATTCATCACTTCAACGGTTTTACCATTGCGATAGCGGATAATGTCGCCGAGACGAAACGCATTGCCGCTGACCATATTATCGGCGCAGCAGAGATAGAGTTTTACGCGCTTCGTCAGCCCGCGGGCAATCGCCAGCGCCAGTGCGCCGGTAACGGTCGCTGCACCGCCCATATCGGACTTCATGGAGTCCATAAAGGCGCTCTGCTTCAGGCTGTAGCCGCCGGTATCAAAGGTGATCCCTTTACCGACCAGACAGGCGTAAACCGGCGCATCTGCGTCACCGGTCGGGTTAAAGTCAAGCGTCAGCAGCACCGGCGCGCGCGATGAGCCGCGGCCTACGGTGTGGATCCCGCTGTACCCCTGCTCACGCAGATCTTCACCTTTGGTAATGCGATAGCTGACGGCATCGCCGCCTGCTTCTCTGATCAGATCGATAGCGCTGTGCGCCAGCTGCTCCGGACTCAGGTCTTCCGCGGGCAGGTTAATGGTATCGCGCACCCAGTCTACAATCTGCAAGCGCCGATCGAACTCAGCACGATCGTTCTCGCTGAGCGGCGGCCATTCAACCTGACGCTTTCCTTTCGGGCTGCGATAGCCCTGCCAGAATGCCCAGCACTTCTCCAGATCCCAGTCGTCACCGCACAACGCGACGTGGCGGATCCCCTGGCTGTCGAGCTTGCGCGCCGCACGCTGAATCGTCAGCAGAGCATCGGTGCCCGTGAGGTGCAGCGTCATACCACTCTCAGTGCTGCTTAGCAGCGCTTTTTCGCCCCAGCGCGCATCAGCGGGCTGAGCGCTAAGCGTAATATTCATCGGTTGTGTTGTCATCGCGTCGCTCCGTTTACGTTTGGTCTCATTTCCGCGCCAGACCGGCGCAGAGTGGCATGGATCAGCGGGCCGCTGCCGGGGCAACGGCCTGCATCCGGCTGACAGCTTTATTGACCAGCGCAATGGCGTAGTCAATCTCCTCCTGCGTGGTGAAGCGTCCGAGCGAAAAGCGCAGCGAACTGTAGGCCAGTTCCGGCTCAACGCCCATGGCGCGCAGCACGTACGAAGGTTCCAGGCTCGCCGAGGTGCAGGCAGAGCCGGACGAAAGCGCCAGATCTTTCAGCGCCATAATCAGCGTTTCACCCTCAACCTGCGCAAAGCTGATGTTGAGGATGTTTGGCGCGCTGTGCGCCAGTGTACCGTTGAGCTGTACGCCGCTCAGCTGGCTGCTGATGCCCTGCCAGAGTCGCTGACGCAGCGTGGCGAGTCGCGCCATCTCCTCAGCCATCACCTCGCCTGCCAGCGCATAGGCTTCACCCATGCCGACAATCTGATGTACCGGCAGCGTGCCGGAACGCATACCGCGCTCATGTCCGCCGCCGTGCATCTGCGCATCAATTTTTACCTGCGGATTACGGCGCACCCAGAGGGCACCGATGCCTTTGGGTCCGTAGAGCTTATGCGCCGAAAACGACATCAGATCTACCGGCAGCGTACTGACGTCAAGCGCCAGCTTGCCCACACTCTGCGTGGCATCGACGTGGAACAGAATGTCACGTGCGTGACAGAGCGCGCCCAGCGCCGCAATATCCTGAATGACGCCCGTCTCATTGTTGACGTGCATCAGCGACACCAGCACGGTATCGTCGCGCAGCGCGGCAGCCAGCATAGCCGGTGTGACAATGCCGTCACTGCCGGGCGTCAGCCAGGTAATGTCAAACCCTTCGCGGGCCAGCTGCTGGCAGCTATCGAGTACCGCTTTATGTTCTGTCTGGCTGGTAATGATATGCCGTCCGCGCGCCTGACGGGCGTGTGCTGCCCCTTTAATGGCCAGGTTGTCCGCTTCGGTTGCCCCGGAAGTAAAGACAATTTCACGCGGGTCGGCCTTAACCAGCGCCGCAACCTGATTGCGGGCAACATCCACGGCCTCTTCGGCCTGCCAGCCAAAACGATGGGAACGGGATGCAGGGTTACCGAAGGTGCCATCCAGCGTCAGACACTGCATCATTCTGCTGGCGACCCGTGGATCCACAGGCGTAGTCGCTGCGTAATCCAGGTAGATCGGTAATTTCATGGCGCTGTAACTCCGTAAAATAAAACACAGGTCTTTATAGCATGATTCAGCCTGCGGAGAGTAAACCGGTCATGCGGCCGGTAGCAGAAGCGCTAACAGCACAAAGCCCCGGGGGCTTAATCGCTAAGCGCCCGGGGCTTTGTAAAAAGTCAGTTTTCAGTCAGGCAATGCGATTGCGATCAGGCACGCAGATTAACGTTGATGGTTTCCTGCACGCGATGCTGCTGAAAACGACGGTTATCCACGCTGTTCTGACGGTCAGCAACATCCAGGATTTCCTGATTATTCACCAGCTCAGCCAGCGAGATATTATTCAGGAAATCGCTGATGCGCTCGCTGAGATCGCGCCACAGCACGTGAGTCAGGCAGCGTTCACCACCCTGACAGCCCTCTTTGCCCTGACATTTCGTGGCATCCACCGACTCATCCACCGCGGTGATCACTGCACCTACTGCGATCGCACTGGCCTCTTTGCCCAGCAGATAACCGCCACCCGGGCCACGCACGCTGGCGACCAGGCCATGCTTACGCAGACGTGAAAACAGCTGTTCCAGATAGGAGAGTGATATCCCCTGACGCTCGGAAATATCCGCCAGCGGTACCGGTCCCTCGTGCGAATGCAGGGCCACGTCCAGCATAGCGGTAACGGCATAGCGTCCTTTGGATGTCAGTCTCATAGCGTAAAACCTCGTCGGCGTCCGCCCTTGCGCAGGCGGGTTATCAGTGGAATGTCAGTCAGCGCAGTCTGCCATTCCCGAGTATTTTGGTCAACTATTTAACCGAGTAATTTACTCAACTATTTAACCTGGCGTTTTACTCAACTATTACCCTTATCACCTTTGGGTTTTTCAAAGGAGGAGAGCATGCCGCGCAGAATATTCAGCTCATCGCGTTCCGGACGCGCACGCGTATAGAGGCGACGCAGCTTGCTCATCACCTGGCTCGGTGTGCCGGTACGGATAAAGCCGCTCTCCAGCATCATCTGTTCGATATGCTGATAAAAGCGTTCCAGATCGTCCACCAGCGGATAAGGTGAGGCTTCATATTCCGGCTGCGGGGCCGCTTTTTCCTGCGCATCCAGCCACGCCATACGGACTTCATACGCGATGATCTGCACCGCCATCGCCAGATTCAGCGAGCTGTACTCCGGGTTGGCCTGAATGGCTACGTGATAGTGACACTTCTGCAGCTCATCGTTGGTCAGTCCGACACGCTCACGACCAAACACCAGCGCGACCGGTGCCTGCTGCCCCTCCTCCACGCTCTTGATGCCGCACTCGCGTGAATTCAGCATTGGCCACGGCAGCGATCGTGAACGGGCGCTGGTGCCGACCACCAGACTGCAGCCGGCGATCGCCTCATCCAGCGTATCAACAATGCGGGCGTTGCCAATCACGTCGCTGGCACCCGCCGCCAGAGAAATCGCCTGCGAGTCAGGTTTAACCAGCGGATTCACCAGATAAAGGTTGCTTAACCCCATGGTTTTCATGGCGCGGGCAACAGAACCCATGTTGCCGGTGTGGGACGTTTCAACCAGTACAATTCGGATATTTTGCAGCATAATTATGAGCGGGTGAGAAAATGATGGCGCGCATCCTAACATAAATGCAGGACATTTGCTGAACACGCTGTTATACTCCGCGCCGTTTTCCCCGTTCTTTAACATCCAGCGAGAGATACCGATGCATCCGATGCTCAACATCGCCGTGCGCGCAGCGCGCAAGGCCGGAAATTTAATTGCCAAAAATTACGAAACCCCGGACGCTGTCGAAGCCAGCCAGAAAGGCAGCAACGACTTCGTTACGAATGTTGACCGCGACGCAGAACGCCTGATTATCGAAGTGATTCGTAAATCTTACCCACAACATACCATCATCACCGAAGAGAGCGGTGAGCTGGCGGGTGAGGATCAGGACATTCAATGGGTAATCGATCCGCTGGATGGCACCACCAACTTCATCAAACGTCTGCCACACTTCTCCGTCTCTATTGCCGTGCGCATTAAAGGCCGTACTGAAGTGGCCGTGGTTTACGATCCAATGCGTAATGAACTCTTCACTGCCGTACGCGGTCAGGGTGCACAGCTGAATGGCTATCGTCTGCGCGGCAGCAACGCCCGCGATCTGGATGGCACTATCCTGGCAACCGGCTTCCCGTTCAAGGTCAAGCAGCACGCTACGCCGTATATCAACATTGTTGGCAAACTGTTTACCCAGTGCGCAGACTTCCGTCGCAGCGGTTCAGCGGCGCTGGATCTGGCTTATGTGGCAGCAGGCCGCGTAGATGGTTATTTTGAGATTGGCCTGAAGCCATGGGATTTTGCCGCGGGCGAACTGCTGGTACGTGAGGCTGGCGGTCTCGTTACCGACTTCACCGGCAACCACGGTTACCTGCACTCAGGTAATCTTGTAGCCGGTAACCCGCGCGTTGTGAAAGCCATGCTGGCTAACATGCGCGAAGAGCTGAGCGAAGCGCTGAAGCGCTAAGCAAAAAAAAGGCGGCCCACGGGCCGCCTTTTTTGAAGGTACGGATTAACGACGTTCGTGCGTTAACACCTGACGTGGCTGAGTGCGGCGACCCACACCACCCAGAATCGCGGCCAGTACGGCTTCGATAATCAGCATGATGAAGGTAAACCAGCTTGCTTTCGCTGTAGCAGCGGCAGCCTGTTCTGCAGCTTCACGCGCTTTTTGCTCCGCTTCCTGCTTCAGCTGCTGATACTTCTGCATTGCCTGCTGATAGCTCTGCTCTGCCTGGTTAACAATCTGCTCTGCTTCCTGATCGCTCTTACCGGTACGCGCTTTGATGATATTTTTCAGCGCATCGCGATCAGCAGCCTGCAGCGTATCAGAATGACGGCTCAGCACACCTTTAAACCAGTTGCTCAGATCGGCATCCGCATTCTGCGGATTTTGTGCCGTATTTTTTGCCTGATTTTCAGCGTTGTTTGCTTCGCTATTTGCATCCTGCTGCAGATTTTCTGGCTGTAATTCCTGCTTGCCGGTCTGGCGCAGCGTGGTTTCCAGCTCATTCTGCAGATCGTCGAGGTTAATATTATTTTCCTGCAGTTTCTCTTTCGCCATATTGGTTAGCGAAGGCGCAACAGAAGAAATACCATTACCCAGTGCGTTTACACCTGAACCCAGAATATTAAAGGCGCCGCCAATAATACCGCTCGCCAGTGAAAAGGCCAGCCACAGAGTAATAAGCGTGCTGACACCAAACATCAGTAAACCATGCAGTGCACCTTCACGCTGTGCCAGACGGCCGGCGATATAGCTACCTACCGCCATTGCAATCAGCATGCTGGCACCGGTCCAGATCAGTGCGCCCGTGCCAAGATGCTCCAGAGGATTCTGCTCCTGCTGCGGATCAATGGTCGTGGCACCAATTGCCGTTCCTAATACTCCCAGTAATATATGAACAATAAGCGCAGCAATAACCCCTGCAAATATTGCACTCCAGGAAATGCGCTTTAACGGCAGGCCCGTATGTGTATCGGTCACGGTATCCGTGATGCCATTATGAGTCCGGATTTCAGGCATGGTATTTTCCTCGCAAAAACGACGACTGATAAAAGTTTATTTTAAAAAAGTAAATTCTCAGCTGATGTCATTTAGCGTAGACAGAGAATGCTAATTACACCAGCGCCGGGCAGCAGGATATTTTTATCAGACAGAAGAAGCGTAAACATCCGGGCGATTACACGCGTCCGGATGTTTATTATGGAGCACGTTAAAAAGGTCGCAGGCCGCCGCCGGCAGCGGGTAGTGCACTCTGCCACAAAAGCAGTCCGGCCAGAATCAGTGCGATGGCGCCCAGTAACATCAATAGCGCTATCAGGATGGCGGTTCGTTTTTGATTCGACGCTGACCGGCTCACCCTGGCGGCCAGCAGGCGTGAACGCTGAACCACAATGCCCAGCAGCGAGACCGTCAGTGCGGTACCCAGCGCCATCGCCAGCGCAGCGGCCACGCCCCACAGATAGACATTAATCACTTTCGCGAATAACAGCATCATCAGCGCTCCGGAACAGGGGCGCAGCCCCATTGAGAGCACCAGCAGCAGCTGCGTCCTGACGTCCACCGCCTGTGCCAGCTGACGCGCATCCGGCACATGCGCATGACCACACGCGCAACCTGCCTCATGCTGATGCTGCGGATGTACCGCGTGGATCTGCCCGCCTGCTGCCGGACGCAGGGCTGACCGCAGCGATTGCACGGCGCGCCAGCCCAGCCACCCACCCAGCGCTATCACCAGCAGATAACTCCCTTTTTCCAGCCAGTAGCTGCTGAGATGAAGCTGGCGCGATGAGGTCTGCAGTACCACCAGCATCAGCGTGACCAGAGCGACCGCCACACCGCCCTGCAGCAGTGCAGCCAGCAGAGTCAGCCGGATGCTGGTGCGTAACTGTGTCGGGTGCGTCGCTAAAAAAGTGGCGATCACCACTTTACCGTGTCCCGGCCCCAGCGCGTGCAGCACGCCATACGCCAGGCTCAGCAGCAATAATGTTAGCCCTGCCTGATGTGGCTGTGCCGCCACCTGCTGCAGCAGCTGTGTCATTGCCTGATTAAGCACTTTTTGCCAGAGTACACTCTGCAGCAGGATCTGCGGCCAGGCGTGCCAGAGCAGCATCGCGACCAGCAGCAGCATTACGGCGGCGGGCAGCGGCCAGCGACGCCGGACTGAAAGCGAGGTATTCAGCGACATATCAGCGTCACCGTCTGAGCAAACTGTCGGCCCAGATCCATCTCTTCCGGCGGCGCGTCAGCTTTATCCAGCGAGAGCGCATACTGCTGCAGCGAAGCATCCGGCTGGGGTGTAGTCAGTGCCAGCTGGCAGTGCGCCTTTACATTCTCATCCATGGCAATATCCTGCGCATTCTCATACTGCATATCAACAAAGTAGCTGGGGTCAAACGTCAGCATACGATAACGCTTTCCGGCCAGCGGCTGCGGCTCGCCCAGCGGCATAATAAATTCCAGTACGGCCTTATGTCCGTTACGCGACAAATGATACTCCTGTGGCAGATTGAGAAATTTCACCCGCGTTTTCGCTTGCCACAGCTCGGTAAAATAGTGCTGGCCCAGCACGTTAGCCATGACCTGAGCCGCCAGCTTTTTCCATACCACGTCACCCGGTTCAGCATTTCCGGCGTCATACAGCAGGTCAGCGGAGGTTATTTCATCCATCGTCCAGACCATTTTTATGCCGGTCAGCCGATCGTTTTCGCCTGTCAGCTCTGCTTTCATCGCAATAAAACTGTGCGGATGACAGGCACCTGCAGCGGAGAAAAACAGCGTAACCAGTAAAAGCGCAATTTTCATATGTTATAAAGTAACAATTTATAAGGTAAAGGTTTACGTGGTCCGAAAAAAACTGTGACCCGCCCTGAAGCTCTGAGTAAAAGTCTGTACTGATGGCGTAATTTCAGCGCGATATTAGCTATTCTTAGCTGAAAAATGAGCTGCGGATAAAATACGTGATGAGTTTTGCGCCTGCTACAGCACCACTCTTCAGCCGTTCCCAGCGACGTTGCCATCTGTTACTGCTGTTATTTCTGCCCGCTCCCGCCCTGACGCTCGAAAAACTGTGCCAGCTGAACGGCGTTGATCCTGCGGTTGCCCGTCAGGATATCGCGGATGTGGGTGATGAGATACAGCGCTTTCATCAGCTGGAACTACATCAGATGGTGGATGGCAGCTTTCGCATTCACGGTACGGAACTGGACAGAAGACTCTGCCTGATCCACTGGCTGCGACGCGCCCTGCGTCTGTCGCAGGCGTTTGTCTGCGACCATTTTGTTCCTGCACTGCGCCAGCGGCTTAAAGTGCTGAAGATTGAAAAAGCGCTGTGGGATGAGATCAACCTGCAGGCGCTGATCCAGCACTGCAGCCTGCGGCTGATGCGCAACTTCTCTCCACGCGATCGGCTTTTTCTGCTTATTTTTATGAAATATGCCCTTTGTCAGCGTCAGGCGGCGTTGTTCAATGAGCGCCAGCGCAGCTGGCTGTCAGAGAAAGCCGAGCGTATCGCAGCAGATGATGTTATCCACCACTGGCAGAAACGCTGCCACCTGATGCCTGATGCCAGCGAAACCGACTTCTGGACGCTGCTGTTCAGCCTGATCCACGCCCCTGATGCCACGCAGCTGAGTGCGCCGCAGGCGCGCCGGTTGATGAGCGCCACAGAGGCGCTGATTGCGCGTTTTGAGCAGCTGGCAAAAACGCGCATCCGCAACCAGCATGAGTTAAAGATACAGCTCTATACCCACCTGGCGCAGGCGCTGGACCGCAGCCATTTCTCGATTGGCATAGATAACAGCGTTGCGCTGGATGTGGCGCGGCTCTATCCGCGACTGATGCGCACCACCGAGCGCGCGCTGTACCATTTCAGCAGCGACTTTGGCACGCAGTTCAGCGCCGAGGAGACAAGCCTGGTCGCCGTGCTGTTTGGTGCCTGGATGATGCAGGAGAGTGCGCTGCAGGAGAAGCAGGTTCTGCTGCTGACCGGCGTGGACGCTGCGCTGGAGCAGCTGCTGGAGCAGCAGCTGCGCGACATGACGCTGCTGCCGATCAATATTACCTATCAGGATATGCTGCACTTTCAGCGTGAGGGTGCACCGCGCGATGTGGCGCTGGTGGTCACCCCCTATGCCATTTCGCTGCCGCTCTTTTCGCCGCCGCTGATCCACGCAGAGCTGCCGCTGAGCGATCATCAGCAGCAGCGCATTCTTCAGTTGCTGGAGTTCTGAGCTGCAGGGCGCAGGAACAGTGCCGGCAGCGCAACCAGTGCCATCACCCAGAACAGATGCCCCTGCAGATGTGCAAACAGGACGCCGCAGATCATGGTCATCACGGCGATGCCGCCGCCCATTGCCAGCGCCGAGTAGAGCGACTGCAGGCGGATCACCTCTGTTCCTTTGCGTGCAGCGATAAAGCGCATCGCCGCCAGATGACAGACGGTAAAACTGCCGCAGTGCAAGATCTGAGCAACAACCAGTAGCGGCAGCGCGGTCGTGGCCCCGAGCAGCGTCCAGCGGATCAGTGCGCAGACGCCGGAAAGCAGCAGCAGATCGCGCGCGCTCCAGCGTCTGAATAACCGGCTGCTGAGTGCAAACACCACGATCTCCGCCACCACGCCAAGCGACCACAGATACCCCACCACAGAGGCAGAGTAGCCCGCCTGCTGCCACCAGATGGCACTGAAGCTGTAATAGGCGGCATGTGCGCCCTGCAGCAGCGTAACGCAGATCATAAAACGCCAGACGCTGTTTTCCCGCAGCAGGTCGCGCCACGCCGCCCAGCCTCCGCTGGCACCCTGTCGCGCATCACCCTGCGGACGCGTCTGCGGTGGCAGCAGCATACCGCTCAGCATGGCCATCACGCCCAGGCTCAGCAGCAGCAAAATCGCCTGATAAGAGTAAGCGCTGACCAGCATGCCGGTAAGCGCCGAGCTGATGACAAACGCCAGCGATCCCCATAGCCGCACCGGGCCGTAGGCCAGCCCAATCTGGCGCGTCCAGGTGGCCGCCAGCGCATCGCTCAGCGGCACCAGCGGGGAGAAAAACAGATTGAATCCCACCATGACCAGCAGCAGCCAGAGCCACTGACCGCCGAACCAGAAGCCGAGGGCGAACAGTGCGGTCAGAAGCGCCAGCAGCCGCAGCGCGACAATCAGCTGCGCCGGATTTTTAACCTGCGAGGCGATAAGCAGACTGCCGGCGAAACGAGCCACCATGCCGCAACCGAGCAGCAGGCCGATTTTTTCCGCATCCAGGCCGCTGCCCTGCAGCCAGACACTCCAGAAAGGTAAATAGATGCCGTAGCAAAAAAAGTAGGTGAAATAGCTCAGTCCCAGCCACCTGGCTGATGCGATGGTCATGCTCTCTCCTGTGGCGCGCGCCACTGACTGCGATTTGGGCGCTACTGTGGCAAAGCACCGGCCAAAAATAAACCCGCAGAGCGGATCAATTGTGCGCTAAGCGGTGGAAAGCACACAAATAAAAAAGGATGGCCGGAGCCATCCTTTTTTCATCCGTTAAAACCTGTCAGGCATAAACGGGCAGACGGGCACAGATATCGAGCACTTTCTGTTTGGTGCGTTCGATGGTGGCTTCGTCATTCACGTTATCCAGCACGTCAGCGATCCAGCCAGCCAGCTCACGCACATCCGCCTCTTTGAAGCCGCGACGGGTTACCGCTGGTGTACCGATGCGCACGCCAGAGGTCACAAACGGGCTTTTCGGATCGTTTGGCACGCTGTTTTTGTTCACGGTGATATTTGCACGTCCCAGCGCGGCATCCGCTTCTTTACCGGTCAGGCCTTTGCTCACCAGATCGATCAGGAACAGATGGTTATACGTACCGCCGGAAACGATGTTGTAACCGCGCTCCAGCAGGACTTCCACCATCGCTTTAGCGTTTTTAGCGACCTGCTGCTGATAGGTTTTGAACTCCGGCTCCATCGCCTCTTTGAATGCCACAGCTTTGCCAGCGATGACATGCATCAATGGGCCGCCCTGTCCGCCAGGGAAAACAGCAGAGTTGAGCTTCTTGAACAGATCCTCATCTTCACCTTTCGCCAGGATCAGGCCGCCACGCGGACCCGCCAGCGTTTTGTGCGTAGTCGTGGTAACGACATGCGCATGCGGAACCGGGTTAGGATACACATCAGCCGCCACCAGGCCTGCTACGTGAGCCATATCCACAAACAGCCAGGCACCGATGCTGTCAGCGATTTCACGCATTTTTGCCCAGTCGCAGACGCCGGAATAGGCAGAGAAACCGCCGATGATCATTTTTGGCTTATGCGTCTGTGCCAGTTCGGCCAGTTCGTCATAGTTGATTTTGCCGGTTTCATCGATGCCATAGGGAATAACGTTGTAAAGTTTACCAGAGAGGTTGACCGGTGAACCGTGGGTCAGGTGACCACCGTGCGCCAGATTCATCCCGAGGATGGTGTCGCCCGGCTGCAGCAGCGCAGTGTAAACAGCAAAGTTTGCCTGAGAACCAGAGTGAGGCTGAACGTTGGCAAAATCTGCACCAAACAGCGCTTTTGCACGGTCGATAGCCAGCTGCTCAACGATATCAACATATTCACAGCCGCCGTAGTAGCGCTTGCCCGGATACCCTTCCGCGTATTTATTGGTGAGCTGTGAACCTTGCGCCTGCATAACGCGCGGGCTGGTGTAGTTTTCTGAAGCGATCAGTTCAATATGCTCTTCCTGACGCACTTTCTCCTGCTCCATAGCCTGCCACAAATCGGCATCATAATCGGCAATGTTCATATCACGCTTTAACATCCGCATCTCCTGACTCAGCAACTTTAACGGCAATTTAAGCCCCCGCTTAGGGGCGAAGGCCAACAGTGTAAACGGTTTTGCCAGGGGACGATAGCGCCAGGGCGCTCTTTTTACGCAAACGATTGGCAGGCCGCTGGAACGGCTTTTTTACGCTTCAGCGATGCGCAAAAAAATGGCGTGAGGGTCCGAAAGATAAGCCTGAATCGCACGGAATATGGATCCGCTTTGCGATAAAACCCGTTGCATCCGGTTTACAGCCGAACGCGCGCAGCATAAGATGCATTTAAAATGCATCTTTTAAGTTATCCGCTGAGGAACACACCATGCTTGACGCTCAGACTATCGCGACTATTCACTCTTCTGTGCCCGCTATTGCAAAGATGGGGCCTGCTCTTACCGGCTGTTTTTACCACAAGTTGCTGAACGATCACCCTGAACTGAAAAACGTATTTAATATGAATAACCAGCGCAGCGGCGATCAGCGTGAAGCCCTGTTTAATGCGATTTGCGCTTACGCCACCCACCTGGAAGATTTACCTGCACTGCTGCCGGCGGTAGAAAAAATTGCGCAGAAGCACGCCAGCCTGAATATCCGGCCTGAACAGTATGATCTGGTCGGTGCGACGCTGCTGGACACCATTAAGGAGCAGCTGAACCCCGGGGATGAGGTGCTTGCGGCATGGGGCAAAGCGTATGCGCTGCTGGCACAGGTTTTTATTCAGCGCGAAGAAGCCATTTACCAGGCATCAGAACAGAAAACCGGTGGCTGGCGTGGCCTGCGTGATTTCCGTATCCGCCGTATCACGCCGGAGAGCAGCGTGATCACCAGTCTGGAGCTGGTGCCCAATGACGGACAGCCGGTAGCCGGTTTCCTGCCGGGACAATACCTGACGCTCAGCCTGCGTCTGACAGAAAATGGATTTATGCAGCATCGTCAGTACTCGCTGACGCACGCGCCTGACGGCAAAGGCTATCGAATTGCGGTCAAACGTGAAGCGCACGGCACCGTGTCCGGCTGGCTGCACGACTGCGCCCGGGTAGGAGATATTGTGCAGTGCAGCGCGCCGGCGGGTGATGTCGTGCTGCAGACAGAGCCAGCGACGCCCGTCACGCTGATCTCAGCGGGCGTGGGCCAGACGCCGATGTTAGCGATGCTCGCCGTGCTGGCGCAGCAGCAGCATCCGGCAGCCGTAACCTGGCTGCACGCGGCGGAAAATGGCGCGCAGCACGCCTTTGCGCAGGAGGTCGCAACGCTGGGAGCCACCCTGCCGCATTTTTGCAGCCATGTCTGGTATCGCCAGCCTGCCAGCGACGATGCCGGTCAGTATGATGCCGGGGGCGTGATGGATCTGGCCTGCGTCTCAGCGGAACTGAGCCAGCCGGACCGTGAGTTCTGGCTCTGCGGCCCGCTGCCGTTTATGCAGTTTGTTGCTCGCCAGCTGCTGGACGCAGGCGTCACCACAGACCGTATCCACTATGAGGTTTTCGGCCCGCATAAGGTGCTGTAACCGCAACAATAAAAAAGCCTGCGGCTGGCAGGCTTTTACTGTAATGCAGAGCAGACGATCAGATCGCCTCTTCATCCTCTTCGCCGGTGCGAATGCGCACCACGCGGGCCACGTCAAACACGAAAATTTTACCGTCGCCGATTTTGCCGGTCTGCGCCGTTTTCATGATGGTTTCTACGCAGGTATCAACGATATCATCGCCCACGACCATCTCAATTTTTACCTTAGGCAGAAAATCGACCATATATTCTGCGCCACGATAGAGTTCAGTGTGGCCTTTCTGACGTCCGAAGCCTTTGACTTCGCTCACCGTCATCCCGGTGATGCCGACTTCCGCCAGCGCTTCACGCACGTCATCAAGTTTAAATGGTTTAATAATTGCATCGATCTTTTTCATCGCAGATCCCTTTTTTGCTCCCTCCATGACGGACGGATAACAGAAAGTATATATCGCTAACGGCGCCGGTGACGCGGCAAACTACGCTTTAAAGTCGCTGGCATCCAGCTCATGACGAGAGAGTAGCTTATAGAACTCGGTACGGTTGCGTCCAGCAAGACGCGCGGCATGCGTAACATTGCCTTTGGTCATCTGCAGCAGCTTGCGCAGATAATTAAGTTCAAACTGATTGCGCGCCTCAGCAAAGGTGGGCAGCGCGGTGTTCTCACCCGCCAGCGCCTGCTCCACCAGCGCCTCGCCAATGACGGGTGCAACGGTCAGCGCGACGCACTGCTCAGTCACGTTAACCAGCTGACGGACATTACCCGGCCAGCTGGCGCTGACCAGTCGCTTCATCGCACCCGCGGAGAAGCTGCGTACAAAGGGTTTATGGCGCTCGGCTGCCTGACGCAGTAAGTGATTAGCCAGCAGCGGAATATCTTCAGCGCGCTCGTGCAGCGCCGGGATCTTCAGATTCACGACATTAAGCCGGTAATAGAGATCTTCCCGAAAACTCTTTTTTTCCATCGCTTTAGGCAAGTCGCGGTGGGTAGCAGAAAGAATACGGACGTTGATATCCACATCCCGGTTACTGCCCAGCGGACGCACCTTACGCTCCTGCAGCACGCGCAGCAGTTTAATCTGCAGCGCCGGCGGCATATCGCCAATCTCATCCAGAAACAGCGTGCCGCCTTCTGCTGCCTGGAATAATCCTTCGCGCGCGCTGACCGCACCGGTAAACGCACCCCGCGCATGACCAAACAGCTCTGACTCCAGCAGCTGCTCCGGCAGTGCGCCGCAGTTAATGGCGATAAACGGTTTTGCGGCGCGCGGACTGGCAGCATGGATAGCCTGTGCCAGCACCTCTTTCCCGGTGCCGCTCTGACCATTAATCAGCACGGAGACATCCGACTGTGCCACCATATGCGCCTGCTCCAGCAGCCGCTGCATCAGCGGATTCCGGGTGACAATCGCTTCACGCCACCGGTCGTCACTGACCGGGGCACGCAACGCCAGCGCCTCATCAATCGCTTTATACAGCGCGTCGCGATCTACCGGCTTGGTAAGAAAACTGAATACGCCCTGCTGCGTGGCAGACACCGCATCGGGTATGGAACCGTGCGCGGTCAGGATAATTACCGGCAGCCCGGCATGACGTCGCTGAATTTCGCCAAACAGCGCCAGCCCGTCCATCTCACCCATCCGCAAATCGCTGATGACCACATCAGCCGGCTCTTTCTGCAGCTGACGCAGCGCTTCAGCTCCGCTGGCGGCGGTAGCGACCTGAAAACCTTCGCTGGTGAGACGCATACCGAGCAGCCTCAGCAGGCCGGGGTCATCATCCACCAGCAGTAAACGGGCGCGTGAACTCATGGCTGCTCCTCACTCTGCGTTTCGCCCTCACTGTGCGGGCTATCGTTGCTGTCCGGCGCTTTACGCGCTGAGAGCTGGCGTTCAATGTCGGTCAGCCGCTCCAGTTTGCGCTGGGTGTCGTTCAGCGCCTGATGCAGCCGGGTCTGCTGATGACGCAGGGCATCCAGTTCGCTATCGTGACTCTGCTGCAGCGCGCTGTAGCGGCTGCGCGCCGCGCTCAGCTCCAGCTGTGCAGCCTGGTTACTGCGCCACAGCTGGATCAGCGGACGTACCGTTGCGGGAAAGTCTGCGCTGTAGCTGTCGAGCGTGGCAATATACTGCCGGCGCTCAACCGGCGTTACGTTACCGTTCGCCAGCAGGATGCCCTGCTTAAAGGCACGCGCCCAGTTCTGCACCGGCCAGCGGCGCGCCTCCGCGCGGGCCTCCGTGGCCGTAAAACGTTCACTGCAATCAATCGCACGCTGCCAGTAAAGCGGATTATTTACCGCCGCTGAGGTTTCCGCAGGCCATACGTATTGACAGGCGGTCGTCAGGTAGTCAGGCAGCCGGGTAGCGGGCTCAGCAACGCTCACCCGCTCACGCTGTGGCACAGGCACCGCATGCGGCTGGCAGGCGCTCACGCCACTCAAAATAAGTACGCTCAGAAGCGCGTGTCTGATAAGGCGTTTCATGATTCAGGCTTCCTGGCGCTGGCGGGTAAAATAATGCGAAAGCAGACATCTGCCTCTTTGTGGCTGACCAGCTGCAGATCGCCCTGCATGCGACGCAGGCAATCTTTCGCAATGCTCAGGCCCAGACCGCTGCCTTTTACGGGTCCCTGCCGCTGCCGGCTGCCCTGATAGAAGGGTTCAAAGATCATCGCCTGCTCCTCTGGCGGGATCGGGATACCGCTGTTCGCTACGTCAATCCACACCCGATCGCCTTTTTGCTGGCTGCGCAGCCAGATGTTACCGGATTCACGCCCATAGTTCACGGCGTTCGAGTAGAGGTTGTCAATAACGCGCTGCAGCAGTGTCGCTTCTGCCAGACAGGAGGTGGCCTGCAGATCAACGTGCGTTTTTATTTGCCGGGCGCTGGCTGGCAGGGAATGTATGCGGGTCACAGCAGTCACGATCGCATCCAGTGCGACCGGTTCCGGGCTGAGCGGCATCTCGTTCAGCTTGCGGTTGTAATCCAGCAGCTGTTCAATCAGGCGCTGCAGATGGCGGCTGCTGCTGTCCAGAATAGCGACGATTTCCTGCTGCTCTGCATTAAGCGGCCCGGCAATGCCATCGGCCAGCAGCTCGGTACCTTCACGCAGGCTGGCGAGCGGCGTTTTGAGCTCATGCGAAAGATGACGTAAAAACTCATGTCGCTGCGCCTCCAGCCAGCTCAGCCGCTCGCTAAGCCACGCAATACGCTGTCCCAGCGAGCGCAACTCACGCGGTCCGCGAAAGCTGACGTTGTTTTCCAGCGACTGCCCTTCTCCCAGCCGGTTGATCATCTGCTCCACACGCTTTACCGGTCCGATAATCATGCCGGTAAACAGCAGGACCAGTATCAATGTAATCAGAAACAGGATCAGCGCCTGCCAGCCAAAGAACTGGCCACGCTCGGCGATATCACGCTGCAGTTGCAGCCCGCGGGAAAACACCACCTCGCGCGTCGCCTGTAACATACGCGCGTTAGCGTCCGAAAAGCGATCCAGCGCAGCGGCCCCGGACGCCGAAGGCGTGCCATTTTCGCAGGCGGCTGTGGCGAGCTGCGGCAGCGTGCCGCGCAACAGAGTAAAGGTGGGCAGTTCCGGCAGACTGGCCGCATGGCTGTTCAGCATCTGCCCGTAGCGGGTCCACTGCGTGGTATAGAGTTTTATCAGCGCAGCATCACCCAGTACGCAATATTGACGATAGCTGCGTTCAAGCTCCAGCGCGGTGCGGGCCATCGCCTCGCTGCGCCGCACGTCGGTAAAGGTATTGCGGTTCGTATCGGCGGCCTGATTACTGAGCGCTGACAGGCTTTCCCACGCCTGCCACGCCAGCACCAGCAGCGGCAGCAGCACCAGTAAAAATGCCATCAGGACCAGTTGTCGCAGGGATCGGGGAAACAGACGCCATCTCATACTGCCGCGCTCTCGCAAATAGGGTGCTGCAGGCATGCTAGCTAACTCTGGCGCGCTTAGAAAGCCGGAAATGCAAACGGCAGACCCGAAGGTCTGCCGCTCAGAAGAGGTGGAGCCTAACTCAACGTTACGTCCGATGCTTGATAACGCTGCAATGCAGGCGATTATCGGTCAGGTGGACGGCAGGCTCCGTTTGGTGCGTCATTCAGGGTTCTGTGAGCTCTGCCGTAAAGTACGGGGCAATCACAGACAGGCGAATGAGCCACGCGCTGATTATAGCAACTATCGTGCCACTTTTTAAAACTCTTTATTTATCAGAGTTACACCAGGGAAAATGGCGTCCGGATCACGAAAGCAGCCTGCTGACGGCGCAGAAGTGTCTCTGCTTAGAGACGCATTTCATCAGGTTTTTTCTTAATTATAAAAATCAGGGCGTTAAGTGTCGCCTGATAGCGACAGTGCAGTCGCTCATTTGTCGGTATATCGCGACACGTGCCCTGAATCCTGCAAAAAAGCCGCCCTGCGGCGGCTTTGTGGTTTCTTTTATCTGCCTGCTGCGAAATGCAGATCAGCCCAGCTGTTTGCGCGCATTGCGGAAAATACGCATCCACGGGCTGTCTTCACCCCACTCCGCCGGATGCCAGGAGTTGCTGACGGTGCGGAAGACGCGCTCCGGATGCGGCATCATGATCGTGACGCGACCGCTTTCGTTCGTCACCGCCGTGATGCCATTTGGCGAGCCGTTCGGGTTAGCCGGATAGTTTTCGGTCACGTTACCGAAGTTATCCGTGAAGCGCAGTGCGACCAGGCCTTTTGCTTCCAGCGCGGCCAGATGGGCGCCATCACGCACTTCAACAAAGCCTTCACCGTGCGATACCGCGATCGGCATGCGTGAACCCGCCATCCCTTCCAGCAGCAGCGACGGGCTGGCCGCCACTTCCACCAGGCTGAAACGCGCCTCAAAACGCTCAGACTGATTGCGCACAAAACGCGGCCACAGCTCGCTGCCGGGGATCACTTCGCGCAGGTTTGACATCATCTGACAGCCGTTGCAGACCCCCAGCGCCAGCGTCTGCGGACGATGGAAGAAGTTTTCAAACTCATCGCGCACGCGCCCGTTAAACAGAATCGATTTTGCCCAGCCTTCGCCGGCACCCAGTACGTCACCGTAAGAGAAGCCGCCGCACGCCACCAGCGCATGGAACTCTTCCAGACCGCGACGGCCCGCCAGCAGATCGCTCATGTGCACATCCACGGCGGTAAAGCCGGCGCGATGGAATGCGGCTGCCATCTCAACGTGCGAGTTAACGCCCTGCTCGCGCAGTACGGCGATGCGCGGACGCACGCCTGTGGCGATCATCGGTGCAGCCACATCCTCTTCCGGACGGAAGGTCAGCTGAACGTTCAGACCCGGATCGCTGTCGTTTTGCTTCGCTTCATGCTCCTGATCGGCACAGGCCGGGTTATCACGCAGGCGCTGCATCTGCCAGGTGGTTTCGGCCCACCAGGTACGCAGCGTTGTGCGGCTTTCGCTGTAGACCGGATGCTCGCCGGCGCGGATCACAAAACGGTCGCCCGGCAGCGCCTTGCCAATCACGTGCAGCGCGCTGCGCAAACCGTGGTCAGCAAATACCTGCTCTACCGCCGCCAGATCGGCTGCGTTAATCTGCAGCACCGCGCCCAGCTCTTCGGTGAACAGCGCCGCCAGCGCATCGCTGCCCAGCGCAGCGATATCCGCCTCAACACCGCAGTGGCCGGTAAAGGCCATCTCTGCCAGCGTCACCAGCAGGCCGCCGTCGGAACGGTCGTGGTAGGCCAGCAGCTTCTGTTCGCTGACCAGCGTCTGGATAGCATTAAAGAAGCCCGCCAGCTGTGCGGCATCGCGCACGTCAGCCGGCTTATCGCCCAGCTGACGATAGACCTGCGAGAGCGCGGTTGCACCCAGCGTATTGGCTCCGTTGCCGAGGTCTGCCAGCAGCAGCAGGTTATCCTGATCCGCCTGCAGCTGCGGCGTTACGGTACGCCGGACATCTTCCACGCGCGCAAAAGCGGTGATCACCAGCGAGAGCGGCGAGGTCATTTCACGCTCCTCATTGCCCTGCTGCCAGCGGGTTTTCATCGACATTGAGTCTTTGCCAACCGGAATAGTGATCCCCAGCGCCGGGCAGAGCTCTTCACCAACGGCTTTAACCGCTTCATACAGGCCGGCATCCTCACCCGGGTGTCCCGCTGCTGCCATCCAGTTCGCGGACAGTTTCACGCGCTTCAGCGAGCCAATTGCAGTAGCAGCCAGGTTAGTCAGGGCTTCGCCTACTGCCAGACGCCCGGAGGCTGCAAAATCCAGCAGTGCGACCGGCGCGCGCTCACCTAAGGCAAAGGCTTCGCCGTGATAGCTGTCGAGGCTGGCCGTGGTCACGGCGCAGTTCGCAACCGGGATCTGCCAGGGTCCGACCATCTGATCGCGCGCCACCATACCGGTCACCGACCGGTCGCCGATGGTGATAAGAAACGTTTTCTCAGCCACCGCAGGCAGATGCAGCACGCGGTTAACCGCATCAGCAATTGTGATGCCGCTACGCTGCAGCGCATCGCCTTTTGCCTGCTGCCGCGTGACATCACGCGTCATTTTAGGCGTTTTGCCCAGCAGAACATCCAGCGGCATGTCGATGGGCTTGTTGTCAAAATGGCTGTCGCTCAGCGACAGGTGCTGCTCTTCGGTAGCTTCACCAATCACCGCATACGGGGCGCGCTCGCGCTGGCACAGCTCATCAAACAGCGCCAGTTTCTCTGGCGCCACGGCCAGCACATAGCGCTCCTGCGACTCGTTACACCACACTTCCAGCGGGCTCATGCCAGGTTCATCGCTGAGAATGTCGCGCAGATTGAAGTTACCGCCGCGTCCGCCATCGCTGACCAGCTCAGGCATGGCGTTAGAGAGACCGCCCGCGCCGACGTCGTGGATAAACAGAATCGGGTTGGCTTCGCCCAGCTGCCAGCAGCGGTCGATCACTTCCTGACAGCGGCGCTCCATTTCCGGGTTGTCGCGCTGCACTGACGCAAAATCGAGGTCGGCGTCTGACTGACCGGAGGCCATGGATGACGCTGCACCGCCGCCGAGGCCGATGTTCATCGCCGGCCCGCCCAGGACGATCAGTTTGGCCCCCACGACAATCTCGCCTTTCTGCACGTGGTCTGCACGAATATTACCGATACCGCCTGCCAGCATGATTGGCTTATGGTAGCCGCGCAGTTCAACGCCGTTATGACTGTTAACCTGCTCTTCATAGGTACGGAAGTAACCGTTCAGCGCCGGACGGCCAAATTCGTTGTTAAACGCTGCGCCACCCAGCGGACCTTCAGTCATGATATCCAGAGCGGTAACAATACGATCCGGCTTGCCGAAATCCTCTTCCCACGGCTGCTCAAAGCCCGGAATGCGCAGATCGGAAACGGAAAAGCCGGTCAGACCCGCTTTCGGTTTGGCGCCACGCCCGGTTGCGCCTTCATCGCGAATTTCACCGCCCGAGCCGGTCGCAGCACCCGGCCAGGGAGAAATAGCGGTGGGATGGTTATGCGTCTCTACTTTCATCAGAATATGCGCGGCTTCCTGATGGAAAGCGTATTCGCCCTGCTGTGCATCAGCGTAGAAGCGACCAACGTCTGATCCTTCCATCACGGCAGCGTTGTCTTTATAGGCTGACAGCACGTGATCGGGATGCTGCTCAAACGTATTCTTGATCATCTTAAACAGCGACCTGGGCTGTTTTTCGCCATCAATGATCCAGTCAGCGTTGAAAATTTTGTGACGGCAGTGCTCTGAGTTCGCCTGCGCAAACATATAGAGCTCAATGTCATTAGGGTTGCGACCCAGACGGGTAAAAGCATCCAGCAGATAGTCTATTTCATCATCTGCCAGCGCCAGCCCCAGCGTGGTATTCGCCTGCTCCAGCGCCTGACGTCCGGTTCCCAGCACATCAACGCTCTGCAGCGGCTGCGGTGTGTGATGAGCAAACAGCTGCTCTGCTGCCTGCAGGTCGCTGAATACGCACTCCATCATGCGATCGTGCAGCAGGCCAGCCAGCTGCTGCCACTGCGTTTCTGTCAGCTGCGGCGCCTGAACATAGAACGCCAGGCCGCGCTCCAGGCGTTTAACCTGCGGCAAATCGCAGTTGTGAGCAATGTCCGTGGCTTTCGATGACCAGGGAGAGATAGTGCCAGGACGCGGCGTAATCAGCAGCAGACGCCCTTGAGGCGCATGTTCAGCGAGAGAAGGGCCATATTTCAGCAGGCGCTGCAGGCGGGCGTGTTCATCCGCGCTGAGCGGTGCAGCAACATCAGCAAAATGGACATACTCGGCGTAAATATCACTCACCGGCAGATGAGCGTTCTGAAAGCGGGTCAGCAGTTTGTTTACACGAAATGCTGACAGAGCGGGCGAACCACGCAGAATTTCCATCATTAAAGATCTCTCGTCTTCGAAGCGCCGGGCGACGCTTCATTGGGCGCAACAGGGAAAACGGGCGGTATTATAGAGAAAGCGCGCAGGTAACGAAACCGTTTGCGCAGAAAAACTGCCATACGGGATTTGCCTGAATTTTGCGCAAAACCTGCTATATGAGTTGCCCTGTTTCGCTTTGTTGCGCAAAATGCCCCTCGCTCTGGGAGTAAAAAACAATACCAATACTGCCTTTAAAGGACAGAGGCCTGTGAGCCATTAAGAGACAACCATTTGAAACGCCTAAAATTAAATTATCTGTTCATCGGTCTGATCACCGTGCTGCTGGCGCTGGCGCTATGGCCGGCAATCCCCTGGTACGGGGGCGATCGGGACGCGCTGACAGCGATCAAATCACGCGGCGTGTTACGCATCAGTACGGTCAATTCGCCGCTGACGTATTACACCATCAACCAGGCACCGGCTGGCATGGATTACGAGCTGGCAAAGCGCTTTGCAGACTACCTCGGCGTCAGGCTGGAGGTCACTGTGCGGCCCAGCCTGGGCGATCTGTTTGACGATCTCGATGAGGGAAAAGCCGATCTGCTCGCCGCCGGGCTTATCTATAACAGCGAGCGTCTGGCGCACTATCAGGCCGGCCCCAGCTACTATTCGGTGTCGCAGCAGCTGGTTTACCGTATCGATAAACCGCGTCCGCGCACGCTGGGCGACCTGAAAGGCCGCCTGGTGGTGCAGTCCGGCTCAGCTTATCTCTCGACGCTGCGGACAGAAAAAGCCAACAGCTATCCCGATCTCGACTGGGCAATCGCCACCGATCAGGGACAGAAAGCGCTGCTGGAGGCGGTGGCTGACGGCAAACTTGACTACACGGTAGGCGACTCGGTTACCGTGGGCCTGCTGCAGCGTATTCACCCGCAGCTGACGGTCGCCTTTGATATCACCGATGAAGAGCCGGTGACCTGGTATCTGCCGCGCAATGATGACAGCAGCCTTAACGCGGCCATGCTCGATTTTTACAGCCAGATGGGTGAAGAAGGCACGATGGCGCGACTGGAGGAGAAGTACCTCGGTCACGTTGGCACATTTGATTATGTCGATACCCGCACCTTCCTGCGCGCGATTGACAATACGCTGCCGGATATCAAACCGCTGTTTAAAAAGTATTCTGCAAGCATGGACTGGCGTCTGCTGGCGGCGATCTCCTATCAGGAGTCGCACTGGAATCCGCAGGCGACCTCACCCACCGGCGTGCGCGGCATGATGATGCTGACGCGTAACACGGCGGATAGCCTTAATGTTGATGACCGGCTTGACCCGGAGCAGAGCATTCGCGGCGGCAGTGAGTATCTGCAGCGTATGATGGATAAAGTGCCGGCGAGCGTGCCTGACGACGAGCGCATCTGGTTTGCGCTGGCGGCCTATAACATGGGATATGCGCACATGCTCGATGTGCGCCGGCTGACGGCGAAACAGGGCGGCAACCCTGACAGCTGGGCAGATGTGAAGCTGCGCCTGCCGATGCTCAGTCAGAAGCGCTACTACGCGCAAACCGCCTATGGCTATGCGCGCGGGCACGAAGCGTATAACTACGTGGAGAATATCCGTAAGTATCAGCTAAGTCTGGTGGGCTATCTGCAGGAGCAGGAGCGGCGCCTGGCGCAGCGTTCAGCGCTGGAAGCGGAGCTGGGCGCCGGTTATCCGGCGGTTGAGCCCAAAATCGCCATGAATTAATCTGCGCGCTGTGCCTGACGCAGCGCGCGCTTCTGCTCGCGTCGCATACGAAAAAAGTCGCTCAGCATGCCGGCGCACTCCTCCGCCAGCACGCCGCAAGCGATCTCGATCTGATGATTCATCCCCGGATGCCCCAGCACGTCCAGCAGTGAACCGGCCGCGCCGGTTTTGACATCTTTTGCGCCGTAAACCAGCCGGGTAATGCGGCTGTGTACCATGGCACCGGCACACATGACGCACGGCTCCAGCGTGACATAGAGCGTGGTATCCAGCAGGCGGTAGTTATCCAGCACTTTACCGCCCTGGCGCAGCGCCATGATCTCCGCGTGTGCGGTAGGGTCGCACTGGCCGATGGGCCGGTTCCAGCCCTCCCCTATGATCCGCTCTCCCTGCACCAGTACAGCCCCGACCGGCACCTCACCCTGCTCCCGGGCACGCTGCGCCAGCTGCAGCGCGTGACGCATCCAGTATTCATCAGTTTGTGGTTTCACCGGGTAACTCCTGCAGAATGAAAAGGCGGCGCATTATAGACAAAAACGCCGCGCGATTCACTCCAGCTGCTGCAGTTCGCCACGCGGTGTTACGCGCCAGCGATGCTGACAGAAAAACAGCAGCGGGTTGTCCTGTTTGCTGTCGCTGTAGCCGCTGTAAAGCTGCAGCGGCGTGCCAATCTGCTCTTCCAGCTGCGCGACCTTTTCGTGGCCGAGGCAGCGCATTGCCAGCACGCGTCCGCCGCGTCCTGGCCGCATCTGGCTGGCGATCAGTTTCACACGCGGCAGAAAGGCGGAATCGAAATAGACCTGCTCCACCAGTGATTGCGGTGATCCGGTAATTAGCCAGACATCGGCATCGTCACTCTGCAGGTAATCTGTCAGGCGCTGCTGCACCACCGGAAACGCCACTACCCGCTCGCGGAACCACTGCGCAAACTCCGCTTCACGCGCGCGCAGGCGCGTTTCGCTGTGCCCGAACGTGATTGCCCAGAGCAGCAGACTCATTGGCCAGCGCGCTGCCCGGCCTTTAACCAGCAGCCCGAGCCCGATAACCGGCAGCAGCGGAACCACCAGCAGCAGATTCAGCGGCTGCCGGCGCAGCAAAAAGCGCATAAAGGTTCCAAACATATCCTGCTGATGCAGCGTGCCATCCAGGTCGAAAAATACGACGCGGCGTTGCGAGTCCTGTGTCAAACCTCTCTCCTTTTTTAAATCAGTTGCTGCTCTACAGTGTAGCCAGCAACCGCGCTTAGCGAAGCTGTGATTTTTAATTCCGCTAGCTACAAAGCCCACTGAATAGTTTATTCTTGGTGGCACGGAGTATTCACTATTACTGCGCGTGCGGCAGAGAGGTAACCTGCGGCATGCTATGAAACCGGGAGTAAGGATCGAACATGAGTTCACTGCTGCGAATCCGCCAGCTCTATCCCCGGCTGGCGCTGAATGAGCGCCGGCTGGCTGACTTTTTACTGTCACAGCCCGATCGGGCGCGCCATCTCAGCTCACAAAAGCTGGCTGAAGAAGCGGGCGTCAGCCAGTCGAGCGTGGTGAAGTTTGCGCAGAAGCTGGGTTATAAAGGATTTCCGGCCCTGAAGCTGGCGCTGAGTGAATCGCTGGCGGATCGCGATGCGATCACCGTGCATAACCATATTCTCAGTGACGATCCACTGAAAACCGTAGGTGAGAAGCTGCTGACTGAAAAGATCTCCGCGATCCGCGCTACGCTGGATATCAACAGCGAAGAGAAACTGATGGAGACGTTGCATCTGCTGAAGAATGCCAACCGCATTCTGCTGGTGGGCATCGGCGCGTCTGGCCTGGTGGCGAAAGATTTCTCCTGGAAACTGATGAAAATCGGCATTAATGCGGTGGCTGAGCAGGATATGCACGCCCTGCTCGCCAGCGTACAGGCGATGGCGCCTGGCGATGTCCTGCTGGCCATCTCCTACACCGGCGAACGGCGTGAAATTAATCTGGCGGCACAGGAAGCGGCCGCTATCGGGGCTGATGTGGTGGCGTTTACCGGTTTTACGCCGAACGCGCTGCAGCAGTGCGCCTCCATCTGTCTCTATACCGTTGCAGAGGAGCAGAGCACGCGCAGCGCGGCCATCTCCTCAACCAGCGCACAGCTGGCCCTGACGGATTTACTGTTTATGGCGCTGGTGCAGCACGATCCGGAGCGGGCATCAAGCCACATCCGCCACAGTGAAGCACTGGTGAAAAAGCTGATATAAGCGTTAAACCGGCCTATAATGACCGCGCATTTATTAAGGATTAACGGACATAAAGAATGGCGTTACTGATTACGGCGAAATGTATTAACTGCGACATGTGTGAGCCGGAGTGTCCCAATCAGGCTATCGCGCTGGGTGAGGCGATATATGAAATCGATCCGGCGCGCTGCACCGAGTGCGTGGGGCACTATGAAACCCCAACCTGTCAGAGCGTCTGCCCTATCGACAACGCAATTATCAGTGACCCACAGCGCGCCGAAAGCCGCGACGCGCTGTGGGAAAAATTTGTGCAGCTGCATCCGTACTGAGGACGAACATCAGTCCTCAATAATCACCGTGGCGCAGGCGTAGTGGCGCTCATCAGCCAGCGTCACGTGCACGCGCTGCACGCCAAGCCGCTCTGCAATGATGCTCGCCTGCTCAAAAAAGCGCAGACCCGGTTTCCCCAGCGCATCGTTGAATACCTCAAACTGATTAAACGCCAGCCCGCCGCGGATCCCGGTGCCAAACGCTTTGGCCGCCGCCTCTTTAACGGCAAAACGCTTGGCCAGAAAACGCACCGGCTGCTGATGCGCCTGATACTGCTGCCACTCTGCGTCGCTCAGTACGCGGCGCGCGAGGCGATCGCCGGATCGTTCGATGACGCCGGCGATGCGCTCAATTTCCACGATATCGCTGCCAAGACCGAGGATCGCCATCAGCGCCGCGCTTCCCGCATCAGCTGTTTCATTTCGCTCACCGCTTCTGCCAGCCCGCTGAAGAGCGCCCGCCCGATAATGGCATGGCCGATATTCAGCTCATGCATCTCCGGCAGCGCCGCAATCGGCTGTACGTTGTGATAGGTCAGTCCGTGGCCGGCGTTGACTTTCAGTCCCAGGGAAGCCGCGTAGTGCGCCGCTTCACGAATGCGCAGCAGCTCAGCGTCACGCACCGGCCCTTCCGGTGCCTCGGCGTACGCGCCGGTATGAATTTCGATATAGGGGGCGCCGCTGGCAACGGCCGCATCAATCTGCCGGCGATCGGCATCGATAAACAGTGACACCAGTATGCCCGCTTCAGACAGCTGCTGTACCGCTGCGCTGACGCCCGCCTGCTGGCCCGCGACGTCCAGTCCACCTTCCGTTGTCACCTCCTGACGCTTCTCCGGCACCAGACAGACAAAGTGCGGCCGGATGTCACAGGCGATGGCGATCATCTCATCCGTGACCGCCATCTCCAGGTTCATCCGCGTCTGAATGGTATCGCGCAGGATACGCACATCGCGATCGGTGATATGACGGCGGTCTTCGCGCAGATGCACGGTGATACCGTCAGCACCCGCCTGTTCGGCCACAAAAGCCGCCTGTACCGGATCGGGATAGTGGGTGCCACGCGCGTTACGTACGGTAGCGATATGATCAATATTGACGCCTAACAGCAACTCAGCCATAACTACGCTTCTCTTTGTCCAATGTCAGTGCAGTGTATCGCGATGATACGTTCAGGTGGTATGACCGCCGCTACGCCTGCGGCGCATCGGGTTTCTTCTTTGGAATAAACTGGCGAAACAGCTCCTGGCTCTTCAGCGGTTTGCCGCCGAGATAGGGCTTCAGCGCCATGCGCGTAAAGCGCTTGGCTGCCCGCAGGCTGTCGGCATCGGGGAAACTGCGCGCTTCAATGGCGCGCAGCTGGTGACCGGTAAAACTGCGCTGGTTCAGCACCAGGCTGGCGATAAAGCCCTTCTCTTCGCGGTAGCTGTAGGTCATGGCGTCATCAATCGCTTCGCCGCTGCCGGCGCAGTGCAGAAAATCGACGCCGTAGCCAAGATGCCCGAGCAGCGCCAGCTCAAACCGGCGCAGCGCCGGTTCCGGCGAGGCCGTGCCGGCAGCCAGTTCCTGGATACAGTTCAGATAATCGAAGAAGAGCTCAGAAAAGGGGATCTCCTGCTCCAGCACGCGCGACAGCAGTTCATTGACATAGAGACCGCAGTAGAGCGTGATACCGCTGAGCGGCAGCGCCAGTGACACCGCTTCGGCGTTACGCAGCGTTTTCACTTCGCCGCGTCCGCCCCAGCGCACCAGCAGCGGCGTAAAAGGCTGCAGGGTGCCTTTCAGCTGAGAACGGCGCGAGCGCGCGCCTTTAGCCAGCACGCGGACGCGTCCCTGACTTTCCGTGAAGAGATCGAGCAGCAGGCTGGTTTCGCTGTAAGGGCGACTATGCAGCACAAACGCGCGTTGCCAGCCTTCCATCAGTTACAGATCGTCTGTGTAGCCCAGGCTGCGCAGCGCACGTTCGTCATCTGCCCAGCCCGATTTTACTTTCACCCAAAGTTCGAGGTGCACTTTGGCTTCAAACATCTCTTCCATGTCACGCCGCGCTTCGATACCGATGGTTTTGATCTTTGACCCTTTGTTGCCAATCACCATTTTCTTCTGGCCTTCGCGCTCCACCAGGATCAGGCCGTTGATGTCATAGCCGCCGCGATCGTTAGCGACAAACTGTTCAATCTCCACGGTGACGGAGTAAGGCAGCTCGGCGCCCAGGAAACGCATCAGCTTTTCGCGGATGATCTCTGAAGCCATAAAGCGCTGTGAGCGGTCGGTAATGTAGTCTTCCGGAAAGTGATGCTCTGCCAGCGGCAGGCGCTTGCGGGCAATCGCTGCGATGGTATCGACATTTTTGCCATTCTCAGCAGAGATCGGCACGATATCGAGGAAATTCATCTGCTGACTCAGGAACTGCAGGTGCGGCAGCAGGATACTTTTATCCTGAATGTTATCCACCTTGTTCACCGCCAGCACCACCGGCACTTTGCCATCGCGCAGTTTGTTGAGCACCATCTCATCATCCGGTGTCCAGCGCGTGCCTTCCACGACGAAAATCACCAGCTCCACATCGCCAATTGAGCTGCTGGCAGCACGGTTCATCAGGCGGTTGATCGCCCGCTTCTCTTCCATATGCAGCCCGGGCGTATCCACGTAGATCGCCTGATAAGCGCCTTCAGTGTGAATGCCCATAATGCGGTGGCGCGTGGTTTGCGGCTTGCGTGAGGTGATCGAGACCTTCTGCCCCAGCAGTTGGTTCAGTAAGGTTGATTTACCGACGTTAGGCCGGCCTACAATCGCGACAAAGCCGCAATAAGTTTCGTGTTCGCTCATTCGGGTCCTGACTTAGTCAGCGCCGGGATGGCGCTGTCGTAAAACAATTTATTCGAGTCCAAGCTTGATTAAAGCCTGTTCGGCGGCAGCCTGTTCCGCTTTACGGCGGCTGGAGCCTACGCCCACTACCGGGTCGGCCATGCCACTCACCTGACAGTGAATGGTGAACTCCTGATCGTGCGCTTCGCCACGTACCTGCACCACCAGATAGGAGGGCAGCGGCAGATGGCGACCCTGCAGATACTCCTGCAGGCGCGTTTTAGGGTCTTTCTGTTTATCGCCCGGGCTGATCTGCTCCAGACGATTCAGATACCAGTCGAGAATCAGCTTCTCAACGGTCTGTATATTGCTGTCGAGGAAGATGCCGCCAATCAGCGCCTCTACCGTATCCGCAAGGATCGACTCACGACGGAAGCCGCCGCTTTTCAGTTCGCCTGGCCCGAGACGCAGGCACTCACCCAGTTCAAATTCACGCGCCATTTCTGCCAGCGTATTGCCACGCACCAGCGTGGCACGCATGCGGCTCATATCACCTTCGTCCACGCGCGGGAAGCGGTGATAGAGCGCGTTGGCAATCACATAGCTGAGAATTGAATCGCCAAGAAATTCAAGCCGTTCGTTATGTTTGCTGCTGGCGCTGCGGTGTGTCAGGGCCTGCTGCAAAAGTTCCGGATGAGTAAAAGTGTAGCCCAGTTTGCGCTGCAGCTTAGTAATGAGAATGGGGTTCATGCGATTCCAGTTGTTCTGTGCGTCTGTAACTCTGCATACGAAACAGGGCTGAGAGCAGCGCGTTCTGTTTCGTGTGCAGTGGCTTCCTGTCAGACAGGAAGCCACCCGTATTTAGTGAATGCCGCCGATACGGCTCAGGCGTACACCTGTCGGCCATTCACCTTCCTGTTTTTCAAAGCTCATCCAGATAGCGACCGCTTTACCGACCAGATTCTTCTCAGGCACAAAGCCCCAGTAGCGACTGTCGGCGCTGTTGTCACGGTTATCGCCCATCATGAAATATTGCCCCTGCGGCACGACCCAGGTCGCCTGCGGCTGGCCCGGCTGCTGATAGTACATGTTCGCCTGGCTCTGCGCCTCATTCACCAGCAGGATATTGTGCGTCACATCGCCCAGCGTCTCTTTACGTGTACCGAGACGCAGGCCGCCGCGCAGCGTTTCACCCTGCGGTTTCCGGAAGAAGCCGTTGCCGGTTTCATTGCCATCAAAGCCGCTGAAGGTCTGGATAAAGTCGCTTGGCTCAATATTGGTATAGGTGACCGGCAGCGCCGTATCACATTTACCGTTACCGCAGCCAGGATTGATGGTCAGCGTTTTGCTGAACGGATCAAACACCACTTTGTCGCCCGGCAGACCAATCACGCGTTTGATGTAGTCAACGCTGGGATCTTTCGGATATTTAAACACGGCAACGTCACCGCGTTTTGGATGTCCGGTCGGGATCAGCGTGGTTTGCGTGATGGGATCTTTAATGCCATACGCAAACTTCTCTACCAGAATAAAGTCGCCAATCAGCAGCGTGGGCATCATTGAGCCGGAGGGGATCTGAAAGGGTTCAAAAATAAATGAACGTACAATCAGTACCACCGCCAGCACCGGAAATACCGATGCCGCCGTTTCAATCCAGCCTGGCTGTGCTGCAACCTTCGCCAGCGTTTTGCTGTCGAGCGCGTTACCCGCCTGCGCCTGCGCAGCGGCCTGCTTTGCACGACGCTCAGGTGCCCACTTCACGCGATCGATACACCAGATGATACCGGTCAGCAGCGTAGCGATAACCAGAATCAGGGCGAACATGTTAGCCATTGTGGTTCCTTATTTGCTGTCTTTACCGACATGCAGAATGGCGAGGAAAGCTTCCTGCGGCAGCTCAACGTTGCCGACCTGCTTCATGCGTTTCTTACCATCTTTCTGTTTCTGCAACAGTTTTTTCTTACGGCTGACGTCACCGCCGTAGCATTTTGCCAGGACGTTTTTACGCAGCTGCTTCACGGTGGAACGCGCAATGATGTGGTTGCCAATCGCCGCCTGAATCGCGATATCAAACTGCTGGCGCGGGATCAGATCTTTCATCTTCTCCACCAGCTCGCGACCGCGGTACTGCGAGTTATCGCGGTGGGTGATCAGCGCCAGGGCATCAACACGCTCTGCGTTAATTAATACGTCCACGCGCACCATGTCTGACGCCTGGAAGCGCTTGAAGTTATAGTCCAGCGACGCATAGCCGCGCGACGTCGATTTCAGGCGGTCAAAGAAGTCGAGCACCACTTCAGCCATCGGAATTTCGTAGGTGAGCGCAACCTGGTTGCCGTGGTAAACCATATTGGTCTGAACGCCACGCTTCTCCACACACAGGGTAATCACGTTACCCAGATATTCCTGTGGCAGCAGCATATGACACTCTGCAATCGGCTCACGCAGCTCTTCGATGTTGTTCAGCGGCGGCAGCTTGGATGGACTGTCGACATACACCACTTCGCCATCGGTGGTTTCCACTTCATACACTACCGTTGGTGCTGTGGTGATCAGGTCGAGGTCATACTCGCGCTCCAGACGCTCCTGAATGATCTCCATGTGCAGCAGACCCAGGAAGCCGCAGCGGAAACCAAAGCCCAGCGCGGTTGAACTCTCTGGCTCATAGAACAGGGAGGCGTCGTTCAGACTCAGCTTGCCCAGCGCGTCACGGAATGATTCATAATCATCCGAGCTTACCGGGAAGAGACCGGCATAGACCTGGGGTTTAACTTTTTTAAAGCCTGGCAGCGCTTTCTCTGCCGGATTGCGCTGCAGCGTCAGCGTATCGCCCACTGGCGCGCCGAGAATATCTTTGATTGCGCACACCAGCCAGCCAACTTCACCGCATTTCAGTTCGGTGCGGTCAACCTGTTTGGGTGTGAAAATACCCAGACGGTCAGCGTTATATACCTGACCGGTACTCATGACTTTGACCTTCTCGCCCTTACGCAGCGTACCGTTTTTGATACGGATCAGGGAAACAACGCCGAGGTAGTTATCAAACCACGAGTCGATGATCAGTGCCTGCAGCGGGCCATCCGGATCGCCTTCCGGCGCCGGGATATCGCGCACCAGGCGCTCCAGCACATCAGGTACACCGATGCCGGTTTTCGCCGAGCAGCGCACGGCGTCTACGGCATCAATACCCACGATATCTTCAATCTCTTCAGCTACGCGCTCAGGATCGGCAGCAGGCAGATCGATCTTATTCAGTACCGGTACCACTTCCAGATCCATTTCCATGGCGGTATAGCAGTTCGCCAGCGTCTGTGCTTCAACGCCCTGTCCTGCATCGACCACCAGCAGCGCCCCTTCGCAGGCCGCCAGCGAGCGGGAAACTTCATACGAGAAGTCTACGTGGCCCGGGGTGTCGATAAAATTGAGCTGGTAAGTTTCACCGTCTGGCGCTGTGTAATCGAGCGTAACGCTCTGCGCTTTAATCGTAATGCCGCGCTCGCGCTCCAGATCCATGGAGTCAAGAACCTGCGCTGCCATCTCACGATCGCTCAGGCCACCACAAATCTGAATCAGACGATCGGAGAGCGTTGATTTGCCGTGGTCAATGTGAGCAATAATAGAGAAATTTCGTATGTGCTTCATTTATATGAATATCTTCACGTAGAGAATCAGTTGAAAACGTGAGCACAGACACATTCAGGCAAGCAATCTTTACCCGGAACCCTGTCGGCCTCATTAATGACGTCGCATATTACACTGTTAACGCCGTGCGTTAAAGAATGGAACCTGTGGGATTTGCAACAGAATTCAGCGGGTAAGCGGAAATGAAAAGGCCGCACATCTGACGGCCCTGGCGGCATCAGCTGACATCTTCGACCCGCAGCGCATCAGGCGGAAGCGCCACGCTAAGGATCACCGGCTGAAAGGCTTCGCGCCCGGCATAGCGGGATGAAACGCCTTTGGCAATGATAAAGCCCCCTACGCCACCAAGCAGTGCCCCGCAGGCAGCAGCCAGATCGCTGTGAAACAGCATCTGGAATACGCCAGCCACAGCAAACAGGCCAAACAGCGGGGTCATATAAACCAGCAGCGCTGAGCCCAGCAGACTGCTCTCACGGATGCCTAATTCAATGCGCTGACCCGGCTGAAGCGGCTCAGCGCTGGGAATCGTCATGACGTGTGCGTTCTTCGGCCCCAGCTTGTTGAGCGCATGGCTGCCGCACCCTTTGCGTGCTGAACAGCTGTTGCAGGAGGTTTTCGCTTCAGAATGCAGCGTGGCAATGCCGTCCTGCCATGCCACAACCGTGGCCCACTCTCTCATCATTTTTTTGCCCCTGTATCAATAGCGCTGGCGATACGTTTCGCGGTTGCAGGCGGTAACTCGCCCACCACGGTGATCTCCTGATTATCGCGCACAACGGTCTGCACCGTACGACGTCCCGTGCGCAATTGCTGGGGCACGCTGTTTTTATCGGCAGGCGCTATATTGATGGCAAAACTGAACAGCCCGTCGCTGTAGAGACGTGATTCGACGGTTTTATTCATGGCGGGTATCGCGCGACGGCTTTGTGAAATCAGCTTCATGCCCGCCGGTATCCAGCCTGGCTGCCAGCTAAGTTCAACCTTGTCGCCCGCCGGCACAGAGAGCGATGGCGGCAGGTTTGCCTTCTCCAGTCCCTGCATCAGATTACGCACGCCCTCATCCACCGCAAAGCTGATAACCCGAAACTGCTCCAGCGTTTCGCCGTCACGATCCAGCAAATCGATGCGTAATGGCAGTTTGGTATCCACATCCAGCCAGACCACATAGCTGTAGCGCGTACCGTCACGGGAGACAATACGCACAACTTCGCACAGTTGATCGGCCATGCGTGACCGCCCTACCGGCACAAAATCATACGCCTGACCGAGCCGGGCAAAATTAGCGAACATTAATGAGGGCAGTGCGTCAATGATATGGTCACCCGGCAGTGAAAACGGGTCCAGGCCAGGTTCAAAATAGCTGATGTCACTGCCGCGCTGGATCACCTCACGACGCGGGCCATCCATCTGCAACAGCTGTGCAAAGACGCGCTTATCCACCACGGCGTGCCGATAGCGCAGTGACTCAATGCCCAGTCGGGAGACATTAATATATGCGAATTCATAATTGAGATTTTGAGTCGCCTGCTCCATCTGCTGTAACAACGCCCCGGAAGACGAAGTCTGTGCCGGGGCGGTAGATGTCCAGAGCAGGCTGCCTGCCATGAGGCTAACGGCGCACCAGAGCTGCTTCATTACTGCTGTTGAGTTCCTAACGACTGGGTTCCGGGAACGGTGGCCTGCGCCTGCTGCGGTACCGTGTTTTCAAACTGCACCTGATCGGCATGCAACCGGCGCTGTAGTTCGTAATCCTGCAGCATGGCATTGACGCGACGCCGCTGATCCTGAACCTGCTGGTTTGAGCTATTGGTATCAAAGGCATCAGACGGCACGCCCAGGCTTACCGGTGACGCTTTACCCATCATCGGCAGCGTATTAAACGCCGGGGCATCCGATGATTCTGCTGCACCACTGGCAGAAGAGCCGTTGTAGTGTTGCACGCCCACAATCACTGCAAGCGATACGCATGCGGCCACGCCAATTTGCGTGACTGACGCCACCCAGTTGCCACCGCGACGCCAGAACGGCATTTTTTGCCAGCGTGCCGGTTCCGGCTGCGCTTCCGGGATCAGCGGCGTCGCCGCAGTGCGCAGCGGCTCATTTTCAATGGCTGCGGCCACACGGGCGGAGATATCAAAATGCAGCACTTCGCCAACATCGCCGCGCAGCGTATCGCGAATAAGATGGTAGCTCTCCCAGCTTTTCTGAAGTTCGACATCCTTTGACAGCGAGGACAACAGCTCGCTGTCTAACGTTTCACCATCCATTAAAGCGGAAAGTTTTTCTTTCTGCATGCCTTGGTACCCTTTCAGTAGCCGTTATCACTAACGTTGGATAAGCGGTTGAACTTTGTTATCAATGGCTTCCCGGGCACGAAATATGCGCGATCGGACAGTACCAACCGGGCAATCCATAATGGCAGCGATCTCTTCATAGCTCAGGCCATCCAGCTCTCTGAGCGTGATAGCCATCCGGAGATCTTCAGGAAGTGACTCAATTGTCCGAAAAACAATTTGTTTCAGTTCGTCAGACAACATTAAGTTCTCAGGGTTCGATATTTCTTTCAACGCGCCCGCACTTTCGAAGTTTTCCGCATCAATTGCATCAACGTCGCTGGATGGCGGACGGCGGCCCTGAGCCACCAGATAATTTTTCGCCGTGTTTACCGCAATGCGGTAAAGCCACGTGTAAAAAGCGCTATCCCCGCGGAACGACTCCAGCGCGCGATAGGCTTTGATAAATGATTCCTGTACCACATCGGGCACGTCACCCGAAGGGACATAGCGTGAAACCAGGCTCGCCACTTTATGCTGGTATCGGACTACCAGTAAGTTAAAGGACTTTTGATCTCCTTTCTGAACCCGCTCAACGAGAACCTGATCCGTTAACTGCTCGCTCATCCGAGGTAATGTCTCCCCAAAACTCTTTTATGCGTAAGTGGACTGCCAGCACATCTCATACCCGTGAGCAAGCATGCGCTTTGAGTTCTGTTCTGGCCTGAAGTTCACCACGACCTGTTTTTTCGTACCGGCAGCGCAGCCATTTGCGACTTACCGGTTTTGCCAGCAGCAGTTCACCCGCTTTCAATGGCTTATGCGCTGCCAATCAGTGCTGGCAGAGTAGCGTAAGGCAGCCTCTTTTTCATCTTTATTACTCTTCTTTTCAGCATAGCGGATGGCAGCGCGCAAAATTCGCTAAGTTGCGACACGATATAGCATGAAACCTGCGATCGTCATGGCAGATCGCGACCGCTGCTGCAGTGCGGTGACAGCCAATATTCAGCGGAAAAGATAGAAGTCAGTCACCAGGCTCAGCCAGTCAGCGGAGTAGCTTTTGTCTTCATTGCGGATCGCCAGCCGCTCCTGAATCAGATCACCGGCAGCGGGTGAAAAGCCCAGTACCAGCCGGTTGGGTGGCCGCTGTGCATAAGGCGCAACGTCGTAGCGCAGCCGCAGATGCCAGCCATCGTCGCGGGCAAGCTGAACCAGCGCCTCGCCGCTCTCCACCGGCAGCACCACGCAAAACAGCCCGTCTTCTTCGATCAACTGTGCCGCGCACTGCAGCAGCGCGGCGTGATCGAGCGTGGCGGTGCTGCGCGCCGTGTCTCGCGCGACGCTGGATGAGGCCATACCGGGCACAAAGAAAGGTGGATTGCTGACGATCAGCGAATAGCGTTTTTCACACCGGCTGCTCCAGTTAAGGATATCCGCCTGGTGCACGGTGATACGGGCGCCCCACGGCGAGGCCTGCACGTTCTCCTGCGCCTGCGCGGCGGCATCGCTATCAAGTTCGACCGCATCCAGCGTGACCTGTTCCGGCGTGCGCTGCGCCAGCAGCAGGGCGATCAGCCCGCTACCGCAGCCAATATCCAGAATACGCCTGACGCCAGCCACCGGCGCCCATGCCCCCAGCAGCACGCCATCCGTGCCGACTTTCATTGCACAGCGATCGTGTGCGACAAAAAATTGCTTAAACGTAAACCCATCTTTTCTTAATGTCGCCCGTGCTGGCGGCTGGTACTGAGACATGCTTTCGGCCATTGAATTGTTATCTGGCGAGAGTGTAACGTGGTCGCATGATGAATTCATCTGCGTCTGATGAACACAAACAGATGAAGATTGCGGCTGATCTGTCTATAATCAGCGCCCCAAACTGAGGTAGAACATGACAGTAACCACATTCTCCGAACTCGAACTCGACGAAAGCCTGCTGGATGCCCTGCAGGAAAAAGGCTTCACGCGCCCGACGGCCATTCAGGCTGAAGCCATTCCTGCCGCGCTGGAAGGCCGTGACGTGTTAGGTTCGGCACCCACCGGAACGGGGAAAACCGCCGCCTATCTGCTGCCCGCATTACAGCATCTGCTGGACTTCCCGCGTAAGAAGTCGGGTCCGCCGCGTATCCTGATCCTCACCCCTACACGCGAACTGGCGATGCAGGTGGCCGACCAGGCGCGTGAGCTGGCGAAGCACACCCATCTCGACATTGCCACTATTACCGGCGGTGTTGCCTATATGAACCACGCTGAAGTCTTCAGCGAAAACCAGGATATTGTAGTGGCGACCACCGGCCGCCTGCTGCAGTACATCAAAGAAGAGAATTTTGACTGCCGCGCGGTAGAAACGCTGATCCTGGATGAAGCGGACCGCATGGTCGATATGGGCTTTGCCCAGGATATCGAGACCATCGCCGGTGAGACGCGCTGGCGCAAACAGACGCTGCTCTTCTCTGCCACGCTGGAAGGCGAGCACATCAAAGATTTTGCTGAACGCCTGCTCAACGATCCGGTCGCGATTGAAGCCGACCCGAGCAAAAGCGAACGCAAACGCATTCAGCAGTGGTACTACCGTGCTGATAACCTTGAGCACAAGACCAAATTGCTGGTGCACCTGTTAAAGCAGCCGGAAGTGAAGCGTGCGATTGTGTTTGTGCGCAAGCGTGAACGTCTGCACGAGCTGGTGACCTGGATGCATGAAGCGGGCCTGCGCAGCAGCTACCTCGAAGGGGAGATGGTTCAGGCTAACCGTAATGAAGCGATTAAACGCATCAACGACGGTCGTGTGAACGTGCTGGTTGCCACTGACGTCGCGGCGCGCGGTATTGATATTGATGATGTGACCCACGTGATCAACTTTGACCTGCCGCGTACGGCAGATACCTATCTGCACCGTATTGGCCGTACCGGCCGCGCCGGACGCAAAGGGATCGCTATCTCGCTGGTTGAGGCGCACGATCACGTTCTGCTGGGTAAAATCAGCCGCTACGTCAATGAGCCGCTGAAATCACGCGTGATTGATGAGCTGCGCCCTGAGTCGCGTGCGCCGAGTGCTAAAGTCACCGGAAAGCCGTCGAAAAAGGCGCTTGCCAAACGCAAAGAGAAGAAAGAGAAAGAAGACGAAAAACCGCGCGTGAAAAAACGCCATCGTGACACCAAAAACGTGGGTAAACGCCGCAAGCCAAGCGGATCAACCACGCCGGAGTCAGGTGCGGAATAAAACGTCACTGCAGTAAAAAAAGCGCCTGAACCGGCGCTTTTTTTTTACGTTCAGCAGGCCTTAAGGGCCACTGACAGGCGGGTCAGCGCGAACGCCGGTAAATGTCGCATTTTAATCAACGCATGCGTTCCGGACCGCTTCCGCACTGGCCTGCAGCATGAGCAACTTTTCATCGCTACTTCAGTTACAGGCTCTCTGTAAAGGTACGGGTGATCACATCGCGCTGCTGCTCTGGCGTCAGGGCATTAAACCGTACGGCATAACCGGATACGCGAATGGTCAGCTGCGGATACTTTTCGGGATGCTTAACCGCATCTTCCAGCGTCTCCCGCTGCAGTACGTTGACGTTAAGATGTTGTCCGCCCTCAACGCGCACCTGCGGTTTCTGCTCCAGGGGGATTTCGCGGTAGGCCATCTCGCCCAGTTCACTCAGGGCAACAACCTGATCCGCCTCATAGATACCTCTGGCGCACAGACAGCGCGCCTGTCCGGCCTCCTCATCCAGCAGCCAGAATGAGTTCAGCAATAGCGGGTTATGGGTTTGAGTAATTTGAATGCCGGTAATCATAGCGATCTCCAGAAAGAGGCGTTCTGTCTCTGAACGCCGTTGACAGATAGACAGGCTGGTATATCACCGGGACGCCGCCGGTGCCTTGACCTGCATCAAGCTGAAACGGCGGGGTTAATTCTTCTGCTCGCGCTCTGAAGCAGCTAAGCTAAGGAAAACCAGCTGCAGGAGTTAACCATGAGTGACAAGCTGACCTGGCACGACGTGCTGGCAGATGAGAAAGAGAAACCCTATTTCAAAGAGACGCTGCAGGCGGTTGCGCAGCAGCGGGCGGCGGGCGTGACCGTTTATCCGCCGCAGAAAGATGTGTTTAATGCGTTTAAACTGACCGAACTGGGCGATATCAAAGTGGTGATCCTTGGTCAGGACCCTTATCACGGGCCGAATCAGGCTCACGGCCTGGCTTTTTCAGTGCTGCCCGGCGTAGCCATCCCGCCTTCTCTGCTTAACATGTACAAAGAGCTGGAACAGGATATTGAGGGTTTTCAGCGGCCGCAGCACGGTTTTCTGGAGAGCTGGGCCACCCAGGGTGTGCTGCTGCTGAATACGGTACTGACCGTCGAGGCGGGAAAAGCGCATTCGCACGCGCGGCTTGGCTGGGAGACGTTTACTGATACGGTGATTGATGCCATCAATACGCACCGTGAGGGCGTGGTTTTTCTGCTGTGGGGATCGCACGCGCAGAAGAAAGGCAGCATCATTGATGCGCAGCGTCATCACGTGCTGAAAGCCCCCCACCCTTCTCCGCTCTCAGCGCACCGCGGCTTTTTTGGCTGCCGGCACTTTTCGCAGACCAACGCACTGCTCAGCCAGGCGGGAGAAACGCCGATCGACTGGACGCCAGTCCTCCCCTGAAACAACAACGGCCGCGTCAGGCGGCCGTTGCGATGCACTACTCTGCTCAGGCTTTGGCTTTAGAAACCGCCACCATCGCCGGACGCAGCAGGCGCCCATTCAGGGTATAGCCACGCTGCATCACCATCAGCACATGGTTCGGCTCAACCTCATCCGATTCCATCATCGACATCGCCTGATGCAGATCCGGGTTGAACGGCACGTGGGTGTCGCCCACCACTTCAACGCCAAACTTGCGCACGGCGCCCAGCAGCGACTTCAGCGTCAGCTCGATGCCTTCAATCATCGAAGCGAGCTCGGTGTTCTCTTTGTCTGTGACTTCCAGCGCACGCTCCAGGCTATCGATCACGGGCAGCAGTTCGTTGGCAAACTTTTCCAGCGCAAATTTATGCGCTTTTTCAACGTCCATTTCCGCACGGCGACGGATGTTTTCAATCTCCGCCTGCGCACGCAGCTGCGCTTCGCGTACGCCGCCCTGCGCCTGGGTCAGCTCCGCTTCCAGTTGCGCAATGCGCTCATCACGCGGATCCACCTCAGTTGCTGTCTCCGCGTCCGCCGGCTGTTGATCCTGTTGAATTTCGTCTGAGACTTGCTCGTTTGGGGTGTTCTGTTCTTTACTACTCATGAATTTCTCCGCGTTTTGCACATTCATTTCGCTGGTTGGCTTATTATGGGGATCAGTTTGACGGTTTCAAGTGAACCCATCACATTGCCAGGCCGTTTTGGCTTATGAGGAATACCCGCCACATGAACACACACTTTAGCTGCATCGGAATCGTGGGTCATCCGCGCCATCCTACCGCGTTAACCACCCATGAGATGCTCTGGCGCTGGCTGACCGATAAGGGATATGAGGTGATTGTCGAACAGCAGATTGCGCGCGAGCTGAGCTTAACCGATGTAAAGACCGGCACGCTGGCGGAAATAGGCCAGCAGGCCGATCTGGCCGTGGTGGTTGGCGGCGATGGCAATATGCTGGGCGCGGCCAGGGTGCTGGCACGCTATGACATTAAAGTGATTGGCATCAACCGTGGCAATCTGGGCTTCCTGACCGACCTCGATCCGGATAACGCGCAGCAGCAGCTGGATGATGTTCTTCAGGGCGACTACTTTGTGGAGAGTCGCTTTCTGCTTGAGGCGCAGGTCTGCCGCGATACCTGCTCACCGCGCATTGGCAGCGCCATCAATGAAGTGGTGCTCCATCCTGGCAAAGTAGCGCATATGATTGAGTTTGAGGTCTATATTGACGAAGTCTTCGCCTTTTCTCAGCGTTCCGATGGCCTGATTATCTCCACCCCTACCGGCTCCACCGCCTACTCGCTCTCCGCGGGCGGACCTATTCTTACCCCTTCGCTTGATGCGATTGTGCTGGTGCCGATGTTCCCGCACACGCTGTCGTCGCGCCCGCTGGTTATCAACAGCAACAGTACCATTCGCCTGCGTTTCTCCTCGCTGCGCAGCGATCTGGAGATCAGCTGTGACAGCCAGATTGCCCTGCCGATTCAGGAAGGTGAAGATGTGCTGATCCGGCGCAGCAGCAGCCATCTTAATCTGATTCATCCTAAAAATTACAACTACTTCAATACATTAAGCTCAAAACTCGGCTGGTCAAAAAAATTGTTTTAGAAATCAGCGCTGGCTACTTTACTGGTTAAAAAACCAGTTTATACTGTACGAAAAACCATATCTGTTTTTCCATACAGGTGATTGTATGCTGGCACAACTGACCATCAGTAACTTCGCAATCGTTCGTGAACTCGAGATCGACTTTCATCGCGGTATGACAGCGATCACCGGTGAGACCGGCGCAGGTAAATCTATTGCCATTGATGCGCTGGGCCTCTGCCTTGGCGGACGGGCGGAAGCGGATATGGTGCGTCAGGGGGCGAGCCGGGCTGATATCTGCGCCCGCTTTCAGCTGAAATCCTCGCCGTCAGCGCAGCGCTGGCTGGTTGATAATCAGCTGGATGACGGTAATGAGTGTCTGCTGCGCCGCGTTATCAGCGCCGATGGGCGCTCACGCGGCTTTATTAACGGCACGGCCGTACCCCTCTCCCAGCTGCGGGAGCTGGGCCAGCTGCTGATTCAGATCCATGGTCAGCACGCCCATCAGCTGCTGCTGAAAACCGATCACCAGAAGCATCTGCTGGATGCTTACGCGGCGCATGACGGGCTGCTGACAGAGATGCGTCAGCACTACCAGCGCTGGCATCACAGCTGCCGTGTGCTGGCGCAGCATCAGCAGCAGTCACAGGAGCGTGAAGCGCGCCGCGAGCTGCTGCAGTATCAGCTGAAAGAGCTGAACGAGTTTGCCCCGCAGGCGGGTGAATATGAGCAGATTGATGAAGAGTACAAGCGTCTGGCCAACAGCGGACAGCTGCTCTCTACCAGCCAGCAGGCGCTGCATATCCTTGCTGATGGCGACGATACTAACCTGCAGAGCCTGCTTTACAGCGCCCGCAACATGCTCAGCGAGCTGGTCTCGCTGGATGATAAAGTCAGCGGCGTGTTTAATCTGCTGGAAGAAGCGGCGATTCAGCTGAGTGAAGCCAGCGACGAGCTGCGTCACTACTGCGAACGTCTCGATCTTGATCCTAACCGTCTTTACGAGCTGGAGCAGCGCCTGTCGCGGCAGATTGCACTGGCGCGCAAGCATCACGTTGCGCCTGAAGCGCTGCCGGCCCTGCATCAGCAGCTGCTGGAAGAAGCGGAGCTGCTGTCGCAGCAGGAGAGCGATCAGGAAAGTCTGCAGCATGATGTTGTAATGCATCACAAAGCCGCTATCACCTGCGCCGAAGCGCTGCATCATCAGCGTGAAAAATCCGCTCAGGAGCTGTGCGATCTCATTACGAAAAGCATGCGTACCCTGGCGATGCCGCACGGGCAGTTTGCGATTGTGCTGGAGTTTAATCCCGATCAGCTCACCGCCGAGGGTGCCAGCCGCATCGATTTCCGGGTGACAACCAACCCCGGCCAGCCGCTGCAGCCGCTGGGTAAAGTCGCCTCTGGCGGTGAGCTCTCGCGTATTGCGCTCGCTATTCAGGTGATCACCGCGCAGAAGATGGAAACCCCGGCCATGATTTTCGATGAAGTGGATGTCGGCATCAGCGGCCCGACGGCTGCTGTAGTGGGCAAGATGCTGCGTCAGCTGGGCGAGTCGACGCAGGTTATGTGTGTCACGCACCTGCCACAGGTTGCGGGCTGCGGTCATCAGCACTTCTTTGTCAGCAAAGAGACCGACGGCGCGATGACGGAAACGCATATGCAGCCGCTGGATAAGCGGGCGCGTCTGCAGGAGCTGGCTCGTCTGCTGGGCGGCAGCGAAGTCACGCGTAACACGCTGGCGAACGCCAAAGAACTTTTAGCAGCCTGAGACCGCACTTTTTTCCGGCCTGGTGGTCATATGCATGCTCTGTAGAGGTTCCCAACCGGGAAAAGGTCTATTATCATCGGCAGTGATATCGCCATAATAAAAGCCTGCCGCGTGCAGAGTTCAGAATGTAATGGCAACAAAACTGCCTGCTGAAAGGCGTTTGGCCCGAAAAAAGGAATGTACAGATGCGCTTTAAGACGCTGACTGCTGCGGCAGTGGTAATGTTGATGACAACCGCCGGATGTTCCACGCTGGAGCGCGTTGTCTATCGTCCGGATATCAATCAGGGGAATTACCTGGCCGCCAACGATGTCGCCAAGATCCACACCGGCATGACGCAGCAGCAGGTAGCCTACACGCTGGGCACCCCGATGATGCACGATCCCTTTGGCAGCAACGTCTGGTATTACATTTTCCGTCAGGAACCCGGTCATGAGCACGTGAAGCAGCAGACGCTGACGCTGACCTTTGATCGCAGCGGTGTTCTGACGAACATTGATAACAAGCCGCGGCTCGCTGGCCAGAAAGATAATTAAGCTGATGACAATAAAAAAGGCGCCCGGGGCGCCTTTTTTAATGCTTAACGTCAGCTACTTTTTCACCGCGGCACGCTCAGCGCGCTGGCGGCGCAGCTCTTTCGGATCGGCAATCAGCGGCCGGTAGATCTCAACCCGATCGCCCTCTTCAACCGTATCACCAAGCTTCACCGGCCGGCTGAAGATCCCGGTTTTATTCTTTGCCAGATCGATATCGCGGCGCAGCTGCAGCAGGCCTGATGCCTCTATCGCCTGCTCTACCGTGGCGCCCTGCTCCAGCGAGACCTCACGCAGATACTGCTTATCCGGAAGCGCATAGACCACTTCCACACGGATCTTAGTCACGATAGACCTCTTTGGCGCGCTGGGTAAACGCCTGCACCATACTGTTTGCCAGCTCTTTAAACACGCGCCCGAATGCCATCTCAACCAGCATATTCGTGAACTCAAAGTCGAGACTTAACTCAACTTTGCAGGCGTCATCACCCAGCGAGATAAATTTCCAGCCGCCGGTGAGCTTACGAAACGGGCCATCAACCAGCTGCATATGAATGCTCTGGTTATCCGTTAGCGTGTTACGCGTGGTGAAGGTTTTACTGATGCCCGCTTTTGAGACATCAACCGCAGCAGTCATCTGATGACCGCTGTTATCCAGCACGCGACTGCCGGTGCAGCCGGGAAGAAATTCAGGATAGGCATCCACGTCATTCACAAGCTGGTACATCTGCTCAGCGCTATAGGGGACCAGCGCTGAACGACTAATCTGGGCCATAAGGGTTCCTGTTGGTCACAAAACCGTTGAATTATACCATTTTAAGCCATTAAACAAAAATTCATGCTTTTGCCAGCTGTGCTAAAATAGGATGTTTTTTACCGCCCCGCAGGACATGGGGATGCGCCCACAAACTGAGTAATGTAGACTACGCCGCACTATGACAAAGAAAAAAGCTCACAAACCCGGTTCAGCCACCATTGCCCTCAACAAACGCGCGCGCCACGAATACTTCGTCGAAGAGGAGTTCGAAGCGGGTCTGTCGTTACAGGGATGGGAAGTCAAAGCACTGCGCGCCGGTAAAGCCAATATCAGCGAAAGCTATATCATGCTACGCGACGGCGAAGCGTTTCTGTTCGGCGCCACGTTCCAGCCGCTGATCGGTGCTTCAACGCACGTGGTATGCGACCCTACGCGCACCCGCAAACTGCTGCTGAAAGAGCGCGAGCTCGCTTCACTGTTTGGCAGCGTTAATCGCGACGGTTATACCATCATACCGCTTTCGCTCTACTGGAAAAACGCCTGGGCCAAGCTCAAAATCGGCGTTGCACGCGGTAAGAAAGAGCATGATAAGCGTTCTGATATCAAAGATCGCGAGTGGAAGATGGATAAAGCACGAATTATGAAGAGCGCCAGCCGTTAAGCACTGGATTCTTTTATAGATTTGCGCTACAGTTTAACAACTTGGGGCTGATTCTGGATTCGACGGGATTCGCGAAACCCAAGGTGCATGCCGAGGGGCGGTTTGCCTCGTAAAAAGCCGCAAAAAAATAGTCGCAAACGACGAAAACTACGCACTAGCAGCTTAATAACCTGCTTAGAGCCCTCTCTCCCTAGCCTCCGCTCTTAGGACGGGGATCAAGAGAGGTCAAACCCAAAAGAGATCGCGTGGATGCCCTGCCTGGGGTTGAAGCGTTAAAACTAATCAGGCTAGTCTGTCAGTGGCGTGTCTGTCCGCAGCTGCCAGGCGAATGTAAAGACTGACTAAGCATGTAGTACCGACGGTGTAGTAATTTCGGACGCGGGTTCAACTCCCGCCAGCTCCACCAAAATTCTCCATCGGTGATTACCAGAGTCACATGATGAAGTCCTGAAAGCCCGCACGGCGCAAGCCCTGCGGGTTTTTTTGTGTCTGTAATCTGCCGATTGAGTGTGTCTGCATTGAGTGATTACAGGTACGTGCCTGGGTGTGGGTCAAAAGCGTGGACGGATTGCACTCATGGATCGGATAAGGTGTTCATGCTCGCTGACCGGAATAGCACTATATCCGCCACGCCAGAATAATGGCGGGAACGCGTCGTCAGCATGATGAAGTTTTCGCTGATTATTTTGCCCGAGCAGGAGAAATGGAGCGGCGACGGCGCAGGCATCAAGGCGATTAGCGGCGGCGATGCGGTCGCCATCGATGCCAAATATCGCGATGCCTACTCCACACATATTCCGGCGGTAAACAACAACCCTATGCGTTTCAGCGATCGCAGCGGCGGCGTGTCACGCCGCCGGGTAATTCTGACCTTCCCGGAAGTGATACCGGCAAAAGAGCGCGACCCGCAGCTGTTAGATAAAATCAGCGCCGAGCTGGCCGTTATTGTTCACCATCTGATGCAGCGCTTTACCTCACCTGAGGAAGCCTGCGAGTTATTGCAGGCGCAGCACTCATCAGGCGAAGCGCTGGAGATAAAACGCCAGGCCGATCCGCTGGTCGATTTCTGTGGCTACCTGATGCCACTGAGCATGCCAAATGGGCTGTTTATTGGTAACGCCAATATCCGCCCGCTGAATCCGAAGCGCTATCTCTATCATGCGTACCTGGCGTTTATGGAATCGCGGGGACATCAGCACCCGCTCAGTCTGACCGCTTTTGGCCAGGCTGTCCCGCAGACCTTGAAAGAGTATGAGCGTGTGCTGCTGAAACGTCGGACGAATAACGGAATACAAACCAACCTCACGCTACATGAGGACAGTGAAGCAGATTGGTTGCCGGCATGTAATGTCTGATAACATCATTGCACGTAAACCGGCTTAGGCCGCTTTTTATATTTAATGATAACTAAAACGGATGCAATTATTAATTGCAGTCAAGACATGCTAAGAGCCAAAACCAATTGCTATTGCACTCTGGCACAGAGTAAGTGCCTTTAGTTAAAGCCATTGTCCTCGACGATAAACTGATAAAAAAATTGGTTTCAGGGGAAATATTGATGTATTTTAACGATAAAAAGGAGACATCTATGATCGTTGGAGTTTTTTTAAGATATTTCAAAACATATAGTGGTACACATTACATCCCTTTATCAAGCGGCAGCCAATTTTGTGGTATAGTCGGTAATAATGGCATTGGCAAAAGCTCTGTATTAGAAGCGCTAGATTCTTTTATTAACAATAAAACATGGAACGTCAACACATCGTACAAAAAGGCAGGAAGCGATAGGCCATCACCACATATTGTTCCATTATATCTAATTAAACAGAGTGCCCTGCCATCAAAATATCATGAAAAAGCCAGATTACTTACTGACTTGGCTTTAGGATATAACACGGGAAATTCAGATATTGTTATCACCCCCACCACCCGAACCTTAATAACAACTTTCTCTGAACACATAAAAAAGCTGCAACGAAACATTGAATTGAATGATTATTTTTTGATTCCATTAGGTGTCGAGAAAGACGGATCCTTAAGTTTATCCATCCTAAATGGTAAATACTTAGCTAAACTTCTTGGACATCCCAATGCAGACTCCAAGCTACCAAACCTAGAGTTGAATCAAAATTTTAATGAATTGATGTGCTTTTTAAGAAATAAATATGAATATATATACATACCTAAAGATATTGATTCCGAATCATTTACAAAACTAGAAGCCAATGAAGTTCAAAAGTTAATGGGAGAGTCACTTGAACAAATTATATCCAAACGAATATCGCCTGCAACAATAGTTAAGATAAATCAAGGGCTAACTAAATTCCTTGATGATGTTGAAGTGGAGCTATCAGATTATAGTTATAGAACTTCTGGCGAAAGGCAGTCAAAAATTAAAAAAAAGGATGTTTACAACCTTATTATTGAAGCTTTCTTTAATATTAGAAAATTAAATAAGATGCAAAATGGAGAATGGATTGAAATAAGCAATTTAAGCTCTGGCGAGAAACAAAGGGCTATAATGGATCTTGCTTATGGATTTTTAACTAACCATAGAGAAAATGGGAATGATCTCATTATTGGCATTGATGAACCTGAATGTTCACTCCACATGTCAGCTTGCTTTGAGCAATTTGAAAAACTTTTTTCTATAAGTAATATAGTTGAACAACTTATATTCACATCTCATTGGTATGGGTATCTACCCACTGTAGAAAATGGATGCACCACATCCATAACCATTAATAATGGGGATCACGCTTTCGAATTATATGACCTGGCAAGCTATAGAGAAGAAATTAGAAAGAAAATAAAAAAATCAACACCTGGCATGCCATTTGATATAAAAATAAAAAGTGTAAACGATCTGATTCAATCCATTATTTCCAGTTGCCTTGCTGACAAGCCATATAACTGGCTTATTTGTGAAGGTTCAACAGAGAAAGTTTATTTATCTCATTACCTTAAAGAACTTATTGCCAATCACAGGCTCAGAATTGTTCCTGTAGGAGGAGCCAGTGAAGTTAAGAAAATATTTAAACATCTAGAGGCTTCATACGACGAATTCAAAAAGGACATGAAAGGTAAAGTTTTCTTACTTTCAGATACGGATGCTGAGCTTGTTAGTTATAATACACCTTACATGCAACATATTGTTTGTAAGAGGATTATCAATGTCGACAAAAAGACAAAGCTTGTCGATATATCTTCAAATCCTGTAGCCCCGCCAACGGAAATTGAGGATTGCCTTAACCCTTTAGTTTTTTTAAAAGTATTCGAATCATTTTGTGATGAGCATCATTCATTAAAATCCCTTCTCCCTGAAGAATCAATTGAAATAGATGAACTCACATCTAGTTTTTATAGCATGGATCTAAGTCCCAGAAGTAAAAAACAGCTTGATAATTTTTTCGATAGTGAAGGCATAAAGTATCATTTCTCTAAGCAATATGAGCATTTGAGCGATAAAGGCAACTTTCAGAGACCAGAGTGGATTAGTTTAATAGAACAATTCTTCCTTAGTGAAAAAGCGTACAAGTTTAATTAAAAAAATGGGGTAGTTTTAATTAAATTACCCCAATAACCTCCACTAAACAAACCGTATTATAACTAAAAAATCAACCATCCACTTCTAAATCATCATCTAATGTTTTAGAAGTGCAAAAAAAAATCAATCTATTTATTTTTGTTTTCATTGCTTTACTAATAAGGCCGTCAGCTTTAATAGCATACATATCCCATAATCCCCCAATCAACAACATCGCATTTAATGCAATAAGAGGAAGCAAAAATTTTAATTAGATATTTTACATGATGTTGTCAGACTATGAATCTTCTAGTAATCGCTATTAAACCGGAGTTGGCTTTATATAGTAGTAAGTTAGATTTTAATTTAGCTAGATAGTTTAGCTACTAGTATAAAAAGCCTGAATATCTCATATTAAAAACGTATAAGTCGACTTTTTAGTATTTCGTGAACGTGATTTTTCTTAGTGCACACTGGTGTACGTCCTTCCTCAAGTCTTTCCCCACTTAACCTAATGAATTAAATAAATAAAAAGAAAAAATGAACAGTGTGAACACTTTTCTCTAAAATTATTTCAAATGAATCTAGCGCCGGGCATTCGTTATCCTTGCCGTGCTGCTCCGGGGTATGAGATCCAATAATTGGTACACGTTTAGGTACACGATCCAAAGTTGAAATTAAAAAAACAATCAATTTCACAGTATTGCGCGCCATGTTCATACTCCGCCAGCCCTTTAAAACCTCCATAACATAATCCCCACAGGGTTTTGCACCTGCTGCTTATCAACCCAGGCTTACCGTACAGCTCTTTCACCTTCTTCCCTAACTCACTTCCCCCATACGTATACCCCACCTATCCAAACAATAGATCAGCCAAAAACTCGCATTCACCATTTCAAATCCCGCCCCTGAGCAGTAATACCCTGCAGCCACTTTCACAGCTAACCTAACCCCTCACGGCGTTTTCATTCACTTACAGTTTTATCCTGGAGCGCAACGTTGCTCAGTGTGCCACTCTTAACTACGCTCATATCACCAAATACGTTAAATGAGGGACTATGATGAAAAAGACCATTATTGCTGTATCTGCTTTCCTGCTGGCTTCTTCCGCGTTTGCGGCTACCACACACGCAACTGACGATACGGTCGCTAACGCTCAGGCTGGCGCTAACACCGCGAAAGAGAAACTGCATCAGGCGCAGCATCAGGGCGAAGAGCAGCGTCTTAAAGCGAAGCACGCGGCGAAAGGCGAAAGCGACAGCATGACCAGCAAAGCCAGCGAAGGCACCCAGAAAACCTGGAACAAGACCAAAGAAGGCACTGAGAAAGGCTGGGATGCGACCAAAGAAGGCGCACAGAAAGGCTGGAACAAAACCAAAGAAGGTGCCAGCGATCTGAAACAGAAAGTCAGCGAGTAAGCTGCACTGCTGTGATAAAAAGGCCGCCCTGCGGCCTTTTTGTTTTTCCGCTGCCGTATTTTGCATCCGGTGCCGTAACTCCCTACACTACGCCTATCCTCTGCAAGCTTAACGGTTACTTATGTCTGAAACCTTCACACGTCAGCCGCTGCCGCTGCCCGGCGGACACAATAAAGTGCTGCTGCACTCCTGCTGTGCCCCCTGCTCCGGCGAAGTGATGGAAGCGATGCTCGCCTCCGGCATCGACTACACCATTTTCTTCTACAACCCGAATATTCATCCGCTGAAAGAGTATGAGCTGCGTAAAGAGGAGAATATCCGCTTTGCTGAGCAGTCTGGCGTGCCGTTCGTGGATGCTGACTACGACAAAGATAACTGGTTTGAGCGCGCGCGCGGCATGGAGTGGGAGCCGGAACGCGGCGTACGCTGCACCATGTGTTTCGATATGCGCTTTGAACGCACCGCGCTTTACGCGCACGAGCACGGCTTTCCGGTGATCACCAGTTCGCTCGGAATTTCACGCTGGAAGGATATGAAGCAGATCAACGACTGCGGCGTGCGGGCGGCGGCGCACTATCCGGATATGCTCTACTGGGAGTTTAACTGGCGTAAAGGCGGCGGCTCATCGCGCATGATTGAGATCAGCAAACGCGAGCGCTTCTATCAGCAGGAGTACTGCGGCTGCATCTACTCACTGCGTGATACCAACCGGCACCGCGTGGCCGGTGGTCGGGAGCGCATTGAGATTGGGGTGCAGTATTACGCGCCTGACGACGCGTAAACCGGCCTGAAACATCACCAGGCAAGCGCGTCGCCTTTATAATCAAGGTAGTGATGACCGCCCTCGCCGCGATAGCGCTGCAGCTGCGCAACCAGCCCTGCTGCGCTCTCTTCCGCTGTGATATCGGCGTTCTCGCCACCCATATCGGTTTTTACCCAGCCCGGATGCAGCGACAGCAGCGTCGCCCCCTGCGGCCGCATCTCTTTTGCCAGCGCGCGGCTCAGCATATTAAGCGCCGCCTTGCTGGCCGAGTAGAGCGGCATCGCGGCGACGCGGTTTTCATTCAGGCTCGCCAGCTGTGACGTAGTGATCCCGACTACGCTCTGCTTATCACGCAGCAGCGGCAGCAGGCTCTCCGCCAGCCGCACCGGGGCCACCGCATTAGTGAGAAACAGCTCGCTCAGCTCCGCATCCTCTGCCTGCTGCAGCTGCTGCGCATCCGGGCCAAAGATGCCGGCGTTGATCAGCACCGCATCAAACTGCTCACCCTGTAACTGCTGCAGCAGCGCCGCACGCGCCGCGCCGTCGGTGATATCCAGCGCCAGCCAGCGCAGCCGCTCGTGCTGGTATGAGATCGCCGTGCGGCGGAAGGTGGCGGTCACGTCCCAGCCCGCCTGCAAAAACTGCTGTACCACCGCAAGCCCGATCCCTTTTGAAGCACCGATAACCAACGCGCGTTGTGACTGGCTCATATTTTTCTCCCGGACAGATAGCGAAACGGGCAGCGTATGCTGCCCGCGATGAACTAACGTAACACTAACGTTAGCACGGTAATCACCGTCATCATTAACACCAGGTGGCAGACCACCTTTGTCAGTTCCGGCTTTTTCATCGCACCTCCTGCGGATCAGAACCACTGACCAAAACGTTTGATGTAGAGGGTTTTCATACCCTGCGCCACCAGGCAGTAGCCGGTCAGGGTCGCCACCAGCCACGGAAAATAGGACCACGGCAGCGGCGTCAGGCCGACGCTGGCTCCCAGCGATGAGAACGGCAGCAGGCTCCCGGCGACCATGACGCAGGCGGTGGTCAGCAATACCGGCAGTGCGGCGCGGCTCTGAATAAACGGGATTTTGCGGGTGCGCAGCATATGCACCACCAGCGTCTGCGACAGCAGCCCTTCAACGAACCAGCCCGACTGAAACAGCGACTGCATCTCTGGCGTATTTGCGGCAAACACATACCACATCAGCGCAAAAGTGGTGATGTCGAACAGAGAGGAGGTCGGCCCGATCCACAGCATAAACCGTCTGATATTGCGCGCGTCCCACTTACGCGGTTTTTGCAGAAACTCTTTATCCAGTTTGTCCCACGGCATCGCCAGCTGCGAGATGTCATACATCAGGTTCTGAATCAGCAGATGAATCGCCAGCATCGGCAGAAACGGAATAAATGCGCTGGCGACCAGCACCGAAAAGACGTTGCCAAAGTTAGAGCTGGCGGTCATGTTCAGGTACTTGATAATGTTGCCAAAGGTCTCACGTCCTTTGATGATCCCCTCCTCCAGCACCCGCAGATCTTTCTCCAGCAGGATAATATCCGAGGACTCTTTAGCGATATCCGCCGCGCTGTCCACGGAGATCCCGACATCGGCCGCGCGCAGCGCCGGGGCGTCATTGATGCCATCACCCAGAAAACCCACGGTATGCCCCTGCTGCTGCAGCGCCGTCACAATACGCGACTTCTGCAGCGGCGTGAGTCTGGCAAACACCGCACTCTGTTGCACAGTCTGCGCCAGCTGCTCATCGCTCATCCGCGCCAGCTGTTCACCGGTTACCATCGCGCCGCTGTCGATACCCACCTCTGCACAGATGCGCGCGGTCACCACCGGGTTGTCACCGGTCAGGACTTTTATCGCGACACCATTATCACGCAGCGCGCTGACCGCCGGAGCCGCGCTGGCTTTAGGCGGATCAAGAAACGTCAGCATCCCTTCTATGGTGAGGTTCTGCTCATCTGCAACGTTCAGCGCCTGCTGCAGACCCGGCTCATCCAGTACGCGGCTCGCCACCAGCAGCACGCGAAACCCCTGCTGATTATACCCCTGCGCCAGCGCCAGCAGTTCCGCGCGACGGGTGTCATTCAGCGGCTGTATCAGCCTGCCTTCACGCTCTGCGACCGCGATGCTGAGCATCTCTTCAACGGCCCCTTTGCAGATCAGCAGCTGCTGGTTAAGCCGGCGATTGTGTACCACGACCGACACGCGCCGCCGGACAAAATCAAACGGCAGCTCATCAATCTTGCTCCATGCATCATTAATAGCGCCGCCCATACGCGCGCCGCCATAGTGCAGAATGGCGCGATCCATCGGGTTAGCGGTGCTGCTCTGGTAAAAGCTGTTAAGCCAGCTCAGCATCAGCACGCGGCTGTTCTCCACGCCGGCACAGTCCACGTGCTGTGCCAGGGTAATGTTATCCTGCGTCAGCGTGCCGGTTTTATCCGTGCACAGCACATCCATCGCGCCAAGGTTCTGAATCGCGTTCAGGCGTTTCACAATCACCTTGCGACGCGACATGGCGATAGCCCCTTTTGCCAGATTCGAGCTGACGATCATCGGCAGCATCTCCGGCGTCAGGCCCACTGCGACCGCCAGTGCGAACAACGAGGCTTCCAGCCAGTCGCCTTTGGTCAGGCCGTTCAGCAGCAGTACCACCGGCACCATAACCAGCATAAAGCGGATCAGCAGCCAGCTGACGCTGTTTACCCCGCGATCAAACGCCGTCTGGCTGCGTTTACCGGTAAGCGATTTTGCCAGACTGCCGAAATAGGTATCGCTGCCGGTGGCGACCACCACCCCTTTTGCGCAGCCGCTGGCCACGCTGGTGCCCATCAGGCAGATGCTGCCTGACTCAAGCAGCGACGCGCTCTGTTCGCATCCGCCCGCCGCTTTACTGGTGACATGGCCGGTGACGTCATATTTTTCTACCGGCAGCGACTCGCCGGTCAGGATCGCCTGACTGATAAACAGATCGCGCGACTCCAGCAGGCGGAGATCGGCCGGCACCAGATCGCCCGCGGAAAGGCAGATGATGTCCCCCGGTACCAGATCCGCGATATCCACTTCCCTGCGTACCGGCGACGCCTGCAGCGACGTACGCCGTATCACCGTTGCGGTCGTGCGCACCATCGATTTCAGCGCCTGAGCTGCTTTACTGGTGCGAAACTCCTGCCAGAAACGCAGTAATCCGCTCAGCGTTACCATAGTGATGATAATCGCGATCCCGGTCAGGTCGGTCTCCCCGCCCTGCCGCCGCGGGATCCAGTAGTCAGTAAAAAAACTCACCGCGGCCAGCGCCATCAGCACATAGATAAATGGGTTACTGAACGCCTGCAGCAGCTGCAGCAGCGCCGGTGGCGCGTCAATATGCCGGGCATCGTTAGGGCCATAGCGGCGCAGGCGTGCCGCAGCTTCTTCTTCGGTCAGGCCCGAAGCCTGGCTGCACAGCCGTACCAGCGTTTCATCTGCAGTAAAGCCGGTTTCCTGCTCAATGCGGTAAAACGGCGACCGCAGATCCTTTTTCCGGTTATCCCGTTGCAGCTTATATTTCATATTGTTCATGTGACACCCCGATGGTGTTATTCAGGCAAGCGCTATCCTGCGCCTGGCGCATATAAACAGAGAGAGCCTGATAAATAATCAGCACGCTGAACCCGCTATTATCGGGCGAAAAGATTACGCGTCTTTAATTAATAAAAGACGTCACGATCCTGCACCGAATAAAAGTGAGTGATTAAATGTGTATGGCGTAACGCCTGACTGAGAATGCGAAGTCAGGGTTAACGCACAGCAGACGGGTGCACGCTGAGGATCAGCGTGCGCATTGGGGTGGTGGAAATAGCGCGTTGTAAATCAGAGGCATAAATGACTCCCGCGAATCTGTGTTCGCCATCAGCATTGCGTTTTCGGGAGCATTCTGCAGAGAACAGAACGTGCCGCCCGCCTGAGAGGCAAGCAGCAGCAAAAGGATCGGTGCGTCAGCTTGCCCTGTATCGCCATCGATAAGGTTGACTGTTCAACAAGATCCTCCAGATAGTTAGTTGCCGTTATTATATTTGTGCAACAAGTGAAGTAAAGCTGAATATAACGCATGAGCGGTTTATCTAAATTCTGTTGCCGTTTGGTTGAGCACGTTATTAATGGTTTGCGGTTGTGACCCGGTAAGTCCGCACAAAATCCGGGGCTGAAACATTTCTGAAAAAGCGTATCTGATGCGTACTATGCTGGTTATTACCGGCCATAACCCTTATAACAGAACCGCCGGTCTTAGAACCTAAAAGCATATGCATAGCCATAAATAGACTATTCTTCACTGGTACGCTCTCGTAAACTCGCGTTACTTTTTTAAGGCAAGGAAACAACATGAAAACAATTATTCCCTCACTGCTGGCGCTGTCGCTGGCGGCCGCCTTCTCTGCGCACGCTGCCACACCCAAAGATACGCTGGTAATTGCACAGTCTACCGATGATGCTGACAGCTTCGATCCGGCGCAGGGTTTTGAACTCACCACGGTACAGTCATTCACCAATATCTATCAGCGCCTGGTCCAGTCCGATCCGCAAAACCCGACCGACCTGAAACCGACGCTGGCGACCTCATGGCAGCCAGGCAGCGATAACCGCAGCCTGACGTTTGAGCTGCGTAAAGATGCGACCTTTGCCAGCGGCAATCCGCTGCGCCCGGAAGATGTGATCTTCTCACTGGGTCGCGTGGTTAAACTGAATCTCGACCCCTCTTTTATTCTGACGCAGCTCGGCTGGAATAAAGATAACGTTGATAGCTTCCTGAAAAAGGTGGATGACCAGCACGTTCAGATCAGCTGGAACGCTAACGTCAGCCCGGCCTATGTGCTGAGCCTGCTCTCGGCGCCGGTCTCTTCAATCATTGATGAAAAAACAGCGCAGGCTAATGCGAAAAACGGCGATTTCGGTCATGCATGGCTGGGAACCCACTCTGCCGGCAGCGGCCCGTATCAGATCCGCAAGGTAGTGCTGCATGAAGCGGTTCTGCTGTCGGCAAACCCCTCTTCACCCGCCGGTGCGCCGAAGCTGAAAAATATTCTGATCAAAAACGTACCGGAACCTGCGGCGCGCCGTCTGCTGCTGGAACAGGGCGATGTGGATATCGCACGTAACCTGGGCGCCGACCAGATTGCCGCGCTGAAAGGCAAAGCGGGGGTCAAAACCGATGCGATCCCGATGGCGTCGCTCTATTACATTCAGTTTAACGTCGGCAAAGATCCGGTGCTGAAAAACCCGGCGCTGTGGGAAGCGGCGCGCTATCTGTTCGATTATAAAGGCATTGCCGACAACCTGCTGAAAGGTCAGTTTGAAGTGCACCAGACCTTCCTGCCCAAAGGCTTTTTAGGCGCGCTGAATGAAACGCCATACAGCTACGATCCGGAAAAAGCCAAAGCGATTCTGAAGAAAGCGGGCCTGACGAATGTGAGCTTTACGCTCTCCACCAGCAACCAGCCGCCTTATCTTGATATCGCTCAGGCGCTGCAGGGCAGCTTTGCGAAGGGCGGGGTGAAAGTTGAGGTTCAGCCGGGTCTCAGCTCTGAAGTTTCAACGCGGGTTAAAGCGCATCAGTTTGAGGCGACGCTGAACGCCTGGGGTGCCGATTATTTCGATCCCAATACCAACGCCGCCTCCTTTGCCTATAATCCGGAAGATGGCAGCAAAACCATCGCCTACCGCTCTGACTGGCACATTCCGGAGCTGAGCAAGCAGACGCTGGCTGCCACGGCGGAAGCGGACAGCAACAAACGCGCAGAGCTGTACCAGGCGATGCAGCGCGAAGTGCTGAAAAACTCCCCGTACGTGATTGGCCTGCAGGCGCGTAATCTGGTTGCGCTGCGCGACAATCTGAAAGGCTATGTGCAGGGCATTAACCCCGATATGGTGTATTACGCGCAGGTCTCTAAATAATGTCCGTATCTGCTTCACAGACCGGGTTCGCCCGGTCACTCTGGCAGCGCGGCAGCCGCCTTGTCACCAGCCTGCTTTCGCTGCTGGTGACGCTGCTCGGGCTGCTGGCGTTTACCTTTATGCTGTCACACCTTTCGCCGGTTGATCCGGTGCAGCAGATTGCCGGCGATCACGCCAGCGAAGCAACCTATGCGCAGGTGCGGCACGATCTCGGACTTGACCAGCCGGTGCTGGTGCAGTTCTGGCGCTATATCAGTCATCTGGCGCGCGGCGATTTAGGTCTTTCTCATCTGACGAATCAGCCGGTGAGCGCCGATCTGCTGCGTACCTTTCCGGCCACGATTGAGCTGGCCACCTGCGCAATGATCTTTGCCGCCGTGTTTGGCGTGGCGCTGGCGCTGCTGGCCGCGTGGAAGCCAGGCAGTGTTATCGACAACGTGGCGCGCTTTATTTCGCTGCTGGGTTATTCGGTGCCGGTGTTCTGGCTCGGGCTGCTGGGTCTGCTGCTGTTCTACGCGGTGCTGCACTGGTCCGCCGGACCGGGTCAGCTGGATGATATCTGGGTCTACACGCTGGAGCCCAAAACCGGCTTTGTGCTGATCGACAGCTGGCTCTCCGGCGATCCGGAGATGTTCCGTAATGCGATTGCGCATCTCTGGCTGCCGGTGGTAATTCTCGGCCTGCTGGCGATGGCGGGCATCACCCGCCTGCTGCGTGCGGCGCTGCTTGAAGAGAGCAGCAAAGAGTATGTGGTGCTGGCACGTGCAAAAGGCGCAGGCCGTACGCGCATCCTGCTGCGTCATATTCTGCCCAACGTCACCGGTACGCTGATCACCGTGATTGCGCTTTCGTATGCCACGCTGCTGGAAGGTTCGGTGCTGACAGAAACCGTCTTCGCCTGGCCGGGCGTAGGCCGTTACATGACCAATGCCCTGTTTTCAGCGGATGTGCCGGCTATCCTCGGCGCCACGCTGCTGATTGGCGGCTGCTTTATTCTGCTCAACGCCGTGGCTGATGCCCTGACCTGGTTAACCGATCCGAGAACCCGATGACTCAACAACTTCACGAACTGGAAAGCGTGCGTCCGCGTCGTCGTCGGGCGCACGTGACTTCCCTCTCCATCGGCCTGACGCTGGTGGTGATTCTGATTGCGATGGCGCTGCTGGCACCGTGGCTGGCCCCGTTCGATCCGAATGTGCAGACCATTAACCAGCGCCTGCTGCCGCCCTCCGCCCTGCACTGGTTTGGCACCGACGGCTTTGGCCGCGACCTGCTGTCGCGCGTGATTTACGGTGCGCGCCCGACGCTGCTGCTGGTGTCGCTGATTCTGGTACTGACGATCCCGGTGGGATTACTGATTGGTATTACCGCCGGTTATGTCGGCGGCTGGACCGAGCGCGTGCTGATGCGCATTACGGATATCTTTCTGTCGTTACCGAATCTGGTGATTGCGCTGGCGCTGGTCGCCATGCTCGGTCCGGGCCTGATGAATGGCGCGCTGGCGCTGGCGCTGACCAGCTGGCCGCCGTTTGCCCGCCAGGCGCGTGCAGAGACGCTGGCGCTGCGCCGCAGCGACTATCTTGCCGCCGCGCGCATGCAGGGGATCACCGGCCTGCGGCTGATGTTCGGCCATATTCTGCCGCTCTGCCTGCCAACTGCCGTCGTGCGTGCTGCACTCAGCCTCGGCGGTATTATTCTTTCTGCTGCGGGTCTCGGTTTCCTCGGTATGGGCGTACAGCCTCCTACCGCCGAATGGGGCTCAATGGTTGCCGAAGGCAGTAAAGTGATTTTCGATCAGTGGTGGGTAGCTGCGGCGCCCGGCGCTGCGATTTTGTTCGCCAGCCTGGCGTTTAACCTGACAGGCGACGGCCTGCGCGATCGACTGGATACCCGCCATGCAAAATGAGTTATTGATTGATGCCCGCGGGCTGAGCATCCGCAGCGGCGAAGCACTGCTGGTGGATAACATCAGCTTTCAGATTGGCCGCGAACGCGTGGCGCTGGTCGGTGAATCCGGCTCCGGCAAATCACTCACCGCACGCTCGCTGATGGGCCTGCTCTCCCCTTCCCTGCAGCTGCAGGCTGAACGTCTGCAGATTGCCGGCGCTGATGCTCAGCGTCTGCAGGAGCGTGACTGGATCACGCTGCGCGGCGGCAAAGTGGCGATGGTGATGCAGGACCCGAAATATGCGCTTAACCCGACGCGTACTATTGGCTGGCAGGTAGAAGAGCCGCTGATTTTGCATCGTAAGCTGAGCCGCGCTGAACGCCGCGAGAAAGTGTATGAGATGCTGGCAGCCGTTGGCCTGCCCGAACCGCGTCAGCTGATAAAGCGCTACCCGCATCAGCTCTCCGGCGGCATGGGCCAGCGCGTGATGCTGGCGATTGCGCTGATCACCGATCCGGAACTGCTGATTGCCGACGAGCCGACCTCTGCGCTCGATCACGCCATGCGCGACCAGGTGCTGGCGCTGATCCGCCGTCTGGTTGAGCAGCGTAATATGGGGCTGCTGCTGATCAGTCACGATCTGCAGCAGGTCTCAGAACATTGTGAACGGGTAATGGTAATGTATAAGGGCCGGCTGCTTGATACGCTGCCGGCCTCACAGCTCTCTCATGCCACTCACCCTTATACCCGCACGCTGTGGGCCTGTCGCCCCGGCAAGGCGACGCACGGCGAACGTCTGCCGGTGCTGGATCGCGCTGCGCTGGAGAGAGAGAATGATTGAGTTATCAAACCTGAGCGTTGCCCATAAGCACGGCTATGAGCTGCGTACCGTAGTGCATGACGTCTCGCTGCAGGTCGCTGCCGGTGAATGTTTTGGCCTGGTCGGTCCCTCCGGCTGCGGTAAATCCTCGCTGCTGTGGGTGCTGGCCGGGCTGAACCCGCACTGGCAGGGCGAGATGACGCTGGCGCAGACGGCGGTGCAGCCCGGTAAAGCCTTTACCGGCCAGCTGCGGCGCGATGTGCAGATGGTGTTTCAGGACCCCTATGCCTCGCTGCATCCGCGTCATCGTCTGCGCCGCACGCTGGCGGAGCCCCTGAAGCTGCTGAAGCGCGACAATATCAATGAGCGCATCGACGCAGGTTTTCGTCATGTCGGTCTCGATCCGGCGCTGGCGGATCGCTATCCGCATCAGCTTTCGGGCGGACAGCGCCAGCGCGTGGCGATTGTACGCGCACTGCTGCTGGAACCTAAAATTCTGCTGCTGGATGAACCAACATCAGCGCTGGATATGTCGGTGCAGGCGGAGATCCTCAACCTGCTGAACGATCTCAAGCAGAACGACGGACTGACCATGGTGCTGGTCAGCCACGATCCGGATGTTATCGATCATATGTGCGATCGCGCGGCGCATATGGCGCAGGGACGCATTGTCAGTTAGCCTTTCGCTTATGCGGCCTCCGGTATCCGGCGGCCGCTTTCTGAATCTCTTAACGCAAGGAGCAGCCTGTGACGGTGAAATTACGCCCTCTGGAGCGGGAAGATCTGCATTTTGTTCATCAGCTGGATAATAATGCCAGCGTGATGCGCTACTGGTTTGAAGAGCCTTATGAGGCGTTTGTTGAGCTTTCCGATCTCTATGACAAGCATATTCACGATCAGACCGAGCGGCGCTTTGTGGTCGAATATGAAGAGGAAAAAGCGGGACTGGTTGAGCTGGTGGAGATTAACCATGTGCACCGTCGCGCTGAGTTTCAGATCATCATCGCGCCAGGCCATCAGGGCAAGGGTTTAGCCAGCAAGGCGGCCCGGCTGGCCATGGATTACGGTTTTTCCGTGCTGAATCTCTACAAGCTCTATCTGATTGTTGATCAGGAGAATGAGAAGGCGATTCATATCTACAGTAAGCTCGGCTTTGAAGTTGAAGGCGTGCTGAAGCATGAATTTTTTATCAATGGTGAATACCGTAACACCATCCGCATGTGCATTTTTCAGCAGCAGTATCTGGCGCAGCATAAGCCCGGCAACGCCATGGTCAAGCCCACCGCCCAGTAAGCAGCGAACCGCAGGCATCTGAACATTTTGCAGGGGCGCCATTAATAACGCCCTGGCTGACGTTGCCAGGAATTGGCCAGGGGCGCATGAATGCGCCCCCCTACGGCATCTGAACCCTTCGTAGGGGCGCCATTAATGGCGCCCTGGCTGACGTTGCCAGGAACTGGCCAGGGGCGCATGAATGCGCCCTCTACGGTAATCCTGAGGCACCTGAACATTCTGTAGGGGCGCCATTAATGCGCCCCCTACGGCATCTGAACCCTTCGTAGGGGCGCCATTAATGCGCCCCCTACGGCATCTGAACCCTTCGTAGGGGCGCCATTAATGGCGCCCTGGCCGGCGTTGCCGGGAACTGGCCAGGGGCGCATGAATGCGCCCCCTCCGGCACCTGCACCTTCGCAGGGGAATGATTACGCAGAGATCAGCGGCCGCGCGCGCCTACCACGTTCAGTACCGGCTGCGGATGATCCGGTTTCAGGGTATACATCCCGCCATAGAACGGATCGACCACCAGCCAGCCCGGGAAGCCGAGCAGCGGAATATTTCCCAGCACGTACCAGAGATTGGCACTTGCCTCAATCGGCAGCGTCAGCGGGACATAGCCGGGGCTCTCCAGCATGACCTGATAATGTTTTTTACCAAAGTAGCTGCCGTTTGATTTTGCCAGGTCTACGGTCTGGGGCGTGTAGCCCTGCGCTACCGCGCGTCCGGTCTCATCCTGTACCGTAAAGCGGGCGCCTTGCGGGATAGAGTCAATTTTTACCGGCTGCGTGTCTGTACCGACGATAGTGGCGCAGCCGCTTAGCAGCAGCGCGCAGGCGGGAAGAGTGTGTCGCAGGTTCATAGCAGATCCGCATCAGAGTCAGAGAGCACAGTGTAAACCGTGCTCTCTGGCTTTTCACTGACGACAATCGCGCTATCAGTGTGCTTTTTTTGTGCTTATTCAGCGTTGACAACAGGCAGCAATTGCCCGGATATCCTCAGGCGACGTCCGGCAGCAGCCGCCAATCAGTTGCGCACCCGCCTGCTGCCATTCGCTGAACTTCTCCTGCAGCGTGCAGCCAGACGGGGCGGAGTGCCAGCTTTTGCTGTCTGCATCATACTGTTCGCCTGAGTTGGGGTAGACCAGCAGCGGCTTCTGCGTCAGCGCCTGCAGGGTCCGCAGCGCCGGCGTAACGCTCTCCAGCGCCACACAGTTAATGCCCACCGCAACAACCTGCGGTGCTGCGTCAATCACCTTCATCACGCTCTCAAGCGGCGTGCCGTCGCTGATATGCTCTGCGTCACGCAGCGTAAACGAAAACCATGCGCTGCTTTGCGGGAATTCAGCCAGCAGCGCGATCAGCGCCTGCGCTTCGCCAAACGACGGCAGCGTTTCGCATGCCAGCAGGTCGACGCCCGCCTCCAGCAGCGCCGCCACGCGCGGCCGGTGGAAATCTTTCATCTCTTCCGGCGGCAGCGCGTAGTCGCCGCGATACTCGGCACCGTTTGCCAGATAGGCGCCCCAGGGCCCTACTGAACCGGCGATCAGCAGCGGAGCCGTGGTGCCGGAAGCAGCACGGTAATCATCGCGTGCACGCTGCGCCAGCGTCACGCTCAGGCGGATCAGCTCACTCGCCTTGCCGCTCTCCAGGCCGCGTGCGGCAAAACCGCGCGGCGTTGCCTGATAGCTGGCGGTGATCGCCACCTGTGCGCCGGCAGCAAAGTAGTCGCGGTGCACGGCATAAATCAGTTCCGGCTGCTCCATCAGCACTTTTGCTGACCAGAGGGAGTCTGCAAGATCGCAGCCGCGTGCCTCCAGCTCGGTGGCCAGCGCGCCATCCAGGATCAGCGGACGGGTTTGAGTGAGTGCTTCAGCAATCGGGTTACGCGGCATGGTTGCTCTCCTGCGTCTTAAGGGGTTTACGTCGCCGGGTAACATAGTAAGCAGCATAACAGAGCAGTACAAACGGAATACCGCACCAGAGCGCGATGCGCTGTGACGGATCAAACGCCAGACCCACGCACGCTACCAGACAGAGCACAAATCCCAGTACCGGCACCACCGGGTAGAACGGCGCGCGGTACGCGAGCTGCCTGATATCGTTTCCGGCCTGCACGTAGCGCCGGCGGAAAACGTAGTGTGAGGCGCAGATGCTGAGCCAGACGGCCACCACAGCAAAACCGGAAATGGCCGACAGCGCCACAAATACCGTATCCGGCGCGATTACGCTGGAAAAGAGCGCCAGCAGGCCGCCCAGCATGCTGATGGTGATCGCCAGAACCGGAATACCACGCCGGTTCACGCGCGCAAAACAGCGCGGCAGCGTGTTTTCATTTGCCAGCGACCAGAGCATGCGTCCGGAGGCATAGAGGCCGGAATTAGCAGCAGAGAGGATCGCCGTAAGAATCACGAAGTTGAAGATGTCAGCCGACCAGGGAATGCCGATTTTTTCAAACACCAGCACAAACGGGCTTTTAACTATGCCCGCCTGGTCCATCGGGATCAGGGCCGCCAGCACAAATACCGTGCCGACAAAGAAGATAATCAGGCGGGCCACGGTTGTACGGATAGCCAGCGGCAGCGCTTTCTGCGGCTCCTCAGTCTCACCTGCTGCAATTCCGATCAGTTCAGTCCCGGAAAACGCAAAGTTTACCGCCACCATCGTCATCAGAATAGGCAGCGTGCCGTGCGGCAGCCAGCCCGACGCCGTGAGGTTATGCAGGCCCGGGGCGGCAGAGCCATCTTTCAGCGGGATAAAGCCAAACATCGCGGCGCCGCCCAGCACAATAAAAGCGATGATGGTGACCACTTTAATGATCGAGAACCAGAACTCGCCTTCGGCAAAAAAGCGCGTAGAGATAATATTCAGCAGATAGATGGCCAGACAAAATACCAGACACCAGAGCCAGACCGGCACGGCCGGGAACCAGTACTGCATACAGAAACCGGCCGCGGTCAGGCTGGACCCCAGCGCCACGGTCCAGGTGAGCCAGTAGAGCCAGGCGACGGTGTAGCCCGTGGCCGGGCTCAGGTAGCGCGCGGCGTAAACGTGAAACGCACCGGTTTCCGGCATCGCTACCGCCAGCTCGCCCAGACAGGCCATTACCAGCCAGACCACCAGCGCGCCAATGAGATAGGCCAGCAGTGTGCCCGCGGCACCGGTTGTTGAAATGATGTAGCCGGTGTTAAAAAACAGGCCGGTGCCAATGACGCCGCCCAGCGACAGCATCACCAGATGCCGCACTTTCATCGTGCGTTTAAAACTTTCCTGCGGAGGGGTATTCGCGCTTTGCATGCTGATAATCCATATGGACGTCTAAACTTCTATATGGATACAGAGTTATACGCATCCGCGCTGCGTTTTGCAACGTGGCGGAAACAGGGAATCGTACAGATCGGGAGAGCCCCGCGTTAACGGGGCAAAAAATCAGGCGCCAAACACGCCCTGCAGATAGCGCTCCAGCGCAACACGGGAACTGAAACCGTGGGGAATACCGTAATGCTCCTGTGAATCACCCATCAGGTAGAGAGGGAATTGCGTGTAGTGATCGCAGGTTTTCATCTCTGAGGCGGGCTCAGCAAAGTGCTGGCTTTTCTCTTTCAGCGTAGGATGTATCACCAGCGCTGTGCGTCCCAGACGCGCCTCACGGTTAACATAGACGTAGTTCTCACCACGGCGGTAACCATAGGTTTTTGGCGTCAGAACATCCATTTCGAATCCTGCTTTCTCCAGTACGCGCGCAACCTCATCCGGACGTAAATACATGCTTGCTCCTCTCTTCTCACAGCTCCGCAACCTTACAACAGACCTATGGTACAGACATTCGGATTTTCCCTAAAGCCTGGCATAGCGCTGCGTTTAATCACGTATCGTCTACACTTAGTATTACGTTTTAAATCAAAGGGAGCGAAAAATGTTTAATCGAACGACTAAAAATGATGACATTGATATCAATCAGGATGTAAACGATCTGGCTGATTCGCTGGAAGCGTTGCTCAAATCTTACGGCAGCGATGCCAAAGATGAAGTCGACAGCGCACGCGATAAGGCGCAAAAACTGCTGAAACAGACCCGTGCGAAAATGAACGGCAACAATTCAGTTTCCCAGGCGGCGCGTGATGCAGGCTATCAGGTTGATGCCTATGTGCGCGACAAGCCATGGCACGGTGTCGGAGTAGGCGCTGCCGTTGGTCTGGTTCTGGGTGCGCTGCTGGTATCCCGCCGCTAATCTGACCTATGAAATCTCACAAGGCCCTGCTGACGCAGGGCTTTTTTTTTGCCGTTTTTTACCCGAAAAATTTTTTCCGCTGCGAAAAGCGCTGCCTGCCTGGTTTGTGCCACTATCGGAGCAATACCCCTTCAGTTAGCGGGTTGACCACCGCAATCGCTACATCTAGTATTTGATAGTCAAATAAGGTACTACATATTGAAATATGACCCGTTGCGTCTGGCAGTAGCCGCTATCTTCCTGTGACTAAAAGGAAATGCGAATCATGAGCATTATTATTTACACTAAAAGCAACTGTGTCCAGTGTGACACCACTAAACATGCGCTGGATCGTCGTGGTATCGCTTACCAGCTCATCAATCTTGATATACAGCCGGAGGCGACTGGAGAGCTCAGAACGCTGGGCTACCGCCAGGTACCGGTTGTGATAACGCCGGACGACAGCTGGAGCGGCTTCCGTCCGGACAAAATTGCTGCGCTGCGCCAGCCAGCAGCGGTAAGTGAATAGCCCCGTGTATCCGCTGGTCTATTTTTCCAGCCGATCTGAAAACACCCACAGGTTTATTACCCGCCTGGCGCTGCCGGCGCGCCGCATTCCTGCAGAGGCTGACCAGCGGCTGCAGGTTGACCACCCCTATATTCTGGTGGTGCCAAGCTATGGCGGCGGCGGTGTGCAGGGTGCCGTACCACGCCAGGTGATTCAGTTTCTTAACGACAGCGCGAATCGTCGCGGCATCCGTGGCGTTATTGCCGCCGGCAACCGCAATTTCGGCAGCGGTTTCTGCCTGGCGGGCGACATCATTGCGCGTAAATGTCAGGTGCCCTGCCTCTATCGCTTTGAAATGATGGGGACGCCGGAAGACATTGCGCAGGTTAAAGCAGGAGTAACCCAATTTTGGCAACAGCAGACACCCTGAACAGCACGCAGCTCGATTACCATGCGCTGAACGCGATGCTGAATCTGTATGACGCAGCAGGCCATATTCAGTTTGAGAAAGATCGTGAAGCGGTGCGGCAGTTTTTCCTGCAGCATGTTCAGCCCAACACGCTCACCTTCAGCTCTGCTGCTGAGCGGCTGCGCTATCTGGTGGATGAAGGCTACTACGAAGCCAGCGTGCTGAATCAGTATGATTTCCGCTTTCTCTGCGCGCTGCATGATGACGCGGATGCGCAGAAGCACCGCTTTCACACCTTCCTCGGCGCCTGGAAGTTTTACACCAGCTATACGCTGAAAACCTTTGATGGCAAACGCTACCTGGAGACCTTCACCCAGCGCGCCTGTATGGTGGCACTGACGCTGGCACGCGGTGATGAGCAGCAGGCGCGGGCGCTGCTGACGGAGATCCTGAGCGGCCGTTTCCAGCCCGCCACGCCCACGTTTCTGAACTGCGGCAAACAGCAGCGCGGTGAGCTGGTCTCCTGCTTCCTGCTGCGTATCGAAGATAACATGGAGTCAATTGGCCGGGCGGTGAACTCTGCCCTGCAGCTCTCTAAACGCGGAGGCGGCGTGGCGTTTCTGCTCTCTAACCTGCGCGAAGCGGGAGCCCCCATCAAGCGCATTGAAAACCAGTCATCCGGCGTGATCCCCGTCATGAAGATGCTGGAGGATGCGTTCTCCTACGCTAACCAGCTGGGCGCCCGCCAGGGTGCCGGTGCCGTCTGGCTGAATGCGCATCATCCCGATATTCTGCGCTTCCTTGATACCAAACGTGAAAACGCGGATGAAAAAATCCGCATTAAAACGCTTTCGCTGGGCGTGGTGATCCCGGATATCACCTTTCAGCTGGCAAAAGAGAACCGGGAGATGGCGCTGTTTTCGCCGTATGACGTTGAGCGCATCTATGGCAAAGCGTTCAGCGATATCAGCATCAGCGAGCACTATGACGCGATGCTGGCTGACGATCGTATCCGCAAAACCTATATCAAACCGCGCGACTTTTTCCAGACGCTGGCAGAGATCCAGTTTGAATCGGGCTATCCCTACATCATGTATGAAGATAGCGTTAACCGCAGTAATCCGATTGCCGGCCGCATTAACATGAGTAACCTCTGCTCGGAGATTTTGCAGGTGAACAGCGCCAGCGAACTGAATGAGGATCTCAGCTACCGGCGCACGGGCAAAGATATCTCCTGTAATCTCGGATCGCTGAATATCGCGCACGCCATGGACTCCCGCGACCTTCCCCGCACCGTAGCGGTGGCCGTGCGGGCGCTTACCGCGGTGTCAGAGATGAGCGAGATCGGCTCGGTGCCGTCCGTCGCCGAAGGTAACCGCCGTTCACACGCCATTGGTCTCGGGCAGATGAATCTGCACGGCTACCTGGCGCGGGAAGGCATCGCCTACGGTTCAGACGAGGCGCTTGATTTCACCAACCTCTACTTTTACTGCGTCACGTTCCACGCACTGCGTACCTCAAACCAGCTGGCCCGCGAGCGGCAGCGCAGCTTTGACGGATTTGAACAGTCGCACTACGCCAGTGGGCGCTACTTCGATAAATATATTACGCACAGCTGGCAGCCGCGCACCGCCCGTATTGCGCAGCTGTTCCACGATGCCGGACTTGTCCTGCCGACGCAGGCTGACTGGCAGGCGCTGCGGTCGGCGATAATGCAGCACGGGCTGTTTAACCAGAATCTGCAGGCGATCCCGCCAACCGGTTCTATCTCCTACATCAATCACGCCACCTCGAGTATTCATCCGATTGTGTCGCGCATTGAGATCCGTAAAGAGGGCAAGACCGGGCGCGTCTATTATCCGGCACCGTTTATGACCAATGAAAACCAGGCGTTCTATCAGGATGCCTACCAGATCGGTCCTGAGGCGATTATTGATACCTATGCCGAAGCGACGCAGCATGTCGATCAGGGATTGTCACTGACGCTGTTTTTCCGCGATGACGTCACCACGCGCGATATCAACAGGGCGCAGATTTACGCCTGGAAAAAAGGCATCAAAACGCTCTATTACATTCGTCTGCGTCAGATGGCGCTGCAAGGCACGGAGGTTGAGGGCTGCGTCTCCTGCGCCCTGTAAAATTATGATGAAACGTAATGCCATTCAGGCAATCAACTGGAATCGCCTGCAGGATGATAAAGATCTTGAGGTCTGGAACCGTTTGACCAGTAACTTCTGGCTGCCGGAAAAAGTACCGCTGTCAAACGATCTGCCCGCGTGGCAGGCGCTGGAACCGGCGCAGCAGCAGCTGACTATCCGCGTGTTTACCGGGCTGACGCTGCTCGATACGATTCAGAATGTGGTGGGCGCACCGGGCCTGATGCCGGATGCCGCCACGCCGCATGAAGAAGCGGTGCTGTCAAATATCAGCTTTATGGAGGCGGTACACGCCCGCTCCTACAGCTCGGTTTTCTCCACGCTATGCAATACGGCAGACGTGGACGCTGCCTACCGCTGGAGTGAAGAGAACGCCGCGCTGCAGAATAAGGCGCAGATCATTCTGGCGCACTATCAGGCGGACGATCCGCTGAAGAAAAAGATCGCCAGCGTCTTTCTGGAGTCGTTTCTGTTTTACTCGGGCTTCTGGCTGCCGATGTACTGGTCAAGCCGCGGCAAGCTGACCAACACCGCCGATCTGATCCGCCTGATCATCCGCGATGAGGCGGTTCATGGCTACTACATCGGCTATAAATATCAGCAGGCGCTGCAGCACGCCGATGACGCGCGGCGAGAGGCGCTACAGCAGTTCGCTGTCGATCTGCTGCTGGAGCTGTATGAAAATGAACTGGCTTATACCGATACGCTGTATGGGGAGTCGGGCTGGGCTGACGAAGTAAAAGCTTTTCTGCACTACAACGCTAACAAGGCGCTGATGAATCTGGGCTATGAAGCTCTGTTTCCGGCAGAGATAGCCGCAGTTAACCCGGCGATACTGGCGGCATTGTCGCCCAACGCAGATGAAAACCACGACTTCTTCTCCGGCTCCGGCTCCTCCTATGTGATGGGTAAAGCTGTGGAAACGGAAGATGAGGACTGGAATTTTTAACGGTACGCTGCACTGCCGGTTTTATACGCCACGGGAGAACTCCCGTGGTGCTGCCCTCCTTCTCTTTCTGCACGCTAAATGTCAGCGCAGCGTGCGCTGAAGGGGACTGGTATGTCCTGTCAATTATCACAACAATGAAATAATTTTTTCGGTTACTATTACCCGTATATGATTATTTCTTTGTGTGTCAGCTCATGAGTTCATCCCCGGCACGTCTCAGTGCCCCATTAGTAACGCTGATGTCAGTGGCGACAGGGCTGGCAGTGGCCAGTAACTACTACGTGCAGCCGCTGCTCAACACAATCGCGCATCAGTTTGGCCTCTCAGTCAGCGTCGCAGGCTTTATCGTGACTACGGCGCAGCTAGGCTACGCCTGTGGATTGCTGCTGCTGGTGCCGCTGGGCGATATGCTGGAACGCCGTGCCCTGATTGTCTCAATGAGCCTGCTGGCGGCGGGCGGCATGATGCTGACCGCCCTCTCCTCTTCGCTGACGCTGATGCTGCTGGGTACCGTGATAACCGGTCTCTTCTCAGTGGTCGCACAGCTGCTGGTACCGCTGGCCGCAACGCTCGCTGCTCCGGAAAAGCGTGGCAAAGTGGTAGGCACGGTCATGAGTGGTCTGCTGCTGGGCATTTTACTGGCCCGTACCGTGGCCGGCGCGCTGGCTCAGGTTGCAGGATGGCGCAGCGTTTACTGGTGCGCCAGCGTGCTGATGATCCTGATGGCGCTGGCGCTGTGGCGCTATTTGCCGCGTTACCAGCAGCGCGTGCCGCTTAACTACCTGCAGCTGTTGCGCTCTATTTTCTCCCTGTTCAGCGCCGATCGGGTATTACGTACCCGGGCACTTACCGGCTGCCTGAGTTTTGCAAACTTCAGCATGCTCTGGACTTCAATGGCTTTTTTGCTGGCCGCGCCGCCGTGGAATTTCAGCGAGGGCGAGATTGGCCTGCTGGGTCTGGCCGGTGCCGCAGGCGCGCTGGCGGCGCGTCAGGCAGGCGGACTGGCCGACCGCGGCAAAGCAAAACTCACCACCAGCGCCGGGCTGGTGATCATGCTGATCTCCTGGGGCGTTACCGCTCTGGGCAGCAGCAGCCTGCTGGCGCTGATTGCCGGTATTGTGCTGCTGGATCTGGCGGTTCAGGGGGTGCACATCACCAATCAAAGCGTGATTTATCGCACCCTGCCTGAAGCGCGCAATCGCCTGACCTCCGGCTATATGACCAGCTATTTTACCGGGGGTGCGCTGGGCTCGGTTATCTCGGCAAATGCGTTTCATCTGTTTGGCTGGTATGGCGTCTGTGCGGCTGGCGCCCTGGCAACGCTGCTTAATCTGGCAATCTGGTGGCGTAATGCCCGCGCAGAGCCTGCCTGAGCAAGAAAAACAGCGCAAATCGGTAAGCTGCGCTGTCCATTAACAGGTGAGTTTGATATCGTTAGCAGTGTACTTATTCACTGAAGTTATTTTTACTCTCGAAATTATTCCACAGCGAAGCGGTTAGCGCGCTGAATGTGATATTTCTACGTTGCAATCAAGAGGTTTTTTTAGATGGAAAGTTCGTTTACTCCCATTGAGCAGATGCTGAACGTCCGGGCAAATCGCCATAAAGATTTTCCGCTGCAGGAAATTATCCTGACCCGCCTGTGTATGCATATGCAGGGCAAGCTGCTGGATAATCGCAACAAAATGCTCAAGGCGCAGGGAATTAACGAAACCTTATTTATGGCGCTGATCACGCTGGATGCACAGGAAAACCAGAGCATTCAGCCATCAGAACTGAGCTCGGCGCTGGGTTCCTCACGCACCAACGCCACGCGCATTGCGGATGAACTGGAAAAGCGCGGCTGGATCGAACGCCGTGAAAGCGACAACGATCGCCGCTGCCTGCATCTGCACCTGACTGAAAAAGGCAACGAGTTCCTGCGTCAGCTGCTGCCGCCACAGCACCAGAGCCTGCAGTATCTCTGGTCGTCACTGAGCGCAACCGAGCAGGAGCAGCTGGAAGCCATCACGCGCAAGCTGCTTAACCGTCTTGATAAAATGGACGAAGATCAGGTTATCGCCTCACTCTCTCGCTAATAGCAAGAAGTGCGACACAACCCCCTGCCGAAATCGCTATTTTAATTTTCCTTTATCTGGCCAGCGCCTTTTGCGCTGGCTTTTTCGATTCGGGTTACCGTGTTGATGGATCAGCACATCCCGACTTATGGCAAACGTGGAGAACGACATGAGTGCGACAGCGGAAGCTCAAAGCCCGCAACAGCCTGCAAACAAGAAGAAGAAGCGTAAACTTGCGCTGATCCTGCTGGCTGTCGTGTTTATTGTGGCCGGCATTGGCTATCTGACTTACTGGTATCTGGTGCTGCGGCATTTTCAGGAGACTGATGATGCCTATGTGGCTGGCAATCAGGTGCAGGTGATGGCGCAGGTTTCCGGCAGCGTTAATAAAGTGTGGTTTGATGATACCGATCGCGTCAAAAAAGGTGACGTGCTGGTCTCACTGGACAAAACCGATGCGCAGCAGGCTTTTGAAAAAGCGCAAACTGCGCTGGCCACCAGCGTCCGCCAGACGCACCAGCTGATGATCAACGGCAGGCAGTATCAGGCCACGATCAAGCTGCAGCAGACGGCACTGGAGCAGGCAGAAGCCGACCTGAAGCGCCGCGAACCGCTGGGTGCCTCTAATCTGATTGGCCGCGAAGAGCTGCAGCACGCGCGCGACGCCGTGGCGACCGCCAAAGCGCAGCTTGACGTGGCTGTGCAGCAATATAATGCCAACCAGGCGATGATCCTGAATACCGGTCTGGAAAATCAGCCTGCGGTACAGCAGAGCGCTGCTGCCCTGCGCGATGCCTGGCTTAATCTGCAGCGTACCGATATTCGCAGCCCGATTGATGGCTATGTTTCACGCCGCAGCGTGCAGGTCGGCTCGCAAATCTCCACTACCACCCCGCTTCTGGCGGTGGTGCCCGCCACCAACCTGTGGGTAGATGCCAACTTCAAAGAGACGCAGCTTGCCGGCGTACGTATCGGTCAGTCTGCAACCGTGGTCAGCGATATCTATGGCGATGACGTGGTTTATCACGGCAGGGTTGCGGGTCTCGATATGGGTACCGGCAGCGCCTTCTCGCTGCTGCCCGCGCAAAACGCCACCGGTAACTGGATCAAAGTCGTACAGCGCCTGCCGGTGCGTATTGAGCTGAACCCGGATGAAGTGGCGGCGCATCCGCTGCGCATCGGCCTTTCGACCCTGGTGAAAATTGATACGCAGAACAAAGAGGGCGCCGTGCTGGCGGGTGCCGTACGTCCGCAGGCGGCGTATGAGAGCAATGCGCTGGCTATCGACCTCGCACCGGTCAACCAGATGATTACCGCTATCGTTCGTGCCAACGCGGGCTGATCCGCCGGAGACTGTTATGGCACAAAAACCGCTTGAGGGCGCGCCCCTTGTTTTGATGACTATCGCCCTGTCGCTGGCGACATTCATGCAGGTGCTCGACTCAACCATCGCCAACGTGGCGATCCCGACCATTGCCGGTAACCTGGGCGCCTCTAACTCACAGGGCACCTGGGTCATCACCTCGTTCGGGGTGGCTAACGCCATCTCGATTCCGATTACCGGCTGGCTGGCAAAACGCATCGGTGAAGTGAAGCTCTTTACCTGGGCGACAATCCTGTTTGCGCTCGCCTCCTGGGCGTGTGGCATGTCAGAAAGCCTGGAGATGCTGATCTTTTTCCGTATTCTGCAGGGCATTGTGGCCGGCCCGCTGATCCCGCTCTCGCAAAGCCTGCTGCTGAGTAACTATCCGCCTGCCAAACGCAGCATTGCGCTGTCGCTGTGGGCGATGACGGTGATCGTCGCGCCAATCTGTGGCCCGATCCTCGGCGGCTGGATCAGCGATAACTATCACTGGGGCTGGATCTTCTTTATCAACGTGCCGATTGGCATTGTGGTGGTGATGCTGACGCTGCAGACGCTGCGCGGCCGCGAAACCAAAACAGAGATCCGCCCGATCGATATTGTCGGTCTGGTGCTGCTGGTGGTGGGTATCGGGGCGCTGCAGGTGATGCTGGATCGCGGTAAAGAGCTGGACTGGTTCAGCTCAACAGAGATTATCGTGCTGACGGTGGTCGCCGTGGTGGCGCTGGCGGTGCTGCTGGTGTGGGAGCTGACGGATGATCATCCGATAGTTGACCTGTCGCTGTTCAAAATGCGCAATTTCACTATTGGCTGCCTGTCGATAAGCCTGGCTTATATGCTTTACTTCGGCTCCATTGTCCTGCTGCCGCAGCTGCTGCAGGAGGTCTATGGCTACACTGCCACCTGGGCCGGACTGGCATCGGCACCGGTCGGGATTATCCCGGTGATCCTCTCACCTATCATCGGCCGTTTTGCCCACAAGCTCGATATGCGCCGGCTGGTGACCTTTAGCTTTATCATGTATGCCGTCTGTTTTTACTGGCGCGCCTATACCTTTGAACCCGGCATGGACTTTGGCGCATCTGCCTGGCCGCAGTTTATTCAGGGCTTTGCCGTAGCCTGTTTCTTTATGCCGCTGACCACGATTACGCTATCGGGACTGCCGCCGGAGCGCCTGGCGGCCGCCTCCAGCCTCTCTAACTTTGTGCGTACGCTGGCGGGGTCGATCGGTACCTCGATCACTACCACCCTGTGGACCAATCGCGAATCAATGCATCACAGCTATCTGAGTGAATCCGTCAATCCTTACAACCAGAATTCGCAGGAGATGTATGCGCAGCTGGAAGGGATGGGCATGAGCCACCAGCAGGCGTCTGCATGGATTGCGCGGGAGATTACCAATCAGGGTCTGATTATTTCAGCCAATGAGATCTTCTGGGCATCGGCGGGAGTGTTTGTGATTCTGCTGGTGCTGGTATGGTTTGCCCGTCCGCCGTTTGGCGCAGGCGGCGGAGGTGGCGGAGGTGGCGGCGCGCACTAAGCCGCCACCATGTAAAACGGGCCGTAATGGCCCGTTTTTTTTATGCGTTCTGACGCCACCATTCGGCCAGCAGAATACCGGTTGCTACCGAGACATTCAGGCTCTCGACGTTGCCGGTTCCGCCAATTGACAGGCTGAGATCGCCCTGCCGGAAGGTGCTGTCTGAGAGACCTTCACGCTCCTGCCCCAGCACCAGTACCATTTTTGCCGGCAGTTCAGCGCGCGCCAGCGGCGTGCCCTCATGGCTCGACGTGGTCACGATGGTGTAGCCCGCCTTACGAAACGCTTCGAGACCTGCAGCAAAATCTTCACCGTTGATCGCCTGCACGTGCTCAGCGCCGCCTTCAGCAGTACGCACGGCGGCGCCCGACTCCAGCTGCGACGCATCGTTCACCAGCAATCCCTTCACACCAAAATGCGCGCAGCTGCGCATAATGGCGCCCAGGTTGTGTGGGTTGCTGACATCTTCCAGCGCCAGCACGCAATCTTTACGCTCTGCTTTTTTCAGCCACTCTGATACCGCCATGCCGCTGCGCTTTTTGATAATAAAGCAGACGCCGCCGTGATGTTCGGTACCGGACGCTTTCGCCAGCTCAGCCTCCTCAACCACGTGATACGCTTTGCGGTTTGCGGCCAGCCAGCGCAGCGTTTCGCGGAAGCGCGGCGTGACGCTCTGGACAAACCAGGCGCGCACGATACTTTCCGGACGGCTCAGGAACAGCGCCTGACAGGCGTTTTCGCCATAGACACGCGTCTCTTCCTGGCGCTGACGGCGGATCTGCTCGGAATCAATGACCGGCTTCGCGTCAGCGGCATCATCCGCCGCGCTCTCTGCAGCGGCAACCGGCGGGCGGGATACGGTGCGCCACGGCGAATCGCTGAAGCCGCGATCGTCGCGGTCGTTACGCTCAGGGCGATTGCTACGCTCGTTACGCTCGTTACGGTCATTACGATCGTTACGGTCCGTACGGCGGCCACGTCCGGCATCATCGCTGCTGCGCGGTGCACGTGAGCGGCCAGCGTCATCACGGCTGCGCGAGCGGCCGGAGTCGTCACCGCTGCGCGGTGCGCGGGCACGATCGCCCTCGTCATTATTGCGATTGCTGCGGGGAGCAGAGCGACGACTATCTTCCTGGCGCGCAGCAGGACGGCCGCCTTTGCCGGTACGCGGATTTGGCTTACTGCCGCCCTCCTCTTCACGTACATACATCACTTTTACCTTGCCGCTTTTGCCTTTAAATTCGTCGTTCATCTGTTCCTCCAGCATTGAGAGCGCGAAGATTACCTGATGTGCCAGCGCTTAGCTATCAACTATTGAACCTATTGGGTAATCCAGATTGAGCATAGCATTCAGCCTTTTCATAATACGACTCTATTACCAGATTTACAGGACCGGTTTGAGATGACAATAAATACTGTATGCGCCGGCTGTCAGGCAGTTAACCGCGTTCCCGAAGCGCGCCTGACCGACGGTGCGAAGTGCGGCCGCTGCGGCGAAGCGCTTTTCAACGGTGAAGTGGTGAATGCCACGGCCGCTACGCTGGATAGCTATCTGCAGGATGACCTGCCGGTCGTGATCGACTTCTGGGCACCGTGGTGCGGACCGTGCGTAAACTTTGCGCCCGTGTTTAAAGAAGTTGCGGCCGAACGCAGTGGCAAAGTGCGTTTCATCAAAGTGAATACGGAAGCTGAGCAGGCGCTGAGCACGCGTTTTCGTATCCGCACGATCCCGACCATCATGATTTTTAAACAGGGCGAAATGGTCGATATGCTGAATGGCGCAATGCCGAAAACGCCGTTTAATGAATGGCTCGATGAAACCCTGTAGTCACTGAAGGCCGGCACATTGCTGGCCTTGCTTTTCCCCTTCTATTACACTGACGTTTTTCCTGCCCTGCACATCTATGTCTGAAAATGCTGTTCTGCGCTTACGGGCGCAACGTCTGGCCCGCGCCACCCGGCCTTTTCTCGCGCGCGGTAATCGCGTCGTACGCTGTCAGCGCTGCCTGTTGCCGCACAAGAATTGCCTGTGTGCTACGCTGCAGCCGCAGCAGTCGCGCAGCCGCTTCTGCCTGGTGATGTTTGATACTGAACCGATGAAGCCCAGCAATACCGGACGCCTGATTGCCGATGTGCTGCCAGATACCCTCGCCTTCGGCTGGTCGCGGACGGAGCCCGATCCGGCGCTGCTGGCAGCAGTACAGAGCAGTGACTATCAGCCGGTAGTGGTGTTTCCTGCGTCTTATGCCGATCCCGGACGCGACGTGCTGACCACGCCGCCGGTCAGCGGTAAACCGCCACTGTTTATTATGCTGGATGGCACCTGGTCCGAGGCGCGCAAGATGTTCCGTAAAAGCCCGTGGCTGGACACTTTTCCGGTGATGTCGCTTAGCGTGAGTACGCCTTCGCGCTATACGCTGCGCGAGGCGCACGGTGAAGGACAGCACTGCACGGCTGAGGTCGCCGCAGTGCTGCTGGCTCAGGCGGGTGACAGTCTTGCTGCCAGCGCCCTGCAGCAGCACTTTGAACAGTTCCGTCATGCTTACCTTGCGGGCAAACCGCATCATCCGGTTCATACGCAGCAGGCGATAAACAGCAGCGAAAATTGAAGCTGGCTCGCAGCCTGACAGCAGCAAATCGGTTTTCACCGTAAAAGCGTTTACAATCATGCCAATCCCGACTGCAGGAGTGGATGATGAGTCAACGTGGACTGGAAGCGCTGTTACGACCTAAATCGATTGCGGTAATTGGCGCCTCGGTAACGCCGGGGCGTGCCGGCTATTTTCTGATGCGCAACCTGCTGGCGGGCGGCTTCAGCGGCCCGGTGCTGCCGGTCACGCCAAAATACAAGGCGGTACAGGGCGTGCTGGCGTGGCCCGATATCGCCAGTCTGCCTTTTGCGCCCGACCTGGCGATCATCTGCACCCATGCAAAGCGCAATCCCGAGCTGCTGCAGCAGCTGGGCGAAAAAGGCTGCAGAGCCTGCATTATTCTCTCCTCACCCGCCAGCCAGCTTGAAACGCTGAAAACCTGCGCCAGCCAGTGGCAAATTCGCCTGCTCGGTCCTAACAGTCTTGGACTGCTGGCCCCGTGGCAGGGGCTGAACGCCAGCTTTTCGCCGGTGCCCATCGCTAAAGGGCGTATTGCTTTTGTTTCACAGTCTGCCGCAGTGTCAAATACCATCCTCGACTGGGCGCAGCAGCGGAATCTCGGCTTCTCCTGGTTTATCGCGCTGGGCGACAGCCTCGATATCGATGTCGATGACGTGCTCGATTTTCTGGCCCGCGATGCGAAAACCAGCGCTATTCTGCTCTACCTTGAACACCTGAGCGATGCCCGGCGTTTTGTCTCCGCTTCGCGCAGCGCCTCACGTAATAAACCTATTCTGGTCATTAAAAGCGGACGCAGTCGCGAAGCGCAGGCGATGATTGGCACCCTGAGCGGTCTGGATGCCGCCTGGGATGCCGCGATACAGCGCGCCGGCCTGCTGCGCGTGCAGGATACGCATGAGCTGTTCTCTGCGGTTGAATCGCTCAGCCACATGCGTCCGCTGCGCGGCGAGCGCCTGATGATCGTCAGCAACGGCGCCGCGCCTGCTGCTCTGGCGCTGGATGCGCTTTATGCGCGCAGCGGCAAACTGGCCTCTCTGGATGAGGCGATGCGGCAGAGACTTGCGTCACTGCTGCCGGAGGGCGCTGGTCGGGGAAACCCGCTGGATTTAAAAGATGATGCCACCCCCGCACGCTATGTTGCCTGCATTGAACTGCTGCTCGACAGCCATGAGTTTGACGCGCTGATGATTATTCACTCCCCCAGTGCGGTAGCGCCAGCAACTGAAACGGCGGAGCAGATTATTGCTGCACTCGCGCGTCATCCACGCGGCAGGCAGATCACGCTGCTGACTAACTGGTGCGGTGAGTCCTCATCCCAGGCGGCGCGGCGCGCCTTTACTCAGGCCGGCATTCCGACCTGGCGCACGCCGGAAGGCACCGTGACCGCATTTATGCATCAGGTTGAGTATCGCCGTAACCAGAAGCAGCTGCGGGAAACGCCGGCGCTGCCGCCAGGGCTGCAGCAAAACAGCGCTAAAGCACATCAGCTGCTGCAGCAGGCGCTCGACAGCGGCGTGACCACGCTGGATACCCATGAGGTGCAGCCTGTAATGCAGGCGTATGGCCTGACAACGCTGCCCGGCTGGATCGCCAGCGACAGTCAGGAAGCGGTCACCATTGCTGAGCAAACGGGCTATCCGGTAGCCCTCAAACTGCGCTCGCCTGATATCGCCCATAAGTCTGAAGTACAGGGCGTGATGCTTTATCTGCGCAGTGCTGCTGAAGTGAAACAGGCCGCCCAGGCTATTTTTGAGCGCGTGCGCATCACGCATCCGCAGGCGCGCGTGGATGGCCTGCTGGTACAGAGTATGGCCAGCCGGGCTGGTGCTCAGGAGCTGCGCGTAGTGGTAGACCAGGATCCGCTGTTTGGGCCTATTATCCTGCTGGGCGAAGGAGGAGCGGAATGGCAGCCTGATAAGCAGGCCGCTGTAGCGCTGCCGCCGCTGAATATGACGCTGGCGCGCTATCTGGTGATTCAGGCGATAAAAAGCGGCAAGATCCGCAGCCGCAGCGCGCTGCATCCGCTGGATATTGCCGGGCTGAGCCAGCTGCTGGTACAGGTTTCAAACCTGGTAGTGGATTGTCCGGAGATTCAGCGGCTTGATATTCATCCGCTGCTGGCATCGGCAGAGACGTTTACCCTGATTGATGTCACGCTGCAGCTGGCCCCGTTTAGCGGCGACAGCGAGGCGCGGCTGGTTATCCGCCCTTACCCACAGCATCTGGAGGAGCAGGTCGCCCTGAAGGATGGCCAGCACTGTCTGTTTCGCCCGATTCTGCCTGAGGATGAGCCACAGCTGCGCGCCTTTATTGCGCAGGTGACTAAAGAAGATCTCTACTATCGCTACTTCAGTGAAATCAGCGAGTTCACCCATGATGACTTAGCCAATATGACGCAGATAGATTATGACCGCGAAATGGCGATTGTGGCGGTACGCCAGCGGGAAGGCGCTGAAGAGATCATCGGCGTTACCCGGGCGATATCTGACGCCGATAATGTCGATGCTGAGTTTTCAGTACTGGTCCGTTCCGATCTCAAGGGACTGGGTATGGGACGACGACTGCTGGAGAAGATGATTCGTTATACCCGCGATCATGGTCTGCAACAATTGAACGGTATAACCATGCCACACAATAGCGGCATGATTACACTGGCACGCAAACTTAACTTTCGCGTGAATATTCAGCTTGATGATGGCATTGTCACGCTTAATTTACCGTTAATTGACGTCGGAACGCCGCCTGTAGAGAACGGTAAAAATCCTCCTTATCAGGTGAGTTAATGTTATTATTTGACGTTAGGATCATGATTTGATGGCAAAAGGCCATACAATGAACAGAGAAGAAGTGCACTGTGATGTTGTCTAAATTTAAACGCAATAAACACCAACAACACCTCGCACAGCTGCCTAAACTGTCACAATCTGTGTCGGATGTGACCACGCTTTTTTCGCCTGCTGAGTTTCGCGAGACGCTGCTGGCAAAAATTGCCGCGGCAGAAAAACGCATCTGTATTGCTGCGCTCTATCTGGAAAACGATGATGGCGGCCGTAGCGTTATGGAGGCGCTGTATGCTGCGCGTCAGGCTCGCCCGGAACTGGATATCTCTATTCTGGTGGACTGGCATCGTGCACAGCGCGGACGTATCGGTGCGGCGCGCGGCCTGACCAATGCTGACTGGTATTGTGAGATGGCTACCCGGTATCCGGATATTGCCATTCCGGTCTACGGCATCCCGGTCAATACGCGGGAAGCGCTGGGCGTGCTGCATCTTAAAGGCTTTATCATTGATGATACGCTGCTTTACAGCGGAGCCAGCCTGAATGATGTCTATCTGCATCAGCATGAACGGTACCGCTACGATCGCTATCAGCTGATTCGCAATCCGCAGCTGGCAAATGCGATGTATGAGTGGATCGATGAAAATCTGAAACAGTCTGATGCGGTCAATCGCCTCGATCAGACTGAACGCCCTTCCAGTCCGGAAATCAAAAACGAAACGCGTCAGTTTCGCAGCGAGCTGCGCAGTTTTCATTATCACTTTACCGGCGATGCCGGCAACGATACGCTGGCGGTAACGCCGCTGGTTGGTCTGGGCAAACGCAGTTTACTGAACAAAACCATCTTTCATCTGATGCCCTGCGCCGAGCAGAAACTTACGCTCTGCACACCCTACTTTAATCTGCCCGCCATACTGGTGCGTAATCTGATCCATCTGCTGCGTCAGGGTAAAGATGTTGAGATTATTGTCGGCGATAAAACGGCGAATGATTTCTATATTCCCCCGTCTGAACCGTTCAAAGTGATTGGCGCCCTGCCCTACCTTTATGAGATCAACCTGCGCCGTTTTCTCAGCCGCCTGCAGTACTATGTTGATAACGGTCAGCTGACGGTACGCCTGTGGAAAGATGGTGAGAACAGCTATCACCTGAAAGGCATCTGGGTTGATGATGAGTGGATGATGATCACCGGCAACAACCTTAATCCGCGCGCGTGGCGTCTGGATCTGGAAAATGCCGTGTTGATTCACGATCCGCTTAATCAGCTGGCGGAACAGCGCGAGAAAGAGCTGACGCTAATCCGCGAACATACTACGGTGGTGACTCACTTTCGCGAGCTGGAAAGTATCTCCGACTACCCCGCTAAAGTGCGCAAGCTTATCCGTCGTCTGCGACGTATCCGCATCGACCGGCTGATCAGCAGGTTGCTGTAAAATCGTGCGGGCGTGCATCCTCTGTATAGCGTTGCTGTGTAGCGGATGTGCGCATCAGGCGCAGGATAGCTGGACCGGTAAAGATAAAGCGCAGCACTATGTCGCCTCCGCGCTGCTTGCTGCCGCCGGCAGCGAAATTGCCCATCATCAGCAGCAGGATAACGCCCAAAATCTGCGTTTTGGCCTGATGTTCTCACTCAGTTTTGGTGCGGCAAAAGAGTTATATGACAGCCGTGCGGCAGGAAGCGGCTGGAGCTGGAAAGACCTGGCATGGGATGCCGCCGGTGCTGCCAGCGGCATCATGCTCTGGAATATCCGTCACTGACTACAGCGCAATTCCTTTACCCTTGCGATGCAGCATAAGCGAAACCAGGAAAGAGAGTGCGCCCATGGCTGAGACGTACCAGAAGAAGCTGGTTTCAATGCCCTCTCTTTTCATCAGCAGTGCAACATATTCTGCCGATCCACCAAAAATCGCGTTAGCCACCGCATAAGAGAGTCCCACACCCAGCGCACGCACCTCTGGCGGAAACATCTCAGCTTTAAGAATACCGCTGATAGCGGTATAGAAGCTGGTGATAACCAGCGCCAGCATAACCAGCAGGAATGCGACCCAGTGATTGTCGGTATGTTGCAGCAGCAGCAGGACAGGCACGGTGCACGTTGCAGCACCTGCACCAAATATCATCATGGAAGCCCGCCGTCCGATTTTGTCGGATAGCGCCCCGATAATGGGCTGGATCACCATAAAGACCAGTAAAGCACCGGTCATCAGACCGCTGGCACTGCGCGCATCCATCCCTGCAGTATTGACCAGGTACTTCTGCATATAGGTGGTGAAGGTGTAGAAACTCAGCGATCCGCCGGCGGTAAAGCCAAGCACCATAAAGAAGGCGCGTGAGTGATTGCGTAACAGCCCGATCACGCTGCCCGCATCGCGATGCGTACGATGCGATTTCTCAGAGGTTTCATTGAGAGAGCGTCGCAGCCAGAGTGCGACGATGGCCAGTCCGGCACCGATGAAAAACGGAATACGCCAGCCCCAGCTGCGCAGCGCTTCATCATCCAGCAACTGTTGCAGTACGACTACGGTTAATACTGCCATCAGCTGACCGCCAATCAGCGTCACATACTGAAAAGAAGCATAAAAGCCTTTCCGCCCTTCCAGCGCGACTTCACTCATATAGGTTGCACTGGTGCCATACTCGCCACCCACTGACAGTCCCTGAAACATACGTGCCAGCAGGAGAATGATCGGCGCTGCTATGCCAATTTCGCCATAGCCCGGCAGGCACGCTATTACCAGAGAGCCCAGGCACATCATGCAGACCGAGATCAGCATGGAGGTTTTACGTCCATGTTTATCGGCAATGTAGCCAAACAGCCAGCCGCCAATCGGTCGCATCAGGAAACCTGCAGCGAATACCCCTGCTGTTTGCAGTAGCTGCGTGGTGGTATCGCCTGCCGGAAAAAAGACATGGGCAAAATAGAGGGAGAAAAAAGAGTAAACGTAAAAGTCAAACCACTCAACCAGGTTACCGGATGATGCACCGACAATTGCCCTGATCCTTTGCCGCGTTTCGGCTGCTGATACGGGCGATCGGCTGTTTTGATGTTCCAGATGGGTCATGCTTTACCTCATTTCCTTGCGAAGAAAGAACGCGAAGCGGGTAGTAAAACATTAGTTTGCCCGGTAAGGGAATTGTCGCTGCTCCGGAATGAGACGCGATAATAAAGAATGAGGACAGCTGCCGCTGCTGGATATCAACCAGCCTGACCGCATCGCTGACTTTATCGTCAGCTGGCTGAAAAAAGCTTAAATTTTACTCACTTCTGCGTTTTCTGCAGACGTAAAAAAGCCCTGAACAGGCGTTCAGGGCTCTTTTACTTGATGGATGCCTGGCAGTTCCCTACTCTCGCATGGGGAGGCCCCACACTACCATCGGCGCTACGGCGTTTCACTTCTGAGTTCGGCATGGGGTCAGGTGGGACCGCCGCGCTGTGGCCGCCAGGCAAATTCTGTTAATCCGGTAAAACAAGCTGAAAATCGGGTCTCGCAAAACGCCTCTGGCGTTGTAAGGTTAAGCCTCACGGGTCATTAGTACCGGTTAGCTCAACGCATCGCTGCGCTTACACACCCGGCCTATCAACGTCGTCGTCTTCAACGTCCCTTCAGGGCTCTCGAGGAGCCAGGGAGAACTCATCTCGGGGCAAGTTTCGTGCTTAGATGCTTTCAGCACTTATCTTTTCCGCACTTAGCTACCGGGCAGTGCCACTGGCGTGACAACCCGAACACCAGCGGTGCGTTCACTCCGGTCCTCTCGTACTAGGAGCAACCCCCCTCAATTCTCCAGCGCCCACGGCAGATAGGGACCGAACTGTCTCACGACGTTCTAAACCCAGCTCGCGTACCACTTTAAACGGCGAACAGCCGTACCCTTGGGACCTACTTCAGCCCCAGGATGTGATGAGCCGACATCGAGGTGCCAAACACCGCCGTCGATATGAACTCTTGGGCGGTATCAGCCTGTTATCCCCGGAGTACCTTTTATCCGTTGAGC